>Ga0302319_10021162_pt1 | contig 11724 bp, 10 predicted proteins | sample Bog_T0_2_FD_203319 | JGI IMG/M metagenome (GOLD analysis project Ga0302319, IMG submission 203319) | Peat permafrost microbial communities from Stordalen Mire near Abisko, Sweden - Bog_T0_2 | ecosystem: Environmental > Terrestrial > Soil > Wetlands > Peat | place: Sweden: Abisko, Stordalen Mire...
CTGGTACCACCCCGAAGGATGGTGCATCCGCACGTGGGGGGACGGGGGCATCTACGAGCGGCGGATTCGGTACGATGCGCGCCGCCACTTCACGTCGGTCGATGATTCGCGCGGGGGCCGAACCATGTACTGGGGGAATGAGGGGGGACTGGTCGACCGCGAGACCGACCCCACCGGGCGCACCAAAAGCTACGAGTGGCATCCCGAGCAGTACCAGAAGACGGCCGAGATTGATGGTGAGGGGAACCGAACCGAGTGGGTCTACGACGACCGAGGGAACACCGTCCTCGAACGCGACGCCCTCGGTCACGAAACCCGCCGAACCTTCAGTGACCTCAACGTGCCGACGGAGATCGTCGATGCTGGCGGGGGCGTCTGGGAGCGCTCTTACGACGACCGAGGAAAGCTCAAGAGCGCGACGAATCCGCTGGGTGAGGTCACCCGGTTCCGGCATGGCGTACGCGGAGAACTCGTGCTGGCAGAAGACCCGAAGGGGAGTCGGATCCAGGTGGGCTACACCGCGCGGGGGGAGATCGCTTCGGTCACCGACTGGGCGAACAACACCACGCGTTATGAGCTCGACGACCTAGGCAGGGTGGTACAAGCCATCAATCCGTTGGGGGCGACGACGACAATTAGCCGGGACCGTTGCGGGCTTCCGGTAGCCATCCAACGACCCGACAAGTCCGTCGTGCGGACGACCTTCGACCCCGAGGGCAACCTCACGCTGCATACGGACGCTCTCGGCAACGTGACCGAGTTTCGCTACGGCGGCTTCAACAAGCTCGTCGAGCGGCAGGACCCGCTGGGAGGGATCGTTCGCTACACCTACGACCGAGAGGGGGATCTGACGGGGGTAACGAACGAGGCCGGCGAGACCTACAGCATCGAGGTTGATGGCGCCGGGCGGGTCGTCAAGGAGGTCGGCTTCGACGGCCGAAAGCTTGAGTTTTGGTACGACAAGGCCGGCAGGTGCGACGAGCTCGTCAACGCGCAAATGAAGCGCACCAAGCTCGTGCGAGACCCGCTTGGCCGGGTGGTCACCCAGGTCGTGCCGAACAAGCCCATTCTTGGCGATCCGCTTCCGAAGGGCGAGGACTACGAATACGCCTATGATGCACTTGGCGGTCTTGTGCGTGCCAAGAACGACGCCGCTGAGGTGACGTTCGTTCGCGATGCCCTGGGCCGCGTGGTCGAGGAGCGGGTCGACGGCCACGTAGTGCAAAGCCGCTATGACACGGTCGGGGATCGCGTCGGAAGGCGGACGGGGCTCGGGCACCAGACCCTCTACGACTTCGATGGCAACGGTGGGCTTCTGGGAGTGACGTTCAACACGGGCCCCATCTGGGGCTCCTTCGATGCCGACACCCTAGCCAACGGGGGCGCCGTGCGCCGCCCCTGGCAGGCCACGCTTACCCGCGACGGGCTCGGCCAAGAGGTCGACCGCAAGCTTCCGGGCGGCGTCGTGAGCGTCTGGGATCGCGATGAGAGCGGGCGCCCGAAGGTTCACCGGATTCGTCACGAGAGCGTCCAGGTCTCGGCGGTTGGTTACCAATGGCGCTCGGACGAGCAGCTTGCTGGGCTCATCGACACGCACCGGGGGCCAACGTGGTTCCAGCACGATGCACGGTCCCGTCTTGTGGGGGCGCAGGCCCCGGATGGCAGCGTGCAATACCGAGCCCCCGATGCCGTGGGCAACGTCTACCGTGCTTGGGACCATAGCGATCGGCAGTACGCCAAGGGCGGGCGCATCGAACGCGCGAACGGGGTCCAATACCTTCACGATGACGACGGGCAGCTCGTCGAGAAGATCGAGGCTGACGGCCAACGCTGGCAATACACGTGGGACTTCGCGGGGCAGCTTACCGAGGTCACGCGGCCGGATGGGCAAAAGGTGGGGTTTGCCTACGACGCGCTCGGGCGGCGGGTGCGAAAGACGTTCGCTGGCAAGACCACCCGGTACCTTTGGGATGGAGACGATCTTGTCTACGAAGTTGTAGAGGGCGCGTCGCCCGTCACGTGGGTGTTCGAGCCGGGGACGTTTGCTCCATTGGCCAAGGTCGTTGGGGATAAGCGCTATAGCATCCTCACCGACCATCTCGGGACACCAACCATGATGGCCGACGAGGCGGGCGCGCTTGCGTGGAAGGCCCAGCTTGACCTCTACGGCGTGCTGCGGGCTGACGTAGCGGAAACGGGCTGTCCGTGGCGCTGGCCTGGGCAATACGAGGACGAGGAGACGGGGCTCTTCTACAATCGGTTTCGATATTACGACGCCGAGGTCGGGCAGTACATCAGCGAAGATCCCATCGGGCTCGCGGGCGGGTTCCATCAATATGCCTACGTAGCTGATCCCCTCCTGTGGCTTGACCCTTACGGTCTGGCCGCTTGCGGATCTCGCAATGCGAAGGTCGCGGCTGCGGCGAAGAGAGGAACCCAGATGCACACGCTATATGCCGACATGGAGCTAGCGGGTTCTACCTTTAAGTACGAAGAACGCCTACCAAGCGGAAAAAGGGCGGATGCCGTCGATTACGTGGCCCGAGTGATTCGCGAGCTGAAACCTGACAACCCTGCGGCCATCAAGAAGGGCATGAAGCAGGCAGCGGCATACGCAGCGGAACTTGCCAAGACATTCCCCGGACTGTGGACAACCGTAATTGATACCTACAAGTAAGGAGTTCTATATGTCTAAGCCAAAGAACCCGATCCTCGACGCCTTCGCGACGCTCAAAGATCATGGCTTCCGTAGGACTCGCACCACTTTCATCCGAGCACGCGGCGAAACCGCCCTTGTGATTAACTTGCAAAAGTCGCGCTGGGGGGAGCGCTATTACATCAATATTGGGATCTGGTTTACGGCTGTGGGGCCAACGCCATCGTCGTTGCGAACCGAGCTATGCCACATCCACGGCCGCTTGCCTGGTTCACGCGACGTAGTACTGGCGCTCGCCACTGACCAGCCGGTTCCGGAAGAAGAAGACCCGTACGCATGGCGCGTCCGCGTGATTCGAGATTTTCTCGAACACGACGTTTTGCCACTGGCGAATGAGTGCAAAACCGTCCAGTCGACACGCCGCCTTTTTGAGACTGGCGTCTTCGCATCATGGGGAGTCAGCATCGCTGCACGCGAGGTACTCGGTTTACCACCGATTTGAGTACGGAGAAAACATGGACGTTCAGTCGGCAATGTATGTTGTACAGCGTTTGGTGCTTGGAATCCTCGGCTTCGGCCTCATCGGGGCGTACCTGTGGTGGAAGTGGAAGCGCGCCGGGGAGGCTTCGGACGCGATGGATCTCGAACGCCAGGCGGCAAAACAGACCTTCGAGCAGCTCAAGCGCGACCCACGCTTCCTCACACTTCACCAGTGGCTATCTGCGAAGTACCGCGCGGCTACGACCTTCGATGCCCCGGCCGATCGCGCTACGTTTCGCATTTGCTACATCGGGCTCGCTACCAGCGGCTGTTCATGCACAACGGTTCTAATGCCAGATATTTGGTGGCCTATCTACAACGTGGCGAGTCCCCTTCGCATGTTCAGGCGACCATGGATCTCGCCACCGGGGTCTGCAACGACGTGGCAGTCGGGTCGCTGGGATGGAACAGCATGATTCCGGTGATGTACTGACGGGGCCGGCGCGACCATGACAACGCCTGACTTTGACTTTGCCTGGGAATACGCCGCTGGCCCTCGTGGGCCATGGAGCCACCTCCAGGTCGTCTCCTTCGAGGGCCAAGAGGAACTATCGTCGCTCTATCGCTACGAAGTTACCCTCTTCGCTCGCACGCCAGCCCCCGAGGTGGACCCCTACGAACTCGTCGGCTCGCGGGCGACCTTGCGCATCGCTACCCTGACGTCTCCGGACTTCCGGGTCGTTCACGGAGTGGTCGTCGAGGCGGAGGAGGTCGGCCCGATCCCCGAGGGGATGCTCTACCGGGGCATCCGGTAGCAACGGGGGAAAATCGATCGATCTTCGTCGTCAGGGCCGTCGGAGAGGCCGCAGGGCGCCGCCGGGGCGTGCTCGGGCAACGTCGAAGGTGTACCGGCCATGCGGGTTGATGTGCTCGTAGCGAGCGGGTGAGAGGTGGGCGACGTCAGCGTCGAGGACGACGTGCCCCTCCGCACGGAGCTGCTCGAGGACAACGTGCATGTAGGTGGTGTTCCATGCGATGACCGCATTCGACACGAGGTTGAGGCAGGCTATCTGGTTCACCTGCTCCTCGTAGCTTGAGCAGCGGAGCTGGCCCTGGTTCGCGATGACAAGGAACCGCTTCAACGCGTGGACGGCCTCCCCCTTGTTGAGCTGCGAACCGATGCGCTTCCGCATCGTCTCGTCCTCGATGTACCGGAGGAGGAAGATCGTCCGGTTCAGGCGGCCGTACTCTTCGAGCGCTGTGGCCAGCGCGTTCTTCTGCGGCCGTTGCAGCTTTGTCAGGAAGAGCGACGCGCTGACCCACCCCAGCTTGAGTGACCCAACGACGCGGAACATGGCGTCCCAATGCTTGAGGATCTTCGGTGGATTCACGGTGCCGCGCAGCAGGAAGTCGAGGTTGGGGTACTTCGTGGAGCGATCGATCCGGTACAGGCACGTTCCGCCGACGTGTCGCAGGCGCGGCATGAACTGGACCCCAAGGAGATCGAAGATGGCGAAGACGATGTCCGTATAGCCCGCCGTGTCGGTCGTGTGCTCGGTGATCTTGAGCTCGGTCTGGTTGTCGAGGATGCCGTCGAGAACGTAGGTTGCCTCCCGCATGGAGGCCACGCTGGGCTTCGCGCCGTACTGCGAGAACTGGTCGGACGTCCACGTGGACGCCGCGACGCCGCGCCCGTAGCCGAAATATGGTCGAACGGCCGTTGCCGTACGCGATGGGACCGGCATGACCCAGCGCTGACCATCGGACGAAGAGAAGGCGCCCGTGCCCAGCCGTCGCGCGAGCGGCTGCCGGTGTTGGTAGTTCACGATGCGTACGACCGCGGCGCCGAGCGTCTCCTCGCGCAGGTACCAGGTCGTGCACCATGACAGTTTCTCGTACGAGAGGTCCGCCACGTGCGCCATGCGCGTGAGGCCGAGGTTGCACGCCTGCGCGAGGATGCTCGCATGGCTGTGGACAAGGAGCTCTTTCGAGCGCGGCTGAGACCCTGCTGCGTGCCGGAGCTCCTTGGAGAAGCCCGTCCATCCGTCAACCTCGAGGAGGAGGTCCGACAACTCCACGAGGGGCAGCCGAGCGGCAACGAGGCGTTCGAGTTCATCGAGTGACGCGGGGCGTTGCTCCGCAGGAGAGCGCGGCACGATGAGTTCACCGTTCTCGATCCGCACGCGGCCGTATCGAGGCAGCAGCCCGTCGACACGCTTGAGGAGGACCTCGAGTTCGAGGCAGCGAGCGTCGAGGCGCTCCGGGCCGATCGTGAGGGCGCCGAGCTGCGTGCTCACCTCAGCGCGCATCGAAGGCCATCGCTCCTGCGGGATCAGATAGCTCTCCGGGTCGGCGTAGCGCCGGCTCCCGGCGAGCCACACGTCGCCCCCGCGCAGCGCGCCCCGAAGCGCCCAGAGCACGCACAGCTCGTAGTATTTGCGCTCGATGCGTCCCTCGTCATCGACGATGTAGGGGAGCCACTTCGCAGGCACGAAGCTGACCGGAGCGTCCTCCGGTACGCCACGACGCCCGGTAGCGTTGAGCTCACGAAGCACGTCGAGCGCCGCAAGGAGAGGATCCCCCGGTTGGTGCGACTGGAACTCGAACGCCGCGACGAAGGCGGGGGCGAACTGCCGCAGGTACGCGTAGCGATCACCCAGAAGCTCGAGGTGACCGCCGTCTTCGGGCCGCACGAGCTCCTCGCAATCGGCCAGTGCGTCGAGGAGCGCCTCCTCGGTCAGATGGTCGAAGATACGTTTACGGAGATCCTTGTCCGCAATGGAGCGATCGACGACGAGACCGAGAACCTCGTGAAGCAACCGCACCTTCTCTTCGGTCGATGATGCCGCCTTGAGGCGCGCGTCATCGAGGTCGCGTTCGGCACGAGCGTACGTCCCCGCCAGACATCGCTCGAACATCTCGATCGTCTCGTCCGTCACCTCCTCGTGCGCGCGCAAAAGGAAGGCGAGCAGCACGGGGTACCGGCGCTCCTCCGGCATACGGGCGAGGGCCTGGTTCGAGGATCTGTACCCTATCTCCGCGAGGGCCTTCCGATGGTTCGGCGTGAGCATGCCGAGGTCGACTCCGGCGACGCGGGGTATGAGGAACCGAAGCTTGTCGAGCGTCTCTGTGATGCTCTTCGGCGAGCTCTTCGTCGCGTCCTCACGCAACCACGCGAGCGGCGTGCGGCCTTCGTCGGCAACGACGAGGGCGTCCAGCTTCGCGCGTCGTTCCGGCGTAAGAAGTGGCGCGAGCCGGCGGAATGTCTCTAGCCGAGCTCCACGTCGGGCTCGGGCAACGACGCGTTCGATCCGATTCAGAGCCGGACGAACGATCTTCGACATCCGCAGGCGATCGCACGCGAGGCTGAGCAGAAGTGTCGGTCGATCGTGCTCGAGGGCACGCTCGATGAGCCAGGCCGTCAGCTCCTTCGCGTCCGTGCTCGACACGCGCCGAAACCCGAGATGCTCTTGCACCTGGGCGAGATGCTCGGCCACGGTGACACGCCGACCGCCGTAGTCTTTCAGCGCCGCGGCAGGGACGCCGAGTTGAGCCGCAACGTACTCAACGACGGGCATCGGCGTGCGCGCCACTTTCGGAGAAAAGCCAAGATAGCGAAGCGTTCCGATCTGCACGCCGACGCCCAAACGGTTCGCCGCCGAACTCGTCTTCGGCACGATGCCGCGATCCGACTTTGTCAGCGTGAAGTAGGCGATCACCTCGTCGTTCGAGATATCGGGGGGGAACTGGCTTAGACGCTCGCGTTCGGCGTTGTCGAGGAATCCGATCGGCATGCTGGGGCGGTCGTCACAAACGAAGATTTGTGAACAGTCAAGAGAACAGCCTCAGACAACGCGCGCCAGGGCGAGCGCCGCGGCATACCCTAGAGCCACGCCCACGCTCCGCTTGTGCCACCGACCTTTGCGGCTTGTAGGGACACCAAGCCTGTTAAGCTCTTCCGCCGTTCTCTCCATCGACCCAACTTCGCGGTAAATCTCGGCGATTCGGCGGATCCTGGCCACGGCATCGGGATCGAGGACCCTCTTTCCGTCGAGCATCCGCTCGGTCATCCTTGGAGACCCAAGCCGCACTCCACGCTCCTTCGCCGCGGCCAGGGCAGCGGTCGTGCGTTCCGAGACGAGGTCCGCCTCCAGACGTGCGAAGGTGGCGATCATCCCGAAGGCCGCCCGGCCAAAGGCCGTTGTCAGGTCAAAATTCTCCGTGGCGGATACGAGGGGGAGACTCGGGTTTCCGTGCTCATCCTCGACGCACATCCAGCACTCACGTTGGCTGCGGAACGCACGGGAAAGGCTGTATACCACGAACGCTCTGCCCGGTCGTAGCTCGGCAAAAGCAGCGGAGATCCCCGGCCGTTCCGACACGGGGAGCTTGCCACTCATCCCGTCATCCACGTGAATCGACGCCACCTCCCACCCTAGACGGGTGCAGAACCCACGGCAGGCGGCCTCCTGCGCCTCCTTTCCCAGTCCGGACCTGGCTTGCTCCTCCGTACTCACGCGGAGGTAGACGATCGCATGAGAGATCGCCAGCTTGGGGAGGTGTTGTCGGGGGGCCACCCGATGACGATACGTCACCAGGGCTCCATCTCCTAGGGGATTGGGACGATGACGCCGTGCGCGTGCGAGCAGTGAACGAGGCATCGGCGATGAAGACGGACCTTTTCGTGTCCAAAATCCATTGCCGAGACGCGTCATTTCTATCGCGGTGCGTTATCGCACCCGTTCAACCTAACCCGTCGAAGGCCGAGCCAGGGGGCGGGTACTCACGTGCATGGGCTGTCATCCGCAGGACGCTGCTGCCAGGACCTCGAGCAGCGGTGCGCAGGAGGACAAGGGCTAGAATGGCTTCCTCTTGATCAACGTCAAGATGGGAAGCTGCTTTGGTGATGCGGGCTCGGTCGGAATCGACTCTGACGAGTCGATTGCTTTAGCCTTCTCTGGGGCAGGCGTCTGGCCGTTCGTGGCAAGTTGTTTCACCAAGAGTCCGGTACGCGTAGTTACCTCGTCGGTTCGGCGGCCGTGCAGAACAACTTCCGCGAGGTCTTGTTTCATGTCGCGCATGTCGAACTTCACCGATCCGACGTACTTTTCGAGGCGTTCGGTACGCTCGTCGACTTTGGCCACCGCTGCCCGAGTCGCTTCTAGTTTGTAGTTTGTGCTACGCACTTCGAGTCGAAGCCGGATTAGAAAGTAGGTTACCGCAACGGAACAAAGGCTAACTAGGAGGTAGGCTGCATAGTCCACAGGAACCTCCCCTGGAGCAGAATGAGCGCTCCGAGCAGGACCGAGTAAACAACCTGCGACAGGTCCCAGTGCTCAAGCGGTCCCACTCGCCAAGCGGCGCCCAACGAATTCAGCTCGATGGCCAAGATCATCGCCAGCGAGAAGTGCGCCGAGGTCGCCGGCGTCGCTGCCCGTCGGAACCACTCAATGAGAAGCCCTACGGAGATGGCGACCGAAAGCACTAGGGATCCGCCTAGAACGCGGGGAAGACTCCCATCGCGCGCCGACGGGTAGCCCAGCACAATGCCTGCAACAAACACAGCCCATCCAAGGAAGGCCGGCCAAGGCTTTCGGCCGGCAAAGACTACGAGCGATGTGGCGACGATAGAAGCGGGCCAGACCAGCCACACGGCCTCGGCCAGGTGGACCGCCACCCGCGCCCAGCCCGTCCATGGAACGAGAACACCGAACCTCGCTCGAAGTGGAGCGAGTACACCGAATTCAAGGACCCCTTGTGCGACCTCCGCGGCGAGCACGACCGACAGAAGCAGTGCGATCGGCCGGTGCTCTGGACGCTTCGCTGCGAGGACCCAAGCGAGCAGCACCGCCAGCGCCAAGGCCACGAACAGGGCGATCGTCATGGGCTCACCCCCACGCTTCGACGCGTGGCGCTTCGGGACCGATGCTCGGCGATGGATGGCGCCGATCCTACGGATTCCATGTCGTCGCTGATGAAGGGGACGTTCACAGGAGGGGGCAGTACCCAAATTGGAGAGGTTGCCGTTCCGACGAGCTCGTCGGACTCGTCGGTCGCGGAAGCGTCCTCGGTCTTGATGCAGCCGAGAACCAACCACGAGGCCATGATCCCGAGCACGAGCGTTCGTACGGGCAGCAGCGCGGTCATGCTCACGAAGCGGACTCCGCCCCGCGCTGGTCCGCTGGCGCAGGCATCGGATCGGGCGGCGCAGCCGCACACACCCCCAATACCCACAACACAGCTACGGCGACCTAGTCGCATCGGTCACACCTCGAGGCATTCCGATGCCGACTTCAGGCCAAAGCGCACGGCTGAGCTGCGGATTTTGGCTGACGACGAAACGTGACGCCCGCGCAGCTTGACGCCAGATTGCCGTCCTCGGTGCCTGCGTGCAGACGTTCCCGAATAGCGTGGAAAGCGGCGACTCGTCGGGTTGCTCGTCGGGTTGGACGGGACGGAGTCCCGACCCTACGTGCGCGCTCGGTCTGCGCGGCCGCCCGGTGTGGATGCGCGAAGCGGGCGCGGTCTGAGTGGCCTAGGGCTTGATCTCCGCGCTCTTATGAGCGTTCTGCGACACGTTGGGGTGCGGTGCCTGTTGGCACTCTTGGGCGTCTTCAGTGCGTCATGTCTCGCGGAACCAACGCCCGACGCCACGCAAGAACCGACCCAGGAGGCTCAAGACGCGCTTCCGATTGTGAACTTTGAAGCGAAGGAGTTCTCCTTCGTCACGATCATCCCCTACCGGGGAAAAAAGGCCGGAGGATGGCAGCAGGCCAAGCCCGTCTTGCCGTTTACGAACTGGATCATTCCGCACTGGCCTCGTACGTGGTCGTGCACCCTCACCATAGGGATGCCTTTGGAGACCGAAATCATGGGAACCATCTCGGCCAGCCGTGCGGCCGAGATCTCTTCCGGGGTTACAACGCTCGTAGCGCGCGAAATGGATTACGAGCTACCGCCTGGCATCTTCTGCAGCAAGTTTCGAGGCCTGGTGGAGGAGAGGTTCAAGCGGATCTTTCCGCTCCTTGGCGCCACGATTGCTCCGTGACGTTTCCGGCCGGGTTTGGCGGCTCTAGTCTAGCTGCTACGCGGGTCGTCTCCGTGCTCTTCGGCGACCGCACGGAGGTGCGCGATGGCGGCGTTTCGCAGGGTGATATCGTCCGCGGCTGGCATGCGGTCGCGTTCACGCGCAATCTGTGACGCGGCAGCATGCTCCACAAGTTCGAGGAGGCCGAGCCGGTGAGTGCGGCCGGCGACCACTGCAAGGCCATCCACTGTAATCTCCGCTTCGAGGGGAAGCTGGGCCCGGACGGCTGCTTCGACCCGCTCGATCCGTGCGCCCGGTGCGGTCGGAAAAGCAATGCTGTCCCCGTCTGGCAGCTCCCAGGCATCCGTGGCGCCGCCGAGTTGTCGCGACATGACCAACGAGCATGCTTGTTCGGTGAAACGCCTGCGGTCCACATCTTCGGGTAGGTTCGACACGAGAACGCAGGGTGTAGGGTCTGCATCCTTAGCGTAAGGGCTTCGAATAGGCTCCACGCGTACCCACGCCCGAAGGCGCACCGTACCGCGCCCTTCCTGAACGACCGAGGGCGTAACCCCAGCCAATACACCGCCCGTAGGAAAGTCAGGGGCCAGTTCGCTGGATGCGTTGGCGACAACTTCGCGCGCCGAGCTGCCCGCGATGACGGCGACCAATACGTCCGTGACCTTGCGCAGGTTCCGAGGCACGAAGTGGAGCGCCCCGTGCGGCGCGGCACGGGCTCCATTTACAAGGAGGTTGGGTACCGACCGTTCAAGCACAGCCTGGCCCCATCGTGAGAGTCGGCATTCGTTGTAAAAATGGTCAGCGGGCCGGCCGTCGCGCGACCCAAAGTTTCCGGCATAGTCGATGAGCGGGTAGCGTGTGCGGTAGGCAACTGCGAGATCAATCACCGCTGCATAGGCGGCCACATGTGGACTGTTCGTGTCGCGCCAATCTTCCTTCCCGAGGTGCTCCTCAAGGGAAGGCGCTGTCTCGAGCACGCGCTCAAGAATCCGCGTCGTTTGGCATCTCCCTGGCGGTGCTGTGGGCACCTCTTCGGCTAGAGCATGGAGGATCCGTCGCTCGAGCTCGGTAAGCCCATCGGCAGCATCAGGGAGGGATCGGGGCACTTCGTAGCGCGTAGCATGCAGGGGCGGCGAGACAAGAAAGGACAATCCGAACCCCAGAGGCGGACGAAGGGCCCTAACTGCAACGGCAGCTACTCTGCGGATCAGGGCAGCGGTGACGTCTCCGTGCCCGACGCCCCGGGCCCCAGACCGCCGCGCTCAAGCGCGATAGCGCGCATAGCCGTGTCGGCGTCTGCGGTCGAGGAGGGCATCGCGGCGCTTGGCGCGGAGGGCAGGCTCGCGGTACACGTTCGACGTTGCCCGAGCACGCCCCGGCGGCGCCCTGCGGCCTCTCCGACGGCCCTGACGACGAAGATCGATCGATTTTCCCCCGTTGCTACCGGATGCCCTACCGGGTCGTCCTCATGCCGCCGCTGGTCCGCGCCCAACATCGCACCCGGTGTCGGATCTTCCTGGAGAAGACCACGCGGGCAATC
>Ga0302319_10021163_pt1 | contig 11724 bp, 12 predicted proteins | sample Bog_T0_2_FD_203319 | JGI IMG/M metagenome (GOLD analysis project Ga0302319, IMG submission 203319) | Peat permafrost microbial communities from Stordalen Mire near Abisko, Sweden - Bog_T0_2 | ecosystem: Environmental > Terrestrial > Soil > Wetlands > Peat | place: Sweden: Abisko, Stordalen Mire...
AGCGCCACCGGGGGTCCCACGTCACCAGCAAAGGTTTTTTTGCCGCGGTCGCGGGCGACTTACTTTTTTTCAAAAAAAGTAACTTCTTCCCTTCCTTTTCCTCGCCCTGCCCTGATACTCCGCTGCAACCCAGGGAGTTCCGGTGCTGCACCGCAGGTTGTTGATTTTGCAAATTATGTGCCTCTCCGGCTGCGCCGTGCTGGCGCCGCCCGGCGCCGCGCTGGCGCCTTTGCCGCCGCCGGCGCGCGGCGCGTACCGGCTGGGGCCGGGCGATAGCGTGCTGCTGCGGATTTACGACCAGCCGCAGCTTTCCGGGGAGTTTGCCGTGGACGACAGCGGCAACGTGGACTTGCCGCTGTTGGGGCTGGTGCCGGCGGCGGGTTCGACGACCGATGAGCTTTCAGCCGCCATCGCGCGGATTTTGCGGCAAAAGAACCTCATTCTCGCACCCAGCGTGGCGGTGGAGATTAGCAAATTCCGCCCGTTCTACATTTTGGGCGAGGTGAACACGCCGGGCCAGTACCCATACCGTCCGGGCATGACTGTGCTGACGGCGGTTTCCATCGCCGGCGGCTTCACGTACCGGGCGGTGCAGGCCTATGTGGGGGTCACGCGCGACATTGGCAGCGAGGCTGTCCAATACCGGGCCGATAACGATGCAATGGTGGCCCCGGGCGATGTCATCACGGTCTTTGAGCGGCGCTACTGAGCGCACCGGCACGGCCTTCGCGCTGAACCTGGCGGTGTTCGCGGCCGGCTTTGCGACGTTCGTGAACATGTGGTGCACGCAGTCGATCTTGCCGCAGATCGCGGCGGCGTTTCACGTGGCCCAGGCGCGCACCGGCCTGGTGGTGACGGCGCCGCTGATGGCGACCGCGCTGATGGCGCCGGTGATCGGCGCGATTTCCGACCGCTTTGGGCGCAAACGGCTCATCATGGGCGCCGCGGCGCTGCTGGTCATCCCGACCGTGCTGATGGCGGACGCGCAGAACCTTCCCAGCATGGTGGTGCTGCGTTTTATCCAGGGCCTGATGCTGCCGTTCATTTTCACCATCACCATCGCTTATATCGGCGACGAGACCTCTGGCGCCGCCACCGCGAAACTGGCCGGCACCTACACCTCCGGCGCCATCTTTGGCGGCTTTTCCGGCCGGCTGATCACGGGGCTGGTGACGGCGGCGGCGGACTGGCGCGTGGCGCTGCTGGTGGTGGGCGCGGTGACGTTCGGCGCGGCGGTGATCATCGGCCTGGCCCTGCCGCGGGAGCAAAAATTCCGGCCGCTCTACGGTTTTACCCGTGCGCTGCGGTCTTTCCCCCTGCACCTCAGCAACCGCAAACTGCTGGCGACGGACGCGGTGGGCTTTGGCGTGCTGTTCTGCCTGGTCGCGGTCTTCACGTTCATCAATTTCCGGCTTTCAGCCGCGCCGTACTGCATGGGCCCGGCGGCCTTGGGTCTGATTTTCGTGGTCTATCTGGGCGGCGTGGTGATGAGCCCGATCGCCGCCCGGCTCTCCACCCGCTTCGGCCGCCGGGCCGTGATGGCGGTGGCGGGGCCCGTGATCCTCGCCGGGCTGGCCTGCACGCTGGCCGCACCTGTCTGGGCGATCATGCTGGGGCTGCTGCTGATCAGCTCCGCGACCTTCGTGCAGCAGACGCTGGCGACGGCGTTCGTAGGTGCTGCCGCGCGCGAGGGCAAATCCACCGCCGTCGGCCTCTACGTGACCTTCTACTACATCGGCGGCAGTTTTGGCGGCCTGGCGCCGGCGGGGATTTGGCACGCGTATGGCTGGCCCGGCTGCGTCGCGCTGGTGGCGGCGATGCAGGTGGCGATGCTTTTCACCGCGCTAAAATTTTGGAAGCTGGGATAAGGTTTATCCGCATATGACGCAGATGACCCATTCACGTCATTGCGAGCGCAGCGATTGAATCCATCTTTCTCGCAACCGGCACGTGAGATGGGTAGCGCCCGCCGCGGCCGCAATAACGCGGATGAGATGCCAAGGATACTCGGTAAGGGCCTAAATCCGAGCCAGTGCCGATCTGCGTAAATCTGCGTCATCTGCGGATAAATTCTTCTTCTTTTAATGGCTGAGCATTGCTTACCTAAAACCTATCTTCTGCCCTTTCGGCTCGCCGATGATGGCGCCCTCGCGCATCACGATCTCGCCGCGGACGATCGTCGTCACCGGCCAACCCGTTACGGCAAGACCGTCAAACGGCGTCCAGCCACAGGGACTTGCCATGTGGGCGTTCTCGATTTTGCGTTTCTCCTTCATATCGACAATCGAAAAATCCGCATCATATCCAACGGCAATCCGCCCCTTGTTCACCGCGCCATAAATCCGCGCCGGGCCGGCCGCCATCAAATCCACCAGCCGCGTTAGAGACAGGCCGCCCCGATGAACCTGATCGAGCATCAACGGCAACAGCGTCTGCACGCCGGTCAGCCCCGCCGCGCAGTCCGGCCACGGCTTTTCCTTGGCGGCGGGCGCATGCGGCGCGTGGTCGGACCCAATGGTGTCCACCCGGCCATCGTTTACCGCCGCCCACGCCGCCGCCGCATGTCGCGCCTCCCGCAGCGGCGGGTTCATCACGGCATAGGGGCCGAGGCGCTCATAAACCTCCGGCGCCGATTGCAGCAAATGGTTCACCAGCACCTCGACGCTCACAAGATCGTGGAAATCGCGCAAAAATTCCAATTCTTCCGACGTCGAAACGTGTAGAATATGCGCCGGCCGGCCGGTTTTTCGCGCCAGCGCCACGATGCGGCGCGTGCCCAGAAACGCGCATTCCACGTCGCGCCAGACCGCGTGATTCGAATACGGCTCGCCCGGCTTGAACAGCTTCCTGCGTTCCTGCAGCCGGTATTCGTCCTCCGAATGAAACGCAATCCGGCGCCGCCCGGAGCGCATCACGCGTTCGATGCTTGCGTCGTCCTCCACTAACAAATTGCCAGTCGAAGACCCCGCAAAAACTTTTATGGCGCAAACCCCGTCAATGGCTTCGAGTTCGCCAAGCTCATCCGCATTCTGCTTGGTGGCGCCGACGTAAATACCGACGTCGCAATACGCGTGTCCGGCAATATAGTCCCGCTTGGCATGCAGCGTGGCCGCATCCGTCGCCGCCGGCGTGGTATTCGGCATGTCAAACACCGCGGTCACCCCGCCCAGCACCGCGCCTTTGGTGCCGGAGAGCATGTCCTCCACGCCCGGTATCACGCCCTGCCCGCCATCCCGGAAATGCACATGCGGGTCGATGATGCCGGGCAAAATGTGCAGACCCTTGGCATCAAAAATCCGCTTGGCCGATGCCAAGTCTTTGCCGATCGACTCAATCCGCCCGTCGCGCACGCCGATATCCGCCGCAACGGCCCCCCACGGCAGCACCACCACGCCATTTTGAATCAGTAGATCGAGCATCATAGCGCCGCCAAGGTTGCAAACACGTCGCCCGCCGGGGGCAGATTTAGAATATGCCGCCGGTGCCACAACGCTGTAAACAGCAGCACCCACGCCGCAAACCCCGCGCGCTTTTCCGACGCCCGCGAAAACAGACTCCTTACCCTCGCAGGCTCCGCCAGTTCCGCCACCAGCGGGTTTTTCGCCACCAGCTCACCCAGAACGCCACCTTTGGCGGCGATCCACGCGCCCACCGGCACATCAAAACCCTGCTTTTTCGCAAATGGCCGCGCCGCGGGAAAATTCTTCTCCAACCAAAGCCTCAGCAAAAACTTGCCCATCCCGTTGCGCACCAAAAACTTTGCCGGCAGCGAAAAAGCAAACTTTGCCACCGCCTTGTCCACGAACGGCGTGCGCCCTTCCACACCATGCGCCATCAGGCAGCGGTCCAGCTTTTGCAGCAGGTCATGCGGCAGCCAGTCCTGAATATCCGTCATCTGCGCCCGTTGCAAAGCCGGCCGCTTGCAAAAAACCTGCTCCGCCGCCGCAATCCCGTCACGCCAGCCAGCCGGCGGCGCGCGCAAAACGTCCAGCCCGTCGAACACCCCCCTCGCCCGCATTTTTTTGGCCAAAGGAAACGGCCGCGCCGCCGCGCGATACCGCCCATACCCCGCAAACATCTCGTCGCCGCCTTCACCGGACAAAATCACCTTCACGTCCCGCCGCGCCTGACGGGCCAAAAACCAGGTCGGAATAATCGCATAATCCGCCGCCGGATCATCCATCGCCGCGACAATCTCGGGCAAAAACTCCCACACCATCGCTTCCGAAATCTCCAGCCGCTCGTGCCGCGCCCCCGCCGCCTTCGCGGTCTCGGCCGCCGCGTCGCGCTCATCCGCCACGCCGGCAAAATCAAAACCCGCCGTAAACGCCAGCACCGGGGAAACGTTCAGCCGGGCCATCATCGCCAGGATCGCCGCGCTATCCACGCCGCCCGACAAGAACATCCCATACGGCACATCCGCGCGCTGGTGCACGAACACGCTGTCTTCCAGTACCTCGTCCAACCGCTTCACCGCCGCCTCATCACTCACCGGCGGCGCCAAAACCTCATCGCGCTCCACCGCCTCGATCCGCCGCGAGCTCTGCATCGCACCATGCTTCAGCGTCAGCGTCTCGCCCGGCAGCACCCGCTCAATATTTTTAAAGACCGTGTTTCGGCCAGTGGAAAACTGCAATTGCAGCAACTCCCCCAGCTTCAGAAAATCCAATTCACGCGGCAATAACCCGGCATCCAGGAGCGCATGCGGCTCGGAGGCGAACGCCACGCCCGCCGCCGTCTGCACCGTGTAAAGCGGTTTGATGCCGAAAGGATCGCGCGACAGCGTCAGCGTCTTGAACGCGCGGTCATGAATCGCGATCGCATACATGCCGCGGAGATAACCGGCATAATCCTCGCTCCGCCTTGAAAACAACTTTAGCGGGGGCTCGCAATCGCTCGCCGTCGCATACCCCACCGGCAATTCCGCGCGCAACTCGATATAATTATAAATCTCGCCATTCGCGATCAGCGTCAGCGGCCCCGAAAACAGCGGCTGATCGCCCGTCGCGAGATCGATAATCGCCAGCCGCGTATGCACCAGCGCGACATTCTGCGCCAGGAATTGCCCACTCCCATCTGGCCCACGATGCGCGATACCCCGCGTCAGCCGCGCCAGCATTTCAGAATCCGCCGCAAAACCATCCTTCAGCATGATGCCGGCGATGCCGCACATCAGGTTTTCAAGCCCCGCAAAAACCCCAGCCATTGCGACATTACAACGTCTTTCGAAAACTCCGCGGCGAATTTCTGCCGCGCCGCCAGCGCCAGTTTCACCCTCAGCCGCACATCCCCCAGCATGGTCCGCGCCGCCACCGCCAGCGCCGCCACATCGTCCACGGGCACCAGAACACCATCCACGCCATCGCGAATCACCTCGCCTGGGCCTTCGGCTTTCGCCGCCAGCACGGGCGTCTGCGCGGCAAACGCTTCCAGCACCATATTCCCCAGCGGCTCGTGCCGGGATGAAGAAACGAATATATCGGCGCATTTCAGCAACGCCCCGCTATCGGTCCGCCAGCCCAGCAATTTGACCCGCTCGCCCACCTTCAACTCCGCGATCAGCGCCTCCAGCCGCGCCCGCTCCGGCCCCTCACCGGCGATCACGCAATGCACTTCCGGCAGCAGCGCCGCGGCGCGCACCAAAACGTCAAACCCCTTCACCGCGTGCAGCCGCCCCAGCCCCAGCATCAATTTGCCGTCCTCCGGCACGCCCAGAGACGCCCGCGCCACCGGCTCCTCTTCCGAAAAGTCCTCTACGAAATTCGGCAGATATTTTACCCGCTCGGCCGGCCATTTTTTTTGCGCAACTACCCAGTCCACGATTCCGCGCGTATTGCCGACGAGAAAATCACAATTCGAAAAATATTTCAGGTCATAATACCCGCCCAGCCGCCCGACATTCACCCAGTCCCCGCGCGGCATTTTGGCCGCCGCACGGCTCATCCACGCCACCGCCACCTCGGTTTTGAAGCGCCGCAGAATCCGCGCCATTTTGGGCCTGGTGAAAACATCCAGAGGTCCGCCAAACCGCAATTCAACCGGCCGCAGACCGGCATTGATCAGCCTGCCGCTGCGGCCCTCATCGGCGCGCACCACCGGCAGCACCGTCTCGCCGGCTTGCGCCAGCGCCAGCGTCATGCGCTCGAAGAAAAGTTCCGCGCCGCCATTCGCCGCACCCGCCATCACCTGCGCAATTCTCACAACAGGCGCTTCGCCGCGGCGACCACGGCGTCCACCGTCAGCCCCTCCATCGGCGCTTCGCCCGAAACCCCCGGCGCCACCGCCGCCGCCGTCTTGCGCCCCGCCGGCGCGTATTCTTCCACGCGCGAGCGCCCAAACAACCCCAAAGTCGGCGTCCCGGCCGCCGCCGCCAGATGCATCAGCCCCGAATCATTGCCGATGAACAGCGCGCAGCGTTTCAGACAAGCCGAAACCTCCGGCAGGCTCAGCGCGCCCGCAAAATTGATCGCGCCCGGCAGCGCCGCGATCACCGGCGCGGCCAGCCGGCCTTCCTGCTCTCCCGGTCCGGCAAACACCGCCGCCCGCGCGCCCGGAAGTTGCGCCGCCAGCGACTCAAACGCCGCCACGAACCGCTCCGGCGGCCAGATTTTGCCACTCCAATTCGCCGTCGGCCCCAGTCCGATCACCGGTCCCTGCAGCAAAGCAGCCGCCTTTTCCTCATCGGCGGCATTTGTCCAGGCCACCGGCAGCGGCGCCGGCACAAACCCCATCGCGCGGCCCAACTGCTCATACCGCCGCCCCGGCCGCCGGCCGCCGCGCAAAAAATGCCGGCGCCTGGCCGCCAGAAACAGCGCAAGCCCGGACCCGCGCACATCCACCACCACGTCCCAAAACTTTCCCACCAGCTTGGCCCACAGCCGAAGCCAGTGAAAATCCAAAAACTCCTTTTCGAATACGATCAGCCGCTCCAGCCCCGGCATTCTTTCAAACACGCCCGCCGCCACCGCGCCGCACGCCACCGTCACCCGCGCCCCCGGATTCCTTGTCCGCAATGTTTCCAGGATCCCGGTGGAAATCACGGCGTCGCCGATCCGCGAGGAGGTGATGAACAGAATACGCATCTGACCGCAGCCTCTAGCACTTCTTGCCGCGCCGGCAACGAGCGCCCAAGTGGAGGAGGAAGGTGTTACTTTTTTTGAAAAAAAGTAACCAAAAAAACTTCTGATTCCCCCGGCTTTTGAGCGGCCAAACTGTGGCCACTCAAAAGCCGAGGGCATCAAAAGTTTTTTGGTTACTTTTTTTCAAAAAAGTAACTTCTTTCTTCCCGCTTCCTCTTCCCCCAAGGTGCCATGCTAGCCCATCTCCCCTCCCGCGGCGTCCTGGCCGTTTCCGGCCCGGACCGCGTCAGCTTCCTCAACGGCCTGGTCTCCAACGAAGTGTCTCGGGCCGCCCCCGGCCACGCCGTCTGGGCGGCTCTACTGAGCCCTCAAGGCCGCTATCTGATCGATTTCTTCATTTTTTCGGACGGCGAAACGCTGTTGCTGGACGCGCCGTCCGCCGCCATCCCGGACCTGCAAAAGCGCCTCGCGCGCTACAAGCTGCGCGCCGACGTGAGGCTGGAAGACGTTTCCGCCACCCGCCACGTCCACGCCGCCTGGAACCAGCTCCCCCAAAAAATCCCCATCACCGCCGCCGACCCGCGTTTGCCCGAAGCCGGCTACAGGATGATCACCGACACAATCCTTCCCACCACCGCGGGAGCAGAAGATTACCACGCTCACCGTCACGCCCTCGGCCTGCCGGACGGCCCGCCCGACCTGGAGCCGGACAAAACCCTGCTGCTGGAAGCCAATTTCGACGTCCTGAACGGCGTCGATTTCCAAAAAGGCTGCTATATGGGCCAGGAACTCACCGCCCGTACCAAATACCGGGGGCTGATCAAGCGCCGCCTCATCCCCGTCACCCTGGCATCCGCCGCCCCCCCGCCCGGCACGCCCATCTTCGCCGACGGCGTGGAAGTCGGCACCATCCGCTCCGCCTCCGGCGCCCTGGCGCTTGCCACATTGCGGCTGGATGCGCTGCAAAAACCGCTGATGGCCGGCGCCTCCCTCGTTACCCCCCGCATCCCCCCCTGGATGACTCTGACGTCATGAAATTTCTGGCCGCCGCCCTGCTGCTCGCCCTCGCCGCCTGCTCCGCCCCCCTGAAACCCGCCGCCTTCCAAAACACCGGCCCAAATTTCGACCCCATCGCCTTTTTCAACGGCCACGTCACCTCCTGGGGCGTGGAGGAAGACCGGGACAACCAGCCCACCGGCATCATCACCACCGACTGCGTTGGCACCCCCAATCCCGCCGGCGGCATCACAATGGTGCAAACCCTGCATTTGCCCGGCGGCGGCACGCAAACGCGCATTTGGCACCTCGCGCAAACCGGTGCAAACCAATACCAGGCCACCGCCAACGACATGGCCGGCAGCACCACCGGCATTGTCGGCGGCCGCGCGATGCACTGGCGCTGGACCCTGAAAACATCGCCCGGTGACCCGCTAGCCAACGTGACGATGGACCAGTGGTTCTACCGCATGGACGACGGCGCGGTCATGATACGCACGGTGGTGACGAAGGCCGGCATCAGGCTGCTTGAGATTTCGGAGCAGTTTGAGAAGACGTGAGGCAATGCTTACTTCTTGGTCCCCAGCAGCCAGCAGCAAGAAGTTACTTTTTTGAAAAAAAGTAACCAAAAAACTTTTGATTCCTTTGGGCTTTTGCCATGCCGATGCCAACGCCCGCATTCGTAAAAAGTCTTTTTGCTTCTTTTTCTTCAGAAAAAGAAGTGCTTGCTTGCCTTGAACATGCGCCGCTGCCTATTCCTGCTCTTCCAGAACCCGCAGCTTCTGCCGCATGGTCTGCAAGATGAATGCTTCCGCTTCCGGCAGCGTCAATCCGTCGATCCATATCTGCAGTGCCAGCGCGCCGGCGTCTATGATGTAGATCCGCGCGTCGCCATTCAACCTATCCGCCCGCTGCAGCGCGTAGGCGGCCCGCGCATCATGCGCCAGCGCCACCAGCGAATCCTGGTCGAACGCGATGTAACGAAATTCCGGCATGCCACCCCTCCGAATCCGATCCCACGATGCGCCGATACTCGCTTAGGTTTATCAGAAATTGCAAGTAAAATCTTCCAGGTTGCGGCCATCGCCGCGGCACGGGCGATGCCGGCGCGTCAGGGCGCCGCCTGCACCGCCCGGCAAGTTTCGCATTTGGCTAACGCTGATACGAAAACATCTGAAAATATATGAGCCATGAAACGCGCGGCAAAATGGCGCTTTTCCTTACGCTTTATCCGCCGCCTTTGCCGTGGTCAGCACCTGCGTGATCGTGGAACGCACGACGCTCACCGTCACATTCGGCGCGATCTCCACGTCCACGTTGGCGTCGCCGTCCGTCACCTTCTTCACGGTGCCCAGAATCCCCCCGGCGGTCACGATTTTATCGCCGCGCGAAAGCTTCTCCTGCCGCGCCTTCAGTTCCTTGGCCTGGGCTTGCTGCGGCCGGATGAGCAGAAAATAGAAAACGATGAAAATGAGAATCAGCGGCGCGAATTGCACGAGGCCGCCGAGGCTGGCGGGCAAGCCGCCCGCAGCGGTCTGGGCGTAGGCATTGGAAATGAACATTTAGAATCCCGGTTGATCGTGTTACCGGCGGCTCTATAGGCCACGCAGGCCGGGATTGGCCAGGGACAGGATTTTATGGACGAGGATTTGCTACGCCGCATCGCCGAAGCGCTGGAGCGCCTGAGCCCCGCTGCCCCGCCGGCGCCCAGCCTGGCCGGCGCGGACGCCTTCGTCTGGCACCCCCCCGCCGGCCTGGCGCCGGTGCCAAACGTCTCGCGCGTGCCGCTGGCGCTGCTGCAGGGCATCGAGCCGCAAAAAGCCCTGCTGCTGGAAAACACCCAGCGCTTCGCCCGCGGCCTGCCGGCCAACAACGCCATGCTGTGGGGCGCCCGCGGCATGGGCAAATCCTCGCTGGTGAAGGCCGTGCACGCCGCCGTCAACGCCGCCAATCCCGGCGCAGTCGCGCTGATCGAAATTCACCGCGAGGACATTCGCACCCTCCCCGCCCTCCTCAACATTCTTCGGGCGCAGCCGCGTCTTTGCCTCATCCTATGCGACGACCTTTCTTTCGAGCGCGAGGATGCCGACTACAAGGCGCTGAAATCCGTCCTTGACGGCGGCATCGAGGGCCGGCCGCCAAATGTGCTGTTTTATGCCACCTCCAACCGCCGCCACCTGATGCCGCGCGACATGATCGACAACGAGCGCTCGACCGCCATCAACCCGTCCGAGGCGATCGAGGAAAAAGTTTCCTTGTCCGACCGCTTCGGGCTCTGGATCGGCTTTCACAACGGCAGCCAGGAGCAGTTTTTCGCGATGATCGAAGCCTACGCCGCCGCCTTTCGACTGCCCACCACCCCCGACGCCCTGCGCGCCGCGGCGGTGGAATGGTCGGTGACCCGCGGCGCGCGTTCCGGCCGTGTGGCGTGGCAATTCATCCAGGACTATTCCGCCCGCCTGGGGGTGGCCCTCCCATCGTCGCTCGACACTTGACCGGGGTTCCTTAACCGGGGGTCCCTTGACCGGGGGTCCCTTGACCGAACGGACCGGTTAGGCTGAAAACCGCCAGCCCGAAGGAGAGGTGGCCGAGTGGTTTAAGGCAGCGGTCTTGAAAACCGCCGTACGTTCACGCGTACCGTGGGTTCGAATCCCACCTTCTCCGCCAGCCATCGCCCGGAAAGCGGCAGAAAATAAGGGAAAATTGAAGGTCTCGCTTTTCCGGCATACACCAGGGCAGACACTTGGGATGGCGGTAAGGGCGACTTTGCCTGTTTGGCGCCGCCTCAGCCTCGCGCGCGAGGGCGAGCACGCGCCCGCGTGTATGACTGCATAAACCCAAAGGTCAGCATTAAACGTCAACACCATAACCTATACGTCACGGCCCTCGTTTTGGAACCCTTCGCGCGCCTTGCCTTGGCTGTGTCATCGCCGGGCCGCACGTGTTGGTGCCGGCCTAGCCGGGCCGGGGTACATTTGCCGGTGAGGGCGGTGCTTGGCTGGCGAGTGGTGCCGCCGGCGGGCCTGGGGACGGGCTGGCGGCTTTAACGTGCGGCGGTGGGGCGATTGGCCGGGCGGAACGGCGGGCGGCGTGTGGGTGGCTCCGGCGGGCTTGGCGGGCAGCATTTTTAACGCCACGTTATCGGGCGGCCTTCTGGCGTGACGGCGCGGCCGGCGCATCGGGCGGGACGCTGGCGAGGAAGGTTTGCAAGTCCGCCTCCAGCCTGTCCACCGCCGCGCGCTGCTGGTCATGTCCGGCTGTAGCGGCAAGGGCGGCCTGGCCGGATTCCCACGCCGAATCCATCGCCCGAGTCGCGCCGTAGAAGAACGCGCGCGCCCGGCGGTATTCGTCTCTGAGCGCGTCGATGCGCTTCCGGGTGGCCGGCAGGATTTTAGGCTTCACCACACATCCCCCGCACCGCCGGCCGGGCGGATGGTCCTGGCCTCGCGGGCGGCGCGAAAGGCGGCCAGATTGACGACGCTGCCGCCAACCGGATGCTGGATGACCTGGGCAGCAGGAAGGGCGGCATGTGCGCCCGCGGGTGCCAGTTCGGCCTGGCCGCCGGTCAGTTCGGAATAGGCGCGCCGGAATGCGGCGAGTTCCTCGCCCGAAAGGTACTTTTCAATCTGCGGCGTCCGCCTGGGCGGCG
>Ga0302319_10021164_pt1 | contig 11723 bp, 11 predicted proteins | sample Bog_T0_2_FD_203319 | JGI IMG/M metagenome (GOLD analysis project Ga0302319, IMG submission 203319) | Peat permafrost microbial communities from Stordalen Mire near Abisko, Sweden - Bog_T0_2 | ecosystem: Environmental > Terrestrial > Soil > Wetlands > Peat | place: Sweden: Abisko, Stordalen Mire...
CCCCGTCCGCGGCGCGCTGGCACCATTCAAACGCGCCTGCGAGGTCGCCCGCGCTGTGACACCGGAAGCTCAAATTGGCTTGGGCATACACGTGGCCCTGATCCGCGGCCATCTGCTCCCAGCGTGCAGCCTGCGCGTCGTCTTGGGGCACCCCTTTGCCCGCGTCATACATCGTGCTCAGAATGTACTGCGATTCCGCGTGACCCCGCTCGGCGGCCTGGCTGAAGCTTTGAGCTGCTTCCGGGAATCGTCCGGCGTTGTATGCAGTCACGGCCCTCTGGTAGTCAGAGTTTGAAGATGAATTTGCGGCGTCGCGCCGGCCACGGGCAAAGATGCTGGAGCGAACAGAGTGCAGCGCCAATGCGCCGCCGGAAGGGATATGCTGCAGCCCGGATTGAGCTTTATTTTCCAAGCGCACTCACCTGCCGCTCCACAAACTCCAACCTGTATTGCGCATCGGCGATGCGCTCGCGCAGGCCGGTTGCCAGTTCGGCGAGCAGATCGCGGTCTTCCTGCGCAGCGGCTTCGGCGCCGGTATACAGCTGGCCAATCTCGCTTCCAAGCAGCGTCTGGTGTTCGCCATCGAGCCCGGCAATGTCTCGCTCCGCATGTTGAATCTGCCGGGCAAGACGAAGGAGCGTGACGCCGTCTCCCTCATCGGACCCCCCACCGGCCCTTGCCGCGTTGACCTCGAGATGGTCGTCAAGCAGACGCTGCAATGTCTCGGCGTCTCCGCAGCTGTAAGCCTGGTTGGCGCGCATCATCAGCAAGGTGAAGTGCTTCTGTTCTGCCTCGTCACTGGCAAAGTCAGGGTGGATGCGCCTTGCGACCTCGCGAAACAGCGACTTGAGACTCGGCGACGGGTCAAACTCATCTGGTTCCAGCTCGGCGCCAAATGCGGCTTCGTGAGTTTCCTGCGCACGCTCACGGGCTTCCCGCGCACGCCGGCGCGCGGAGTCCGAGTCGTACAGATCCACTTCCCGCTCGGTGATCCGTGCCGCAATCTCATCCAGCTCCGCATACAGAACGCCCACCCGCTGGAGATAGCGCACTTCAAATACCTTCAACTGCGAGCGAAGCTGGGCGATGTCGGCTTCGCGCTCGGCCAGCGCGGCGCGGACGCCGGCAAGCCGTTCGCGCTTTTCGGCGAGACCCGCGGCGTTGGGACCGGGCTGAAGGACAATTTCGGCTGGCATAAGGCTCGTGCTAGACACTCGCGTCCGTGCAGCCTTTAGTTTAAACCGGCCAGAGAATTTCCTTTTTTGCCAAAAATACGAATAGTATGTATTTGTATGTATTGTTGCGCATCTCTTGGGTGCGAGGTATAAAAATGCGGGTCATCAGCGCCTCCGATCTGGCACGCAACACGAGCGCCATCCTGGAACGCATCCTCACGGGCGAAACGGTCAGCGTGAGGCGGAATCGCACTGAAGTTGCCCATATTGTTCCCGCCAGGCGATCCATGACCGCTGCCGAAGCCATCGCCGGTCTCGAAGGAAAGTTAACCCCCGCCCAGGGCGATTCCTGGCTCAAGGACAGCCGGGTCGAATTCAATGAAGAGGTTCGAGATCCGTGGGGCTAGATCCGTGGAGGTAGCCCCGTGGGGATGATCTTCGACACTTCCATCTGGGTAGGGTTGGCCAGCGGCCAGATATCCAGTCAAGCCGTCCTCCGGGCCGCCGGAGACGAGCAAGTCTACATTTCAGCCATTTCGCTCGGAGAACTGAGCTTGGGTGTCGAATCGTGCACCGATCCAGCAACACGGATGCTGCGCATTCGATCCTTGGGCAGCTTGCAACAGCGGCCGGTTCTCGATGTTTCTTCCCTTACGGCCACCGCCTTCGGCATCCTGGCCGCGTTCATGAAACAGTCGGCCCGGTCGCCAGGAACACGGGTCAACGATATCTGGATAGCTGCTCAGGCAATGGAAAATGACTATGCCCTGTTAACCGCCAACCTCAAGGATTTTGAGGGCCTCACCGGCTTACGAGTTTCTTGTCCGTGAACCATTGCATGGAGCAGACGCTCGCGGAAGGCTCGCACCGGCGTACTGCCATCCCCGGTCCCCAAAACCGAGGGACCGGGGGCACCCTCAACTTAATTTGATTTTGCGTTAGATCGTAGCCACCCGCCCAAGCGGGGCAGACCTTCGTCAATCCCGCCTCTATGCGGCATCACGCGGTCCGCTGAACCCATTGGCTCCGCCAGGCCGGCGCCTCGAAGGAGTCCGAGAAATATTGTGTCTCGTGAACGACCTTGCCGTTGTGGAACTCCATGATACTCACGGTATATGCCGGTCGCCCTTGGTAGGTGATTGTGTATTCCGTAATCCAGAGATCGCCATTTCCGAGGATGCGCTTGACGTTGAAGCCCGATGGCCTGCCGGGGTGGTGACTGCGCAAGGCCTGCAAATTGCTTCGCCCAAGGATGCGCTCGCCTGACTGGGGGTACTCACAGATGGCATCATCGTCGTAAATATCGTGCTCCGCGTTTGCATCGCCTACTGCCGACGCGCGCCAGTGCGCGTTCAAGGCTTCACGTATTTGATCCTCGGTCATGTGATGCTCCACGTGCGATTTTATGTTCATGACGATCTGCCGGTCGGGATTGTGGCAAGAGCCTTTGCCATTTGGTGACAACAGGGCGGGCGGCTTCGGTCTCGACGCCCTAAAACTACACCGAGGGTGCCCCCGCGTCCCTCGTCCGCCGCGGCGGAGGGACCGGGGAGAATCCGGAAGGCAAAGCTGCCTCAAGATTGATTTGTTCTCCGGTGATGGGGTGGTGGAATTTCAGAAATTGGGCGTGCAGCAAATATCCTCCATCGCCGGGGAGGCCGGGGAGATTTTCAAGAGGCTGGCCGGTTATGCCGTACAGAGGATCGCCTACCAGCGGATGGCCGATGGATGCCAGATGGATTCTGATTTGATGAGGGCGGCCCGAATGCAGGCTTACCTCAAATGTTGTGGTGCTCGCCCTGCGTGAGATCACCCTTGCCAATGACTTTGACGGTTTGCCATCTGGCTTCGCGGCCCACACTTGACCGATGCGCGGGTGCGGTACAAGGCCGATGGGTGTGAGGATTTCGTAGGCGTCGAGCTCGGCAATGTTTTGAGCCAGGGCCCGGTAGATTTTTTGAATCTTGGGTGTGTTCCAGTTTGCGAATAGATGAGCGGCCGCCTGCGGTGTTTTGGCGAAGAGGACGATGCCGCTGGTGCCTCGGCCCAACCGGTGGACCGGGTTTGCGTTGGGGAACTGCTTTTGCACCAAACACAGGAGGGTGTTTTCCATGAAGCCGCCGCCGGGCAGGGTGGGCAGCCCGCTGGGTTTGTTGACGGCCAACAGATGGGGGTCATCAAACAGGACGTCGAAGTGCTGAGGAGCGTCTGGCTCGATCCACGGCGGACGGTTCCAGACCAGTGTCTGTCCTGAGATTACCGATTCGCTTCCGGTCGAGGGGACGCCGTTGAGAGTGACTTCGCCGTTGTTCAGTTTTTGTTGCCAGGCTTGTGCGGTTGAGTGGGGATAAAGGCTTGCCAGGTGGGAGAGCAGGGTTTGCCCATGGTGTTTACTGCCGATGATTGTGGTGTAGGCATAGCCACGGTTGAGCATGTGGTTTGAGTGTAAGCTAGGTCATCATAAAGTTAATCGGGCACCGCAGATGCCGGAACTGGTGGCGATAAAGTAAACAGAGTGCCTCAAAAACCGCCCGTATCCTCGATTTTTGCCGGCCTTCAGGCGATTTCCGGCCCCAAAAGACCATCCAGCATCATGGCGTGCCATTCGTTGCTTCCTTGTTCGCCACCTGGTTGATGATCTGCTGGATCAGCACCACATGCACGTGAATCTTCCGCGCTATGTCGGGCAGAAACTCGGTCACGAAGTTCTCGACGGGCGCCAGGGCCATGGCCGTTCCGTAGCGTTCCGCGGTTGCTTCGGCGTCGGTCTCGCGCCCCGGCACATAAAGGTTGCCGATCTCATCATCAATGCCGAACCCGACCACGTCCGCATAGTTGACGATGCCCTTGCCGTCATCGCCCTGCGTCCACACCACCTGGTAGAGGCAGTGGGCGATGCGCCGCTTGATGCTTGCTGTGGGCATGCGGTGGTAGTGCGGGTCCTGGTGGACCAGAGACGGAATCAGGAAGGTGCCAATGAACTCGCCCGTCATGTCCTGCGAATAGCTGACGCCCACATACCGGCCAAACCCGGTCATGCCCGGCCCGTAAGGGGAGTGCGCATTCGACCCCACCGCGATGGCGGAGCTGGCCAGAATCGTGAGCCCATTGAACGGATCAGCCACATTGCGCACTGCCAGCCAGGCCTTCTCCTTTGGAGTCATGGACCTGACCTGTGGCCCGTCAAGAAACCGCGCGTACCAGTTGATGAGAGGCACAAGAGGGGGTGGGCAGGGCACCTGAAACAAATGCGACTCGGAACCGGCCCCGGCTTCGACCTGCCCCACTTCGCCTCCCCTGTCCGGGACCGAGTCAGCGGCCGACGAATTGCCAACCTGCGCGGGGGTCTGCACGGCAGCGGGTTCGGCCCTGTCTCTCCGCACAGGACACGGCCCCTGCGGCGCGGCCGGATAGGTTGTAGCCGTTTGCGGCGTGGTCTGCGGCTGTGGGGAATTCGGCAGCGGCGCCATGGATGTGGCACTCTGCGCGGCGCAAGAGAGGGCTGCAAAACTGAAAACCGCCGCCAGCACCCGCGCCGGAGAATGAAGCACGAGCCAATGCCGGCGCCTCCAATTCGCTGCGCCGTTGCCGTCCGTGTTGCCGGAGCCGTTCTGCACCATCAAGATCACCGCCGCGGGGTTTACACGCTTCCAGGCCGTTGACTGGCATTTCCGGAGCCGATTGGACACAGCGGAAGCACACCCTGTGACACTCTGACGCAGATTTCCGGCCAAAGGTTAACTGGACCAGATGGAACGTTCGTTGCGCTGTGCTGAAACGAACTCCCAGACGACTGGCCGTATTGACCATTGCGGCACATCCCCCGATTGCAGCATTGACGCCCTCATCGGCGCCCGCCATGCTGATGATGGAGTTATTGCGAACTATCTTTCGGAGGTCACCGCACATGGGCACGTATTCTCCACCTGGACCCGGTGCACCGCGCCCAGGTTCAGGGCCGGGCAGCATCGGCCAGCGCATTGACGAGGCCATCGAGATGATCGAGATGGAGCTGCGCCACGCCGCGGCCTATGTGAACGACGCCGTGATCCCGCAGGTGCGGTCCGAGTCGATCTCGGCACTGCGCAATGTGGGTAACGCTCTGCGCAATTTTGCCGACAAGCTGGATAAGCAGCAGCATCCGCAGCCGCCAGACCCGCCCCCCGATCAACGATAAGGACCCGCGACCCCGATGAGCCAGCCCGTCCAATCCGCACGCGCTGCCCGGCACCCAGGTGTGCCCTGTAGGGCGGTGCTGCTTTCGCTGGGCATCCTCGTCGCCACCGGCTGCGGCCACCATCGCAACCGCGTGCAAGTGACCGCGCAGCAGTCCGCTCCGCCGCCACCGCAGGCCTCGCAGACTTACTCTTACGGCGAACAGCCCAGCCAGCCGCCGGCACGCATTCCCATCACCCCGGTGCCGCCGGGCGGAGTGAACGACGCAGACCTGGAATTTGTACGTACCCACCGGCCCATTCAGTCAGAGGAAGGCGTGGCCACCTGGTATACCGCGCCCTACAAGGGCCGCAAGGCAGCCAATGGGCAGGTCTTCAGCGACCGCGCCCTGACTGCGGCGCATCGCACCCTGCCCATGGGTTCGCTGATCACGGTCACAAATCTCAAGACCGGCCAGTCGGCGGCCATGCGCATCACCGACCGCGGGCCGTTTGTCGACGGCCGTATCCTCGACCTGACGATCGCCTCGGCCAAGGCCACCGGCATCTATCGCATGGGCACCGCTGAGGTGCGCCTCGACGTCTACCAGACCCCCAAGCCGATTGAGCGCGGCGGCCGTTGGTGCGTGCAGATTGGCGCCTTCAAGTCCGAGCGCAAGGCGGAAAAACTCAAGGGCGAATTGCTGCGCCGTTATCCCAACTCCAACGTGATCGAGTTTCCCGGCCAGGACAGCTACTGGGTGCGCATCCGCCCCCAGGGCGACAATCGCGAGCAGGCCGAATCGATTGCGCGCCGTCTGCGCCCCAGTGAAGCGGACGCAGAAGCATTCCTCACGCGGCTGGACTAGTTGTCTTCGCGGAAGAGTCTCCCGGCAACCCGTCTGCAATCGGCATCGCCCTTGCCCGGTCCTCCGGAAGCAGTGTAGATTGGGGCGAGTAAATTCCAGACAGGAGCACCTCAGACTTGCCAGACAACAGCACCATCGTGCGCCAGTTCCTTGAAGAAACCATCAATCTGGGCCAGATCGATACTGCCGGCAAATACTTCTGGGAAGATATGACCGAGCAGGCTCCCTTCCCCGGCCAAGGTCCCGGCGTTGACGGCCTGAAAGATGTGCTGCGCGGGCTGCTGGCTGCATTTCCCGATATGCACTGGAGCGTCGAAGAGCAGGTTGCGCAAGCGGACAAGGTTGTCACTCGATTCGCATGGACTGGGACGCATCGTGGAGATTTCCTCGGCGTACCAGCTACCGGAAGGTCCGTGAAGGTCTGGGGCATGGTCATTGACCGGTTTGAGGAAGGCAGAATCAAAGAAACCCGCATCCTGATGGACACGCTCGGCCTGATGATGCAACTCGGCGGCATCCCTCCGCCTGGTGCATGATCTTCAACTGGCGCCTGGCGCTGAGCGCGCGGGCGGGAACAAATTCATCAGCGCCACATAGAGAGTTCCAGCCGTAAAAAAGCCCACGAACCAGGCGTAGTCATAAAGAAAACGAAGCGGTGCGACGGCCAGGCCCACCAGCGCCAACGCCACGCCCAGCACCAGCGCCGCAACCGCGCGCGGATTGATTCCGTGGCTATAGTGATACGCGCCTTCGCGGTGGTAAAGCGAGTTCACGTCAAGCACGGTCTTGCGGATGAAAAAATAATCGCCGATCATGATGCCAGCCACCGGGCCCAGCAGCCCGGAGTAGCCGACCAGCCAGCCAAAGATGTACGCATCTGGCGTCGCCAGCAGCTTCCACGGGCACATGGCGATGCCGAGAAGGCCGGTGATCAGGCCGCCGGTACGGAAACTAATCAGTCGCGGGTAGAGATTGGAAAAATCGTTCGACGGCGAAACAACGTTGGCGCCGATATTCACGTTCAGCGTCGCAATGAGAATGGCGACCAGCGCTACAAACGCGACGACCGGTTGATGAAACGCGCCGATCAGCAGGATAGGATTCCAGATCGGATGCCCGAAGAGCACCGCCGATGCCGACGTGACAGCGATGCCGACAAACGTGTAAAGCGTCATGGCAACCGGCAATCCAAACGCCTGCCCCCAGGCCTGTGCAGTTTGAGACTTGGAATAGCGCGTGAAGTCGGGAATGTTCAAGGCCAGCGTGGCCCAGTAGCCGACCATTGCTGTTAAAGACGGAAAAAAGACGGCGAGAAACGCACCGGTCGAATGAAACTGGCTCGGCGTGGACAGCATGGACCCGAAGCTGCCCGCCTTGATGCGCACCCAGATCAGCAGCGCCGCAGCCATGATGAACATGAATGGCGCGCCGAAGGCCTGCAGGTGGCGGATCGATTCGACGCCGCGCCACACCACGGCCATGTTGAGCAGCCAGAAGCCGAGAAAGCACGCCCATAATACGCCATCGCGGGCCGCAACCGCCGGCCAGATCACCCCGAGCATCGAGTGGATGGCCGTTCCACCAATCCACGATTGAATGCCGAACCAGCCGCAGGCCACAACTGCGCGGAGAATCGCCGGCAGATTGGCGCCGCGCACGCCAAAAGGCGCGCGGATGAAGACGGGAAAGGGGATGCCATATTTGGCGCCGGCATGCGCGTTAAGCAGCATGGGAGCCAGCACAATCAGATTGCCCAGCAGCACCGTGCCGATGGCCTGCTTCCAATCCATGCCCCTGGCGATGAGCGAAGAGGCCAGTTGATAGGTGGTGATCTCCATCGACATGGAGAACCACAGCGCGATGTAGTTATACGCGCCCCAGGTGCGCTCGGCGGGCGTGGTGGGCGCAAGGTCACGATTGGACAGTGACGGGTCGTTGCTGCTCAGGGCTCCTCCTCCCAGTTGCGCCTGGTTGCGACACGGCAGTGCTACCCAGGATGACAAACTCCCAACTCCGCTTCAGGCGGTTTTCTTGGCCGTTGACTTTGCGGCAGTAGGCGGCGCGGGGGCGCTGGGCGGCGGTGCAGGCGCGGGCTTGCGCGTAGCCGGCAGCGCAACATCAGTGGCCGGCTGCACGCTCACCTTCAGGGTCGCGTAGGTCACGTTGGGAATCGCGCTCTGCGCTACCGTCATGGGATCGGCGTTGTTCGCGATCGTCTTCGGAACCAGGTAGCCGTTGAGCAACTTCAGGCTGTCCATCTGCGCGCTGATCGCGTCCTTCGAACTGGCGGGCACAATCAGGTACTGGCCGGTCATGAGCTTCAGCGCATCCGCGTGCATGTTGCCCGAGTCCACCGCATCGTACGAGGCGACCACATCCTTCAGCGGGCTGTTGATGATGAAGCCCGCATTCTGCACCAGGATGTTGTAGAAGCTGGTGAACGCCTTGATGGCGGGAACGCTGATGGCCGGCAGCGCAACCAGCGGAGCGGCCGCGCTCATCCCCTGTAGACCATACGAGATCACCTTGTGCAAGAGCGAGTGCTTGTCGGGCAGAGTGAGGTTGAGCGCCAGCTTGCCCTCCGCGCCGGGAAGCAGAATGCGGTTGTTGCCCGAGGTGCCGGTCGATCCGTCTTCTCCCACAAAGTTGAGCTGGTCCACCGAGGGCAGCTTGGTGGCTTCCTTGCGACCGAATATCGAAGCAAGCGAGGCCCAAGCCAGCGGCGCAATGTACTGCGCCATCGGTGTGGTCTGCGTGGCATGCAATTGCAGCTGCGCCGAACTGGCGTCGCCAATCCTCTTGTTGTCCGTGTCGCTGGGGCGAAAGCCGCTCACGCTCATGCTGACTACCGCGGCGCCATCCATCTTGGGCAGTTCGCTGCGCCCGATGTTTTCCGCAAAGCGGAGCCCGTTGCTGTCGTCGTAATGAAAGAAGCGCGGCAGCTTCGAGTCCTCAATATGCGTGGGCAACGGCTGCGCGATGGGCTCGCCGCCCGGGCCGCGCGCGCCGGTAGCGTGAATCTTGGTCGGGTCCACATCGTCGAAGAAGCCGTTCCAGAACTGCTGGTGCGCGCTGTCCGGCGTATCAGCGGCTTCTTCCACCGCCGCAAAAAGCTCTTTGGGCGAGATGACCTCGTTCAGCAGTCCGGAAAAGGCAGCTGCTGCCATCACGTTCGAGAAAAAGCTTCTGCGATCCATACTCTTCTCCTTCAAAAAGTCGAATGGCCGTGCCGCCGCGACGCCGTCGACGCGCCAAGGCCCTAGGGGCGGCTGGGAATAACCAACTGCTGCACCTGCCAGGTGGTCACCACTGGCGCGGCGCCGCGGCTGCCGGCATCGTTGAGATTGACCATCAGCTCATCGAGGCCGGAGCCGCGGCTCTGGCTCTCGATCACCCCATCATACGTAAGCAAGCTGAGGTTGTTGATTTTTTCGCGGGTAGCCAGAAGAAACAGCGTGTCCGCGCCCAGCGGTTCGGTCACGCTCTCCGACATCAGCGTGAACGTGGTCGGGTACGAGCCATCGGCCGTGAGCGGAGGCCCCTGCGCCACGCCGTTCGTTTCATCCGTGGGGTAGACCTGGTAAGGATTTGCCGCGCAGTCGAAGCCGAACAGATAAATGTACTTGGGCGAGACGGCGTGTTTGGAGAGCGCGTCCGCGGTGGTCACCAGGCGCACGTCATATGCTTCGTTCAAGTGCAGCGGGTCAGTTGCCGCCGCGTTCGCGCGCGCAATGGCCAGATGATACGGCCAATCGGTCACACCCGATGTCATTGACGGAATCTGCTGCCAGACGCGCAGCTTGCCCAGGCGCAGAATTCTGCGCGCCAGCGCCGGAGCAATGCTGTCCTCCGTTGCGCTTGCGGTTCCGTCGTGCAGCCACGCCGTGCGCACCGGAAAGGAAAGATCGTTGCGGCACACCACATCAGGACTCTTGCCGCCGTTCAGCTCGGCCTCGGCCGGGTCATTCTCCTTGGTCACAACGTACGCGTCGGCCTTGTGCGCCGCCAGCACGCGGGGGTCGAAGAGCGCATACTCCGCCACGCCATCCGCGCGGACGCGCATGGCGAGATAGTAATTTGCGGCTGACGGCGAATCGGTGAACTGAAACGCATTGCGCTTGAAAGGCTCGGTGCGGCGAATGCGATCGACCACCGAAGGCGGCGGTGCCAGAAGCAGGAATGCCGCGCCTCTGGGACCCGCGCCAGGCTTGACTGCGTGGCCATCCTGCCCGAAGGCGACCCAGCCGCCGGCGCCCTCCGCGACCAGGTAATTCACCGGCTCAACCGCCGGATCATCGACCCAGCTCAACGACGGAAACAACGCCTTGATATGAGCGATTGCAGCAGCCGTGGGAACGGGGCCGGGCTTGGGAAGAAATACAACCAGCCGCGCCGCCTGCGGGTAGACCATGCTTGAAGCCTCGAAGATTTCACCGGCGGTCACCTGCGTGTCACCGCTCTTCACGGACGCAGTGGAGGCCGTGGGCCCGTCGATGCTCGTGACCGTGAGCACAGTCTTCGTTCCATCGCCGCCCGGCTTCAGTCCGCTGAACTCCGTGCCCACATCAAAGCCGGCAGCGCTGCCCATGTCGAGCGTGATCTTTCCGTAGCTGGCCTTGGTCACACGCACGTGCAGTTCATGCAAGGCGACCGGATCGCCAAACAGACTCTCCTGCACCCGGCCTTCGACAGAAGGCTGTTGAAAGTCCAGTGGATCGGCGTGCAGCATGCTGGCAACGGCGGAGACCACGTCTTCCGCGCTCAGCGCCTGCGTGTTCTGCCGCAGCACGCGAATCAGCGCACGGGTAAAAGCGCCGTGCACCTGGCCGTCCTCTGGATAGCGTGCCTCAACGGCAGATTGCGTGGGGCCTGCCGCGGCAACAATGATCGCGTCGCCCTGTTGCGGAATCCGCTTCAGATCGGACTCGAGCACCGCAGACTGCTCCTTGGCCACGTCGTCGTCGTCGTAGGGCAGCGTCCGCTCCACGCTCTCCGTAATTCCGCGCGCCATGGTGCCGCTGTTGCAGCTGTCATAAATCGCCGTGAGCCGCGCCTGCTTGTCGAAGACGATCTTGTCGAACAGCTGCGCTAGCTCCTTGTCGCGAATGTCCTTCACGCCTTTCCACGCATCGACAGGAACAATGGTCTGGTCGCGCTGATTTTTGGATGACTTCGAGTCCAGCCGCTGCGAGCCGTGGCCGGAGTAATAGATCACTACGCGGTCGCCCTTTTCGGTGTCGGCAATCAGTTGATTGATGGCGTCGAGAATTCCCTGCCGTGTGGCCTGCTCTTCTTTCAGCTCGCGAATGTCGGCAAACCCGTATGTCTCCTGGAGCAGCACATGCATGGCCGCCACGTCGGTGAGCGGCCCCTGCAGGCTGTGCCAGCTCGCGCCCGGCGCAAAACGGCTGTCAATCGAGTGGCCTGCAGAAGCGGGCAGCGCACTGCCTGCGGGTGGCGCGTAATGCGCAATGCCGATCAGCAGCGCATGACTGGTTGGCCGTGCCTGCGCCTGCGACTGGATC
>Ga0302319_10021165_pt1 | contig 11723 bp, 8 predicted proteins | sample Bog_T0_2_FD_203319 | JGI IMG/M metagenome (GOLD analysis project Ga0302319, IMG submission 203319) | Peat permafrost microbial communities from Stordalen Mire near Abisko, Sweden - Bog_T0_2 | ecosystem: Environmental > Terrestrial > Soil > Wetlands > Peat | place: Sweden: Abisko, Stordalen Mire...
GGGGGTATGTCTCCCAACTGCAATTTGAAGCGCTTACCGCAGGTATTATCGCGACCGGGCGCGCAGTAGCAATCGCGTCCCCAGTCGCGAATCGACTCGATCGCGCGCCGCAGCAGATCGTCGTCTGTGAAAACCGCGCCTCCTTCTCCCATCGTGATGTGATGTGCCGGATAAAAGCTCAACGTGCCCACGTGGCCGAAGGTACCGACCTTTTTATCGCCGTATGTGGAGCCCAGAGCATCACAGCAATCTTCGACCACCCACAAATTGTGCCGCCGCGCGACATCCATCACGGCACCGAGATCGAATGGATTTCCCAAGGTGTGCGCGATCATGATGGCGCGAGTCCGCGTCGATATCGCCGCTTCGATCCGCGACGCATCGATGTTGTAAGTGGGCAGGCTGACATCCACGAATACGGGGACGAGTCCGTTCTGCAGGATCGGATTGACCGTCGTTGGAAAGCCCGCCGCCACCGTGATCACTTCGTCGCCCGGACGCAGCGCACGCTCGCCCAGGAGCGGCGAGGTCAAGCACGTCATGGCCAGCAAATTGGCGGACGATCCCGAGTTGGTGGTACGGGCAAACTTGCGGCCAAGGTATTCGCCTAGCTTGCGTTCAAAGGCATCGTTGAAGCGCCCCGTGGTCAGCCAGCCGTCCAAGGATGCTTCGACCATCAGTTCCAGTTCACGCGCTCCTATGACTTTCCCGGCCGGAGGCACGGGCGTGCGGCCCGGCACGAATGGCGGCGTTGCAAGCGCCAGGTCAGCGTAGGTACGGGCTTCCTGAGCACACAGCGCGCGGTACAGGCGTGCCAGTACCTTCGGTTTCAGCGATCCGCCGGTCTCAGCGCCATCGATCGAGTGCCAACCGACTCTGTCCAGGCGCAACCAGCCGCCAAGTCCGCCGGTTTCGAAGTCGGAGATTTCGAGCGCGAATCCGACGCCGTGACCGAGTTTGTCCGTGGGCACGACCGGTGCGAGTCGTATATAACCGTCGGAATCCGGCGCCGAGAGCGCAATCGACGGCCCGCGATCGCTTGCAATGAGCAAACTGCCGGCGAGCAGCGCCGGGTCAATTTTAGGGACATGCGCATGCGATTCGAGTTGGGTCATAGCGGATGATCGCGCCACATCAGCTCGATGGCCGGGTTAAAACAAGCGTCGCGATCCAGTGGGCCGAGCGACAGTGGATTGGGAGGACGCATCAGCCGGCCTATTGATTCGTCGCCTAAATGCGCCACGTAGTGCGGCACGAACGCACCGCAGCTCGCACCGATGAGCGTCGCTTGCTGGTTGATGGGCCAGGTTGGCAGCATCACCGCTCTCGCCAACTCCGCGAGCGGCGTCATCGCACCGACTGCCAACAGCGATGAGAGGATTACTTTCTTGCGCACACGTAGGCTGTCCGAGGTTGTTTCGAGCAGTGCACGGCAGCTCGCGATCGCCAATACCACGAGACTTGGGATTGAGGCACGCATCGCCAAGTCGTTGCCTCCTCCGAGGTAGACCGCCGGCAACACGGCGAGAATCACCAACGCCAGCACCACCTCGCTGGAACGCCGAATCGCCAGAATCGCGATGCCGATGATCCCCGCCTCGAGCAGGAAGAATTGCGCCTGACGCAACAAGCTCATGGCGGCGCCGACTCCCGCTGACCTGTCTAAAGTCACGCCTTTTGGAATGTGGCCCGGATCGAGCGCGAGATAGGTCGCGACGGCGACCCCAACGATAGCTGCCGGCAACCATACCTTGGGATGCAACAGGCGCAACGAGCGCTCTTCGCGCATGCTGACAACCACGATCCACAGCACGAACGGGATTAAGCCGATGGTAGTCAACGGCGACCAGAGCGCGGCGGCGACGAAAAGAATCGGCAAAATCGCGCATAACTGTGTCGATCGATATCCGCGGTACAGCGCGCCCATCAGAAGCCATCCGCCCAGCGCATGGTTCGGAACCCAGAATAGCTGCGTCGTCATCGATGAATACTGGTAGGCGCCCGCCCACCATTCCAGGTGAGTTGTGATGTTCCAATCGCTGCGAAAACGTGGGCCGTCATTCAACAGGCTGCCGACGATATCGAGTCCGCTAAACATCACGATGATTGCCGCGGCGACCACCGCGATGTGGAGACGGGAGCGGGTGAGAGATAGAACTTGCAGCAGGAACAGAGTTGCTCCCGTCGCGGTCCACAGCAGCATCGCCACGTGTGCCGCGGCAAGGCCTGCCGCTTTGCCCACCAGCGCCGCCGGCAGGTAGAAGGCGACCGGGGCTCGCAACAAGCTTTCCTCGCCGTTAATCAAGCCGTAACCCACCGGCCAGCGAGATGCCACCAAGTCGTGCAAAACGGCATCCCGAATGTGCCAATCGGAGTTGGTAAAGACCAAATGATCGATGCCGCCTAGTACGGACCATCCGCACCCGACGATGACGGCAACGCCGAGCTGCAGGAGCGTAACCGGATATTGGGGCGCAACGAACGGCCCTTTAGCGAGCAGCGCTCGCAATCCATAGGTGGTACAGGCGACCAATGGCACTGCAGCCCACCATTTGAACCAACCGACCAAAAAGATGACCAGCGGCAGGCAGAGGTAGAAGAAAACCGTCCGGTCCAACGCGTCGGAGGACGTAACCGGGGCCGAATTCGGGTCAATTGGGCTGAACATCGGCGGAAAACTACCAGATTATGTCGTACCGTGCCGTGCACAGGTCTCGAAGCGAAAAATGCACAACAGGCGGCCCAAGCGCCTACGAAAGCTGGTTAGACGGCTATTTACTCAAAAAGATAGTATGTCAAAAGGACGGTTTAAAGGAGCAACGCTGTTAACGAGGACAATAATCCATGACCATCGACGACAACAGCGTGGCTCAGTTGCCCTGTATCCCAGCTGATGTCAGCGAAGCCGCCGTCAGATCACTGGGTGCCTATTTCGAACGGATCAATGGTGTCGACCCTGCAGTGTTGGGCCGCGATCATGTGGATCCCTTGCGCTATTTCAAGAACATCGAGGCGCTGAATCGCGAAATCCCGCTGGCAGGCAAGAAGCTCCTAGAGATCGGCAGCGGTTTTGGAGTGAGCCTGGCGATCATGCTGAAACGATTCGGCGTGGATGCTTATGGAATCGAACCTGCGTCGGAGGGGTTCGATGCATCGAATGCATGCGCCCGTAAAGTCCTGGTGGCAAATCAATTAGATCCTGCTCGGATCATCGATGCTGTCGGTGAAGCAATTCCATATCCAAACGAAACCTTCGATGTTGTGTACTCGAACAATGTTTTGGAGCACACGGCGGATCCGGCGAAAGTCCTATGCGAAGCGATTCGCGTTCTGAAAGTCGGTGGCAAGCTTTTCGTCGAAGTACCGAATTATCTTTCGTACTACGAAGGTCATTATTTGATTCCGCAGCCGCCGATTCTCTGGCAGGGCTTGCTTGCGTGGTGGGTGCGGTGGGTGTTTCGCCGTGACCCCGCGTTCGCCCGCACTTTGCGCACGGAAATAAACCCAATCTGGATGCGCAAGACCTTGGCTAACATCGATCGACGCTACCCGGTGACCGTTCATACGCTGGGAGAAGACCGATTCTTGCAGAGAATCGGCGAACCCTTTTTGTTTCAGACCGCGGCGGTCGCGGATACTGCGGCGCGGGCAATCCGAACGATGCAACGCCTGAATTGGCGCAACTGGATCGGTCGGCTCCTGGTGCGCCTGCAGGCGCACTATCCAATTGTCTTGATCGTCACACGCGGCTAAGCAGCTCGTCTGAAATTTCATTCACCCCGCTGATGCCGCAATCCCATGCCTGCAGCAGCTCGATGCCCCGCGCAAAAACCGGCATCGACACGGCATCGCCGAGCTTCGTCAATTCCGCGTGGGACGCAGCATTTTTCATGACCAAAAAATCCGCATCGGCGACCGCCGCCGTGACCGCGTCCGCATAACCCTCACAGAGCACCCCCTGCAATCGATGCTCGAACGTGCCTGCGTTCGCGGATTCCCGCGCAATCGCTGCGGCGCGGCGCACGATCCAGTGAGGCGACGACGCCACGGTCAATCGCTCTGGCAGCCGTAATGCCTTAACGATGGGTTTGTCGGCCGGCAGCAAATCCGCGCTCGACAATTCGTCCTGAGTGCACCAGCGCAGTGCCTGTCCGTCGAGTCCCCGAGGTTCGCCGCTGTAGCTCGTGGCCACCCACATATCGAGGAGAATATCGCGCGTCGGGTACGCATGGCGCACGCGAATCAACGGTCTTGGGCTGCCGATCCGTATCCCAAGCTCCTCATTCAGCTCACGTGCCAATCCGGCACGGCGTTCCTCGCCGGGCTCGAGCTTACCGCCGGGAAATTCCCAGCCTCCGGCGAGGTGCTTACCCGGCGGCCGCTGCGCGATCAGCACGCGATTCGCGGCGTCGATCACCGCGGCAGCGACGACGTGAACGGTGCGCCGCGTGTCGACGCGACTCAACCGCTCGCTTGCTGCAGGGCGCCGTGGCAGTGCTTGTACTTGCGTCCCGACCCGCAAGGACAGGGTTCATTGCGTCCCACCTTGGGCAGCGGACGTACGAAGGTCGCGGCAGCGGCGCGCGGGTCCATCTCCGTGACGTTGCCGGGATTTGCAACGACGGCGTCGCCGCCGAACTCGCTCGGGGCTGGCGTTGCCTGGATGGGCGAAATCGCTTCGGCGTGTTGCGCCTGCAGGGCCCGCGCCAGCCGTTGCTGCCGCTCGAGCTCCTCGCGCTCGATCTCGGCCTGACTGCGCACCTGGATCTTCGAGACCGTCGTCAGCGTGTCGAACTTGATGCGGTCGAGCATCGCCGAGAATAATTCGAAGGCCTCGCGCTTGTATTCCTGCTTCGGGTTCTTCTGCGCGTAACTGCGCAAGAATATGCCCTGCCGCATGTAGTCCATCGCGGCCAGGTGCTCGCGCCAGTGTTGATCGAGCGTGCGCAGCATCACTTCTTTCTCGATGTAGCGCATCACTTGCGGTCCGACGCTGTTCTGCTTCTGGTCGTAGGCAGCTTCCAAGGCGGCGAAAATCTTGCTGCGCAAACCCGAACCGTCACCCGCATCTTCGCTCTTGACCCACTCTTCGATCGGCAGCGACAGAGCAAAGTCCTGCTCGATGCTGCGTGCCAATCCGGGAGCGTCCCACTGTTCCTCCGCTGCGCCGGCGGGCACGTACTGATCGACCAGTTGCGCAACCACGTCCTCGCGAATGCCTTTGACGGCTTCGGCGACATCTTCGGCGCTCATGAGGTCGGTGCGTTGCTGATAAATCACGCGGCGCTGATCGTTTGCAACGTCGTCATATTCCAAGAGCTGTTTGCGCGCATCGAAATTATGCTGTTCGACCCGGCGTTGTGCACGTTCGATTTGCCGCGTCAGCATGCCGCTTTCGATCGCCTCGCCCGCCTTCATGCCGACCCGGGTCATGAGCGCCTTCATGCGTGTCGGATCGCCGAAAATACGCATCAGGTTATCTTCTAGCGACAAATAGAAGCGGCTCGACCCCGGATCGCCTTGGCGGCCGGACCGGCCGCGCAGTTGATTGTCGATACGCCGGGATTCATGGCGTTCGGTGCCCACAATGTGCAGGCCGCCGGCGGCCACGACTTGCTCATGCCGCACGCGCCAGTCGTCGTGAATTTGCTTGAGTTCGGTCTCGTTGGGATTTTCGATGGCGTCGATCTGCGCCTGCGGACTGCCGCCGAGCACGATATCCGTGCCGCGTCCGGCCATGTTGGTGGCAATCGTGACCGCGCCGGGACGGCCGGCTTCCGCGACGATGTGAGCCTCGCGCTCATGCTGCTTCGCGTTCAACACCTCGTGCGGGATCTTGCCACCCTGCAGCAGCTTCGCCAGCCGCTCCGAGGTTTCGATCGATGTAGTGCCCACCAGCACCGGTTGGCCACGCTTCACGCAGTCTTGGATGTCCTCGAGAATCGCCTGAAATTTGTCCTGCTCGGAGAGAAACACCAGGTCGGACTTGTCCGCCCGGATCATCGGTTTGTGCGTGGGAATCACCACCACTTCGAGACCGTAGATCTGCTGAAATTCGAACGCCTCGGTGTCGGCGGTGCCGGTCATGCCGGACAGTTTCGCGTACAGACGGAAATAATTCTGAAAGGTGATCGACGCGACGGTTTGGTTTTCTTCCCGTACCTTGACGCCCTCTTTGGCCTCGACCGCTTGATGCAGGCCGTCGGACCAACGCCGGCCCTGCATGGTACGGCCGGTGAATTCATCGACGATGATCACTTCGCCCTGGCGCACGATGTACTCGACGTCCCGCTTGTACAACGCATGCGCGCGCAGCGCCGCGTTCAAGTGATGCATGAGGCGGATATTGGTGGCGTCGTACAGGCTCTCGCCTTCGCGCAGCAGGCCGAGTTCCGCCATCAACTCCTCGACCTTTTGATGGCCGTCCTCGGTCAGCGTCGCCTGCTTGGTTTTTTCGTCGACCGCATAATCACCCGGTCCGTCTTCGGCTTTTTGCCGGGTCAAGCGCGGTATCAGCGCGTTGATCTTAAGATAGAGCTCGGTGCTCTCCTCGGCCGGCCCGGAAATGATCAACGGCGTGCGTGCTTCGTCGATGAGAATCGAGTCGACCTCATCGACGATGGCGAAGGAGAGTTTGCGCTGCACGCGGTCTTCGAGACGGAACGCCAGATTGTCGCGCAAGTAATCGAAGCCGAACTCATTGTTCGTGCCGTAGGTGATGTCGCAGGCGTATGCGGCGCGCTTTTCATCGGGCGACTGGGCATTTTTGATAACGCCGACGGTCAGTCCGAGAAAACGGAACACCGGGCCCATCCACTCCGAATCGCGCTGCGCCAGGTATTCATTCACGGTGACGACGTGCACGCCCTCGCCGGTGAGGGCGTTCAGATACGCCGGCAAAGTCGACATCAGGGTCTTGCCTTCGCCGGTGCGCATCTCGGCGATCTTTCCGGAATGCAGCGCCAGGCCGCCGATCAACTGCACGTCGAAATGGCGCAAGCCCAATTTGCGCCGCGACGCTTCGCGCACCAGCGCAAACGCCTCCGGCACGAGATCGTTGAGCGACGTCCCGGCCGCAAAACGCGCCTTGAGTTCGCGCGTCTTTTCGGGAAATTGCTCATCCGGCAGGGCGCTGATGCTCGCTTCGAGGGCATTCACCGCAACGACGGTGCGGCTCAATTCCTTCACCAGGCGTTGATTACGGCTGCCAAATACTTGCGTCAAAAGCTTCCACACGCTCGCGAGTCCTCGAGAAAACTGGGTATTGTACGGGTAGACCGGAAGTGCGGGAAATCGTTTCGAAGGCCGGCCGCCAATCGAGCCTACCGCAGGTCGTCGGGAGGCCTAGCGGTCCTCGCCGATGAAGCGCAACGGATCGACCTGAGTGCCGTTTTTCAGCACTTCGAAGTGCAGATGTGGCCCGGTCGATCGGCCGGTAGAGCCCATCAACGCCACTTCTTGCCCCTTGCGCACCATGTCGCCCTGTTTTACCAGGACTTTCTCGTTGTGGCAGTAGCGCGTCGCGAGGCCATTGCCATGGTTGATTTCGACCATCTGGCCAAACCCCGAGCGCTCGCCGGCAAACGTCACCAAACCCGCGGCGACCGTGGTTACCTTAGTGCCCTCGGGACCGGCGAAATCAAGCCCCTTATGCACGGCTGTATAGCCGGTGAAAGGGTCGGCGCGGCTGCCGAAATAAGAGGAAATCCAGCCATCTTGCACCGGCCGGCCTTCCGGATAGACCTGTTTATTGAGTTCGCGGGTCAGAATCAGATTCTCAAGCACGCCCAATTGCTGTTCGCGGCTCGCAAGTTGCGTCCCCAGGTCATCGACCATGGCGCTCAAGTTCGGGATCTGCGCCGGTTGACCGTCGGCGCCACTCTCCGCGCCGCCCTGGGCCGGAGGATTGCCGAAGTCGAATTCTCCGTCATCGAGCTTGGCCATGCGGGTCAGGCGTTTACCCAACGCGTTCACCCGGATGACATTCGCATTCATCTGACCGACGCGCATTGCCAGGGCGTTCACCTTCTCCTGTAGCACGCGTTTGACATTCTCGAGTTGCGCCTGCTGGCGCAGCAGCTCCGCAGACCAATTGCCGAGCTGATTGACCGTATTGGCGCTGTTGTGGCGGGCGCCCAAGCCCATGCCGAGCGAAAAAGCACCGCCCACCACGGCGAGGACGACGAGCACGGCGGCCGCCACAATGGCGGGATGACGGAGGTCGAATTGCCTCATTCGGCCCGAATTTCGACCGACAAAGATGACATTCATATGAATGCCTCGAATGCCGTCATGCTTCAATCCGGTGCATCATGTCCTGCCAGGTGAAAAAAGTTTATGCCGTGCGATGCCTGTAGACTATGCAGAAAACTGACTCAAAACAAGGATTTCCGCACGCTTTCAACATGCAGTTTGCCACCATAATCCACTGCTGCAATGCAAAACCCTAGAAGCGTCAGTGACTTATTGTCACGACCTGGAAACAAACTCACGGCGCTTAAAAGCCGATCGAAGGAACGCTCCCGGGTCGTGGAGCAAGTGCGCGCGGCGCTGCCTGCGCGGCTCGCCCAAGCGGTGGTCAGCGCTGGTATCGATCAGAACCGCCTAACCATTGGCGTCACGGGTTCCGTCTGGGCCTCACGCATTCGCTATTTCACGGTCACCGTCCGTAAGGCCGTTGCCAGTTCGCTGGCGGTGGAGATCTCTGTGGTTCGAATTCGCGTGGTACCGCCAGTCACCTAGCTCCCCTTGGGACACCGATCACGTCGATGGCGCGGCGCACACGACATAATCTGTTAAATGGCCACGGCACCCACCCCTAAAGACCCGGACGTTTCGCGGGCGCGGCTCGGCGTCATGGCGTTTTTGTTGCTCTGCATCATGCTCTGGGCGCTATCGCATCTGTATCGCGGCATCTTTCAGGACGCGAGCCTGTACACATTGCAAGCGCTGGCGCGGCTCGATTCGGGCTCCCTCTCGAAAGATGTGTTCCTGCGCTTCGGCTCTCAGGATCGATACACCATCTTCAGTTCCATATACGCCACGGCGAGCCGGTGGCTCGGCCCCGAGGATGCCGCGGCGTGGCTCACTCTGGCCTCACAAGCCGCATTGTTGGCCGCGGCCTTCAGCTTGGCACGCGCGCTGATGCCGCCACGGCTCGCGCTCATTGCCGTCTGCGCCCTGCTTGCAGTCCCTGGCGACTATGGCGCCTATCGAATCTTCAGCTGCATCGAGCAATTTTTGACGCCGCGCATGGCCGCAGAAGCGCTCGCGCTCGCGGGCATCGGCGCGGCGTTGAGCTCGCGGCATCGGTTAGCGGCGCTGCTGATGCTGTTCGCGCTCGTGGTGCACCCGATCATGGCGGCGGCCGGCATCGCCGCGTGCCTCTCTATCTCTTGGATCACGCCCGGCACGCGCTCGAGGGCGAGTTTATTCGCCGCAGCCATCGCGATGCTCCTCTGCCTGGGCGCTGTCGCAGCCTCCGTCGGGGGCGGCCGCTTCGACGCCGAGTGGCTGCACCTGGTGCGCGAACGAAGTCCCTACTTGTTTGTGGCGGATTGGCAGCTCGACGATTGGGGACGGGTCGCGACGACGCTCTCGACGCTCAGCGTCGGCGTCCGTGCGCTCGACAGCGACCGCGGCCGGGCCCTGTGTCTGGCGTCGTTGGCGACGACTGCGGGTGGCCTACTGTTAGCCTTCGTCGCCTGCGACACCTTGCATCTCGTGCTCATCGCGCAATGCCAGCCCTGGCGCTTCGAGTGGTTGGGGACGGTCACGGCCGTTCTGATGCTGCCGTTGATCATGCCGTCACTCTGGTCACAGGGTGCCTGCGGGCGTGCGGCCGCGTTACTGCTCGCCGCCGCCTGGATTTTCGGCGCCACCGAACTTGCGCTGATGGCGCCCATCGCGCCGCTGGTTCTCTGGTCGCAGCAGCGCCTTGCGCGAAGCACGGCCAAGCTCGTGCTCCTCGGCGCTTGCGCCATGCTGGCCATCGCCGCTGCCTGGCGGCTCGGCACGAATCTTCAATTCACGGAGGCGCATTATCTCGATCACGCCATCCCGTCGTGGGTGCGGCGCGCCGTCAGCTTCGCGCACGATGGCAGCTTCGCGCTGGCGCTCATCGCATGCACCGCATGGCTGACGATGACGGCGCGCGGCCGTTTTGGATTGGCCGCCGTCGCAGCACTTGCAGCGCTCGGCTGTATCGCACTGCTTCCGACCGCCTGGGCGCAGTGGTCAACTCGGTATTTTCCGCAACAGCGCGTGGCGCAATTCGCGTCCTGGCGTGAACAGATACCGCCGGGAGCGGATGTATTCTGGCCCGACTCGCCGCTAGCCGCCTGGATCGTGCTCGATAGACCGAACTATCTGTCGTCGATGCAAACGTCCGGCATGGTGTTTTCGCGAAACGCGGCGCTCGAAATTGAGCGGCGAGCACGGGAGTTGCAATCGATCGTGCCGCCGCAGGCATTTCTCGGCTGGGACGACGCGGCTCCCGGTCTCGGGCTTTCGATTCAGCAGCTCAGTGCGGTGTGCCGCCTGGCGGTGTTTGATTTTTTGATTACCCCAGCCGATTTGGGCATTGCACCACTTGGCGTCGTGCCGGCAAATTCCCCACATGCACCCAGTCTTCGGCTCTACCGGTGTCAGGCTCGAGCCGCGGCCGCCGCGACGTAGGAAATCGGCGCGTCGGCCAGGCTCTCGAACGTCACTTCCTGCCACGCGCTTTGCGTATCGATCAGGGTGCGCAGCAATTTATTGTTGAGCGCGTGGCCGGATTTGTAGCCGCTGAATTCGCCGATGAGGCTATGCCCCAAAAGATATAGATCGCCGATGGCGTCCAAAATCTTGTGCTTCACAAACTCGTCTTCATAGCGCAGGCCGTCCTCGTTGAGCACGCGGTAGTCGTCGAGCACGATCGCATTGTCCATGTTGCCGCCAAGCGCGAGATTGCGCGCCCGCAAGCTCTCCAAGTCGCGCATGAAGCCGAAGGTGCGCGCGCGGCTCACCTCGCGCAGGAACGAGGTGGTCGAGAAGTCCATCGAGGCGACTTGTGAGTGTTTCTTGAAGGTCGGATGATTGAACTCGATCTCGAAGTTCACTTTGAAGCCGTCATAGGGATCGAAACGCGCCCACTTGTCGCCGTCCTCGACTTGCAAACTCTCGAGGATGCGAGTGAATCGCTTGGGAGCTTTTTGTTCCTCGATGCCGGCCGACTGCAGCAAGAACACGAACGGACCGGCGCTGCCGTCCATGATCGGCACTTCGCCGGCGCTGACTTCGACCAAGGCATTGTCGATCCCGAGGCCGGCCAGAGCCGACAGCAGATGCTCGACGGTGGACACTTTGACATCGCCCCGATGCAAGGTCGTGCCCATGGTGGTGTCGCCGACATTTTCGGCATGCGCCTTGATATCGACGGCTTGCTCCAAATCCGTGCGCCGAAACACGATGCCCGTATCAGGCTGCGCCGGCCGCAGGGTCATCAGCACCTTCTTACCCGTGTGCAGCCCCACTCCTGTCGCGCGAATCGAATTCTTCAGAGTTCTCTGATTGAGCATCTCAAATAAAACCGGGGACTATGTTGATACCGGCAAAGGTACCATACGCGCACCCCGGCCTAAAGCTCGGCAGCCCAAAAGGGGCGCCCGCAGGGTGTGATCCCCGCGGGCGCCAAGCCTGGAATGTCGCCCTGTCGCTAGTCGGCCTGCCGGCGTAAAAAC
>Ga0302319_10021167_pt1 | contig 11722 bp, 8 predicted proteins | sample Bog_T0_2_FD_203319 | JGI IMG/M metagenome (GOLD analysis project Ga0302319, IMG submission 203319) | Peat permafrost microbial communities from Stordalen Mire near Abisko, Sweden - Bog_T0_2 | ecosystem: Environmental > Terrestrial > Soil > Wetlands > Peat | place: Sweden: Abisko, Stordalen Mire...
CCGCAAGAACAACCCCATCTTCATCGGGGAGGCGGGGGTGGGGAAGACCGCGGTGGTGGAGGGGCTTGCGCTCAAGATCGTCCAGGGCGACGTGCCCGAGGTCCTGAAGGGCGTCCGTCTGCTCTCCCTGGACTTGGGGCTTCTCTCCGCCGGAGCCGGCGTGCGGGGGGAATTCGAAAGCCGCCTGAAGGGCGTGATCCAGGAAGTCAAGGCGTCTCCGGTCCCCGTCATCCTCTTCATCGACGAGGCCCACACCCTGATCGGGGCAGGCGGCGAAGCGGGCAAGGGCGACGCGGCCAACCTGCTGAAGCCCGAACTCGCCCGCGGCGAAATGAAGTGCATCGCCGCCACCACCTTCTCCGAATTCCGCAAATACCTGGAGAAGGATCCGGCCATCGCGCGCCGCTTCCAGCAGGTGGTGATCCCGGAGCCGGACGCCGCATCCGCGGCGGTGATGCTGCGGGGTCTGCGCGAGCGCTACGAGGACTTCCACAAGGTGCGCATCTCGCACGAGGCGGTGGAAGCCGCCTGCGACCTTTCGGACCGCTACGTTCCGGGACGACAGCTTCCGGACAAGGCGGTGGACCTTCTGGACACGGCCGCGGCCCGGGTCCGCATGGGCTTGACCACGCGTCCCGCCCGGCTGGTGGCGTTGGACCAGGAGATCCTGGACATCGGATCCGAGCTCGATTCCCTGGAACACGACGAAAGCCTCAAGCCCGGCGTGGCGAGCATCGTGCGCAAGGGCGCCCTCCACGAGCGGCGCGAAGCCCTGAAGCAGGACGTGGCAGAGATCGAAGGGCGCTGGAAGACGGAACTCGCCAAGGTGAACGAGATCCTGGATCTGCCCGCCGACCAGCCTTCGGAGGCGCGCCGGAAGCTCTGGGACGAACTGGCCGTCCTGCAGGGCGAGAAGCCCCTGGTGCACGCCTACGTCACCAGACAAGTTCTGACCGAGGTGATCGAGGAGTGGACGGGGATTCCCGCCGGGAACATGCTGCGCGACGAGGCCAGACTGCTCCTGGAGCTGGAGAACACCCTGAACGGCAGGGTCATCGGTCAATCCTGGGGCGTGCGCGAACTCGCGCAGACCATCCGCTCCTCGCGCATGGGGCTCACCCGTCCGGAAACCCCCAAGGGGGTGTTCCTGATCACCGGACCCAGCGGCGTGGGCAAGACCGAGGTCGCCAAGGCCATCGCGGATCTCCTCTACGGCGGGGAGCGCTCCGTGGTGACGCTTTCCATGTCGGAATACCAGGACGCCATCTCCGTGACCGCCCTCAAGGGCGCCAGCGCGGGTTACGTGGGCTACGGCGACGGGGGCACCCTCACCGAAGGCGTGCGCAAGAACCCCTATACGGTGGTGATCCTGGACGAGATCGAGAAGGCCCACAAGGACGTGCTCAACATGTTCTATCAGGTCTTCGACCAAGGTGTCCTGCGCGACGGGGAAGGTCGGGACATCAACTTCCGCAACACCGTGGTGATCATGACCTCCAACCTGGGTCTGGACACCATCACGCGGATGGCCACGGACGCCGAGAACCAGTACGCCTACGAGGAGTACGCGGAAGCGGTCCTGCCGGAACTGACCGCCCATTTCCAGCCGGCCCTGCTCGCGCGGTGCAAGGTGGTTCCCTTCCTGCCCCTGGGAACGGATTCGCTCCGCTACATCGTGAGCCTGAAGCTGGACAAGGTCGCTCGCCGACTCGCGGACCAGCACGGGGTCCAACTGGCCTGTTCCGCGGCATTGCTGGACCACATCGTGGAACAGTGCAACCTGGTGCAGAGCGGCGCGAGGCTGCTGGATTCCCTGCTGGACCGCGACATCCTGCCGGGTGTTTCCGCCTTGCTGCTGCGCAGGATCGCCGAAGGAGCCCAAGGCAGCCGCATCGCGGTGGGCCTGGGCGAAGATGGACGGCCCTTCTTCCGCCTGGACGACGGAGAAGAACCCGCTCCAGAACCCACCACGTAAGGAGCTCCAGCCATGAGCGCGGACACCACCCTCTACAATTTCTCCGTCGACGGCCTGGCCGCCGGAACCTTCGCCGTTCTCAGCTTCGTCGCCGAGGAAGCCCTGTCCACCGCCACCAGCTTCCAAACCTTCGTGGTATCCCGGGAGAAGGGCCTGTCCAGGGAGGAGATGGTGGGGAAGGAGGCTGTCTTCTCCATCCATGTCAACGGGGAGCACTCCCTGCACGGGATCGTGGCGGAATTCCACGAGGAGCCCTTCACCGACGTCCTCAGCCGCTACGAGATCGTGGTCAAAAGCCGCCTGGAGCTGATGAATTTCGGCGCCCATTGCCGCATCTTCCAAGGCCGGACCGTGCCGCAGATCCTCACCACCCTCCTGGAGGAGGCCGGCGTGGATCCCAAGTCCTACAAGCTCGCCCTGACGGGAACCTACCCGGCCCTGGACATGCGCGTCCAGTACAACGAGAGCGATTTCGCCTTCTTCTCCCGCACCGCAGAGGCGGTGGGCATCTTCCATTTCGAGGAGATCCAAGGCGACGACGTGGTTCTGGTCCTCGCCGACGACAATTCCGCATTCCCTCCTTCCGAGCAGACGGACCCCCTGGAATACCGGCCCGGGGCGGGGCTGGTGGAACAGACCTACGACGCCATGTATTCCCTGCGCCGTTCCAACGCCCTGCAACGCGGCAAGGCCCGCTTTTCCGGCTACGACTACGAACAGCCGGGTGCCGTCCAGCGCGGCTCCAACGGGACCGGGAACGGGGAGTGGACCCGCCACGAGACGGGGGCCAAGAGCGCCGCGGAACTGACGGACATTTCCCGTCGCCTCCGGGAGTCGGACAACATCTCCCACGACCGGGTGACCTGCACGACCCACAATCCGATGCTGCGGGCGGGCGGGAAATTCTCCATCTCCCAGCAGTTCGGCTGGGGCTTCGGGGGAGACTACGTCGCGGTTTCGGTGTCCCACGAAGGCTCCCAGGAAGGATCGGTCCTGGGGAGCGGTGCCGATTCCCACTACACGAACCGGGTGGTGGCCCAACCCATCGCCCTGCCCTTCCGACCCGCGATGTCCACGCAGCGTCCGCGGATCCCCGGCGTGCTGGTGGCCAAGGTGGACGGGCCCGACGGACCTTACGCGCACCTGGACGACGCGGGGCGCTACAGGGCAAGGTTCCCCTTCGACGAGAGCTCCAAGGGCCCCGGAGAGGCCACTCCGCCCCTGCGCCTGTCCCAGCCCTACGCGGGTCCCGGTTACGGTCTCCACCTGCCCCTCCACAAGGGGTCCGATCTCGTGCTGGCCTTCGAGGACGGAAACATCGACAAGCCCGTGGCCTTGGGGGCGTTGCCCAACCCGGCCCAGAAGAGTCCGGTCGCGGCGGGAAACAAGAGCCAGTCGGTCCTGAAGTCCGCCACGGGGAACCAACTCCTGCTGGACGACCAGGGCGGCAAGACCCGGGTGATTCTGCAGTCCTCCACGGGTCAGCAACTGTTCCTGGACGATGTCCCCGACACGGCGGGGGCCCTCCTCCAGACGGTCCACAAGCACCGCCTCCTGCTGGACGACAAGAACGACGCCTTGGAACTGTCGGTTTCCGACGGCGCCCATTCCCTCAAGATCCTGTCGGAGAAGGGGATCCTGACCCTCAGGACCAAATCCGGCCACTTCCTCCAGTTGGACGACGACAAGAAGGTCGTGTCGCTGCAGACGGCGGGCGGACATCTTCTCAAGCTCGACGACAGCGGGGGCCTGGTCACCCTCCAAGACGGCAAGGGCAAGCACGTGGTGCAGATCGACGCCGGCGGAGGGATCTCGCTCACCACCGAAGGAGATCTCCAGCTTTCCGCCAAGGGCTCGCTCAAGATGAAGGCGAAGGATGTCAGCATCCAGAGCGACAGCGGAGCCATCGACGTGAAGTCCGCGCAGGCGCTGAACCTGCAGGGGATGAACGCGAACCTCAAGGCCGACCAGAACGTCGCCATCCAAGCGGGGATGGAGGCCGGCCTGAAGGCGGGAACCAACCTCCAACTGGAGGGAACCATCAACGTGGAGTCCAAGGCCGGAGTCGCCAACAAGATGACCGGGGTGATGACCAACGTCGAATCGAGCGCCATCAACACCATCAAGGGCGCGATGGTCATGATCAATTGACTTCCAAAACCGAGCGAGACCACCCCCGGAACGCCCTGATCGCGCGGGAGGATCTTGCCTGCACCCACTTGGCGTAGAGGCCGCCAGGGCGTACATTCCCCCCTTATGTCCAACGGTACCCTTCCGATCACGCGGGAAGGCCATGAAAAGCTCGTGGCCGAACTGCACCTGTACAAGACCGTCGAACGCCCCAGGATCATCCAGGCCATCCAGGAAGCCAGGGCGCAGGGCGATCTCTCGGAGAACGCCGAATACGACGCGGCCAAGGAGAAGCAGGGCAAGATCGAGGACCGGATCCGGGAGCTCGAGGACAAGATCGCCCGCGCCCAGATCATCGAAATCGACGCCTCCACCTCGGAGACGGTGATCTTCGGCGCCACCGTGACCGTGGTGGACCAGGCCACCAGCAAGGAACTGGAGTACCAGTTGGTGGGGCCCGAGGACGTGGACATCTTGCGCAACCGCATCTCCATCCTGAGTCCCATCGGCAAGGCGCTGGTGGGAAAACGCAAGGGGGATGCGGTCCAGGTCACCACGCCGCGCGGCGAGAAGAATCTGGTCATCCAGACCTTCCGCTGATGCCCGAGCTCGTCCTGATCCACGGCGACAATCCTCCCGAGAGGGAGGTCGTCCTGCAGGGCGAGCTGGAAAAGGCGTTGGGTTCCGGTGTCCAGGTGATGGGAGCCCATGTCTTCCAGGGGGCCGAAGCCGACCCGCAGGCGCTGGTGACAGCCCTGACCCCCAGCTTGTTTTCCGAAACAGGCGCGGTGGTGGTCCAGGGGATCGAAGAATGCCCGGCTGCCATCAACGAAATCCTGCTCGGTGGCGTCCGCGGGGCCCTGGAGAGCGGCATCTCCGTCTTCCTGGTGGGGGAGAAGGGCCCGAACCAGTCCAGCAAGGCCGGAAAGGCCCTGATGAAGCTGGTGAAGGAGGTGGGGAAGGAAAAGGCCTGCCCGGCCCCCAAACTCCACGAATTGCCGGGCTGGGTGGAGAAGCGCGCCAAGTTCCGCTTCCGACGCGCCATGGACAGGGATGCGGTGGAGCTTCTGGTGGAGAGGGTGGGCACCACCGACTACCGCAAGGTGGGCGAGGTCCTGGCCGACCTGGACCGGGAGTTGGAAAAGCTCGACTCGCGGCTGGATCCCGGCCAGAAGATCCCGGCGGCCCTGGTGGAGGATCTGGTGGGGGATCGCCGCCCGGTCTCCCTCCAGGACTTCCTGGACGCCATGGCCCACCGCAAGCCCGCCCAGATGGTGAAGGCTTTGCTGCGGCTGCGCGAGGAGGGGATGCCCGGATTCCTTTTGGCCCAGACGGCTTGGACGGAGTTCGTCCAACTCTTCCGGCTCCGCAAGGCCATGGACCGCGGCGAGAGGGCCGATGGCGCCGCCCGGGACCTGGGCATCAACGATTTCGTGTTCCGCAAGCGCGGCTTCGAATTGGCCGCGAAATCGCGTCCGGCCGACCGATGGCTCACGGATATGGCATCCTTGTGCAGGATCGAATCGCAGGACAAGAGGGGCCACTACCAGAACGAGTGGCTACTGGAATTGGAATTCCACCAGATCAGCCGGTAGAGGGGGAGAAGAAATGTCCGAGCTCGTAGAGACTCCGCGTGCGCCCACTGGATGCGTTGGATTGGACAGCATGATGCGAGGTGGACTCGTGGAGGGTTACTGCGCCGTCGTGGAAGGGTCCCCCGGCACAGGCAAGACCACCTTGGGGCTGCAGTTCCTCGTGGAAGGGGCCAGGCGCGGAGAACCCGGCCTCGCCATCACCTTCGAGGAATTTCCCGAGCAGTACTACGAGAACGCCCAGCAACTGGGTTGGGACCTCCGCGCCCTGGAGGCCCAGGGCCTGCTCAAGGTGCAGTTCTCGGATCCACTGACCTTCATCCAGGGGCTCCAGGACCTGGAAGGCCACGTTTCGGACCTGGTGGAGGAACTGGGCGCCAAGCGCCTGCTGGTGGATTCCGTCAGCCACTTCGAACGCCTGACCGAGGATGCGCAGACCCTCCGGAGGATCGAGACCGATCTGATCCACGCTCTCAAGCGCGAGGGACTGACCTCCATCCTGCTCAAGGAGAATCCCCACGTGCTGGGCGGCTGGGACCGCAGCGACAACCGCGTGGCCTTCATCGCGGACGCCTTGATCCTGCTGCGCTACATCGAGCTGGAGTCGGAAATCAAGCGCGGCGTGGTGGTGCTCAAGTTGCGCGGTTCCGACCACGACAAGGAAATCCGCCAATACGGCATCCAGACGGGTGGCATGGTGGTGGGCGACATCTTCCAGGGCGTGGGCGGACTGTTCATCGGAACGGGAGCGCGCGGGGAGAAGGGGTAGGGCTCGCTCCTACCTCTCGCTCCTACCTCTCGAGTTCCTGGAGCAAGGCTCCGATCCAGCCGGTGGCATAGGTTTCATAGCCTTGGGACCGGGCCAAGGCGACGAGGTGGGGCGATCCATCCAGGGGAACAACCAGATGGAATCGAGGCGACAAATTGGAGGCCAACCAAGGGCCGACGGGTAGGCGTTCACCATCGCGGTGACCGTCCGATGCCGCGAGGACCAGGCCGTCCGCGTCCAGGATCAGCACGCGCGTCCGCGAAGCATCTTCCGGAGGAATCGCCGCGTTTTCCACGATGGTCTGTCCCAAGGCGTCCCAGCGGAACACCACTCCCAGGACCCCGACGGGTTCCCCTCTTTCCTCACCGCCTCTGCGCACCGCGGCGGAATAGACCAGCGCTCTTCGTCCGCCCACGAGGGGGGAGGCGTGGACTCCTTCGAACCCGAACTCGGTGCCCGACGTCGTCTCCAAGGCCGCGCGGAACCACGCGCTGTCCGCGACATCGGATCCCGCGGATCGGAATTCCGCGAGCCGGCCATTGGCGCGGACATGCCCGGAGACATCGCACAGCACCAAGTCGAAATAGACCGTGTAGGAGTCCAGGATCTTGCCCATGCGCCGCGACGCGAGCTCGAGGTCGGATGGATCGCCGGTCTCCAATGCGCGGACGAACGCACCCTCGGTGGCCCACCACCTGACGTCGCAGGATCGCTCGTACAGGTTCCTGTCCACGAGGTCGAGATGGGTGGCCGCGAGATCGGACAACCGCTGTCCCCGCACGCTGCTGGCCAGGCCCCTCGCGATCACCTCGAGCTCCCCCAGGAGGGGAGCCGTACCCGTTTCCAGGTTGTGGAAGGAGGCATCCATCTGCTGCGCGAGATTCATCACCTCGCCGGCGACGGCAGCGAAGGCCATTCCCGATTCACCGGCGCGGGCAGCCTCGATCCTGGCGTTGAGGGAAACCAGCCGGGTGCTCTTGTTGATGTTCCGGAGGGAGCCGATGTCCTTCGAAAGAGCCGTCCGAATTTCCTGGGAAAGCTCCTCCACGCGTTCGGGGCGCAGGGCGACCTCGGCTTCGGACTCTGGCATCGGTATTCTCCTAGGGCTGGTTGGGTGTCGTAGACGGTAAAATCCCGAGAACCAGATCCAGTTTCGTGCCAACAAGAATGGCACGCCGATTGGATTGGATGGAATGGGAAATGTCGATGCCACCCCCGGGACAATCGACGATTCTGTCAATTGCTGTCATCGAGGGGGATTCAGGGACAGGCCTCAGCGCAACGGCGCGGGGTCCCGGGAGAGGCCGGTGTCGGAAACGACGCGGCCGAGGACGATCAGATGCGACAGGTCCAGGCCGACAGTAACCTGATTTCCTTTCGTTGTTCGTGGCAGGAGGCTACGCCTTCTGGCCATTTCCTAGCAGACATCCGTGGCTGCACTTTGAAATTCCAGATGCGGTAATGCCGCTTCCATCGCCGATGAACCCCTGCCGGGGCGTCCGCGACAGATGGGAAGGCAAGCTCGGGGTTTTCCCCGGGTGAGCCGCCATGGGGGTTTCCTCGACCCCCGTGGCTTCATCCCGCCTCGCCGCCCTTCTCGTCCATCAGGGCCACGGACTTCACCTGCGCCCAAACCCGCCGGCCCGGTTCGATCCCCAGCCCGGCGGCGGATCGTCGTGTCAGGCGCGCGAGCAGAGCCGTGCTCCCCACCCGTACCCTGGCCAAGGCCAATCCCGGATGGTCGTCTTCGCCCACCTCCTCCACCATCGCAGGCAGGAGATTGAGGATGCTGGTGTCCCGCGGAGGTTCCAGCGAAAGCCCCACGTCGCGCGCAAGGACGCGCAACCGCACGGAGCGACCCGTGGCGATTCCGGTGTCTCGTGCCCACAAGGCACCGCCGGGGAAGTCGATCCTTGCCAGATGCCAGATCCCGTCACGTTCTCCCACGACACCTTCCAGCACCGCTCCGGGATCCTCTCCCAACCGGACGCCCGGGTCCAGGCGGGAGAGCAGGTCCGACATCGGTCCCTGAGCCCGCACCCGGCCGGATTCGAGGAGGACCAGATGGTCGGCGAGCCGCACCACTTCCTCTGCGGAATGCGTGACGTAAAGGATGGGGATCTCCAGTTCTTCATGCAGCCGCTCCAGGAAGGGGAGAATCTCGCGCTTGCGGGCCTGGTCCAGCGCCGACAGAGGTTCGTCCATCAGGAGAACCTTCGGGTTCACGCACAGGGCCCGCGCGATCGCGACCCGTTGCCGTTCTCCGCCGGAGAGCGATTCGGGGCGGCGTTCCAGGAGGTTCCCGATTCCCAGGAGTTCGACCATCCTGTCCAAGGTTCCCCGCCCCCCGGATCGGCGCAGTCCGTAGTGCAGGTTTCCCGCAACGGTGAGGTGCGGAAACAGGCTGGCTTCCTGGAAGACATAGCCGACCGGACGCTTGTGCGCGGGAAGGAGGAACTTGCCTTCCTGCCAGGTTTCTCCGCCGACCGTGATGCTTCCCCCGGAATTCGGTTCCAGGCCGGCCAGGCAACGCAGCAGGGTGGTCTTTCCCGATCCCGAGGGGCCGAAAATGGAGGTGATGCCGCGTCCCGGTACGACAATATCCGTCTCCATGGAAAAGCCCGGTCGATCCATGCGGAGCTTGGCCCGTATGCCGTCCATTCAGGCCGTCCGCGGGCGCGGCCGCCGGAGCTGCACCGTCAGAAGGACCAGGAACGACGACGCCAGCAGGGTTCCCGCCAGCCGGTGCGCCGCGCCGTAGTCCATGGCTTCCACGTGGTCGAAGATGCGGATGGAGGCGACGCGCGTCGCGCCGGGAAGGTCCCCGCCGATCATCAACACCACCCCGAACTCTCCCACGGTGTGCGCGAAGGTCATCGCCGCGGCGGTGAGGAATCCCGGAAGGGCGAGCGGTGCGGCAACGGTGAGAAAGGCGTCCAATGGAGAGGCGCGCAGGGTCGCGGCCACTTCCAGCAGTCTCCGGTCCTGGCTCTCGAAGGCAGCCTGGAGGGGTTGCACCGTGAAAGGGAGCGAGTAGAGAAGAGACGCGATGACAAGTCCCCGGAAGGTGAAGGGGAGCGGATCCATCCCCAAGGCGGCGGTCAGGCGTCCCAGCGGCCCGTGCGGACCCATGGCCAGGAGCAGATAGAACCCCAGGACCGATGGAGGCAGGACCAGCGGCAGGGAAACCACCGCCGCGACGGGGCCTTTCCAACGCGAGCCGGTCCGCGCGAGCCACCATGCCAGAGGAGTGCCGATGGCGAGGAGGATGGCCGTGACCGAAAGCGCCAATCGAAGGGTCAGCCAGAGCGACAGCAGGTCTTCCCGGTCCACGCGGTCACTTTCCGAGTGGCGGCGGCGGTGCCGAGAAGCCGTATTTGGACAAGATCCGTTTGGCCTGGGAGCCGGTCGCGAACTCGGCGAAGCGACGGGCCATGTCGTTCTTCGCGCCCCGCGCCGTGATCACCCAGCCCTGGACCAGGGGGGAATGCAGGGAATCGGGGATCAGCGACCACGTCCCGCGTCGGGTGGAATCCAGGCCCAGGACGAGCGATTGGGCGACAAGCCCTACCTGTGCCGCGCCTGTCTGGGCGAACTGGAGGGTCTGGGCGATGTTCTCCCCGTACACCAGTTTGGATTCGACCTTCTCCCATACACCCGACTTTCGGAGGGCTTCCTCGGCGCATTTGCCATAAGGCGCATGCTCGGGGTTCGCGATCGCCACCTTCCCGACCGATGTCCCCGCGAGGTCCGACAAGGTCCAGCGGGAGACGTCCCGCTCGGAGCTCCAAATCAGAAGGCGTCCCACGGCGTAGGGCTCGACCGCCGACCCGGCCAAACCGTCCTTGGACAGAGCCTGGGGGAACGCGATGTCCGCGGAAAAGAACATGTCGTAGGGGGCGCCTTGGCGGATCTGGGCGTCGAGCTTGCCAGAGGACCCGTAGACGACGGAGACCGAGTCGTTCGGGTGGACCTTCCCATACGCGCTCACGACCTCGTTCAGCGCGTATTGGAGATCGGCGGCGGCGGCGATGGTGATGGCACGGGTTGCTCCCGCCAGGGCCAGAATCAGCAGCATCCAGCTCCGGCGAATCATGGGAATGACCTTTCTACATAAGGGTGGTGCGACTTCGAGTTGAAATTTTTTTCCACTCGGTAGGGAGATCCAATTCCATGCCAACGATCCAGAATCGCCATGGCCTGGAGTGGTGGAAAGGCGATCCTGGCAATAACAGACAACTGGGTCCAATGTTAAATATTGTCACCGGGCGGGTCTCCGCTCAGGGAGTTCGGGAGGCGCTCCTCCCTTGTTCATCCTTGGGCCCCGAGGTTATCTTTGCCTCCCTCCACTGGAGAGGTGGCAGAGTGGTCGATTGCGGTAGACTCGAAATCTATTGTGGGGCAACCCACCGGGGGTTCAAATCCCTCCCTCTCCGCTTGTCGCGGCCATGGCGCCGCGGCCAAGATGCCAGGGCCCGCGCGGCATCGCGCGGCTGAACCCCGCCAGGCCCGGAAGGGAGCAACGGTGTGTCGATTGCGGTGGGCGCCGCGGCAACCCTGGTTTTGAAGGCCTCGGAGGGGAACCTCTCCGGGGCCTTCGCTCGTCAGTCCAGCAGGGTCTCCACCATCCGCCTGTCGGATTCGGGCAAGCCCTGGAGCCAATGGCGCAGTTTGTGGCGCCCGAATTCGTGCAAGGCGGATTGGCGGGGCGTGGAACCGCCCAACTCCGGTCGGGGGGTGTCCAGGATCGCCGTGGTCGACTTCTCTGGTGACGGCCCTCCCGGCTTCAGGTGCAGCGCCAGGGCGAACAGCCGGTCGTGGAGGGGAAGCCACACCTCGTTGTGGATGTCGGGGCGCAGGTGCACTTGCGTGGAGAGTCCGAACTCGTGGAGGATCCGATCGTACCCGATCTGGAGCTCGCGACGACCCTTGGCCCCGGAAAAGACCGAGACGGAAAGTCCCAGGAACCGGTGTCCGAGGTGGTTCAGGACCCGCGACAGTATCCCATCTCCGGCCTGGAACCCGTGGTGCGCGAAGCTCTTTCGGACGGCGATCCTGCGGTCCGCTCCGATCCGGTGCAAGGTCCAGGTATCCTCGGATCCGGAAACGACCTCCCAGGGTTCCCAGGACGCCAGGGCCCATTCGTCGAGTCGGCTGCCTCCCCGGAGGTCCGTGGCCTCCACCGCCCGGGCGGCCCGGCACAAGGGGCGCGATTCCGAGTACCGGTGGAACCAGTCCCACAGGAAATGGTCGGCC
>Ga0302319_10021168_pt1 | contig 11722 bp, 8 predicted proteins | sample Bog_T0_2_FD_203319 | JGI IMG/M metagenome (GOLD analysis project Ga0302319, IMG submission 203319) | Peat permafrost microbial communities from Stordalen Mire near Abisko, Sweden - Bog_T0_2 | ecosystem: Environmental > Terrestrial > Soil > Wetlands > Peat | place: Sweden: Abisko, Stordalen Mire...
CGCATCCCGCTATTCGGGTCCTTCCACCAGCGCAGCATGTCCCATTCGCCGCCGGTCTTGTGCGTCAACGGCGTCGGATACAGCGTGCCCTTGAGGTCGGCGAGCGGACGCTTGTTGAAATCGAGATAATTGAAACGGCGGACCTTATACGGACAGTTGTTTGAACAGTAGCGCGTGCCGATGCAACGGTTATACGCCATCACATTCAAACCTTCCTGGTCGTGGACGGTCGCGGCCACGGGGCAGACGTTTTCGCACGGCGCGGATTCGCAATGCTGGCAGAGCATCGGCTGGTTCACCGCCTGCACGTCGTCAATCCATTCCGCAAATTGCTGCTCGGCGTCGGTCTTGAACGCCTCGGCTGGCTTCATCTTTGCCGGATCCGCCGTGTAATAACGGTGGATGTTCATCCAGTGCATCTCGCGGCCGCGCAGCACCTGGTCCTTGCCAACAATCGGAATGTTGTTCTCGCTCTGGCACGCCAGCACACAGGTGCCGCAGCCGACGCACGCGCTCAAATCCACCGTCATGCCCCATTGATGAAGCGCGGTCTTCTTCGCCTCGTCGAGCGGGTTCGGATACAGCGACTTCACGATCGGCGGCTCCTCGCCCGACATCCGCTTGGCAAAATCCTTGCGCTTCTCGTATTCCGCGAGGTTCGCCTCGCGCACCGGCGGACGGCCTTCCGTGGACCAATGACTTTGCGTCGTCGCCAAAACATGCGTGTCACCGGTCTTGCGAATGGTCGCGCCGGTCTCGATATATTTTCCGCTGAAAATTTTATACGCGTTGAAGCCAACGCCGGTGCCGACGCGCCCTGCCCGTTCGCGGCCGTAACCAAGCGCGAGGCCGAGCGAATAATCCGCCATGCCCGGCTGCGTCCAGATCGGGCCGATGACACTGCGGCCGTTCAAGGTAATTTCGACAAGGTCGCCGTTCTGCACGCCGAGTTCGCGCGCGGTCTTGCGGCTGACGAGCACGGCGTTGTCCCACGTCAGCTTGGTGATGGGATCGGGCAGCTCCTGCATCCAGCCATTGTTCGCGAACCGCCCATCGTCCATCTTCGCGTCGCGATAGAAAATGACTTCGAGGCTATTTGCAGAGGGTGCAAAAACATTCTTAATTGAAGGCAAATCAATAGCCTTGCCATTATCATTAGTGGGATGCGGCTTTGCCCTCTCACCCGAAAACCCATCGAATAAAAACTTCTTCCAGCTTTCATCCGGACCACTGAAAGTTGCTTGAACAACGTCGTAAGGGTTCGTTTGCGACTCGCCCGCAAGCCGTGCGAGAAATTCCAATTCTGTCAAACCACCGAACAACGGTTGAATCAACGGCTGAATTGGAACAAGAGTTCCGTCGCTGGTTGTCGCATCGCCCCACGCTTCGAGATAATGCGTTGCAGGGAAGTTCCAGTTGGATTTTTCCGACGTCTCATCTTCGTAATATCCCAGACGAACTGCTGTCTTTGCTTTTGGCGACCAGTTCAGATTGTAAACCGGATTGCCGCCGAGAATGACCAATGTGTCTGTTACGCCAGAATCAAGATTCTTGATATCAGCGCCAACGTTTTTCGCTGGCGGAGCCAAATAGACACTACCATTTGCGTTTAGTGCCGTTGGAATCAAACTGACTGTATTACCAAACGCGCCGAGCGCAGAATTGATTGCGAGCGCGAGTAGATGAACTTCAATCGGCTGGCGCTGGCCAGCTACGACCAAGGCATTTTTGCCAGCCGCAACCAAATCTTTTGCGCATTCAGAAATCCATTTGGCATCAACACCCGCTGGAATCGAAAGCGATGAACCTGAGATTTGCGCCTGAATGGCGGCAGCGATTTTTCCAACCAAACTTACCGCCACGCGCAGCCGGTGGTCCGCGCTCGCGCCGGTGAGCGTGAACAGCGATTCCACCGCATAAAGCCGGCTCATGTTGCCGTCCTCGGCCTTACGACCTTTGACAAAGCTGGCAATGTTATTATGCGCGTCGTCTTCGCCGCCGATGAAATCGCAGTCGAGCGACAGGATGACCTTCGCCTTGTCGTAATGGAACACCGGCTTCACCGGCTGTCCAAACGCCTGCGTCGCCGCGCGTTGGTGGATGCCGGAATCAATCGCGTCGTAGGTGAACCACTGCGACTTCGGAAATTTGTCCGCGATGATTTTTTGCAGCCGCGCACGCGACGGCGAGGTGCTACTTTCGGCGAGGAACGCCAGCCCTTCACCTTGATTCGCCGAAAACTTCTTTGACAGGTCGTTCAGGAAGCTCAACGCTTCGTCGCGCGAAACCGGCTTACCTTCTTGCGTGAACTGCTTGGCGCGGTCTACGTCATAAAGGTCGAGAATTGAAGCCTGGGCGTAACGGTCCGTGCTGCCGTTGCTGCCGGGATATAGCGCGTTGCCCTCCACCTTGACCGGCCGGCCTTCGTAGGATTTGGCCACCAACGGCACCGCACCGGTGCGCGTCGGCATCGCCGTCGCGTAAAATTCCGGCTTGCCGTAAATATAATCCGTCGGCTGCTGGCCGAACGGCTCCAGCTTTTCCTCCGGCCGTCGGCAGCCCGAACCCAGCACGCCCAAGCCCGCGAGCATCATGGACGCCGACATGATTTTGACGAAATGCCGGCGTGAAACCGGATCGGTCAGCTCGCTCGCTCCCTGCGGAAATTCGCGCTCCAGCCACTGCTTGAACTCCGGCGTGTCGGCCAGTTCTTCCTGGCTGCGCCAGTAACGGCGGCCGGTGGCGGGCGAAGCTGAATTGGTCAAATCAGTTTTCATCGGTGACAGGCGGAGCAGCTTTGGAGCGATTCCACGCGCCAATCATGGACAAATTGTTTGCCGTTGGTGTATTGCATCTGCGCGGCGACGGTCAGGTTCGTGCTCCAGTCCCAGCCCAGGTCCGTGACCTTGTCCGGCGGACGGATGTGCGCCGCCGGGTCGCGATGGCAATCCAGGCAGAAGCTCATGCTGAACGGCTTGGCGTGATAAACCTCGTCCATCTGGTCTACGCGCCCGTGGCATTCCACGCAACTGAACCCGCGCGCGACATGCACCGAGTGGTTGAAATATACGTAGTCCGGCACGATATGAACCTGCACCCACGGAATCGGCTTGCCGGTTGCCGCGCTTTCGCGGACAAGTGCGAGACGCGGGTCATCCTTCAAAACCTGGCTGTGGCAGTTCATGCACGTCGAAGCCGCCGGGATGTTCGAGAACCAGGATTTCTCCACCGCACTGTGGCAGTAGCGACAGTCCACGCCGAGCTGCCCCGCGTGGATCGCATGGGAAAACGGCACGGGCTGGACCGGCTCATAGCCGACGCGCGTGTTCTTGGGCGTGCAATAGACCGTCACGCCCGCAGTCACCGCGCCGCCCACCAGCGCGAGGCCGATGGGAATCAGGAACGGAATCTGGTTGGTCCACTTCGGGAAAATCACGGGCACCTCAAAAAATTGCCGCCGGAATTTACGGCGCGGCAGAATGATTAAACATCCCGGCACCCGGGCGCAAGAAAGTTTGTGAAAAATTTCACGTTATGATTTGGCGCGGTAATAACCGGAATAAGTTTTGGTGAGCGGCGCGGTGGCACCGTTGGATCCCGCCGGCGATTCGCCAGCAGGACACCCAGTCACATGGTTGCCGGCAAAAGCCCCGGAACGGCGGAAAATTTAGCTGCCTTTTTCCCGTCAAATCTTTGAAATAACTCCATGCGTTCCGAACGTGCGGGAGCGAAACAGGCCGGGGGGTATGGGGCAACCACGCGGATGATGTTCCTGGTGGTTTTGCTGGCGCTCTTTTTGACGGCCACGACGGGCCGTTCATTTACCGCCTTGTATGCGTTTGGGGACAGCATCTCGGACACCGGACGCAACCCGGCACCGGCACCGGCGTATTATAACGGTCGTTTCTCCAACGGCCCGCTCTGGGTGGAGTATTTATCCACGAACCTGGGTTTGCCCACAACCCTTCCAACAATTTTGCGGTGGCCGGGAGCACCAGCTCCAATTTGCTGTCGCAAATCGCCGGCTTGCCGGCGTCCTCGAATCTGCAGTCGGCACTTTTCACCATTGAGTCCGGCGCAAATGATTTCGTAGAGAACTTGGGTTTGGGCAGCAACGATCTCGCCTGGAGCGGCGTGATTTCCAATGCCGTGGCGAATGTGACAAATGCCGTCGGCATCCTTTACACCAATGGCGCGCGCGAGGTCCTGGTTGGCAACCTCTTCAATCTCGGGCAAACTCCGTTATTCAACACCCTCCTCCCCGATGAAGTGGCTTATGGGGATTCGAAGGTGGCGCTGTTCAACACCCAGTTTGCCTCCGCGCTGACGAATGCCATGCAACACAACCCCGGATTGCGCATTTATGTCGCGGACTTCAATCAGCAGCGCAGCAACATTGTCAGCGCGCCGGCGGCCTATGGTTTCACGGTTTCCACGATTGGCGTGCTGCAAGACACGAATCTGACGGATAAAAGTTTTACCGGGCCGGGAGCGGATTATGTTTTTTGGGATCCGGGTCATCCCACCACCAAGGGACATGCGTTGCTCGCAGCCCTGGCCTTCCAATGTGTTGGTGTTCAACTGAACATCGCGCGCACCGGCACCAATTTAAATCTGATGGTCAACAACCTGTATCCCAGTCTGTCCTACACCATCCAAAGCAGTGCGAATCTTGCCACCTGGTCAAACTACCAAACCTTCACCGCCACGTATACAAATGCGGCGGTGGTCTTGACGAATGGACCGGGCACAAAGTTGTTTTATCGGGTGGGATATTAAGGCCCGGCCGGAACCGGTCAAACACTGGCACCCTAACGCAAAAGCGGCGGCGCGTTGTCTATGGCATGATCGGGTACGATTCCGTCACGACGGACGCCGCTAGAACCTGAGCAACCAGCGTTTGCGATAGCAAAACCACAGGATAAAAAACAACACGACGAGATAGGCGATGCTGAACAGGAATGAGGCCAGTGAAAGATCGATAATGCCCTTGGAAACAATCTGACTGCCCCATCGCAGCGACACTTTGCCAAACTGCGCATTGGGTATCCAGTTGATGTCCAACACCGGCCCGAACAGGAAGCAAATCAGGTAGGCCAGCAGGGGATTTGCCCCAAAAACCCGCACCGGAAACAGGCAGCGTATCGCCTTTGGATGATTCGTGCCGATCATCAAAACCGCCAGCAAAACCAGCGTAAATCCGCTGCTGAACAACACGAAGGTGCTGGTCCAGATGTTCTTGATGATCGGGCAAATGCTGTTGAACCCAAACGCCAGGATCATCAGGACCGCGCCGGTGATGAAGGCGGTCAGCACGGGATGCTTCAACGATCTGCGCTGATAAAGGATGCCCGCCAGCACGCCAATCAGGATATTCGCGCAGGTCGGATAAATATTGAGCAGGCCATCGGGATCAAAGACCACCTTGCCATCCACCGGCCAGTAGATAAACAAATGCGGCACGGTGAAGACCGCACGGTCAATGAACGGCGGCCAGCTGCCAACGGGATCGAAGCGCGGCGCGCCAAAACCCGGCACCGGAACAAAATAAAGCAACGCCCAATAGGAGACGAGAATAAAGCCAGCGGCACCGGCGATGAGCGCGGGCGAAAATGTTGATTTGCCGTCTGCGTTCGGTCTGGCCGTTAACAGGACAATCCCGCCCACCACGCCAAAGGCCACCCCGATTCTCTGCAATACGCCGGGAATGCGCAGATGCGCCCAATCAAAAACCGGATAGGCATTTAAAAATAGTCCAATCCCTACGAGCGCCAGCGCCCGCCACAGAACATGCGCCGCCAATTGTCCCTTCGTCGCGCCTTTTTCCAAGCGATGCCGAAAGGACAGCGGAATGGCGGCGCCGATGCAAAACAGGAATGCCGGTGCGACCATGTCAATCAGGTGGCCGCCCTCCCATTTGACATGCGTCAGCCAGGTATATTCGCGTTCCCAGGCACCGGGCGTCAGGCTCATTAACATGCCGATGATGCTCAGACCGCGCAACAGATCCAGCGCCTCCCAACGGTTCGCGGGTGTATTGGGCTTGGTGTCAGTCTTCATGTTGTTTTTATGATACGGCTAATCTGATCAATTGATCTGGTTGTGCCTCATCAAGGCGATATCAGCCGGAAGAAGTCCTGCCGGTTCGTGAACGGCACGATGACCTGATACAGCTGGTTCGTGATCACGGGCAGGTTCGTCACCGCCAGCCAGCTCGTCGAAGCCAGGTTCGTGTTCTGTTGCAGATTGAATCCCGTCGCGTTGTTTGTCAGCCAGGTGAGGAACGCCTGGCTGGCGGCAGCGCTGATGTTCAGGATGGGCGGCACGCTGGCCACGGCAAAAGGCAGCTCATAGATTCCGCCGTAAAAACTCGCGCCCACGAGCAGATTTCCGTTGCCCGACCACGCGACGGATTGCCATTGTTGCAATGGCGTCGCGGCCGAGGTCCAGACCGCCCCTGAATTGGTCGAGTAATACAGCAGGCCGGTCGCCGTCGCCGCCGCCAGCCGCGTGCCGTCCGCCGAAGAAGCGACCGTGACCCAATGTTCCGCCGGCGTGTTGTTCGTCACCCAGGTGTCTCCCGAATCGGTGGAGGTGTAAATGACCTGCGGCCCAAGAAAAATAGTTTCATACGGTGCGGCAACCAGCTTGGTTCCATCCGCCGAACTGGCCACCGCCGACCAGTAAATTTGCGGGGCGGAATTCAGGTTCCAGGTGACGCCGGAATCGGGCGACGTATAAATATAGCCGTAAGGTGCGCCGCTGTAGGTGTTGTTCCCGTTGACGGCCGCGACCAGTTTGGTTCCATCCGCCGAGGAAGCCACCGAAACCCATCCCAGGCTGGGCGCGCCGGTGGATTGATTCCAGCTCCCGCCGGAATTGGTTGAGGTGTAAACCACGCCCGGAATGTCCACCCCGAAACCATCCGCCATCACCACCAGTTTTGTTCCGTCGCTGGAAGCGGCCCCCGCGAACCAGTTCTGCTGCGGCAGATTGTTCGTCTGCCATGTCGTGCCCGAATTCGTCGAGACATAAATCCCCGAACCGACGATGGGCGGACCCACCGCCAGCAATGTTTTCCCGTCCGCCGAGCTGGCCACCGAATACCATGCCGACGTCGGCCCGGTCACCGACCAGTTCGCCGTCGAATCAACCGAGCGGTAAAGCGGCCCGGTCGTTCCAGAACTTCCCGACCCCGCCAGCCACTTCGTGGCGTCGGTCGAAGCCGCCAGCGACAACCAGTAATTCGTGTTCGGCGCGCCCGTCAACGTCCACGGCGTGGCGAAGGCCGTCGTATAAATCCCACCGGCCCCCTCCGGCGCCACCAGCTTGCTGCCGTCCGCCGAGGCGGTCAGCGCCGCCAAACTGTTCGGCGGCAGCGTGGTCGCGAGGTTCCAGTTCGTCCCGAAATTGGTGCTCACATAAAACACCTCGTAAGCCTCATTATAGGTTTCCGGTGCCCCCAGCGCATACATCTTGGAACCATCCGCCGAGCAGGCCGCCGCCAGCCACATGTTGCTCGTTCCGTTCACCGGCGTCCAATTTGCCCCCGAATTGCGGGAAATATAAATGTTCACGGTGTTGAAAGCGCCGTCATCTCTGGCCACCGCGATGAGCCGCGTGCCGTCCCCGGAAGCCGCAACCGCCTGCCATGTGTAGGCCGGCGCGTCTGACGGATTCCACGTCGTGCCCGAATCCGTGGAATAATAAATCGAGCCGCCCGGGTTGAATTGCGGGTCCTGGTTCGCGACGGCCACCAGTTTCGTTCCATCAGCCGACGAGGAAACTGCATACCACGCATTCGTCGTCGCGTTCAACTGTGTCCACGTCGCGCCGGAATCCGTTGACCGGAAAATGTGCCCGGAATTGCCGTCGAAATCCGAGCTGGCCACCGTCACCAGTTTGGTGCCGTCCCACGAACCCGCCGTGGCCTGCAAATATTCCGGCGGCGGCGTGGGCGTCTGCCACGAACCGCCGCCGTTCGTTGACGTGAACAGGTAGGTGAACCCGGGCACGGTCAACACCAGCTTGCTGCCGTTCGTGGAGGAAATGATCTGCCCACCCCAGTTTGTCAGCGATTCCGTCCACGTCAGCCCCGCATTCGTGGACACAAACGTGCTGTTCCCGCCGGACAGCTGCCCGCCGGCCGCCAGCCGGGTGCCGTCCGCCGAGCTGGCGATGGACGACCAGCCTTGCGACGGCGCGCCCGTCTGCGTCCAAATCTGCGCGCTGGCGGAGTTGATGAACAGAGACAGGCTGCCGGCGGCAACCGCCATCAGGGACAACGTTTTCATGTCAGTGGGTTCGGTTTATTGTTCTGAACTGGGATTTCCCATTCGGTTTCTTGCCTCCGACTTCTTGATTTTCCAATTGCTCCATGGGTTTGCAAGTCGTTTTTACAATCCAACCTCAGTTTCTTACCGGGGTGGGTGGTGGTTCGACGCCATTTTTTGATACAATGCCCTTTTTTTCCAGGATTCGAAGATCACGCTCCGTGGTTTCCGTTGTTTTCACGCGAGTTTTTTTACTTTTTCTTCACCGGGATGGTCACGTCCGAACAGCCTGCCGGGGCGCGCCACTCCGTGCGTGCAGTCGTGGCGAACCAAAACGCGACGTTCAGATGGCGAGGCGCTGCCCGGTTCCCATGGGGCTTTCACCCCATGGTGCAGAATTGTATTCCGGTGTAATTTCGAGAAATGAAAATAAAAATCATGAATGTCCTGTCTCATACAACCTGCTTTCACGGTTTGCGGCGGCTCACCCTGACATCCGCCTGTTGCGGTGCGCTTGGTCTGCTGGCCGGATGCGCCACCGCACCCGAATCGCACACGGTTTCGGCACCACCACCACCCGCGCCAACCCGCTCGGTGACGACCACCACCACAACGACCCCGGACACGGTTCCCGCCCTGCTCGCGGGCAGCCCGGCAAATGCGGCAGTCACGACGGCAACGCCTGGCACCAGCACCACGGTAGTGTCCGAAGCCCCGCCTGCCCTCCGATCAGAGGTTGTGCTGGACCAGCCGGCCCCCAATTATGTGTGGCTCGCCGGCTACTGGACATGGCGCAACAACCAGTATGAATGGACGGCGGGTCATTGGCAATTACCACCAACCCCGGGTGCCATGTGGGTCGCCCCGCACTGGGAACAACAAGGCAGCGCCTACCAGTTCACCGAGGGCTTTTGGAATTAAACCGTGAAGCTTGATGACAACCCCATAATAAAATGAAAACGAACATCCCTGTCTTGGCCTTGGTCATTGGCCTGTCGGCTGGCGCGCTGGCCCAGACTGCACCTCCCGGAGGAATCCCGCCTGCTGTTCCCGTGATCCCGGTCCCGATCAACAATGGTCAGAGCCAGGCCGCCGCTCCACCAAACGCCAATCAAATAAATGGCACCCCTCCCGATGTGGCAACGAACAACCCGATTCCTGCCAATACCAACTGGTCAAGCAACACCAACGGAAACAGCGAGGTGACCCCGGGAACTGGGATGACCAACCTGATCAAGGGCAACCCTTACGCCACTTACACCAATCCTTACTACACCTACGCCCAAACCAATGTCACCTATGTCAATCCGCGCTGGTCAAATGACAACCCCAACACTCCCGCCGCCAATGTCAACTGGACAAATACCACGGCCAATCATCATCATTGGTGGAGCTGGTGATCAATTTGGGGAAATTTAAGGATTGAGTCGCGCCTTGGCGCGCGCCCGCACCATGAAACCGGGGTTGTGTCTTTCCGGCGGCTTAATCCGGGAGATGCCTGCTGTTTTTGAAGGCCGTTTCATGGTTTTCTTTTGAAGCCGCGGGCGAAACTGGACGACCGGCAACCATCTGTCACCTACGATCAAAAATCTTGATAGAAATTCGCTAACCTGCTTTCATAAGACGAAGCTGGCAGAAGTTAAGACGAAAACAATCATGCACGGTGTCGTGCAAGACTGGTTTTTGAATAACGTTAGGCGATGGCTTTCTACTTTAGGCCACATTGCAAGCGTATGAAAATATCGACATACAAACAGACACCGGGGCTCGACCGTTTTCCTGAAAATGAACGGTTTGCGGTCTATCGTGCAACGCACAAGCGATTGATGCGGGAGGACATCGCATATCGGCGCCAGTTCAGTTCGTATCTGACCACGTTGGTTTACCTGGCCGTCATTCCGATTGCTGGCTGGGCGATTGCCGCTTATCTGGCTTTTCGCCAGCAAGCGTTTCAGAACCGGAGGATTGGTGATGTTTTACAATCAGCGGCCTGAGTCGCCGACCCCGATTGGCGCTTTAAGCCAATCGAGAACGCCTGTTGCGCGCCGCATCAGCGGTTCACACTGCGGGTTTGCGGCGGCTTAATGCATAAGACGATTCATGAACGTTCAAACCACGCTAAATTTCTACGGCCGAACGGAAGAAGCGGTCAAGTTCTATTGCAGGACGATTGAAGCTGAAGCTCTCTTCATGTTGCGGTTTCGCGACTGTCCGGCCCCCTCCCAATTGAGGCCAGGCATGGAGGAGAAGATATTTCACGCAACATTTCGCATCGGTGCCACTGAAATCATGGCGTCAGACTGCGGTTGTGAGAAACCGCCAACCGAAACAACATTTGCCGGCTTCTCGCTGGCCCTCCGAGTCGAATCTTCGGAGAAGGCCGAACGGTTCTTCGCGGCCCTCGGCGATGGCGGACAGATCCAAATCCCCTTGCAGAAAACATTTTTCGCCGAGCGATACGGAATCGTGATTGATCGCTTTGGCATCTCCTGGAAGATAATTGTTGAGTCTAATACGCCGAACTGAAATAAAAAATGAGGGTGAAGTTGCCGGAAGCGAAGACTCTGCCGCCCCGCCGGGGCTGGGTTTGATTTGGTTTTGGATGCTACTAATATGCCGCGCCAACGGCGCTCGGCAAGACGGGTGACCGCCTGCAAAGGCTGGCTGCCGCAAGGATTCCGGACCGGTCTTGGGAATGGTGGCTGCCCACATACGGCGGCGCCCCGGCGATGAGGCGGCCGTCTTCAATTTACTCCGTTTGCTGCTCTCGCCTCGTCAGGATTTTCGTATTTCCTGTGGCCGTCCCCGATGCGCAATTTGCAGCCGGCGCGAACACCCGTGTGGCGGGCGCGCAAAGCCGGCAGCGGTGGCAGGCGCAGAAAGGTCGGCAGAAACCGGTAGAACCGTGGCGCGACCCCCAGCCAGTAAAGCACGTGGTTGAACCCGCGCTCCAGCGACGAACCGCTTTGCTCCGCGCCATGCACCACGGTGGGGCACCGCGCGATCGCCTGGTTGACCCGTTGCAGCACCCACTGCTCGTCCACCTGCGGCGAGAAGTAAAAGACCGGCTCGCATAAATCGCGGTCTGCGGAAATATAGTTCTCCGCGATGGCCTGCTGCGTGAGCGGCGTGCCGGGCAAAAGCCGCATGCCGGTCAGGAAGATGGTCAGGAATTTTTTGGAATTGAGGTTGGCCTCGACGAACGAGACGGTTTCCTCAACCGTCTGGCGCGTCTCACCCGGACCCCCCAGCAGGAAGAACCAGGTGCATTGGATGCCCGATTCGCGCGCCAGCTCCACGGTCTGCCGGACCTGCGCCAGATCGAATCCCTTGCGCAGGTTGTGGAGCATGGTTTCGCTGGCGGCATCCGGGGTGATCACCAGGGAGCAAAAACCGGCGCGTTTCATCAGCGTGAACAAGTTGCGCGAGATGTTCATGGGGTTCAGGCA
>Ga0302319_10021170_pt1 | contig 11721 bp, 13 predicted proteins | sample Bog_T0_2_FD_203319 | JGI IMG/M metagenome (GOLD analysis project Ga0302319, IMG submission 203319) | Peat permafrost microbial communities from Stordalen Mire near Abisko, Sweden - Bog_T0_2 | ecosystem: Environmental > Terrestrial > Soil > Wetlands > Peat | place: Sweden: Abisko, Stordalen Mire...
GCGTCTGCTTCGCTTTGCGGGTTTTCAGGCCACCTTCGTGAGCAAGGGAATTGCCGCCAGGATCATCAGCGCCGCCGTGACGCCATGGATGCCGAGAGCGGTTCTGGTCGAGCCTTTCGCGGCCAGGATAAGTGACATATCACCGACCGGGATGATCGCCTCGATCATCAGGATCATGCCGAGCAAATATGAGCTCCCCCATACCATGAGGGCCATCACCACCAGTCCTGAGGCGATGTCGCGCGAACCCTTAAGGCGCAGCCACCAGACGATGTTCGGCCCTGCTTCGGGGAGCGGCAGTCCGAAATTGGGCGTCATGACCCTTGGCCGAAAAAGATACATAACGCCGACGCCGATAATTCCTATCGCCGCCAAAAATGCCACCCCGAATGAGAACCAGTGCATGGACGCCTCCTTGATGACCATTAAATAATCTAGCATTGCTAGAATGTCAAGTGGCGCTATAAGTTCTGCGTGACGAACTGGATGCGAGTAGGTAGGCGATGGGCGTAACTGACAGGAAGAGCCGGCAACGGGCCGAGCGAGAACGCCGCATAACCGCAGCCGCGCGTTTGATTGCGGCACGCGAGGGATGGAACGCCGTCACGATCCGCCGCCTTGCGGAGGAGATCGAATACAGCCAGCCGGTGCTCTACTCGCACTTCGAGAACAGGGACGCGATCGTAGCGGCCGTTGCCATCGAGGGGTTTCTGGAACTCGCAACGGCGTTGCAGGAGGCCGCTCACCCAACAGCTGATGGGCGCTCGGCGCTCTACAACGTCGCCACCGCGTATCTCGGCTTCACTTACGAGCATCCGGCGCTTTACGAAGCGATGTTCACGATGCCAATCGGCCTGCGTTTCGCCGCGTCTGACACCCAGCCGGAATTGAGGGCCGCCTTTGCCGCGCTGGCAGCTGTTGTAACGAAGTCGGGAAACGAGAACGACGTCGCGACCGAGACATTCTGGGCCGCCCTTCATGGGCTGGCCGAGCTGGAGCGCTCGGGCCGGATCAGGCGCAGCGCTCGTGACGAGCGCATGGCGCTGCTGGTCGACGGATTTTCTCAATGCAGAATGTCCTGACCAAAGGCGCTAAGCGGCAAACAGACCTGGTGGGTCTTCGAACCGCTTCGTTTGGGTCTCTGCGTCACCCTCGCCAAGCTCATCGGCGACCTGCGCTGCCATGGCGCGGCTGACCGTGCGGCCTTCGGCCAGCGACAGCCGGTCCAGCCGCGCCGCCGCCTCGCGCAGCGCGCCGCCGGTGCGCGGCAGCCGCGCTAGCAGAAAATCCTGCAGCTTCTCCGGCACGCGCAACTGGCGATCCGCCAGTAGCCGAGCCAACAGCGGCCGCAGTAAATCGTCCTCGGGCACGCTCAGCGCCACGCTGGTGGTGGCGCGCAGACGGCTGGCCAGATCCGGCAGCGCAATCGCCCAACTGGCAGGCGGCGTGCGCGCTGAAAGCAACACCGGTATGCCCAATTCGGCGGCCGCGTTCAGCAAATGCAGCAGCGCGCGCGGATCCGCTACGCTATCCGCGTCGTCGATCGCCAGCGCGGCGGCCTCCGGCGGCGGTTCCAGCCGGCGCACCGCCAACGCCGGCAGCAGTGCGGCCTGGTGGCGCGCCGCGAACACATGCAGCAAATGGGTTTTGCCGGCGCCATCCGGCCCATGCACCAGCAGGCGCAGCATCGGCCACGCATGCGGCTCGGCAATCCAGGCCAATGCCTCGGCATTGCACGCTCCCGGCAGGAAATCCGCCGGTGCATAGTGGTCGTGCTGGGGAAATGGCAGCGCAAACTGGCGGGCGTAGGTCACAGCTTCATTGTGCTGCCGCCGGGCGCCCAATGCCAGAGGCGCAGGCGTTTCAGGCCATGGCGAGCGCCGGGTTCAGGCTGGTCCAGAGCGCAGCGAGATCGGGCTGCGTGCCGCGGAACACGCTCTGGTCGCAGCGCCCGATGCCGCCCACCTTGCCGGCATGCGGGCCGCTATGGCCGTCGGTGAATTGCCACAGCGTCCAATCTTTCCAGCCCGGCAGCGTCTGCGCCGCGTAGCCGTATTGCGCGACCCAGAGCGGGCATGCGGCCAGATTGGGCCGGCCGCGGGCGCCGCCGCGGGCACGTAAATAGGACCCGGCATAGATAATCGGCGTCTGGCCGGTGCGCGTCCGGAACGCGGCCACGAATTTCTCCGCCTCATCCGGGTTCATAGTATCTTCCGGCGTCGGGTTGTTCGTTTCTACATCCAGCACGGCGACAATCGGGCCAAAGCCGCCGGCCGCGTTTGTGACCGCGGCTATAAAGCTGTCGAGCTGCCCCGCGGTGTCGGCAGCGGTGCCGAAATGGTAGGCGCCCACCAGCAGGCCGGCGGCCTGAGAGCGCGCCAGCAGCGCAGCGAAGTCCGGATCGTGCCAGGTATTGCCCTGCGAGGCCTTCAGGATCGCCCCGGCAACCCCCTCCCGCGAAGCGACGGCGAGGTCCGCGTTGGGAAAATAATGTGACAGATCGACAATCAGGCTGGTGTCCTGGCCGGGAAAGCTGGGGAGCATGGCGGGCCTCGATGCGCGGGTGAAGAGGGGAAGCAGTTAGTAAAACTAACGCACACCATAACACCTAGGCAAGCGTGGCACTTTACGGCTCCGCCCGGTTTCGTTTCTATATGCCGCGCGGGTTTCAGCGGAGGCAGAGATGGTGATACCGCAGGATGTGCAGACCGGGCTCGCGGCCAACGACGCGGCGGGGCGCCGGTTCGAAAGCCTGCCGCCATCGCATCAGCGCGAGTATCTGCAATGGATCGGCGAGGCGAAGCGCCCGGCGACGCGGCAGCGGCGGATAGAAGGTATGATCGAGCGCCTGGTTAAGGAGACCGCCGCCTGCTTATAGATATGCTCGCTGAAGGCCCCGGATTGCATCCGGGCTACGAGTTAAACGGTGGCGAGGAACAGTGTTTCGCCGCCCATACCGAACCGCGCAACCTCGTCCGCCGGCGCCTGCTCGCTGGTAAATATTGCCACGTGAAAGGCCGCCGCTTCGATGCGTTGCGCCGTGTCGGCGCCGTAAATCCGCAGGTGGTCGTCCTGCCCGAACCGGCGGCGCCGCTCGGCCGGATCGGTGACCGCGGGATCGTCATCGGTCAGCAATCCGGCCGCCCGCATCGGCACCGTAATTAGGCACAGCCCGCCCGGCTTCAGCATGCGCCGCAAATTCGCCAGCACCGCGGCGTCATCGGGCACGTGCTCCAGCACATGATTGATCATGATTGCATCGTATTTATGCGTCGCCACGATCTGCGTTTGCAAATCCAGCCGGTAATCGACATCGCGCCGCGCGATATCGCAGGTTTCGTAGCCATTGCCAACCCGCGCCGCGATCAGCTCGCGCAACCCGGGTTCCGGCGCCACGTGGAGAAACGCTGTTCCCGGCTTCAGCATGTCCGTTTGCGCAAAATACCACGCAATCAGCCGATGCCGGTTGGCGCTTTTGCAGCGCGGGCAATGAAACTCGCCTGGTCGAGCGCCGCGATCGAGAAAAGCGCCGTGCCAGCCGCAGAGATAGCATTCCAGCGTGCCGGGGGCGCGGCAGCCGCGGAGGAGGCGTAGACGCGGGCGGATGACATCATCAAGCAGGCTGGAAATCGGCGGTGCTCCCAAGAACCGTGAGTGCGATTCTATTCGAAAAAGAAAAAATTTGCTGTTGACAAACTGGGCGCACGTCTGAATGCGACGCGCATGACTATTAGTGTGAGCCGTGCCCGCGGCTAGTATTGTGCAATCGGAATGGGTAGAATTTCCATAAGCTCAGGCATAGTGACTTCTGACACCATCGCCTGAAGGCGAGGTATTCCCCACCATCCAAAGCCTTTTCGCCCGGCAAGCGTTAAGTCAAATATCTGCTCCCAACTTGCGCGGCATTCTTTCTCATCAAATGTCACAGGAATAACGTTTGGCCAGTTGTCATCCCATGAATCATCTACAATGGGGTTGAAGAGAGGGCTGTCGCACTCAAAATGAAGCCATTGACTTGGCCATTGCATATTACGGGTTTCGAGAAATGCCATAACGCCAAGTAGCGACTCCCATGGCTGATAGAATGAAATCAACATTTTCGATTTAGGAATTTCGAGCCGCATTAGCTTATCATCGATATTTCTTGTCGATTGTGGCCGTGAGGGAAGGCACCAAACTGGCCATTCCTGCTGATAGTTGTCGATTCTATTTGCCATCATCTGACGCATCCACTCGTATGCGGCCCTCTTTCCGGGCCTGGCACTCACAAACATATACTTGGGGTCGCCGGTTAAGTGGCCGTTTTTTTTGAGAAGTTCGATAGCGCCGGTGTTTTGCATTGACCAGGCGACAATCGGCGTGTCGCCCGGAGAACGCAGGAATCTCTCGATTTCATCGACAGAGATTTCCGTGCTAAATTCAAATGGACTCCCGGTCATTTGCTTTCACCATGATCAAGGACAGTAGGAGTGTTGTTTCTGTGGCAAAGGTTTAGCTAGGATTTGTTGCATTAAGAGAGTCAGTCAAGCGCAGATACGCTAAAACGTTCGCTGCCTCCGCGCCGTCGTGGCGGATGACGCTGCGCTTATCCGCCCTACGAAGGGCTGTCGCGCGCTCGCCGGTGAGTCCGCGACAGCACCAGCAAAAGTTTTTGCTTCTTTTTTCAAAAAGAAGCGCTTTCTTAATCTTGCCTAACCTTAGGCGGCAAATCGAGCTTTATAGAAAGCTCCTTCATCCGCGAAGCTGGCACAGGCGCCGGCGCGCCCATCAGCAAATCCTCGCCCTGCTGGTTCAGCGGGAACAGGATCACCTCGCGGATGTTCGGCTCGTCAGCCAGCAGCATCACCATGCGGTCGATGCCCGGCGCCGAACCGCCATGCGGCGGCGCGCCGTAGCGGAACGCATTCAACATGCCGCCGAACCGCGCTTCCACTTCGCTTTCCGGATAGCCGGCGATGGCAAACGCCCTGATCATGATATCCGGCCGGTGGTTACGGATGGCGCCGGACGACAATTCGATGCCGTTGCAAACGATATCGTACTGATATGCCTTGATCGTCAGCGGATCCTGCGTTTCCAGCGCCTCCATGCCGCCTTGCGGCATGCTGAACGGGTTATGGCTGAAATCGATCTGCTTGGTTTCTTCGTTCAGCTCATACATCGGGAAATCGGTGATCCAGCAGAAGCGGAAAACACCTTCCTCGATCAGGCCGAGCTCCTGGCCGATGCGCGTGCGTACCTGGCCGGCGAATTTCTGCGCGTCCTCGCGCTTGCCGGCGGCGAAAAACACCGCGTCGCCGGGCGCTGCGCTGCAGGCCGCGCGGATGGCTTCCGCGCGCTCCGGCTCGATATTTTTCGCAATCGGCCCCTTGGCGCCATCGGCCTCGAAAATGATGTAGCCGAGCCCGCCGGCGCCTTCGGCGCGCGCCCATTCGTTCAGCTTGTCGAAGAAACCGCGCGGGCGGGGGCCGGCGCCGGGTGCCGGAATGGCGCGCACGATGCCGCCGCTAGCGGCGATTTTGGCAAACAACCCGAATCCGCTGCCGGCGAAATGTTCTGTCACGTCGGTGACGCGCAGCGGATTTCGCAAATCCGGCTTATCGCTGCCGAATTCCAGCATTGCCTGGTCGAACGGAATGCGCACGAAAGGCGGCGCGTCCACCTTGCGGCCGTTGGCGAAATCCTCGAACACGCCGGAAATCACGGGCTCGATCGTCGCGAACACATCCTCCTGCGTCACGTAGCTCATTTCGAAGTCGAGCTGGTAGAACTCGCCCGGCGAGCGGTCCGCGCGGCTTGCTTCATCGCGGAAGCACGGCGCGATCTGGAAATATTTGTCGAAGCCGGCCACCATCAGCAACTGTTTGAACTGCTGCGGCGCCTGCGGCAGGGCGTAGAACTTGCCCGGGTGCATGCGCGCCGGCACCAGGAAATCGCGCGCGCCTTCGGGGCTGCTGGCGGTCAAAATCGGCGTCTGGAATTCGGTAAACCCCTGCGCGATCATGCGCCGGCGCACGCTGGCGATCACCTCGGCGCGCAGCACCATGTTCTTGTGAACACGCTCGCGTCGCAAATCCAGATAGCGATAGCGCAGCCGCAATTCGTCGGGATAATTCTCGCCGCCGGCAACCTGCATCGGCAACACCGCCGCCTCCGATTGCACGGTGATATCGGCTACCCGCACTTCAATGGCGCCCGTCGGCAGCTTCGGGTTAACCGTGGTGCCCTCGCGACCCACCACCTCGCCGGTCACCGTAATCACGCTCTCCGGCCGCGTCGCCTCGGCCACCGCGAACGGGCCACTGCCGGCTGCGAAGACAAGCTGCGTCATGCCGAAATGGTCGCGCAAATCGATGAACAGCAGGCCGCCATGGTCGCGCTTGCTGTGCACCCAGCCGGATAGCCGCACCGTGGTGCCGGCATCGGTGGCGCGAAGCGCGCCGCAAGTATGAGTGCGGTAGGCGTGCATGGTGGTCTCGCTCGTGAGGATGGGCCGGTGGAATGCCAGGGGCGGGGCAAGAAGGCCAGGGGGCTCTGCCCCCTGGACCCCCGCTAGGGCCTCGAGGCCCCAGACCCCCACTCCTTAGTCGATGTTTGGGCAGGGCGCCACGCGTACGGTCGCAACCACACGTGCGGCGCCCTCCCCAAACATCGACTAAACAAACGGGGTCTGGGGCCTCCCGGCCCCAACGGGGTTCAGGGGCAGAACCCCTGGCCTTCCTTCACCCGACCCTGTTCTCCACCAAATCCGTAACGACACCCGGATCAGCCAGCGTGGACGTATCGCCCAAACTCTCGGTCTCGTTAGCTGCGATCTTGCGCAGAATACGGCGCATGATCTTGCCGCTGCGGGTTTTCGGTAGGCCGGGCGCCCATTGAATGGCGTCCGGCGCAGCGATCGGGCCGATTTCGTGCCGCACCCAGGCTACGAGCTCCTTGCGCAATTCCTCGCTCGGCTCGATGCCGGCTTTTAGCGTGACGTAGGCGTAGATGCCCTGGCCCTTCAGGTCGTGCGGGAAGCCCACCACGGCCGCTTCGGCCACGTTCGGGTTGGCGACCAGCGCGCTTTCCACTTCGGCGGTGCCCATGCGGTGGCCGCTGACGTTGATCACGTCGTCGACGCGGCCGGTGATCCAGTAATAGCCGTCGGCATCGCGGCGCGCGCCGTCACCGGTGAAGTATTTGCCGGGATAGGTGGTGAAGTAGGTCTGGATGAAGCGCGGATGGTCGCCGAACACGGTGCGCATCTGGCCGGGCCAGCTGCCGGTCAGGCACAGATTGCCCTCGGCCACGCCTTCCAGCTCGCGGCCTTCGGCATCGACCAGCATCGGGAACACGCCGGGCAGCGGCAGCGTGGCGCTGCCGGGTTTTTGCGCGACCGCGCCGGGTAGCGGGCTGATCAGGATGCCGCCGGTTTCGGTCTGCCACCAGGTGTCCACGATCGGGCAGCGTTCATCGCCCACCACGCGGTAATACCAGAGCCAGGCCTCCGGATTGATCGGCTCGCCGACGCTGCCCAGGATGCGCAGCGATTTGCGGCTGGTGGATTTCACCGGCGCCTCGCCGTCGCGCATCAGGCTGCGGATGGCGGTGGGCGCGGTGTAGAAGATATTCACCTGGTGCTTGTCGATCACCTGCCAGAACCGGCTCACGTCCGGATATGTCGGGATGCCCTCGAACATCACGGTCGTGGCGCCGCAGGCCAGCGGCCCGTAGACGATATAGGTGTGGCCGGTCACCCAGCCGACATCGGCCGTGCACCAGAACACTTCGCCCGGCTTGTAATCGAACACCAGTTCGAAGGTGAACGCGGCCCACACCATGTAGCCGCCGGTGGTGTGCAGCGCGCCTTTCGGTTTGCCGGTGCTGCCGCTGGTATACAGGATGAACAGCGGGTCCTCGGCTGCCATCGGCTCCGGCTCGGAAACGGGTGAGGCCGAAGCAGTCAGCGCTGCATAGTCATGGTCGCGGCCCTCGGTGCGCGGCACGTCGGCGCCGGTGACGGCCACCACGATCACGTTCTTCACCGTCGGGCATTGCGCCAGCGCTTCGTCGGCATTGGCTTTCAGCTTCACCGTGCGGCCACCGCGGCGGCCTTCATCGGCGCAGATCAGCAGCGTGCTGCCGCAATCCTGGATCCGGTTGGCCAGGCTGTCGGGCGAGAAGCCGCCGAACACCACGGAATGGATGGCGCCGACGCGCGCGCAGGCCAGCATGGCAACCGCCGCTTCCGGCACCATCGGCAGGTAGATCGTGACGCGGTCGCCCTTCTGAACGCCCAGCGACTTCAGCACATTGGCCAGCCGGCACACCTGCTCGTGCAACTCGCCGTAGGTGATGTGGCGCGACTTCGATGGGTCGTCGCCTTCCCAGATGATCGCCGTTTGTTTGGCCCGCGCCGGCAGATGTGCATCGAGGCAGACAGAAGAGGCGTTCAGGATGCCGTCCTCGAACCACTTGATCTGCACGTCGCCCTCGAAGCTGGCGTTGCGGATGATGCTCGGCGGCTTGATCCAGGCGATGCGCTTGGCCTGCTCGGCCCAGAAATGGTCGGCGTCGTTCAGCGCGTGATTCTGCATCAGGCGGTATTGGTCGGCGGTCACGTTGGCCGAGGCGGCGATGGCCGGCTTCACATGGATCAGCGTATTTTCGCTCATCTCGGGTCCTCCCTGATTTTTCCCCAGGCTACTGCCCGGGGTCGTCCGCCACCATAAGCGTTCCGTTCACAACCGTGGATGGCACCAAGGTCAGAGACTCGCCCCGGCACGGACCGCGCAAACAATGACCCGTATCAATGCGGAATTCGGCGCCATGGGTGGCGCAGACGATTTTGCTGCCGTCCTGGCTCAGGAACCGCCCCGGCAGCCAGTCCAACGGCACGCCGAGATGGGGGCAGGCATTGACGTAGACTACGGGTCCATCGGGGCCATGCACGGCGAACAGGCCGCACTGCGCGCCTTCCGCCGGCGCGAAGCCGAGCGTGGCGCCGGGCGGCAAGTCGGTGAGGGCGCAGAGGGGGCGGAGGCGTGGTTGCAAAGGTAAGGAATTCACCTTACTTTCCTTACGTCGAAGGAGCGTCCAATGCCCGCCATAGAGACCATCTGCACCATAACCGCCAAAGGCCAGACCACGGTGCCGAAGTCCATCCGGCAGGCGCTTGGCGTCGGCGCGGGCGGCCGCATTGCGTTCCGGGTGGAGGATGGCGTGGTCAGTGTTCGCGCCGCTGAACGCGACGAGCCTGACCAGGCGCTGGGGCCGTTTCTCGCCCTGTTGGAAGCTGACATGATCCGCCGGCCGGCCCAGATCTTGCCGCTTGATGAGGCGATGCTAACGCGGCTGAACAAGGCGCTCGATGGCGTAACGGTGGACCCGGATGACCCGATTGAGGGCGACGTTTCGCTCTAAATGATTGTTCGGCACGGCTGGCGGCTGCTCGGACATTCTTTGTTTCTGGATCAGTTGGAGCGCCTTGCCGTCCTTGCAGATCGCGCGAGGCGAGCTGACCCCGTAGGTTGGCGCGGTAACGCAAATGTCCGGTTGCTGGGTGCGCTGCGAGAGATGTTTCTGGAGCGCATTCCCAACGACCCGCTCGGGCCGCAATTTCGGCAAGGCAACACACTGGGCTCCGCGCACCGGCATTGGCTGCGCGCCAAATTCGGTGGCAACCGATTCCGGTTGTTTTTCCGTGCGGATAGCGGCGCGCGCGTGGTCGTTTATGCTTGGGTCAATGACCGGGATACGTTGCGCAAAGCGGGATCATCAAGCGATCCTTATGCAGTATTTGGCCGCATGTTGGTGCAAGGAAATCCGCCGGACGAGTGGCTGGATTTATGGGCAGAAGCTCAATTGGTCGCGGAACGATTTAATGTTCTGTCGGGCAAAGAAGGAAGCGCTTCTTTTTGAAAAAAGAAGCAAAAACTTTTGCGCGGCTGTCGCGGGGTAGTCGGCGACAGCCGTGCAAAAGTTTTTTGGTTCTTTTTTTCAAAAAAGAACTGCTGCTACTTCCGCTCCATTTCCGGCAGCAGCGCCGCCAATAATCCCAGCGCCGGCAGAAACGCGCACACCTGATACACCACGCGAATACTGGTCGCATCCGCCAACTGCCCCAGCAGTGCGGCGCCCAATCCGCCCATGCCGAACGCGATGCCGAACATCAGCCCCGAAACGGTGCCGACGCGCCCCGGCATCAGCTCCTGCGCGTAGACCACGATGGCCGGAAACGCCGAGGCCAGCAGCATGCCGATTGGCACGGTGAACGCCACCGTCAGGCCAAATCCCAGATGCGGCAGCGCCAGCGTCAGCGGCAATATGCCCAGGATCGACACCCAGATCACCCGCTTGCGGCCAATGCGGTCGCCCACCGGCCCGCCCAGCAGCGTGCCCAGCGCCACCGAGCCCAGGAATACGAACAGGCAGTATTGCGCCGTCTGCACCGGCACGTGGAAACGATCGATCAGGTAGAATGTGTAGTAGTTCGACAGGCTGGCCATGTAGACGAACTTGCTCAGCATCAGCACCACCAGCACGGCCATGGCGCCGATCACGCGGCCGGTCAGCGCCGCCGGCGCCACGTGGTGCACCACGCGCGTGCGATGCTGGTGGCGGTACCAATTGCCCACGTAAGTCAGCACTGCCATGCCCAGCAGCGCCGCCAGCGCGAACCACGCCACGGCGCGCTTGCCATCCGGCACCACCACGAACGCGGCGAGCAGCGGCCCCAGCGACGCGCCCACATTGCCGCCGACCTGGAAAATCGCCTGCGCAAACCCGTGCCGCCCGCCGCTGGCCAGCCGCGCCACGCGCGAGCTTTCGGGATGGAACACCGAGGAGCCGATGCCCACGAACGCCACCGCCACCAGCAGCAGCGCGTAGGAGCCGGCGGCCGCCAGCATCAGCAGCCCCACCATCGTGCAGCCCATGCCCACCGGCAGGCTGAACGGGGTTGGCCGCCGGTCGGTATAATTGCCGATCACCGGCTGCAGCAGGCTGGCGGTGAGTTGATTCACGAGCGTGATGGCGCCGATCTGGCCGAAGCTCAGGCCGTAATGCGCCTTCAGCACCGGATAGATCGCCGGCAGCAGGCTCTGCATCATGTCGTTCAGCAAATGGCTGAAGCTGATCGCCAGCAACACGGTCATCGCCGTGGTGGCGCCGGCGCGCACGCTGGCTGGCACGGCCACGCCCGGAAGTGTTTGACTCACGCGAACTCCCCCGAGATGCGTTGCCGCAGCGAATACGATGCTGTGTGCCCTATCAATCGGGTGCGCGGCGGCTTGCTGCAATGCCGCATCGCGCGCACGGCCCGGCATGCCAGGGTTGCACACCGCTTTTTACAACGCGGCGTGCCTGCTACAGCAACCCCGCGACGGCTTTCTTATCATCGGGGATGCATGGCGAACGAGTGGGCGCGCAAGGTCGGTCAGATGCTGCGCCACATGCGCCCGGGTCTCGACGCGCTCGCCACCTTCCGCCTGGACCTGCCCACCGCCGGCATGCGCATCACCAGCCCCGCCTTCGCCGATGGCGGCACCATGCCGGACCGCTACACGCAGGACGGCGAAGGCCTGTTCCCGCCGCTATATTGGGACAACGTGCCGCCGGAAGCGCAATCGCTGGCGCTGCTGGTGGAGGATGCCGACTCGCCATTCCCGCGACCGCTGGTGCATGCCCTGCTGCACAGCATCCCGCCCGGATTGTCCGGCATTCCCGAAGGCGGCGTGC
>Ga0302319_10021171_pt1 | contig 11721 bp, 10 predicted proteins | sample Bog_T0_2_FD_203319 | JGI IMG/M metagenome (GOLD analysis project Ga0302319, IMG submission 203319) | Peat permafrost microbial communities from Stordalen Mire near Abisko, Sweden - Bog_T0_2 | ecosystem: Environmental > Terrestrial > Soil > Wetlands > Peat | place: Sweden: Abisko, Stordalen Mire...
CCAGCTGGATATTCGAGGATTTACCGCCAGAGCTCAGCCCTCCAATCGGAAATGCGGGTCACGATCAGCTCACGCGGTTTCACGCGCGACTCCGACTCGGATGCATCGCTTCGAGCTAGCTGGAACACCTTTCGGTACTGGCGCGAATTTCGGAACATTTTTCTTCTAGTTGATGCCGCGAACGACGGGGAGATCGAGGCCATTAATACGGCTGGGCTTCCCGGCTGGCAGCGCGAACAGCTTCGCGAACTTCTTAGCGGCTTGTTGCCGAAGAAATAGCTTCAAAGGGCGAGAACACGATTCGCAGGGCAAATCCGTTATCGTCGCCGGGCGCGCCAGAAGGCGCTGACCGAGAGATACGCGAATATTCCGGTGAGGGTGACAGCCATGAGCAGGCGCCAGTGGCCCGGGTCGTTGGCGTAGCTGGCGCGGGTGCGCCAGAAATTGATTCCGAAGAAGAGGGCGAAGAGGCCGAAGAAGAAGCCGGTGACTTCGAGCCAGAGGATGCCGCCAACGCGGCTGAAGGGGCGAATGAAGCCTCCCAGACCGCGACCGGCTGCTCGGGTGTATTTGTGCGAGGTCTTGCCGATCTCGCGGACTTTTTCCGCATACTCGGGAATAGATGCTGGCCGGCCGACCGGGTTCGGATGCGAGGTTGTGGCCTGTTGGCTCGTCTGCGCCGGAGAGCTGGAAGGCGAGGAATTTTGAGCGCTGGCCGCTTGGGCCGCCCGTTCCTGGGCGCGCTGCTGGGCGATGCGTCCTGCGACGCGTACGCCAATGCCCAGTTTTTTTCCTATCTCGTTAGGGTTCATCCGCATCCAAAGTCTATCAGTGCGCTTCTGGCACTGATTTCCCACATTTTGTGCGGCTACCCAGTTGCCGTCGCAGCGAGTCAGAAGTAAGGTAGAAGGATATTGGCCGTACCCGAGCTGGTTCTAAACGCTTATCCAGGGGCGCAGTCCATGCCGGAGGGAAAGATGAACCCACGCTTGAAGGACCTGATCCAGCAGCTCGGAGAAGCCATCCACGAATCCGTAACGGAGTCCGAACAGATCGCCGGGGTGGTGCAGAATATCCGCCGCCATGGTTTTGACGTGATGCTGATGCTGGAGGCTACGATCGGTTTGAACGATGTCACGAACGAGACGGAACCCTCGTCGGAACAGGGTGGACAGGAAGACGGGCAGGAGAATGAAGGGGGTCCCTTCACCTCGCACGATGTGAACTTTCTGAAGTCGTTACGCATCTCAGTCGAAGGCGAGGACTAGGCTGTCATAGACGTGGAATATTTCTGAGCCTGCCGCTTGTTGCTCGTTTTATTCTCAGATTCCGACCTTTGTTCCGGGCATCAAGCGTGCTCTATCGAAAGGTGCTGTCAGAACCGCAATCCTCCTGTCAACCCCTTATTTCCAACTGTAAAATTTGGCGTCAACATCTGTGACACGGCTGTGGTATTCTCGCCCGTCTGGCAACTCCGTTGTTTTTGGGGCTGCCAGCGGTGCTCATGTACCGCAAGGCGGAATGCGAGTTTACGCTTTGGGATGAGAGCGAGAACGGGAGAATCGGCACACACATGAAAGATACCCTTGGAGTTCTCTTAGCTGGCGGCGCAGGCGAACGACTTTTCCCTCTAACTCGCGACCGCGCCAAGCCTGCTGTGCCATTCGGCGGGCATTATCGAATCATCGACATCACACTATCGAACTGCATCAACTCCGGGCTGCGCAAGGTCTACATCATGACGCAGTACAAGGCGCTCAGTCTCAATCGCCATATCCGCGAGGGCTGGACGGGCATTGTTGCGCAGGAACTCGGCGAATTCTTCGAGATCATGCCGCCCATGCAGCGCACCGGTGCGAACTGGTATATGGGTACGGCCGACGCGGTGTATCAGAACATCTATTCGATCGGGTCGGAACAGCCTAAGTACGTGATTATCCTGTCTGGCGATCACATCTACAAGATGGACTACAGCCGGATGCTGAAGCATCACAAGGAAACTGGCGCGGAAGTGACGCTGGCTACGTTGCCGATCGCTCCAGATGAGGTGTCGCGATTTGGCGTGGTCGAAGTGGGCCAGGACGGCGAGATTCTGGGCTTCGAAGAAAAGCCCAAATCAACTTCCTTTCGCTCGCCTTTCAATCCCAATTCGGTGGATGCCTCGATGGGCATTTACATCTTCAATACCGAGACACTGTTGAAGGAGCTGATCTCGGATGCGGAAGATCCGCATTCAAAGCACGATTTCGGCCACAACATTCTGCCCAACATTCTGGGCAAGAAGAAGATGGTGGCGTACAACTTCGTCGACGAGAACCGCCAGCAGGCGCTCTACTGGCGCGATGTGGGGACGTTGGATGCGTATTACGACGCCAATCTGGACCTTTGCTCGGTATCGCCGATCTTCAACCTCTACGACAAGCATTGGCCGATGCGGACCAGGGTGCGGCAATATCCGCCAGCGAAGTTCGTCTTCGGGGAGCCGGGACGCACAGGTAAGGCTGTGAACTCGGTGATTACCGCGGGTGTGATCATCTCCGGCGCGGAGGTGATGAACTCGGTGCTCTCCCAGGATGTGCGTGTCAACTCGTATTCCGAAGTGGATTCGAGCATTATCTTCAGCCACGTGAACATCGGCCGGCATTGCCGGATCCGCCGGGCGATCATCGATCGCGACGTCCAGATTCCGGAAGGCACGGTGATTGGCTACGATCCGGTCGAAGATAAGCGCCGTTATTTCGTCACGCCTTCCGGGTTGACTATTGTCACGCGGGACCGGTCGCTGTTCGAGAATCCCGTGGAGCAGGAGTTCGAAGATCGGTATTGACGACCGGTACTGAGAAACGACATTTCCCCAGAAAGTCTTAATCCGCAGCCGAGTGAGCGCAACTTGCGCTCCTCGGCTGTCTTGTTAAGCGCCGGAACCTGCCAAGCTTCCGGGATCATGGAACAAAGTGCGCTAACCCTCCGTACAGATTGATATGGGATGCGCAGGTACAATTAGCTGGTTCCACGCTGGGGTCGAGGTTCCAGAGCGACGAGGAACGAGGACGGAGAAGCGTCCGATTGTCGCGCTTCCTGAATTTGGACCTGGCGCTGGAACGCAGACACCCTGGCGGTCCGATGGCGGACCATCCAATACTGGATTCTCCGAATCAGGCGCGACGCTTCCGGGACGTAAGAGCTTAACGGATTCAACGCCCGGTTTAGGCCGGGCGGGACAGCTGGGGATTCGACGAAGTATGGAGGCTGGCGCGCAAGTGGAACCCGACTGGTCGGATGTGGTGCGCCGCTGTCTCTCCGGGGAATCTCCGGCGTGGACGGAACTGGTCCGCGCGCATCATCGCCGCGTCTACGCCCTGTGCTATCGCTTTACCGGTTCGGGAACCGACGCTGAGGATCTGACCCAGGAAGTCTTTCTCAAGATCTACGCCAATCTCACCAGCTTTGATGTGGCACGCGGCAGTTTGCAGGTGTGGATTACCACCCTGACCCGGAACCTGCTGGTGGATCATTTCCGCCGAACGCGGAATTTGAGAATTACCGGATCTCTGGATGAAGGCTGGGATGAGACCGGCGAATTGCGGCCGATCGACAGGCTGGAGGCCAAGGGGCCGACCCAGCACGATCAGGCAACACGGCGGGAACTGGAAAAGATGGTTCAAAATGCTCTCGCCCAGGTTTCCCCGGAACTGCGCGAAGCGGTTATACTCCGGGACTTACAAGACATGGACTACAAAGAGATTGCCCAAGTGCTGGGCATTCCGGAAGGGACTGTAAAGTCTCGTATCAGCCGGGGTCGCGCGGAACTTGCGCGGTTGCTGGAACGTAACAAAAGGGAGGTGATGTAGTCATGGCAGAGCAGATGAAGGACCAGTCAAACATTCCGACTTCTCCCGCCTGCGGGCAGTGGGAGACGCTGCTGGTAGACGCGATGGATGGACTGTTGCGACCCGAGGATGAAGCAGCGTTCTCCAGCCACATGGCCACATGCCCTCGTTGCGCGGAGATGTTTGAGCAGGTTCGTCGAGGCCGGGAATGGCTGGAGTTCCTGGCCCCAGAACCTGAAGTTCCGGCGTACCTGCTGGATAAAATTCTGGTCGAAACGGGCCATGGCAAATTGAACCCCAGCAAGCTGGTTGTGGCAGGTGGACCGGAGAACGCGCTTGGCGTTTCGGGCAACGTGGTCACCATGACACCGGCGTGGCAACGTCCTGGATTTGCCGCTCGCATGAGGCGCTTTGCCGAACCTCGCCTGCTGATGACGGCAGCCATGGCTTTCTTCTCAATCGCGCTCACACTAAGCATGACGGGCGTCCGCTTCAGCGGCATCAAGATGGCGGATCTGCGGCCCACGGTGCTGCGCTCCCAGATTGAAAAACGGATCATGACGGCGTCGACGCCGATTGTTCGCTACTACGATCATCTTCGGTTTGTTTATGAAGTCGAATCCCGCATGCGTGAGTTGCGCCGTTCCACAGAAACGGAGCAGCAGAGCCAGCCTCCGGCTCAAAACCATTCTCAGCCGGGTGGAGAGGGCGAAACGCATCGCAAGGACGGCGGATCGAAACTCAACCCTAGCGGGGCTCCACAGCAGACGGTAAACCCTCCGGCACCGCTGTGGAGCGGCGAAGCCCTCGAAGCGCGATTTGAAATCCAGCCGCGCCTTCGGCCCAACATTTACGAAGTCACCACTCAAGAAGGAACAAGAAGCAAGGGCTATTCCACACAACCAGAGAGGTCTGCTTCGATCTACATCGGTCTGACGGAGACCGCTGGGGTCATGACAGATTCAATCGAGAGACACGTGTTGGCAATGCCGGATCGGGGCACTCCATGCATTGCGTAAATCATCCAGAATAAGATGTTCAATCCTACTGCCAGCACTGCGGCAAGCCTCTTTGCGCAACGTGCGTGCGCACCACGCCGGCTGGCCAAGTCTACTGTGAAAACTGTGTTGCCACGGCGAGCACTGACCCGAACCAAGCCAATTGGCAGAGTGTTGGACAGGTTCCCCCGAGCCAGGTTCCACCCTTCTACGGCCCTCCGCCTGGAAGCCCCAATCCTTCGGCTGCTGCCGTGCTGGGATTGATCCCGGGAGTGGGAGCGATGTACAACGGGCAGCTTTTCAAAGGCCTGATTCACATCGTTGTCTTTGCTGTGCTGGTTTCGATCACCGATCACTACCCGATCTTTGGGTTGTTCATCGCGGGCTGGGTGCTTTATCAATCCTTTGAGGCCTATCACACGGCGAAAGCGCGCCGCGACGGCTTGCCAATTCCGGATCCCTTTGGGCTAAACGAGGTGGGGAGCTGGCTCAATATAGGCGCCTCGAACCGCGGTCAAGGAATTCATCCGGGGCAGAGCTCCGGGACTCCACCTCCGGCTGGTAGCTATGCCCCAACGGAACCACCTCCGTATAGCGCACCTTACACCAGTTCCTGGTCAGGATATGCACCTGGAACGGGTGCTGGTGCTGGAGCCGGCGTCGAAGCTGGCGCCTCTGCACAGCAGCCACCCTATGCCGAACCTTACCCGGGGCCAAACCCTGGCCCCTATGGCGAGGGTTATCCACCGGGCGTGATACCGCCGATTCCTCCGGTCCCGCCGTATAACTGGCGCCGCCGGGAGCCGATTTTTGCCTTTGTGCTGATCGGCCTGGGAATCATCTTTCTGTTGCAGAGTCTTGGTTTTGTCACCCATCTGATGCACTACATGTGGCCCCTCATGCTGATTGGGCTGGGTGTCTGGTTAGTGGTGCGCCGCCTGGCGGATGCACAAGGAGGTCCCAAATGAGCCGTTACCTGATTGTTTGCCGTTTGCGCTGGCCGGCGATTTTATTACTGACGGGCGTGATCGCGTTGCTCGACCAGATGGACGTATTGACCTGGGGCCGCGCCTGGCCGCTTTATCTGATCTTGTTTGGCGTTCTCGCTTTGGCGGAGCGCGCAGCGCTGGCTGCTGAGCCACCTCCCGCAGTCTATCCCTATGCTGCCGACTACGCTCCGGGATATGCAACCGGGTATCCTCCTCAGGCTCAGGCCTATGCCGGGACGGCACCCGCCCCGTCGCAAACGCCGGAGCCCGCGTCACCCTCATCCACTGGGATCGTTCCTGTACATACGGATCTTGAATTGAAAAGCGATGAAGTGACTCGCGAGCCTCGCAAGAGTTGGGAAGAGGAGGAACGATAATGGCAAGCACACCACCACAACCGCCGTCTGGCAATCCTCCTGGCCGTCCTCCTGGTCAACCACCAGGTCAACCGTCTTATGGGCCTCCCTACGGAGTGCCTTATGGCGCAAATCCGCGCGACTACTGGCGTTATCAGAAGGAGCAGAACAAAGCAGCCTGGCGCGCCCAACGCGATATGTGGCGGGCGCAACGAGATGCAATGCGCGCGCAAAGCCGCGCCATGCGGGTACCTTCGGTAGCAGGCCCGATCATTCTGATCTCGATAGGCATCATTGCCCTGCTGTTGATCACGGGGCGCATAGAAGCTGACCAATTCTGGGCGTGGTATGGACATTGGTGGCCATTGCTGCTGATCGGCATCGGCCTGGTCGCTCTGGCGGAGTGGGCCATCGATCTGCGACGCGAAAATCCTCCGGCTCGCCGCTTCGGCAGCTATTTCGGAATCATCATCTTCCTGGTGGTTCTTGGGGCTTGCGCTGGTGGCTGGCATCACTTCTGGGGTCCGCTGCGCGCTCAGTTCGGCGACGACAACGACGATTTCTTCAACTCGCTGGGTGAGCCTCAGCACGATCTCGATCAGCCGGTGCTGGATACCAAGATTCCGGCCAATGCGCAGATCGAGATCCAGAACCCGCGGGGCGATGTCAGCATTTCGGCAGGGGATGACGCCAACGTTGCGGTTCGCGCACACCAGGTTGCTTTTGCCAGCAATGATGCGGCGGCGAAGAAGATCTTCGACTCGCAGCAGGCGCATGTCACGGTGAGCGGCAATGCGGTGCTGGTCAAGGTCGACAGCAACTCCAGCGGCCGGACGAATCTGGCGCTCATTGTGCCGCGTTCGGCATCGGTCAACGTGAATGCCGGGCATGGCGGAGTCACTGTCGCCGGCCTCGGCGGTAATGTCGATGTCGAAGTGCAGCATGGCGACCTTGAAACCACTTCGATTCAGGGCCACGTTCATGTGCGGCTCTCCAATGGAGGCGATTTTTCTGCTCACGATATTCAGGGGGACGTTACGGTGGAAGGTAACGGCGGGGACCTGACTATCTCCGATGTACACGGCAAAGTCGATCTGGAAGGCGATTACACCGGCGACACACATCTTGAGCGCGCCGAACAGACGGTTCACTTTCATTCCTCGCGGACCGATCTTGATTTTGCGCATTTGCCGGGAGATATGTCGCTGAATGGCGATTCGCTTCACGCGACCCAGGTCATTGGGCCGGTGCGGATTATCTGCTCGCGCTCCAAGGACATTGAGATGAGCCAGGTCTTTGGGGAAACGTACATCGAGGATCGCGATGCACGGGTTGAGCTGGACATGGCGGGTTCTTACCCGGTCGAAGTCAAGAATACGAAGGGCGACGTCGAGGTTTCGCTGCCTCCGGGGGCCTCGGCGACCGTGGATGCACGAACGCATAACGGCGATATTGTTTCTGATTTCCCGCTTGAAATCAGTGGGGACGATAACAAGACGATGACCGGGACGATCGGCAAGGGTGGTCCGAAGCTGGTGCTCTCGACCGAGCATGCCGATCTTCGACTTCGCAAGGGCGATGAAGCGCCTCCGATGCCTTCACTGGCTGGAGGGCCCAAAGCACCCGCAGCGCCGAAGGCTCCGGCTCCTCCCAATGCCCCGCATATCAAGCCGTCCAAGGGAGAGGTTGAGGCACCGGTTTCGCAGTAGCGTCGGAGCTCTTTCAACTAATCGTGCAAGCAGGGACGCCGGAGACCTTCGTCAGAAGGCATCCGGCGTTTTCTATGGACGGAAACGTGATTGACTTGAAGCTGCGTTACCTCGCGGCCGAGGGCTCCGATGACGCAATCGCAAGCCTCTCGGCGACAATCGCCTCGGCATGCGCAACGACCTCGTCCAGCGACATGTGGGTGGAGTCGAGCAGGACGGCGTCTTCTGCCGCTTTCAGAGGCGAGTCGGCGCGGTTGCGGTCGCGCTCGTCGCGGGCGCGCAGTTCGCGAACGACCTCTTCGGGCTGTACGGATTCGGTGTCTGAATTTTGGCCGATTTGATCGTAGCGGCGCAGGCCTCTCACTTCCGGGGCTGCGTCGAGGAAGATTTTCACGTCGGCGTTGGGAAAGACGACGGTGCCGATGTCACGGCCTTCCATGACGACACCGCCGGCCGCGCCGAGCTCCTGTTGCAGGCTGACCATCCAGGCGCGAATCTGGGGATGGACGCTGACTCTCGAGGCTCCGTCGGTGACGGCCGGTTCGCGAAGCAGAGTGGTCACGTCGTCGCCATCAAGGAAAACGCGGTTACCCGCGTCGGTTGGCTCCAGATGAATTGTGGTGCGCTGGGACAGAGCCAGCAGCGCTGGAAGGTCCTCGAGATGGATGTTTGCCGAGAGAGCTTTGAGCGCGAAGGCGCGATACATCGCTCCGGTCTCGAGATTCAGGAGTCCGAAATGGCGGGCTAGATGACGGGCTACCGTGCTTTTGCCCGCACCCGCCGGCCCATCGATTGCGATGATGGGCCGGCGGGGGGGTGGGGTGTTCTCTGAGGGATTGAGGTCAGTTCCAGAAGTCATTCGCTCGGCAATCATCCGCGACGTTTGGATTGTGCCGAGTGTGCTGGCTTGGAGTGCGCCTTGCCTGCGGCAGAGGCTCCGGCCTTGGAAGCCGGTCGGGCGGAACGTCCTGAAACGGTTCTCGAAGCAGCTTTTGAAGGCTTTGGAGCCTGCTTGGCCTGTCCGGAGAAGCTGTAGCGCTTGGATGCGCTGACTGTGGGTTTGCGGCTTGCACTCTCGGCCGTGGTGCGCTTGCCAGGCGCGGGGCGCGCTACGACACCGGTCTTGCGTGGGGTTACTCCGCGAGCGCCGCTGGTTGCTCCATTTCTGCTTACGGGCTTCCCAACGGACGGGTGTCCAGATGCCGAACGTGGTTTCGCTGCGGCGTTGGAGCTGCCGTTCCGAGTTGTGGGGCGCACGTCCGTCTTGCTGGATGGACGAGTGGCCGGTCGGGCTGCAGGGTGTGCACCGGGTTTTGCTGCGCTGCTGGCGCCGTTCTTGACTGGCCTCGTTCCCCAGGACGGATGCGCGCTCTTGGAGCCGTGAGTGGCGTTGTGCGCTCCATTGCCGTTGTGCGCATGGCCGTTGCTGGGTGCGTGTGCGGGCTTGGTGTGGCTTCCGTTGCCATTACTGAAGCTACCGCTTCGCGCCGGCCGTGAAGGGTTGGCATTACGCGCTCCGCTGCCAGAAGCGCTCCGTGGTGCTGGGGCTCGCCGTCGATCGCCGCCGACGCTGGATCGGGAGTCCACGGAGCCGGGGCTCGTACGGCTACGCTCGCGCGAATGGGCTGCGCTGGTGCGCTGTGCGCTACGCGGCCGGGGAGGTGCAGATTTGTTGGACGAAGGCGCCTTTCCTGCGGCATGCGGCTTTGCGGAGTGCGTGCTCGGCGCTATGCGTCGAATTTCGGGCGAGACCGCAGCTTCAGCCACAGGATGGTCGTGAAGATGGCTGATACCCGAATGCGAGCCGTTCTGCTGCACATGGGTTGCCGAAGAGATATGCTCCGTAGCCGCGGCAAAGGTACTGACCACATGTTCTGGCGAGGAGTCGCGTGACGATTCGTATTGGGAATGGCCCGGATGGTCGTCGTGGTCATGATCATGTCCCAGATAGGAGGCGAGGTAAGCCGAACCGCGATAAGAAGAGGGTAGGGAAGCGCTGATCTGATAGCTGGGCACCGCGGGAAACTCGGGCAGTGTGCCGGCTACATAGAACATGGGCGAATGGCCCATGGTGGTGCTGTGTACCTGGCGAGTAGCAGCCAGGCCGCGAACGACTTCGCGAATCTTGCTGCGCGAGGTAAGTGGCGACAGGAACATCTCTACATCTTCCATAGAGGCGGCTATGACTGCCTGTAGATAGATGGAGGCGAGAACGGAGATGGCCGTTACCTGGGAGGTGGAAGCGCCTTCTGCGATGGCCTTTTGGAATCGCTGGCGGAGTGGCTGCCAGAGCGCTGGTGTGCCGACTTCAGGGACGACGGGAATAATGCGCAGTTGCTTCCACAACTCGTGAAGGGCGCGCAAAACCGCGGTCTCCGTCACTTCGCGGCCCAGCGCATCGCGAATCTGCGTAGCGGTCATGTTGGCGGAATCGAGCTGCTTGGCGGCAAGAACGGCGAGCTGGGAAACCTGGCGCGACCCGGTCAATTGGGGCGAACGGCGCCAGTCGCGATCTCCTCGCAGAGCGTAGATATAGGGAAGAACCCATCCAGCGACGACGTAATCCGGCTGATCTCCGGGCTGACCGGCAAGGTTGAGGCGAACGGCCACACCTTCGGCCTCCAGCCGGACCAGAAGGGACTCGGCTGCACTGATCAATTCGAGAGTGGGTTCGGTCGTTCGCTGGCCTGCTACGGCCTCTACAAAGGTAGGAGTGGCGGTAGGAGCCGTCAATATCGACTGGCCTGCCTGCGCGGAACGAGGCAGGAAAATACAAAGTCCGGTCTCCTCGATCCAGGTACGGACATCCTCAATGGTGACTGCCCCGTGTCCGTTTTGGCGCATCCGTTCGGCGCGCGCTGCTTCCAACTGCTCTGCTGTCAAAGATAAACCTCATTTCCAGGCTGAACCGCCTGCGTTGCAAATCTGTTCTTCCAGATCCCGGTGAAATCAGTTCTCCGAGTGGGGTGCGGAGAAAAGCCGGGCATGGATGAACAGACAACGCTGACGATCTGGCGTACTTGCCGGGCAATTCCTCTCCCTTGGGAGTAGGGGTGCCACCCTCCAGGCATTCAGGATTTTCATCCTAGATCCTCTGGAAGGCCCGCTGGATCTCCTTCCAAGAATACCTCAAAGCGATTGGACGTCCATGGGGACAACTGGTAGGAAATTTAGTTTTTGATAATTCTTTTAATAGCCAATCCATTTTTTGGGATTCCAGAGGGGTGTTTACCTTGATGGCGGAATGGCAGGCGATGGAGGCGGCGATACGTCCCCGGAGGGTTTCGAGGTCCTTTCGCCGAGCCGATTCTTGACCCTGTCCGGGAGCGGAAGTCCCTGTCTGTTCAATCACTTCCGCCAGCATTCGCTCCAGTTCCCGGCCTTCCAAGCCGACCGGAGCGGCTTTGACGGCGAGGGTTCGAGGGCCAAAAGGCTCGGCTTCGAAGCCATTTTTTTCCAATTCGTCGGCGATATCTGCAAAAACCGCCATTTGCCAGGGCTGCAAGTCGACCAGGAGCGGCATGAGCAGCCTTTGGCGCTGGACGGATTCCACATCGCGGCTGGCGAGGATCTTTTCAAAGAGGACGCGCTCGTGGGCCACGTGCTGGTCGATGATCCAAAGGCCGTCGTCGTTGACGGCGAGGATGAAGGAGTCGCGGAGCTGTCCCAGAGGACGGAGCGAGCTGAGGCTGGTCAGGTTGGTTTGTTCGCGGTTGGACTCGACGGCGGAGGTCGGGCTGGCCGTAGCTGCGGCTACCGCCGGCTCGTTGGCGGCTGCCTCATCGCCGCAGGAGGGGGCTGTAGCCACGGCTTTCGGACTGAAGAGTGCTGTCGCGGCT
>Ga0302319_10021174_pt1 | contig 11720 bp, 9 predicted proteins | sample Bog_T0_2_FD_203319 | JGI IMG/M metagenome (GOLD analysis project Ga0302319, IMG submission 203319) | Peat permafrost microbial communities from Stordalen Mire near Abisko, Sweden - Bog_T0_2 | ecosystem: Environmental > Terrestrial > Soil > Wetlands > Peat | place: Sweden: Abisko, Stordalen Mire...
TGGTCTGGCCTGTGTTGTCGTCCGACCCGAGATAAATAAAGTTGGTGCCTCCAAGCGGACTGTGTCCAACGCTCTTGAGAGCCACGGATGACGCGCTGACCGTTCCCTCGCGGATGAACAAGCCGCCGTTGAAATTTCCATCGTTGGAGGTGTCTTGAAGATAGAGGGTGACCGGCGCGTTGAGCAAAAGTTCCGTGGTTTGGGTGTTGCGGTCATTCCCTGTGGCGGAAATCGGCGCTCCATTCGCGCCGGAAAAAACAATGCGGATATTGCCGGTGCTGCTGTATTGCGTCAGCACCGGCAGCTTCAGGAAACAGGAGGCGCTGTTGTTGGCGATATTGTAACTGGTGCTGCCCACCCCCGATGAACCCCGAATCAGAGCCACGCCTGAAAAATCCTGAGTGGTAGTGACACCGCTACTCACGGTGATGCTGCCAGCGCCGCCCGCGCTGGGAAACAACAGATAAGAGGGTGCGGAGGAAGAAAAACTGAACGCCGGCGATCCGGACGCGATCACGATGTTTGAGATGGTGATGTTGGCGCTGCCGAGATTGATGCTCGTCTGCGCCGGGCTGTTGTTGGTGAATGTGGCGACATCCGTGGTGACGGCTCCGGTCTGGTTTCCTGGATACGCGGCGGGACTCCAGTTGGCGTTGTTGGTCCAGCTGTTGTTTCCACCCGCGCCAGTCCATGTAGCGCTGGCGGCTCTGGCAACATGTGAAAAAATTCCGGCGAGCGAAAAAGTCAAAATCGACAATCCGCAAATCAAGTGATTGCGGCACGCCTGAATGCTTTCAGATTTCATAGGGATTGATTGCAAACAATAATCCAATCCCGTGCTTTTGTCACAAGTAAAATGCTGTTGGTAATTGACGCGCACGCCGATCAAACGGGCACCACAAAGATACAAGGATGCACACCGGTCACCGCTACCGAGCCGAGCAGGCTGCAATCCTTCAGCGGCCAGTCCGAGGCGTCGAACGGGTGGCAGTTTATTTGGCGGAAATTTTTCGTGCAGCCGCCGCGCGACAGGCTACGATGGAATCATGCCGTCGGATTACAACCATCTGCTCGACGCGACGATTCAACACCTCGAAGATTTGAAGTCGCGCGGCGTGAAAAACATCGCTGTCTCAAAAGAAACGCTCCGCGCGCTAGCGCCCTCGCCGCCTGCAAAATCTCAAATCTTAAATCTCCAGCCCCAAATCCAATCCGCCGCGCCCATTGCAAAAACTCAAGCTGCAATTTCCACACCTGCTCCGGTCGCTACGCCAAAATCTGAAATCACCAGTTGCTTGCCGGAAAAAGCCGCCGCGTTCACGGCCTTGCGCGAACGCGCCCTGTCCTGCGTTAAATGTCCGCACCTCGCGTCGTCCCGCAAGAACGTCGTGTTCGGTGTCGGCAATATTGACGCGCAGCTCATGTTCGTTGGCGAGGCACCGGGGGCGGATGAAGATGCCCAGGGCGAACCGTTCGTCGGCGCGGCGGGGCAATTGCTGACCAAAATCATTTCGGCCACCGGACTTTCACGCGCGGACGTTTACATCGCCAACATCCTGAAATGCCGGCCCGACACGCCGGGCCAGCTTTCCGGTAACCGCAAGCCGACGGCTGACGAAATGAAAACGTGTATTCCCTATCTGCACGAGCAGATTGATTTGATCCGGCCCAAGGTGATTGTCGCGCTCGGCGCCACGGCGGTGGAAGGATTGCTCGGCAAGACCGTCGGCATCACGAAGCTGCGCGGCAACTGGCAGACCTATCGCGGCACGCCACTCATGCCGACGTATCATCCGGCGTATCTGCTGCGCAATCAGGCGATGAGCGAGAAGCGCCGCGTCTGGGAAGACATGCTGGCCGTGATGGAAAAACTCGGAATGCCCGCCAGCGAAAAGCAGCGGAATTATTTTCTCAAGTAACAGCGGAAAGTCCCGTGCAAATGCCGCTTCATTCCGGCGGCTGGACGCAATGATTTCTGGTTGTCCCCCGCCACCGCACCTTGTCCCCGGCTGATTTGGGGTGTTCCCCCGCACAATTATCCAGTTCCCCCGCGCACCGGACGCTTTCCCCCGGACAATTTGCCGTTTCCCCTGGGCAATTATCCAGTTCCCCCGACCAATTTTCGCGTACCCAGGGGTTTTTTTGGCATAATACCGCCGTTTTTAGGCTGGCGAACGGCAATCAAGGCATTCCTCCGCAACATATTACGCCGTTGACGCCCATTTTCAAGTTTCGGGGTTAAAATCAGTCATTCCGGTGCCTGACTGGCGATTGGGGAATGTTCTGGAGAGTTCTGCACTGCAAAATTTCTTGACGAGAAAATTGTTCTTCCCAAAAGAATTGAGCCCCAGCTGGATCAGTTTTCCAGATGGAACTTGTGCAGGAAGCGGTGCAGCACCGGCGCGAACACGACGCCCATGCTCGTGATGAACGCCAGCCCGCTGAACAAGGCGTAGCAGCCCGAAAAAATCTTCCCGGCGTCCGGCTCAGATTGCGTCATTGGTCCCATGCCCGACAGGATCATGGCCGCGTTTTCAAACGAATCCAGCCACGACAGTTTGTCAAAGTGGTGATAGCCCAGAATGCCAATGCCCAGTGCGAAGGCAACAATGCCGGACCCCAGCGCAAAGTTCCGCGCCAGTATTTTGAAATAGGCGGCGCGTGACAGTAGCGGGCGTTTATGCGGTTCGCTCATCGGACGTACGCCATGATGCGCCGTGCAGATAAAATTTCAAGCGGCAATAGACGTCTTGCTCCAGCCGGATTTTCCGGTATAACACGGCGCGATGTTAAAACAATTGTTCCAGCCGCTCATTGCGTGGTATCTCGGCGCGCTCAAAACCGGCGGCTTCGCGCTTGTCGCGCTCTTGATGGCTTTGGAAGGATCATTTCTGCCGCTGCCGAGCGAATTTATCATTCCACCCGCCGCGCATCTGGCATGGACGGATGGATTAAATCTTTTTCAATTCCACTTGACCGGCTGGACGGCGGAAACCGGCGTCGTCCTCGCCGGCGCGTTCGGCTCGTGGCTCGGCGCGTCGGCGATGTATTGGCTGGTACGCGCCGCCGGACGGCCTCTGGTGCTGCGTTACGGAAAATTATTTTTCTTTCCGGCAGCGAAACTGGAAAAGGCCGAGCAATGGATGTCGCACTACGGTGCGATGGGCGTGCTCGTGGCGCGGATGCTGCCCGGCGCGCGGCAACTGGTCGGCATTCCCACCGGCATCACGCGGATGGATTACCGGTTGTTTTCCCTCTTTACCGTTCTGGGCGCGCTGATCTGGTGTTCAGTGCTTTGCTATGTCGGCGTGAAGGCGGGGCAGGATGAACAACTCATGCACGGTGAGTTGCGTCATGTGGCCATCTGGATCGGCGGCGCGGCGCTTGTGTTCGGCGGAATGTATTATTTCTTCGTGCATCGCCATTTGAAACGGAAGGGGGAATAAAAATTTTCACTCATCGTCGTTCTCGTCCTCGTCCTCGATTTTACATTTTCGAGGACGAGGACGCCGGCGAGGACGATTGGGTTGGTTAAAAATTACTTTGCGCCTTTGCCTATTTGCGTGGAAATTCCCCGCGTGCCTGTCTCTGAAGCCATCCGCAAAAAACTGAGCGCCGTGCCGCACAAGCCCGGCGTGTATCTGCACAAGGACCGCTTTGGCACGGTCATCTACGTCGGCAAGGCGCTCAATCTGCGCAAGCGCGTCAGCCAGTATTTTCAATCGTCGCGCCGCAATGGCTGGGATTTGAAATTCAACGCGCTCGTCGAGGCAATCTGCGATTTCGATGTCCACGTCGTCCGCAGCGAACCCGAGGCGCTGCTGCTTGAGAGCAAGCTCATCAAGGATTTCAAGCCGCGCTTCAACGTCATGCTCCGTGATGACAAGCGCTACCTCATGCTCAAGGTAAACCTGAACGACCCGATTCCGAATTTCACCTTTACCCGCTTCAAGAAGGATGACGGCGCGCGTTATTTCGGGCCGTTCGTGAATTCCGTCGGCCTGCGCAACGCCGTCGCGCTCGCGCGGAAGCAGTTCAACCTGCGCGGCTGCCGCGTGTTCACGCCGGGCGCGGCGGACTACAAGCATTGTCTTTACGCGCACTTGAAATACTGCACCGCGCCGTGCGTGGGCAATGTCACGCGCGAACAATACCTGGAGCAGGTCAGGGCCGCGTGCAGTTTTCTGGAAGGCCAGTGCCTAGAGATGCAAGGCCAGCTTGAAGACGAGATGAAGAAGGCCGCCGCCGCGCACGATTTCGAGAAAGCCGCCGGCCTGCGCGATCTCATCCGCGACCTCAACGACACCTGGAAGAAAACGGAAAAATTTGCGCGTGTGCCTTACAATTTGCCGCTCGCGATCAATCCGCAAAATGATCTGGTCGAACTTGCAAAGGTTTTGGATTTGCCCGCGCCGCCAATGCGGATTGAAGGCTTCGACATTTCAAACATCAGCGGCACGTTTGCCGTGGCGTCGCTCGTGAGTTTCAAAAACGGCCGGCCCGACCGCGCAAATTACCGCCGCTTCAAAATCAAAACCGTCACCGGGCAGGATGATTTCGCCAGCATGGCGGAGGTCGTGAGGCGGCGTTACACGAGAATTTTGAACGAGTCCAAAGACCAAAGACCAAAGACCAAAGACGAGGGCGGCGAAGCGGTGCCGCAAGCGTTGCAGGAATTGGTGAACGACATCAGCAAGGCAAAAAAATGGCGGCGGCAAAATTCCCTGGCCGATGCCTCGGCAGTTGCGGTCCGTCAAAAACTTGCGCCGGGAGAAATTTTGATAAATGGCGTGATCAGCTTGCCGGACTTGATTCTGATTGACGGTGGCAAGGGACAATTGAGCGCGGCGGTGTGTGAATTGAAAATGCTAGGCCTCGAAAAGATTCCGGTCATCGGCCTGGCAAAGGAATTTGAGGAAATATATTCGCCGGGGAAAAGCGAGCCGTTAAGGCTTGGGTTGGATCATCCGGCGGTGAAATTGTTGCAGCGTTTACGCGACGAGTGCCATCGCGTGGCGAACAGCTACAATGCGCAACTCCGGCTCAAAAAAATTTCCGAGAGCGTGCTGGATGATTTTCCGGGCATCGGCGAGCGTCGCAAATCGGCGTTATTGAAAAAGTTCGGTTCTGTGCAGCGACTCAAAACCGCGACGCAGGAACAAATCGCTGCCGTTCCCGGTTTCGGCGGCAAGGCGGCTGAAGATCTGAAGAAATTTTTGGATGCAAGATCGGTCTTGTAGCCTGCCGGGTCAGTTGCCTCTTCAGAAATAGCTCTCGTTCCATCCCAACCCTGCTAGACTGGGAAAGTCGAAAGACATTGCATGATACCAAAACTTTTTTCCGAACTCGGCCTGTCCGCCGAAATCTTGAAGGCCATTGACAAGCTAGGTTTTGAAAAGGCCGCGCCGATCCAGGCCGAGGCGATTCCCGTGCTCATGAGCGGACGCGACGTGGTCGGCCAGTCGCAGACCGGTTCCGGCAAGACGGCGGCTTTCGCAATTCCGGCGATTGAGAAAACGGACGCGAATTTGAAGACGGTACAGATATTGATCCTTTGCCCGACGCGCGAGCTTGCCGTGCAGGTGGCCGAGGAATTTCACAAGCTCACTCTTTTCAAGCGCGGCATCACGTCGCTGCCGATTTATGGAGGGCAATCTTATGAGCGGCAGTTCCTCGGCCTGCGGCAGGGCGCGCAAATCGTCATCGGCACGCCGGGCCGCGTGATGGATCACATGCGGCGTGGCACCATACGCCTCGATAAAATCAAGATGGTGATCCTCGACGAGGCGGACGTGATGCTCAACATGGGTTTCCGCGACGACATCGAAACCATTTTGAAGGACGCCCCAAAGGAACGGCAGACGGTTTTCTTTTCCGCCACGATGCCGCGTCCGATTCGCGACCTCATCGAAAAATATTCGCGTGACCCGCAGAATGTCAAAGTCGAGCAGAAGGCGATGACGGTCTCAACCGTTGAGCAGGTTTATTACGAGGTGGACCGCCGTTACAAGATCGAGCTGCTCACGCGGTTGATTGACATTCACGATCTCAAGCTCGGAATTATTTTCTGCAACACCAAGCGAATGGTGGACGACCTCGTGGATCATCTCGAGGCGCAGGGCTACATGGCCGACCGGTTGCACGGTGACATGACGCAGGCGCAACGCGACCGCGTGATGGGCAAGTTCCGCAAGTCCGGCCTCGAATTTCTCGTGGCCACGGACATCGCGGCGCGCGGCATTGACGTGGACGACGTGCAGGTCGTGTTTAATTACGATTTACCTTACGACGCGGAGGATTATGTGCATCGCATCGGGCGCACCGGACGTGCCGGGCGCAGCGGTCGGGCGATTTCATTCGCCGCCGGCCGTGAAGTTTTTCAGATCCGCAACATCGAGCGCTTCACAAACATGCGGATTCAGCGCGGAAAAATTCCGACAGCCGACGAAGTCCACGAAGCCCGCGCGAATGTATTTCTCGAAAAGCTTCGTTCGCTGCTCACCAACGGTGAATATCAAAAGCACGACCGCCTCATCGAACGTCTGCTGGAAGAGGGATTTGCCTCGACCGATGTCGCCTCGGCCCTGATTCATTTGTTGCAACACGGCGAAGGTGCTGCCGCCAAGCCGGCGAAAACCGAGGAATACGAACGCCCGGAGCGCGAGGAGCGCCCGTCGTTCCGCGACCGCGATAATCGCGCGCCGCAACGCGACGAGCGTCGTCCAAGTTTCGACAACCGCCGCGACGATCGTCCGCGCCGGTTTGAAGATCGTCCGCCGCGCACCGAATCAAAATTCGCCGCGCCGTTAAAATCCAAAACCACTCCGTGGAAAGCCGCGCCTGCGCCCGTGGCGAAGAAAATTATTTCTCCGACGGAAACCAGGCCGCCCGCCGCAAAACCGGCGGAAGCGGTAAAAACATTTTCTGACGCCGAAATTCTGGCTTCGGTCAAAGCTTCCGAAGCGAAGCCGGCGTCAAAATTGTTCATCAAGCCAAAGCCCGCGCCTGCGGTTGTGCCGAAAGCAAAAGCCAGCCGGGCCACACCACCGGACCAGACGCGGCTTTGGATCAGCATAGGCGAAGCGCAAGGAGTGATGCCCATTGATTTTGTGAACACGGTTGCCGGAGAAACTGGACTGCCCGGAAAGGTTGTCGGCACAGTGGACGTGCGCGAGCGGCATTCCTTCGTGGATGTGGCCAGCGAGCACGCCAACGGCATCATCGCCAAACTGAACCGCGCGGAAATCAAAGGCCACAAGGTCAAGGCGAAGGTGGCATGATGAGTGAGGGAGTCGCATCGGAAAAATCGGTTCCGGCAAAAAATGTCGAGCGGCTTTTTCCCTTCGTCATCAAAACCCGCGCGCTGCTCGTGGGCCGCGACACGTTGCGCGCCAACAAAAGCAAACTGCATTTTGTTCTCATAACCGAGGACATCGCCGAAGCCAGCCGCGAAGAAGTGCTGAAAGATTTCATGCACTATCCGGTCGTTCAGCATTTCACGGCTGCGGATTTTGAAAGATTTTTTGCGGTCAAGGGCGCGAAAGCCGTCGGTTTCGCCAAGTCTGGCCTCGCGCAATCCATTTACGCCGAACTCAAGGCATATCGCATCAACCAGCCTTTGCACCCGTCCAAAAAATCCAGCGCGCCCGCATCCGATGGAACTGCGTGAATTTGCCGAACGCATCTTGTTCGCCACGACGCTTGAGGAAAAACTCCTGTGTCCGAAAACATTTCCGATGAGCGTCCCGGTCCCGCGCTCGTGACTCCCACCGCACCCGGCCGGCCGAAGGAACTGCAATTCAAAGCCACTGGAGAGGCGCGCGACAGTTTTCCCGGCACGAAAAATTTGGAGCAAGCGAGCGAGCGCGGTAAGTTGCTCCATTTTTTTGCGAACCACGAACTGCTCGCCACCGAACTGATGGCGTTGGTGCTGCTGCGTTTTCCCGATGCGCCCGTCGCGTTTCGCAAAGGTGTTTTCCAAACGCTCAAGGACGAACAGGAACACACGCAACTTTATCTCGACCGCATGAAGGACTCCGGCATCCATTTCGGCGAACTACCCGTCAGCGGCTATTTCTGGCGCTCGGTTTCCGTGATGGAAAATCCGATGGATTACGTTTCCAGCCTCTGCCTGACATTCGAACAGGCGAATCTCGATTTCGCGCGGCACTTTGCCCAAGGCTTCGCTACGGTGGGCGATGCGGCGACCGCCAGGCTGCTCGAAAAAATTTATCGTGACGAAATCGGTCACGTCGCCTATGGCCTGAAATGGTTTCGCCGCTGGAAAAATCCGAGCGAAAGCGATTGGGAAGCGTTCTGTCGTCAACTGAAATTTCCGCTGTCGCCGCAGCGAGCGAAAGGGTTTTCGCTCAATGTCGCGGGCCGCCGCGCGGCCGGCCTGGACCCGGAATTCATCGCGCAGCTTGACGTTTTTTCGCAATCGAAAGGTCGCACACCGAACGTTTTTGTCTTCAATCCGTTTGCCGAAGCCCGCATCGCGCATGGTAAATCGTTCAATCCCACCAAGCATCAGGCGCAGCTCGCCCGCGATCTCGGCAACCTCCCACAGTTTTTGTGTCGGCAGGACGACATCGTGCTGGTGAATGAAAAACCGTCGGTGGAATTCTTGAGCGGCATCAAGCAGGCCGATTTTGCTCTGCCGGAATTTGTGGAGCTGGAAAACCGAGCCAGTCTCACTTCGCGCAAGCTTGGCCGCTTGCGCCCGTGGGGGTGGGGACCGGACAGCGTGGAATTGCTCGAACCGATTTTCGCCAATCTTACCGGCGAGCAGCGCACGGCAAGCGAGAGTTTTAATCCGGAGATTGCAAGGTTTTATTCCAAGGCGTGGAGCGCGGCGTTGTTGAAAACCGTGTTAGCTGGTAGCAGCCAATTCACCTCGGCTGCTACGGAGACGTGGCTTTGCACGGAAAACGACGTGGGCGTGGCGGTAAATTCTTTGGCGGAAGCCCTTGAGGTCATCGCGCATATTCGTCATCGCGGGCATAACAAAATTGTTGTCAAAGAATCGCTCGGCCTCGCGGGAAGTAATGCAATGCGGCTGTTCGAACCGGAGATTTTAGAAGCGCATCGACGCTGGATTACGAACGCGGTGGCGAATGGTGGACAACTCGTCGTCGAGCCATGGCTGGAACGCGTTCTGGATTTTTCCGTGCAACTGGAAATGGCGGATGAAGGATTGAAACTCCACGGCTACACAGGTTTGATCAACGACGCGCGCGGCCAGTTCCAAGCCAATGTGGCGCTGCCCGGCTATCAGAAAAAAATTCCGGCGAACTTGATCGCGCTGTTTACCGAGCCGCCGGACATCGCGCAGCGGCTGCATGCGCTGTTCGCGGATATTTTTGCCCTGCTCGAGGCCGAACTGCGCCGCGTGAATTTTTCCGGTCCGCTCGGCATCGACGCGTTTGCGTATCGTGATGCGGCTGGAAAAATCCGGCTGAAGCCAATCGTGGAAATCAATCCGCGCTACACAATGGGCCGGGTGACGGTGGAGTTGATGAAACACGTGGTGCCCGGCAGTCGAGGAATTTTTGAGTTGCTCGGACTCAAACAAATTCGCGCCGCTGGCTTTGGCACCTTCACCGAATTCGCGCGGGCGATGGTCGAAAAATTTCCCGTCCAACTAAAAGGCGAGCCATCACCGCGCATCAGCGAAGGCGCGTTTTGCCTGAACGATTCCGCGCGCGCGCAAGTTTGCCTCGCCGTTTTTCAAGTCACTCATGCCGTCGGTGATTTTGCTTCACTGGCAGACTTGATGGCTTCCAGTTCTTCCCAGCGCGCATAGAGTTTGGGAGCCATCGCCTTCGCCGCGTCGAGTTCCGCCGTGAGATGATTCACTTTGGCTGCGTGTTTACGGAAAAATTCCGGGTCGGCGAACAGGCCTTCGATGCGCACCACGTCGGCTTCCACGGTGCGGATATGTTCCTCGATGCCCTCCAGCTCGCGGGTTTCTTTGAAGGAAAGTTTGCGCGCCTTGCTGGTCTTGGCGGCCACCGCTTCTTTGGCCTGCGCGGTCGCTTTGTTGGTCGCGAGGATGGCGGCGCTTTGTTTGGCGGCCAACTGAACGGCGCGCTGCTTCTTTTCCAGATAATAATCGTAGTCGCCAACGCTGTGCGCGATTTTGCCGTCGCTCTCAAAGGCGAGCACATCCGTGCAGACGCGATTCAGAAAATACCGATCATGGCTCACCACCAGCACGACGCCGGGAAACGCGATCAACGCTTCCTCCAGCACGCGCAGCGTCGGCAGATCGAGATCGTTCGTCGGTTCGTCCAAAATTAAAAAGTTGCCGCCGCTTTTCAAAATGCGCGCGAGCAAGAGGCGGCTGCGTTCGCCGCCGCTCAATTTTTTCACGAGCGTCAGAATGCGGTCGTCGGAAAATAAAAAGCGTTTGAGATAGGAGCGGACGGAAATTTTCACGTCGCCCCATTGCACAAACTCCGTGCCGTCGGCGACTTCGTCAAGCACCGTGCGGTCTTCGTTCAACTGGAGCCGGCCTTGATCCACGTAATTAAATTTCGTGAGCTGGCCGGTTTTCACCGTGCCTTCAGTCGGCGGCAACTGGCCGATGATGGCCTTGAGCATCGTTGTTTTGCCGAGTCCATTCCGCCCGCAGACGCCGATGCGCTGGCCGTTCGCGAAACTGTAAGTGAAGTTGGAAAATAATTTCTTCCCGCCGATAGTCATGCCCAGATCGGTGACATCCACCGTGCGATTGCCGAGCTGCGGCGGCGGCGGGATGACGAGTTCCACATCTTCCTCGATCACCGGACCGGACTTCGCGGCCTCGTCGTAATAGCGCTCAAACCGGTCCTTTTGTTTGCTGCGCTGCGCGCGCGGGCCCTGGCGCACCCAGGCGAGTTCCTTTTTCAGAAACATCTGACGCTTGTGCTCGACCGTGGCATCGGCGGACTGGCGTTCGGCTTTCGCGAGCAGGTATTCGGTGTAATTGCCGTCGTGCGAGAAAAACTTTCCGTCGGACAACTCGATCATCCGTTTTACGACGCGATCCAGAAAATAGCGGTCATGCGTCACGACGAGAAACGTGCCGTGAAAGTCCTCGAGAAATTCCGCGAGCCACTCGATGGATTCCGGATCGAGATGGTTGGTTGGCTCGTCGAGGATCAGAAAATCCGGGCTTGAAACTATCGCGCGCGCCATCGCCACGCGGCGCTTTTCGCCACCGGAAAGCGTGTCAATGTTGCGGTCGGCAGCGGGACAATTCAGGTGCGCCATCGCAATTTCGATGCGTTGATCCAGCGTCCAGCCTTCGAGCACCTGGATGTGATGCTCAAGATCGGCGTGCCGTTTCGAGTCGTGCGGCAGCGATTCAAATTCGGCGATCAAATCCAGAACCGGCTTCGCGCCGTCGCGGATGTTTTCGAGCACATTCTTGCTCGCATCGAGCATGAAATCCTGCGGCAGATAGCTGACGACCAGATCTTTTTGCCGCGCAACTTCACCTGTGTCGGGATTTTGCAGGCCAGCGAGAATGCGCAAAAAGGTTGTCTTGCCCGCGCCGTTGCGCCCGACCAAACCGAGGCGTTCACCTTCCTGAATACCCAACGTGGTCTTATCAAGAATGGTGCGATCGCCGTAACGGACGGTGATTTCGGAGGCGGAGAGGATGGTGGGCATCTAAATTATTCTTTCGCCGTTTGCACGGGCAGCGCGGAGAGAGGCGTGTTTTTATTCGTCTC
>Ga0302319_10021175_pt1 | contig 11720 bp, 10 predicted proteins | sample Bog_T0_2_FD_203319 | JGI IMG/M metagenome (GOLD analysis project Ga0302319, IMG submission 203319) | Peat permafrost microbial communities from Stordalen Mire near Abisko, Sweden - Bog_T0_2 | ecosystem: Environmental > Terrestrial > Soil > Wetlands > Peat | place: Sweden: Abisko, Stordalen Mire...
ATCGCCTCGCTGGCCGAAACCGCGCTCAACACCGTCCGCGACCTCGCGCTCCTCCTTCGCCCTTCCATGCTGGACGATTTCGGCCTCGTCCCCGCCCTCAACTGGCACGCCCGCGAAATGCGCAAACGCACCGGCCTCGACATCCGCCTCGAAGCCGGCGACGATTGCAACGCCCTTCCCGACGAACACAAAACCTGCATCTACCGCTTCATCCAGGAGGCCCTCAACAACGCCGCCCGCCACGCCCACGCCCGCTCCCTTCGCGTCTCCGTCCACAACGAAGGCCCGCGCGTCCGCTTCTCCGTGCAGGACGATGGCGATGGCTTCGACAAGCGCACCGTGCGCGGCCTCGGCCTTCTCGGCATGGAAGAACGTGTCCGCCAGTTGGGCGGCCGCTTCCGCATCGACTCCCAGCCCGGCCGCGGCGCCACCATCTCCGCCGAGATCCCCCTCGAAGTCGCCATCAAATCGACGGAGGTACATGCCGTTACTCATCCGCATCCTGCTGGCTGACGACCACACCATCGTTCGCGACGGTCTGCGCGCCCTCCTCGAACGCCAGCCCGATATGGAAGTTGTAGCCGAAGCCGGCGATGGCCGCGAATGCGTGCAACTGGCCGCCCAGCACTCGCCCGATGTCGTCATGATGGACGTGGCCATGCCCGAAATGAACGGCATCGAAGCCGCCCGCCGCATCATCTCCGATAACCCGAAGACTCGCGTCGTCATGCTCAGCATGCATCGCGACGAAAGCTACGTTCTGCGCTCGCTCAAAGCCGGCGCCAAAGGCTACCTGCTCAAGGATTCGCCCCGCGATGAAGTGCTCGCCGCCATTCGCGCCGCCGCCGCCGGACGCCCCTGGCTCAGCGCTAAAGTCGCCAGCCTGCTTCGTGAAGACTATATCCGGCAGCTCGAATCGCGCGGCCTCGACGACACCTACGAACTCCTCACCGACCGCGAACGCGAGATCCTCCAGCTGCTAGCCGAAGGCAAGGCCAATAAAGAGGTTGCCTCGGTCCTCTTCATCAGCCCCACCACCGTCGAAACACACCGCGGCCACATCCTGCAAAAACTCGGCCTCCACAGCACCGCCGACCTGATCCTCTACGCCGTGCGCAAACGCATCATCAGCTGAAGGGACACGCGGCGGCAGCCGCGTTTGTCGTTGGCCCGGAAACTGTCCGGCTATCCGTGTAACGCGTCTGTCATACTAAAAATCTTCGCCACAAATGGGTTACCGGCTCATACAGGATGAAACTCTGCCTCGCGGTCTGAGGCGCATTACCTGCGACGAAATCGATTCGGCCATTGCGCAGCTCGGCGTCAAAGATCCGGCGAAGCGCGATCATGCCATCCACGAGGCGCGCAAGAGCATCAAGAAGCTCCGCGGTCTGCTTCGCATGTTGTCGCCCGTGCTCGGACCTTCGGCCCGAACCGATATCGCGGCGCTCGGCGCGCTCGGCCGGTCGCTCTCCGAATTCAGGGATGCCGCCGCGCTCGTCGAGACCATTGAAATGCTGGCGCATCATTGCCGGCGCGACGAAGTGCTCGAGCAGCTCACCACTCTGCGCCGTACCATGCGCAAGCGCGCCGAATTGATCGGTAAGCGCGCCGATGCCCGCATCGTTCTCGAGCAGGGGATCATCGGCCTGCGCCACCTCAAACGCGCCACGGCCACATGGAAGCTGCAGGACGGTTTCGCGGTGATCGAGCCAGGCCTCAAAAGGTCTTACCGCCGCGGCAAGGAAGCCCTGAAGCTGGTTCGCAACGAACCGTCGTCGGAGAATTTTCATAACCTCCGCAAGCGCGTGAAAGACCGCTGGTATCAGGCCCGCGTGCTGGAGGGAATCTGGCCCCATCCCACGCACTCCCCCGAGAAAGCCCTCAGAGATCTACAGGAAGACCTGGGCGACGACCATAATCTCGAAGTCCTGCGCACGTCAATCCCCGCCGATTTCGCCGCTTTGCTCGCACTCGTCGATTCCATGCAAAAGGATCTGCGAGAGAAATCTCTGGCCGTGGCCGGTTCGCTCTATGAACGCAAACCCGGCGAATTCGTCGACGAATTGAAAGCCCTCTGGGACGCCTGGCGCCCCGAGGCCATGCCTGCGCCCAAACGTGCTAAACCAGCCACCTCGCGGCCGGTCCGCGCCACTTCGGTTGCCTAACGGCTATCGAACTGCCATATTCTGCAATATGGCAAAGTTCCTCTTCGGTTTTATCGTAGCGATCCTGCTCATCGTCGCAGGCGGATTGGCTTACTTTATGCTCGGCCTCGCTCCTGTCGCCACGGCCGCCCCGCCCATGCCTTTCGAAACTATGCTTGCTAAGGCCGCTCTGGCTAAGGCTGTTTCACGCGAGATGCCTCAGGCCGTTCCGCTCACCGCTTCCGAATCGAACTTCACTGCCGGCGCTCAGTTGTACCGAATCGACTGCGCGGTTTGCCACGGGCTCCCAGGCCAAACGCAGACGGCGATCTCCAAAGGCGAATTCCCTAAGCCTCCGCAGTTGTTCAAAGGCAAAGGCGTCAGCGACGACCCGCCCGGCGAGACTTACTGGAAGATCGCCAACGGCATCCGCCTCACCGGTATGCCCGCGTTTCAGCAGTCGCTTTCCGCCGAACAGATGTGGCAGATGAGCCTGCTCCTGGCCAACTCGGAAAAGCTTTCCGACAACGTGACCGCCGTGCTCCGCGCCCCTCTGCCGCAATAATTGAATTTGCGCAAAGCCGTCATTGCACATGGAGGTGGCCCCACCGCCGTACTCAACGCCAGCCTCGCCGGCCTGATTAACGGCTGCCGCGGCTCGTTCGATGCCCTCTATGCTTCGCGCTTCGGATTGGCCGGAGTGCTCGCGGGCCCGATGCCGAATCTGCTCGAAACGCCCCGGCCGCTTGTCGATGCCATTGCCCTTGCCCCAGGCTCCGCAATCGGTTCCACTCGCGCCGAAGTCTCCACGAACGATTTCGGACGCATCGTGGAAACCCTGAACCGCAACGACATTCGCACCGTTTTCTATACCGGCGGCAACGGCTCCATGCGGACCGCGCTCGAACTCACCGGCCGCGGATTGCAGACGATCGGCATCCCGAAAACCATCGACAACGATCTCCTCGTCACCCACCACACTCCCGGCTACGCTTCGACCGCATACTTCTTCGCATGTGCCGCGCGCGACGCCGGCATCGATAACGCCTCGCTGCCATCGCCCATCTGTATTCTGGAAACCCTGGGCCGCAACACCGGCTGGATCGTAGCCGCGACCTCGCTCGCAAACGCCGCGCATCTGATCTATCTCCCCGAGCGCCGCGTAAGCGCCGACCAGATGGCCGCGGACGTCGAAGCGGTATATCGAAAACAAGGCCGCGTCGTCATCGCGGTCTGCGAAGGGCAACTCGATGAAACCGGGCAGGCCTTCGGCGCTGACATCGACCGTGAACTGGCTTCGAACCTGGGCCACACCCTCGCGCGAATCCTGACGAAGAAGTTGGTGTTACGCGCCCGCGCCGAAAAACCAGGCCTGATCGGACGCTCCTGCGGAATGTTCGCCAGAGAACGCGACAGAGCCGAGGCTTACGCCTGCGGTCAGGCGGCAGCGCATGCCGCGCTGAAAGACGAAAACGGTGTGATGGTCGCACTCGACGCCGAGGGCGGAACATTCCTCACACCGCTCAACACTGTGGCGGGCAAAGAACGGGCATTCCCCGCTGAGTGGATCGCCGAAAAAGGAAACGGCGTGACTGAAGAATTCCGCAAGTGGGCTGAACCCCTCATAGGCCCAGTCCCCCTGTGGGGCAAGCTGTAGCTTGCGCCGGGCTTCAGCCCGGCAAGTCCTCAAAGACTCGCCAGCACTTCTTCCGCGTGCCCCTCCGGCTTAACGTTATTGAAGATCTTTTTAATCTTCCCGCCCTCAATCACAAAAGTCGTACGAGCCACACCCATCACCTTCTTGCCATACATATTCTTCTCTTTCATCACGCCGTACTTGTTGGCGATATCCTTGCTATCGTCCGCCAGCAAAGTGAAATTCAGATCGAACTTCTCCTTGAACTTAGCCTGGGCCTTAGTAGTATCCGGCGACACACCTAAAATGGTCGCGCCCTTGCTCTTGAACTTCTTGGCCGTGTCCCGAAACTCGCAACTTTCCACGGTGCAGCCAGGCGTATCCGCCCGCGGATAGAAATAGAGCACGATCTTCTCGCCGGTATGCGCCGCCAGATCGAATTCCTCACCAGTATCGGTGAGCACTTTGAAATGCGGGGCGGTATCGCCTTCTTTTAGCATGTCTTTCTCCTCTTTTAACTGAGACGGGATTTCAGCAGATCGTTGACCGCTGCCGGATTCGCCTGGCCTCGCGAAACTTTCATCACCTGGCCCACCAAAAACCCGATCACGGTCGTCTTCCCACTCTTATACTGCTCAACCTGCTTTGGATTCGCCGCAATCACCTCATCGACTAGTTTTTCGAGAGTGCCGGAGTCGGCAATAGTCTTCAGTCCCTCGCGCTCCACGATCGCCGAAGGCGCTTCGCCCGACACAAACATCCTCGCCAGAACATCCTTGCCCAGCTTCCCGGTGAGTTCGCCTCGAACCACCAGCCCAACCAACTCGCCCAGATGGCCGGGCGAAATCGGCGAATCTTCAATCTCCTTGCCCTCCGCCTTGAGCAACCCGGCCAGATCGCCCATTACCCAGTTGGCGGTGATCTTCGGATCTTTCGCAATCGCCGCCGCTGCCTCGTAATAATCGGCAATCGCACGAGTCGATGTCAGCACGCCGGCATCGTACTCCCGCAGTCCATACTCTGAGACGAACCGATTCCGCCGCGCCACCGGCAGCTCGGGCATTGTCGAACGGATCTCAGCCAGCCACTTATCGCCAATGCGGAGCGGCGCCAGATCCGGCTCCGGAAAATAACGGTAATCGTGTGCCTGCTCTTTGCTGCGCATCCCCACGGTGACGCCGGTATCGGAGTTGTAAAGCCGCGTTTCCTGATCGATCCGCCCGCCGCCCTCGATCACCCCCACCTGCCGCGCAATCTCGTAATCGATCGCCTGCATCAGAAAGCGGAAAGAGTTCAGGTTCTTCACCTCGACCTTAGTGCCCAGTTTCTCTTCGCCTTCAGGGCGCACCGAAACATTGGCATCGCACCGCAGATGCCCTTTCTCCATATCGCACGTCGAAGCCTGGACAAACTGAATGTTGCTCTTGAGCTCGGTCAGATAAGCGAACGCCTCGGCCGCCGAGCGCATGTCGGGCTCGCTCACAATCTCGATCAGCGGCGTCCCGCTGCGGTTGAGATCGACATACGTATATTGAGCCGAATCCCGAAAGCCCTCATGCTGCGATTTCCCCGCGTCGTCTTCCATATGGACGCGGGTGATTCCAATATGCCGGGTTGTGCCGTCGACAGCTACATCGAGCCAGCCCGCTTCGGCGAACGGCTGATCGTACTGCGAAATCTGATACCCCTTGGGCAGATCCGGGTAAAAATAATTCTTGCGCGCAAACCGGGACACCGGCCGGATCGCGCAATTCAGCGACAGAGCCCCGCGAATGGCCAGTTCTACCGCCTCGCGGCTCAGAACCGGCAGCGCCCCAGGCAAACCCAGACACACCGGACAGACGTTCGAATTCGGCGACGCCCCAAAACTCGTCGGGCAGCCGCAGAAAATCTTGGTCCGGGTAGCGAGCTGTACATGAACTTCCAGCCCAATGACCGCTTCATAACGCACGCTTTTCAGCATATCGCGCGCAGTCTTACTTCTCACGACCCGGGCTTCTCACGACCCAGGGACACGCGGCGATAGCCGCGTCTGTTCGGTCAGCGCCTACTTCTTCTCAGGAGCCTTGGCCGGAGCCGCTGCAGCCGGAACCGGTGACGGCTTCCCGTCCTTGTTGGCCGCCGCCGGGTTGGCCGCCGCTGGCGCACCGGCTGCCGCAACCGGTTTCCCGTCCTTACCCACTTCCACCTTGCCCGCTTCGCCCCCAGGCTTCGGATTATCCGCCGCCGTGGCCTTCTGATACTGAATAATCAGCGTGATCCGCCGATTCGACGGATCCTCCGGATCAGCCGGATTTCGCAGACTCTGGTCCGCAAATCCGCGCACCTGGGTCACCTGATCGTCCCTCATCCCGTTCAACATCATGTAGCGCCGCGCATTATTCGCGCGATCCGTCGAAAGCTCCCAGTTGCTGTAACCTTCCCTGCCGTTAAAAGGCTTCGCATCCGTATGGCCCTCCATGGTGACCTTATTCGGCAGCTTGCCGATTTCCTCCGCCAGCGTTTTCAGCAAATCTTTACCGAATGCGCTCGGCTCCGGACTTCCAGACTCGAAAAACATCCCCTTCTCGTCCTCAATCAGCTCTACGCGAAGCCCCTCGCCCGTCACCGTAATCACGATATGGTCGCGAATTTTCTCGAGCGAGCCGGCATCCTTCACCGCCTGCTCCAGTTTTTCCTTCAGCTTCTTCATATCGTCTTTGTGGATCGGCAGGCTCTCGCTTCCCGCCCCGCGCAGACCGTTGCCAACGTCCTTGCCATGCCCCTTCGGATCGGTAAAATAACCTCCGACCGCCTTCTGTACCTGTTCGCTGCTGCTCAGCAGCCAAAGCACGATAAACAGTGCCATCATCGCGGTCACAAAATCGGCATAAGCCACTTTCCACGCGCCGCCATGGTGGCCGCCATGTGCGGCTTTTTTCCTCTTAATGATAATGATCTGAGGAGCCTTGTCAGCCATGACCTAAGCCGCCGCCTTCTGGCCTTTGCAGGCCTCTTCCATAGCCTTGAACGTAGGCCGCAATTCATGGGGAATCGCCCGCCGCGCAAATTCCACCGCGATCATCGGCGCCATGCCTTTGGCAAATGCCATCAAACCCGCACGCAGCATCTGATAAAACTGCCCCTCCCCATCCACCGTCTTCTCCAGGTTGGCCGCAATCGGGGAAACGAACCCATAAGACAACAGGATTCCTAAAAACGTCCCTACCAGCGCCGCCGCCACCTTATGGCCGATCTCCTCGGGCGGTCCGCCCAGCGCGCCCATCGTGATCACCACCCCCAGAACCGCAGCCACGATTCCCAGTCCCGGCAATGCGTCGGACACAACCGACAACGCCTTCGCCGGTGCCAGCGCTTGGTGATGATGGATGTCGATATCGTTCTCCAGCATCGCGTCCAGATCGTGCGGCGCCACCACGCCCGCCACCGCCGTGCGCAGCGTATCGCACACGAAGTTCATAATATGGTGGTCTTTCGCCAGCTTCGGGTACTTCGAAAAAACCGCGCTCTTGTCCGGATTTTCGATATCCTCTTCCAGCTTCGCTATGCCACTCTTGCGCGCAAACATAAAGATATCGCTCAGCATCTTGAGGCTTTCCAGATAAAAGTCTTTCGTGTAAGGCGAGCCCGCCAGTATCCCCAGCGCGCTCTTGAAAACTTTGATGGCCAGCGGCAGAGGATTGCCGATCAGGATCGTGCCGACCGCCGCACCTCCTATGATGACCAGTTCGGCTGGCTGCATAAGCACAGGCAGCGGACCCTTCTCCATCAGGAATCCCCCGAGGATCGAGCCGATAACGATTACCATTCCTATGATTGCGAACATTCTCAGTTTCTACATCGGCGGTTTCCCCCTAAAACTTAACCCCATTTTCGAGACAGGGAAGAATATCCCATTTTGAGACCCGATTAATCTGTGGGGCAAGCTTAAGCTTGCGCCGGGCTTCAGCCCTGCAAGACTGGATTAAATCCTAATTGAAACCGCCCGCCCGCGGAGTGTATCCTCAATTACAGATCGACGCGCCTTCTGGCGCCAGTACCGCCCAACGGGGATACCAGGGCGGAAGGGTGAGGAATACCAATGTGTGGAATAGCGGGATATACCCAGCTCTCCCGGCCACTCGACAGCAGCGTAATTCAAAGAATGACCGCCTCTCTGGCCCACCGCGGGCCGGATCAGACGAACTGCCGGATCTCGCGCGAAGCCGCCATCGGCGCCGTCCGGCTGCAAATCATCGACCTCGAAGGCGGATCCCAGCCCTTCCCCTCCGACGATGGCACTACCTCCATTGCCTACAACGGGGAGTTATATAACCACGCCGAATTGAGGAAGGAACTTCAGTCTCTCGGCCATCGCTTCCGCTCCCATTGCGATACCGAAGTCGTCCTCAAAGCCTTCCTCCAATGGGACACCGCCTGTTTCATCCGCTTCCGAGGCATGTTCGCCCTCGCCATCTGGCTCGACCGCGAAAAACGCCTCGTTCTCTGCCGCGACCGCATGGGCATCAAACCCCTCTATATCCGCCGCGCCGGCAGCGATATCGTGTTCGGCTCCGAACTGAAAGCCCTGTTCCCGCATCCCGCCGTCACCCGCCGCCTCTGCCATGCCGCCCTGCAGGATTTCCTCTCCCTGAACTACATTCCCAGCCCGCGCACCCTCGTCGAAGGCATCGTGAAGCTCCCCTCCGGTCATTACCTCGATTGGCGCAACGGCAAAGAAACCATGCATCAGTGGTGGAAACTTCCCCTCGCGCCGAATTCCTCCATCAATGAACGCGACGCCGTCTCCGAACTCGACCGCCTCCTGAAGCAATCCGTCTCCGACCATCTGATCGCCGACGTCCCCGCCGGAATCTGGGCCAGCGGAGGCCTCGATTCCACAACTCTTCTGCATTACGCTGCCGAACTCAGCTCCGCGCCCGTCCGCACGTTTTCCGTCGCTTTTCGCTCTAAACCGGACGACGAAAGCCGCTGGTTCCGCGAAGTCGCCCGCCACTATGGCGCCCAGCACCACGAAGTGGAGCTCGACAGTGGCCCCGCTCTGACGGCCGCGGTGGAAGAGATGGCCGCTTATTCCGACGAGCCCGGAGCCGACGCCGGAGCCCTGCCCGTCTGGTTCCTCTCGAAGCTCACCCGCGCCCACGTCGGGGTAGCGTTATCGGGCGAAGGTGGCGACGAACTCTTCGGCGGCTACCTGACCTACCGCGCCGACCGCCTCGCGCGCCCGCTGCGCCACATCCCGAGGCTGCTGCGCCGTTCCGCGCTCGGAGCCGCCCGCTCGCTCCTGCCCGTCTCGAATTGCCGCGTCGGCTTCGAATATAAGCTCAAGCGCTGGCTGGAAGGCTCGCTGCTCCACCCGGATGAAGCCCACCTTTTCTGGAACGGGTCGTTTTCCCAGGAGCAAAAAGAAGCGCTGCTGGCGCAGGACCGAGGACTGCTTGCCAGGCCCATATGGCTTGACCTGCCCGCGGCCCGCACCGTAGGCCGGCTCAACCGCTATCTGCTGCTCGACCAGCGTTATTACCTGCAGGACAACCTGCTCTATAAAGTCGACCGCATGAGCATGGCGCATTCGCTCGAAGTGCGTCCGCCCTTTCTCGATCACAGGATTGTCGAGTTCGCCGCCGGCCTTCCCGAACGCTTCAAAATCCGTGGCTCCCGGCAAAAATGGATCCTGAGACAGACCATGCGAGGCAAGATCCCGCCCGCCATTCTGTCGCGCCCGAAAGCGGGCCTCGACATCCCCGCGCACGAATGGTTTCGCGGCCCGCTGTTAACGTTGCTGAACGATACCCTGAGCGGATCGCAAGGAATCGAATCGTTATTCCGCACAGAAAAAATTCGCAGCCTGATGGACCGCCACCTAAGTCGGAAAATCAATGCCGGCTACCAGCTCTGGGGCCTGCTGACCCTCCTGCTCTGGATCAATCGCTGGGATATCGAAATCGAAGCGGACGAGCCCATATCCCTGGCCGCCGCCAGCTAACCCAGGTGGGGCAGGCAATCCTGCCTGCACCCGGCTTCAGCCGGCCCTGTGAGGGCCGAGGGCTTCCGGTAGCCAAAGGCTCCCCCCGACGACGAGCCCCCAAAAGCCCCCGAGCGCCAAAAAGCCCGGCAAACACGAATCAAACGTGTCTGCCGGGCGATCCCAAACTCAAATCAAACTTACCCCGCCTTAGCCGAAGTGGCCGGGCCTTCCTTCAAAACCTGGCTCAAAGCCGCATTGAACTTACCCATCTCCTCGTAAGTCCCCACCGTAACCCGGATATGCTGCGGCCATTCCGGCCACCGATTCCCCGCCAGCATGATCTTCTTCGCCGCCATCGCCTGGCCTACCTGCGCCCCGGTCATCCCCTTCACCGACATCATGAAGAAGTTCGAATTCGACTGCGTGTACGTGGCACCAAGCTTATCCAGGTGCTCAAAGGCCAGGTCCCGATTCCTCTTATTGATCGCCAGCCGCTCCTGCATCAGCTTCGGACCCACCTTCATACTCGCCGCCGCGCACGCCGTCGCCGTCACCGGCAAATTACCGCCCGTTCCGTACTCCGCAACCTTTGCCAGCAGATCAGGACGTCCGTAAAGTGCCCCCGCCCGCAACCCGGCCATCCCATAAATCTTCGAGAATGTCCGCAGAATTACCACGTCCTTATCCTGCCGGACATACTCCATCGACATATTCTCCGGCCCCGCGAAATGCACGTAAGCCTCGTCGATAATCAGCACCGCGTCTTTCTTCTTGTTCGCCAGAATGTAATCGAAGTCCTTCTTCGAGGTCATCGTGCCGGTCGGATTGTTCGGATTGCAGATGTAGAAGGCGCCCGCGTTCGGGTCGGCCTTGATCATGGCTTCTACGTCGTGCGAAAAATCCTTGCGCAGCGGAACCTTCACCACCTTATTGCCGACGAATCGTCCGGCGCCGCTTCCATAACCCGGCTGTCCCATCACCCAGCTTCGCGTCGGCGACGTGAACGCCGGAGCGCAGTTCGCCAGCGGAATGCTCGACCCCGGATACCCGTGCACGTAACCGGCCTTCACGTTCTCCGTGCTCAGAAGCAGCGATTCGAATTCGAGGTTCTCTCCCCGCGGAGCATACCGCCAGCCGAGCGGACCCACCTTGGCCATCGCCTCGATGCCTTCCTGGCAGGGCCCCATCGGGTTCTCGTTAGAAGTGATCACGACCGCGTCGGGATCGTAAGCCGGACGCTGCCGGCCAGCGCCTCGTGTTGCCGCCTGCTGCGCCTGTGCGAACTCGCTGAAGAACGGAATCGCGGCTGTCGCGCCCAGGGCAATCCGCGCGATGTTGCGCCGTGAATACCCTCTTTCAATCAATGACTCGGTAGTTGTACGTGAAAGCGCCATATAGCAGAAATCTCCCGGAGTGCGGACACTCCCGTGTTTGGTTTTGGAATAAAAGGAACGGCGGAAAACACGCCGCGTAAACCAGAGGGCTGTGAACTTGAGAGCCCTGAGAGGACGGGGAACCAAGCGAATGGCTTAGAGGGAATCTTATCTTTAAACCCCGCCTAAGTCAAGGATGCTCCGTTTCGGCATATGATGGACTTCATAACTATGAAGAGGCCCGGTATCCTCGCCGCAATCCTGTTCCTGAATACGCTGTTTCTGTGCGCGGCCGACGCCCCGGTGCGGCCGAAAATCCTCGGGATCGCGCACATCGCATTCTACGTGTCAGACCTCGCTAAGGCGCGCGAATTCTGGACCGATTTTCTCGGCTATCAGGAGTGCTTCAACCTGAAACAGAAGGAAAGCGACGCCATACGCATCGCCTTCATCAAGATCAACGATTTTCAGTACATCGAGCTGTTCGCCGAAAAGCCGCGCGGCGATATGATGCTCAACCACATCTCCTTCTACACGGACAACGCCGAGGCTGTGCGGGATTATCTCGCGGCCAAAGGCGTAGAGGTGCCCGATAA
>Ga0302319_10021177_pt1 | contig 11719 bp, 10 predicted proteins | sample Bog_T0_2_FD_203319 | JGI IMG/M metagenome (GOLD analysis project Ga0302319, IMG submission 203319) | Peat permafrost microbial communities from Stordalen Mire near Abisko, Sweden - Bog_T0_2 | ecosystem: Environmental > Terrestrial > Soil > Wetlands > Peat | place: Sweden: Abisko, Stordalen Mire...
CGAATAAACCAAGGGCCGCAGTTAACGAAGAGAAGATAAGCGCGAAACCCCGAACAATCAAGGTCCCGGTGGCCTTGGAAGCCATGCCAGCAAGAGCTTTAGGACCTCATTGAACTCGTCTTCCGGCACGCGGGGAATTGTGCGGTGAGGCTGCAGTCGGCTGACAGCGACAGTGATGGGCTTGTCGCAAATCGCCCATGAGACCTTGGATTGATCGAGCGACGTGCGGAGCCTAAACGCCCACGGATTTGCGTCCTGCTCGACCGTCGTGGTCGGAATCGCGGTGACGGCGCCGTGTAGTGTGTTTCGATAGAAAACGATTAGAACGGGTCTGGTTTTCCATAGCTCTGGCAGCTCAGCGTCATTCGGCAGCCTGCACCAATATATCTGCCGGATGCGTGGCGCGCCTTTGACCCTGGGCGAGACGCGAGGTGGCGGCTGGTGGTCTTGGTCAGACATGTCGCCAACCAAACTCCGCCAAGAGGTCAGCCGGGCGCGGCTTCTCAATTGCCGCAGCGGCGTTTTGCTTCTGGGGCCTTCTGGCCCCCGGGCCGGTGTCGAAAGGCGCGGTCATTGACCGCGCCCCACAGCCCCTACTCCGCCGCGATCTTCGCCACGCCCGCCGCGTTCAGCGCGCGGTCGAGGTCGACGAGGATGTCGTCGATGTGCTCCAGGCCGATCGACAGCCGCACATAGCCCTGGGTGACGCCGGTGGCGAGTTGTTCGGCGGGCGAAAGCTGCGAGTGCGTCGTCGAGGCGGGGTGGATCGCCAGTGAGCGGGCGTCGCCGATATTGGCGACGTGGTAGAAGAGTTGCAGCGCGTCGATGAAGCGCCGGCCGGCCTCCTTGCCGCCTGAGATTTCGAAGCCGACGAGGCCGCCCTGGCCGCCCTTCAGATATTTCCTCGCGCGCTCCGCCGCTACGCCGGTCTGCACGGAGGGATGGATCACCTTCACCACCTCGGGACGCTTGCTCAACCACGCCGCGACCGCGGCCGCGTTGGCGCTGTGGCGCTCGATGCGCAGCGCCAGCGTTTCGATGCCCTGCAAGGTCAGGAAGGCGTTGAACGGCGAAATCGCGGCGCCGAGATCGCGCAGCAGCGTGACGCGCGCCTTGATGATGTAGGCGATCGGCCCGAGCGGCTTCACCGCTTCGGTCCAGACGGCGCCATGATAGCTGGGGTCAGGGGTATTCAGCGCCGGCTGGCGCTCGGCGAAATCGCCCCAGGGGAAGTTGCCGCCATCGACGATCAGGCCGCCGATCGAAGTGCCATGCCCGCCCAGATACTTCGTCGAGGAGTAGACGATGATCGCCGCGCCGTGATCGAAGGGGCGCGTCAACAACGGCGCCGCCGTGTTGTCGATGATCAGCGGAATGCCGAGCGGACGGCCGATCGCGGCGACCTCTTCAATCGGAAACGCGATCAGCTTCGGATTCGGTAGCGTCTCCGCGTAATAGGCGCGGGTGCGCGAATCGGTCGCCTTGCGGAAATTCTCGGGGTCGGAGGGGTCGACGAAGCGAACCTCGATGCCCTGGTCCTTCAGCGTGTTGGCGAACAGGTTCCAGGTGCCGCCATAGAGATCGGTGGAGGAGACGATGTTGTCGCCGACCTTGGCCAGATTCTGGATCGCATAGGCCGAGGCCGCCTGCCCGCTCGCCACGCCGAGCGCCGCGACGCCGCCCTCGAGCGCCGCGACGCGCTTCTCGAGCACGTCGGTCGTCGGGTTCATGATGCGGGTGTAGATGTTGCCCAGTTCCGACAACGCGAACAGATTGGCCGCGTGCTCGGCGCTTTGGAATTGGTAGGACGTGGTTTGATAGATCGGCACTGCGACGGACCCGGTCGAGGGGTCGGCGCGCCAGCCGGCGTGCAGCGCCAGCGTTTCCGGCTTCAGGGGCGTTTGCGACATGTGAGCAACTCCAAGATCGGCGCAAAAAGCGCGCGCATTTCCTCCGGGAGGATCGCCGCCATCCTCTGGCGGGAATTCTAGCCCCGGCGCGATCCGGGAGGCAATAAGTCCCCCAAAACCGACCCGCGAGGGTTTCTGTCATTCTATCAAATTTGTCAATTGATAACGCGCCCACAAACCGGGCGGTTGCCCTTAAACGCGGCTTGACCCCGCGACGTTTTGCCGCATTCATGGCGGGGTCGGACGCGACCTCCCTAGAGAGCGCGCGCCGGAACCCGAGGGGCGGCGATGAACAAGAATTTTATCTACGTGATGATAGGCTTGGTTCTCGGCGTCGCCTTGGGAACGCTGAGTTATTACTCGCTGCCCGACAAGGCGACCGCCGCCGACGTCGCCAAGGACATGTCGCTGGTGTCGGCGATCTTCCTGAAGCTGATCAAGATGATCATCGGCCCGCTGGTGCTCTCCACGCTCGTCGTCGGCATCGGCCACATGGGCGACGCCGCGACCGTCGGCCGCGTCGGCGCCAAGACGATGGCCTGGTTTGTGACGGCGTCGATCGTGTCGCTGCTGCTCGGCCTGGCGACGGTAAATCTGCTGCATCCCGGCGTCGGCATCGTCATCGCCGACGCCGGCGCGCAGACCGCCAATCTGACGACGCAGGCGTTCAGCTTCGAGAATTTCATCGACCATCTGGTGCCGACCTCGATCTTCAAATCGCTGGCGGAAGGCGAAATCCTGCAGATCGTCGTGTTCTCGGTGTTCGCCGGCATCGCCATCATGGCGATGGGCGAGCGCGGCAAACCGCTGATCGAATTCGCCGACAATGTCGCGCATATGATGCTCAACATCACCGGCTATGTCATGAAGCTCGCCCCGATCGCGGTCTGCGCGTCGGTCGCGTCCGTCATCACCAAATCCGGCCCCGGCATTCTGCTCAACTTCGCCAAGTTCCTCGGCGGCTTCTATATGACGCTGGCGATCCTCTGGTGCCTGCTGATCCTGGTCGGACGCATCACGCTCGGCCCGCGCATGGGCGATCTCGTGCGGCGGATGCGCGAGCCGTTCCTGCTCGCCTTTTCCACCGCGAGCTCCGAGGCCTCCTACCCGAAGATCCTGGAGCAATTGCAGGCGTTCGGCGTATCGCGCCGGATCGCCAGCTTCGTGCTGCCGCTCGGCTATTCCTTCAACCTCGACGGCACGATGGCCTACACGACCTTCGCCTCGATGTTCATCGCGCAGGCCTATGGAATCGACATGCCGATCGGCAAGCAATTGCTGATGGCCGCCGTGCTGATGATCACCTCGAAGGGCGTGGCGGGCGTGCCGCGCGCCTCGCTGGTGGTGATCCTGGCGACGCTGAAGCAGTTCGGCATTCCTGAATCGGGGCTGCTGCTGATTCTCGGCATCGATCAGTTCCTCGACATGGGCCGTAGCGCCACCAACGTGATCGGCAATTCCCTCGCGGCGGCGGCGGTGGCGAAATTCGAGGGCGATCTCGGGCCGGCGCGCGCGGAGGAAGAGGACGCTCCGATCGGCGCTACGGCGGCGGCATGAGCGCGGCCCGGCTCATCGGCCTCGCGCTGGCGCTGGCGTTTATCGCCTCGCCCGTCTGGGCGGAGGACATCGGCGGCGCCGACCTCACCGCGCCGCCGACGCCGAGCGGCGATAGCCTGCCGACCACCCTCTCGGGAACGCTTGCCAAGGCGCGCGCGAGCGGCGTGATCACGCTGGGCTATCGCGACGCATCGTTCCCATTCTCCTATGTCAGGGACGGCGCGGAGCCGCTCGGCTATTCCCTTGATCTCTGCAAGGGCGTCGTCGATGAGATCGCGCGCGAATTGCAGGGCGCGCCGCTCCGCATCGCCTATGCGCCCGTGACCTCGGACAGCCGCATCGAGGCGGTGACCTCGGGCAAGGTCGACCTCGAATGCGGCTCGACGACGGAGAACGTCGAGCGGCGCAAGGTCGTCGCGTTCTCGCCGCTGATCTTCGTCGCCGGCACCAAGCTGATGGCGCGGCGCGATGGCGCGGTGCGCTCGCTGCGCGACCTCGGCGGCAAAACGCTCGTCGTCACCAGCGGCACCACTAATGAGACCGCGATGCGCGGCCTGAATGATAAATACAATCTCGGCCTGACGATCGTCGCCGCGTCCGATCACGACGCGTCGTATGACATGCTCGCCTCTGGCAAGGCCGACGCGTTCGCGACCGACGACGTGCTGCTGAACGGCCAGATCGCGAGCCACCACGCGGCGGCGACGATGCAGGTCGTCGGCGATTTCCTCACCTACGAACCCTATGGCCTGATGTTCCGCAAGGACGATCCGGAAATGGCCGAGGCGGTGCGCCGCGCCTTCGCCGCGATGGCGGCCGACGGGCAATTGGTCGCCAATTACCGCAAATGGTTCCTCGACACGACGCCGACCGGCGAGCGGATCGACCTGCCGATGTCGCTGCAACTGACCGAGGCGCTGCGGGCGATGGGGGCGGACGCGTTCTGAGGCGGTCTGGGGGGCCGCCCTCGCCGTCATCGCGAGCGACAGCGTGGCGATCCAGACGAAGCCCCACGCCCGAAGCCCGAGTCTGGATCGCTTCGCTTTGCTCGCGATGACGGCGCCCGTGATAATCCGCCGGCTCCTCCCGCATTGACCCTCCCCGGCATCCTCCCTACAAACGCCGGCTCGCGTTCGCGTCGGCGGAGGAAACATCATGGCGGTCATCGTCGCGTTCGGCGATTCCAACACCTGGGGCTACGATCCCGCGACGCTGACGCGCTTCGCCCCCGACATCCGCTGGACGGGCGTCATGCGCCATGCGCTCGGGGCCGAGCATACCGTCATCGAGGAAGGCCTCAACGGACGCACCACCGTGTTCCTCGATCCGATCGAGCCCGACCGGCGCGGCTCGGATTATCTGCCGCCTTGCCTGCGCAGCCATGCGCCACTCAACCTTCTCATCATCGCGCTCGGCTGCAACGACATGAAGTCGCGCTTCGGCGTCTCCGCCGCCGACATCGCGCTCGGGGCGGAACGACTGGTGCTGATGGCGAAGGCGGAGAAGGTCGCGCCGGGCGCGGCATCTCCCAAGATCGTCCTCGTCGCGCCGCCGCCGATGGCCAAGCTTACCGGCTTCGCCGATATGTTCGTCGGCGCGGAGGAGAAATCCAAAGCGCTCGCCGGCCGCTATCGCGAGGTCGCGGAACGGCAGGAAATCGGCTTCGTCGACGCGGGCGAATTCATCCACGCCTCGGATCTCGACGGAATCCATTTCGAGGCGGATCAGCACGCGATCCTCGGCCGGGTTCTGGCCGAGGCGTCGCGGATGATGTTCGACTGACGCGCGCTGCCCAGGCAGCGACGAAAAACGGCGCCCGGGCGCCCAGGACATCATGACTTCCATCGCCTTCTTCGCCAACCACCGCGTGCGCGACGATCTTCTCGCCACTTTCGCGCTGAGTTGGCCGATCGTGCTGACCAACGTCGCGATCAACTTCATGACCACGACCGACGTCATGATGCTCGGTTGGCTGTCGCCCGAGGCGCTGGCGGCGGGTTCGCTCGGCTTCAATATCTACATGCCGCTCTTCCTGTTCTGCGTCGGCGTCGTCAGCGCGGTCGCGCCCATCGCCGCAGCGCGGATCGGGGCCAACCCGAACGACTGGGAAGGCGTGCGCCGCGTCGGGCATCAATCGCTGATCTCGTCGCTGCTGCTGGCGATTCCCTTCTGGATCGTGTTCTGGAACGCGGCGCCGATCCTGCGCGCGATCGGCGAGCCGCCCGAACTCGCCGATCTCGCGGGCCGCTACATGCATGGGCTGCAATGGGCGCTGGCGCCGGCGCTGCTGTTCATATCCGCGCGCTCGATCTTCGCCGCGCTCAACCGCACCGCGCCGGTTCTGATCGCGAGCCTGATCGCGGTCGCGTTCAACGGGTTCGCGAATTACGCTTTGATCTTCGGCCATTTCGGCGCGCCCGCCTGGGGCGTCTTCGGCTCGGGGATGGCGACGACGCTGTCGCAATCGCTGATGTTCGCGCTGCTCATCGGCTATTCCGTGCTCGACCCCAGGCTACGGCCGCAAAAACTGATTCTCAGCCTGTGGCGACCGCACGCCGCCTCGCTCGCGCAGATATGGCGGCTTGGCGTGCCGATCGGCGGCACGATCACCGCCGAGGTGTCGGTGTTCGCGTTCTCGGCCTTCGCGATGGGCCTCATCTCCCAGGAATCGCTGGAAGCGCACGCGATCGCGCTGCAGATCGCCGCGACCGCTTTCATGGTGCCGCTCGGCCTCGGGCAAGCCGCCAGCGTGCGCGTCGGCCACGCCTATGGCGCGCGCGACCCGGCGGCGATTTCGCTCGCCGGCTGGACGGCGTTCGGCATGACCATGGCCTTCGTGCTGGTGTCCGCCGTGACGATGTTCGCATTTCCCCGTCAACTGATCTCGGCGTTCCTCTCGACCGACGCGCCGGAAAACGCGCTGACCGTCGCGCTCGCGCTCTCGTTCGTGCGCGTCGCCGCGATCTTCCAGATCGTCGACGGCGCCCAGGCCGCGCTCTCGAACATGCTGCGGGGCGTACACGACTCGCGCTGGCCGATGGTGATGGCGCTGGCGGGCTATTGGGCGATCGGCATTCCCGTCAGCTTCGTGCTGGCTTTCCTGACGCCGCTGCGTGGCCTCGGGCTCTGGATCGGGCTCGCGGTGGGTCTGGCGGCGGTGGCGGCGATGCTGCTGGCGCGCTGGCTGGGCAAGGAGCGCCGCGGGTTCATTTGACGGCGCTCGCGCGTCGGACGTAATCCAACGATCCGATACGCCGAGGAAGCCCCATGCCCGTTCCCTTCATCATCGACGTCGACACCGGCATCGACGACGCGTTCGGCCTGCTCTATGCGCTCGCCGCGCCCTCCATCCGATTGCTCGGCGTCGCCACGGTCGCCGGAAACGTCGATCTGGCGAAGGCGACACGCAACACCCGCGCGGTGCTGGCGCTGGGCGGCCGCGCGGACATTCCCGTCTGGTCGGGCTGCGCCGCGCCGCTGCTGCACGCGCCCGAGGACGCGAGCGACATTCACGGCGCCAGCGGCCTCGGCTACGCCATCCTGCCCAAGCCGACGGCCGAGCCATCGCCCACCCACGCGATCGACGCGATCGTCGCCGCGGCGAAGCAGCACACGGGCGAGTTGGTGCTGGTGGCGACCGGCCCGCTGACGAACATCGCGGCGGCGTTGCTGCGCGATCCCGACCTACCCAGGCGGCTTAAGCGCTTCGTGCTGATGGGCGGGGCGTTCCGCGAGACAGGCAACGTCACGCCCGCGGCGGAATTCAACATCTGGCACGACCCGGAAGCCGCGCGCATCGTGTTCCGCGCTTTTGGTGGCGAGGGATCGGCGCCGCTGGTCGCGGTCGGGCTCGACGTCACCCGCAAGACCCGGCTGGAGGAAGCGGATTTGGTCACGCTCGCCTCGCGCTGCGCGGGGACGAAGCATGGCGCCGAACTGATGCGCTTCCTCGACGATTCCGCGCGCTATTATTTCGAGTTGATGGAGCGCCGCTTCGGCGGGCGCTATTTCACCATGCACGATCCGCTGGCAATCGGCGCCGCAATCGATCCGAGCCTGCTGGTGACTCAACTCGCGCCGGTGGACGTCGAAACGCGGGGCGAACTCACGCGCGGCATGACGGTGGCGGATTGGCGCGGAACCCGGAAAAAGCCGTCGCACACGGAAGTCGCCATCGAGGTCGATGCGCCGCGGTTCATCGGCGCATTTCTGGATGGGATGGAGCGGCTGGCGAGGGGGTAGACCGTCCGTGTTGTCATTCCCGCGAATGCGGGAATCCAGGGGCTCCGCGCTTGCCCGCGACCAAGTCTGGATACCCGCTTTCGCGGGTATGACAAAACTTCACCACATATCCAGCGAAACTCGCGCCTCTTCCGACATGCGGCTCTGATCCCATGGCGGATCGAACACCATGTTCACCTTGACGCCGGAGACGCCGGGCACCGCGTTGACGGCGTTCTCGACCCAACCGGGCATTTCGCCCGCGACCGGACAGCCCGGCGCAGTCAACGTCATGTCGATCGTCACCATGCGGTCGTCGTCGATATCGACGTTGTAGATGAGGCCGAGTTCGTAGATGTCGGACGGAATCTCGGGATCATAGACCGTCTTCAACGCGGCGATGATCTGATCCGTCAACGCGTCCAGTTCCGCCTTGGGAATGGACGAGGTGACGGCGAGTTCAGTGGTCGGGCTGTCGATCATCGCAACAATCCTTGCTAAGCGAACAATTTATGCGCGCGCACCAGCGCGTCGGCGAGCGCGTCGACTTCCTCGTGCGTGTTGTAGAGCGCGAACGAGGCGCGGCAGGTCGAGGTCACGCCGAAGCGCGTCAGCAGCGGCATCGCGCAATGCGTGTCCGCGCGCACCGCGACGCCGGCGCGATCGATAATCGTCGAGATGTCGTGCGCGTGCGCGCCCTCCATCGTGAACGACAGGATCGGCCCCTTGCCCGGCGCCGTGCCGATGATGCGCAGCGAGTTGATCCGCGAGAGCCGCTCATGCGCGTAGGCGCTGATCGCGGCCTCGTGCGCGGCGATCTTCGCGCGTCCGACGCCCTCGATATAGTCGAGCGCGGCGCCGAGGCCCACCGCCTGCGCGATCGGCGGCGTGCCCGCTTCGAAGCGATGCGGCGGCACGTTGTAGGTGACGTTGTCCATCGTCACGTCGCGGATCATCTCGCCGCCGCCGTTGAACGGCGGCAACGCTTCGAGACGATCCGCCTTGCCGTAGAGCACGCCGATGCCGGTAGGGCCGTAGAGCTTGTGGCCGGTCATCACGTAGAAATCGGCGTCGAGATCCTGAACGTCAACCAGGCCGTGCACGGCGCCCTGCGAGCCGTCGACCAACACCGGCACGCCATGCGCGTGCGCGATCGCGATGATCTGCTTGATCGGCGCCGCGGTGCCCAGAACGTTCGACATCTGCGAGATGGCGACGATCTTGGTGCGCTTGGTCAGCGCGCGTTCGAACGCCTCGACCGACAGCGAGCCGTCGTCGCCGACGTCGACCCATTTCAGCACCGCGCCCTTGCGCTCGCGATGGAAATGCCAGGGAACGATATTGGCGTGATGCTCCATGATCGAGAGCACGATCTCGTCGCCTTCGTTGATGCCATGTAGGCCGAAGCTCGACGCGACCAGATTGATCGCCTCGGTCGCGGAACGCGTGAACACGATCTGATCGACCGACGGCGCGTTGATATAGCGGCGCACGCTCTCGCGCGCGGCCTCATAGGCGTCCGTCGCCGCGTTGGCGAGATAGTGCAGTCCGCGATGCACGTTGGCGTATTCGTGCTCGTAGAAATGCGTGAGGCGGTCGATCACCTGCTTCGGCTTCTGCGTCGACGCGGCGTTGTCGAGATAGACGAGCGCCTTGCCATAGGGGCGTTCTTTCAGGATCGGGAAATCCGCGCGGATCGCCTCCACGTCATAGGGCGTCGTCGAAAGGGGTTTGACGATGGCGTTCACGACTTCGCCTCCTGAGAGTTCATGACCGCGCCGCCAGCCACGCGCGCATGCGCTCGCGTAAGTACTCGGCGACGGTCTCGTCCTCGACGCGGTCGATCGCGTCGGCGCCGAAAGCTTCCAGCAACATCGCCTCGGCCTCGGTCCGCGCTATGCCGCGCGCTTCCAAATAAAACACCTGCTCGGGATCGAGCGCGCCCACCGTCGCGCCATGGCCGCAGACGACGTCGTCGGCGAAAATCTCGAGCTCGGGCTTGTTGTTCATCGAAGCGGTCGGCGAGAGCAGGATGGCTTGGCTCTTCATGCCGCCATCGGTCTTCTGCGCGTAGGGCTTGACGATCACCTTGCCCTGGTAGATTCCCTGCGCTTCGTCGGCGACGATGTGTTTGTAATATTCGCGGCTCTGGCCGTTCGGCGCGCCATGCGTGACTTCCAAAGTCGTGTCGGCGCGTCGCTGCCCGTCGAGCAACGAAAGGCCGCCGAGCGCGATCTTCGCGCCGGGCGCCTGATGACCAACGAAGAGTTGCCGCCGCACGAGCGCGCCGCCCGCGACCAGCGCGAAGGCGCTGAACTCCGCATCGGCGCCGAGGTCCGCGATCTGGCTCTCCAGATGCAGCCCGGCGAAGTCGTCGATCACGCTCGTCAACGAACCCTGCGCGCCGGCGCCGAGCGTGAGCTTGACGAGGGCGTTGCGCTGCGTTTCCGCCCCCGCGCCCGCGAAGACTTCGCAAAACCCGGCTCGCGCTCCCACGCCCAGCGAAATCTCCACGCGGGAGTAGACGGATTGAGAGATGGGCGCGCCGAGGATGTGCGCGATCTCGATGCGTGGCGCGAGTTGCGCGCCCTCGGCGATCTCGAGTTTCAAACCCGTCTGCGCGAACGCCGTGTTCAGCGCTACGATAGCGTCCGAAGGGCCAGTCGTCGGCGCGCCTTCGAGCACCGAAGCCCTCAATCCGACCGGCGCCGAATCCGACAAGCTCTCGACATAGCGCCCGTCCAGCATCACCAACCGGACGTCGCCGATTTTCGGGCGCAACGCCAACAATTCGCGGGCGGCCTCGATCCTGCCGGCGTCCGGCGCCGGCGCCAGAGGTGCGGCGACGGCCATCGCGGATCGCAAGTCGGTATAATGCCAGGCCTCGTTGCGCCGCGTCGGCAGGCCAACCTCGGCGAACGCCGCGAAGGCGGCGGCGCGCTCGGCGCCGGGTCCGACGAGCTTGGCGAATTGCTCGGCGAGGCCCGTCTCGGCGGCGGTCTTGATGATCGGGCGATGCAAGGTCATGCCGCGACATCCGCGTAGTCGCGATAGCCGTTGCGCTCGAGTTCGAGCGCGAGCTCCGGGCCGCCGGTCTTCACGATTTTGCCCTTGGCCATGACATGCACGACGTCGGGTTTGATGTAATCAAGCAGCCGCTGGTAATGCGTGATCACCAGGAACGAGCGCTCGGGTCCGCGCAACGCGTTGACACCCTCGGCGCAGATGCGCAACGCGTCGATGTCGAGCCCCGAATCCGTTTCGTCGAGGATGCCGATGCGCGGCGCCAGCAGCGACATCTGCAACACCTCGGCGCGCTTCTTCTCGCCGCCGGAAAAGCCGACGTTGACGGGGCGCTTCAGCATGTCGAAATCGATTTTCAGCGTCGCCGCCGAAGCGCGCACGGCGCGCAGGAAATCGGGGGTCGTCAGATCGGCCTCGCCACGCGAGCGGCGCTGCGCGTTGAGCGCGGCTTTGAGGAACGTCATCGTCGCGACGCCTGGAATTTCGATCGGATATTGGAACGCGAGGAACACGCCCTTGTTGGCGCGCTCGTTCGGCGGCAGGTCGAGAAGGCTGACGCCGTCGAGCAGCACATCGCCGCCGGTCACCTCATAATCGGGCTTGCCGGCGATGACATAGGAAAGCGTCGACTTGCCCGACCCGTTCGGCCCCATGATCGCGGCGACCTGCCCCGTCTCGACGACGAGATCGAGCCCGTCGAGGATCGGCTTGCCGTGAATGGAGACGCTGAGGTTTTTGACTTCCAACATGAGACGCTCTTTCGATGTCTTATTTCTCGCCGTCGAAATAATCGACGGGATGATCCCTGCGGCCGACATAGCCGAATTTCGCCGACAATATGCCGCCGCCGGGCGGAATCATCGAGGCGACCGTGAATTTGCTCGAATCCGGATATTCCATCACGTCGGGGTCGATCCGGGTCGAGAACGCGAGATAGGTCAACTCGCCCTCGCTGGTGTTGACGATCTGATGCGCGGTGGATACGTCGCCCGACACCGCGCCGATCA
>Ga0302319_10021178_pt1 | contig 11719 bp, 6 predicted proteins | sample Bog_T0_2_FD_203319 | JGI IMG/M metagenome (GOLD analysis project Ga0302319, IMG submission 203319) | Peat permafrost microbial communities from Stordalen Mire near Abisko, Sweden - Bog_T0_2 | ecosystem: Environmental > Terrestrial > Soil > Wetlands > Peat | place: Sweden: Abisko, Stordalen Mire...
CATCATTGCGCTGGTCGCAATCTGGTTCGGTGCGCGACTTTTCAGGGAAAAGCAGGAACCGGTCGCTGCCGCCGCGCCGCCGCCCGGCACGTTCCGCGCGACCGCCCAGCAACTCAAGACATTCACCATCGAGGCGGTGGGTGTGCATGCGTTTTTCAGTGAGGAATTGACCGAGGGAAAGATCGCCGTCAACGGTGATCGCAGCACCCCGCTGTATTCGCCCTATTCAGGCCGCGTCACCCGGGTGATCGCCGGGCTGGGAGACACAGTCAAAAAGGGTGCGCCACTCGCCACGCTGGAAGCCTCGGAATTCGTGCAGGCGCAAGGCGATCTTGCGACCGCGGTTGCGCAGGTCAAACTCGCGCGCGTCAACGAAACCCGCAAGCATGCGCTGTACGATGCCAAGGGCGGCAGCCTGCAGGACTGGCAGCAAGCTCAGGCGGATCTGATCACCGCCGAAACCGCCGTCAAGGCGGTGCGCAATCGCCTGGCCATCCTCGGCAAATCCGCGGATCAAATCGATGCGCTCGAGCACGCCAAGCACATCGATCCGCAGGTCGCGATCACCGCGCCGCTCGCGGGCGTAGTGATCGACCGACAGGTCGGCCCGGGCCAGTACCTGCAATCCGGGAGCAGCACTCCCGTCTTCACGATCGCCGATCCGTCGAGCATGTGGCTGGTGGCCAACGTGCGTGAAGCCGATGCCGGGCGGATGCACGTAGGTCTCGCGGTGGATGTGCGTGTACCGGCCTACCCGAACCGCACGTTCAAGGCGCGTCTAGATTACGCGGCCGCCGTGGTCGATCCCGTGACCCACCGGCTGCCGGTTCGAGCCGTGATCGACAACCGCGACGGCGCACTCAAAGCTGAAATGTTCGCCACATTCCGCATTCTAACCGGCTCTGCCGTGCAGTCGCCGGCCGTTCCCGAGATTGCGGTGGTCTACGAGGGCGAAGCCGCCCATGTGTGGGTCGTTCAAGGCGACCATCTGATCGCCTACCGGGCGATCCGCACGGGCCGGAACGACGATGGCCTCGTCGAAGTGATCGAGGGGCTGAAGCCCGGCGAACGGATCGTCACCCGCGGAAGCCTGTTCATCGACCAAGCGGCTGCGCCCGCCGCTTCATGAACGCAATCGTCACCTTCGCGCTGCGCCAGCGCGTGCTGATCGTCGTATTGCTCTTGATGACCCTCGGGGCGGGCGCGGTGAGCTTCGTCAACTTGAACATCGAGGCGTATCCCGATCCGGTACCGCCGCTGGTCGACATCGTCACGCAAAGCACCGGACAATCGGCGGAGGAGATCGAACGCTACATCACCATTCCGCTCGAGATCCAGATGGCCGGCATTCCCAATCTACAGGCAATACGCACGATCTCGCTGTTCGGCCTGTCGGACGTGAAGGTCCAATTCACCTACGACTTCACCTATTACCAGGCCGAACAATGGGTGATCAACCGGTTGTCGCAGCTCGGCGCGCTGCCCAACGGCGCGCAGCCGCAGATATCCCCCACCAGTCCCATCGGCGAGATCTTCCGCTATCGCGTCGTCGGGCCGCCGAATTACTCGGTCACCGATCTGAAAACGCTCGAGGATTGGGTGCTGGAACGGCGCTTCAAGGCGGTCCCCGGAGTGATCGACGTCACCGGCTGGGGCGGCAAGACCAAAACGTACGACATCGCCATCGACCAGGCCAAGCTCGTCGCGTACGGGCTGTCCATGCCCCAGGTCCTGCAGGCGCTCGGCAACGCCAACATCAACGTCGGCGGCCAGACCGTCAATTTCGGCGCACAGTCGGCCGTGGTGCGCGGCGTCGGGCTGATCCATTCGGCCGACGAGATACGCCGCACTCTGATCACCAATAACCAGGGTGCCCCGGTGCTGGTCGGCGACGTCGCGGAGGTGACGATCGGCAATCTGCCGCGCCTCGGCATCGCCGGGCTCGACACGGCAGACGACATCGTACAGGGCATCGTACTCATGCGGCGCGGCGCCGAGAGCGTGCCGACCATCAAGCGCGTCGAAGCCGAGGTCGATAATGTGAACCGGAGCGGCATTCTACCGCCCGGCGTCAGCATTCAGCGCATCTACGACCGCAGCGACCTGATCGACGTCACCACGCACACGGTGCTGCACAACATGCTCGAGGGCATCGTCCTGATCTTTCTGCTGCAGTGGGCCTTCCTCGGCAATGTGCGCAGCGCCATCATTGTCGCAATGACGATTCCGTTTGCGCTCTCCTTCGCCATTTGCCTGATGGTGCTGCGCGGCGAATCGGCGAATCTGCTGTCGGTGGGAGCCATCGACTTCGGGCTGGTCGTGGATGCCACGGTCATCATGGTCGAGAACATTTTTCGCCATCTCGCCGAGAAATCCGCACATGGCGCCACCGGACCAAGCACCCTGCACCGGATTCGCGCACCGAGCGGCTTTCGCGGCAAGATGGGCACGGTGTCGGTCGCCGCCGCCGAGGTGAGCCAGTCGATCATTTTCGCCGCGGCGATCATCATCGCCGGTTTCGTGCCGCTGTTCACGCTGTCGGGAATCGAAGGCCATATCTTCGGTCCGATGGCCAAGACCTATGCTTACGCAATTGCAGGCGGCCTCATCTCGACTTTCACCGTCGCACCGGCGCTCTCGCTGCTGTTCTTCCCAGCCCAGCTGGAGGAGCGCGAAACCCTCATCGTGCGCGGCTTGCGCCGCGTCTACGCGCCCTCGCTCGAGTTCGTCCTCGGCAACCGCATCGTGACTTTCGGCGGCCTGGCTTTGATCGGGGTGCTGGCGTTCGTCGCGGTGCGCTCGCTCGGCCTCGAGTTTCTGCCGAAATTGGAGGAGGGCAACCTGTGGATCCGTGCGACGTTTCCGGAGTCGATTTCACTCGAAGCGGGCAATGCCTACGTCAACCGGATGCGCGCGGTCATCGGCGGCTACCCCGAGGTGGAGACCGTGGTCTCGCAGCACGGCCGGCCCGACGACGGCACCGACGCCACCGGTTTCTTCAATGCGGAATTCTTCGTGCCGCTGAAGCCTTTCGACACCTGGCCCGCCCGCATCGACAAGGAGAAGCTCACGCAGAGCATGACCGAGGCGCTCGGCGAGCAGTTTCCCGGCGTCGACTTCAATTTTTCCCAGTACATCCAGGACAACGTGGAGGAGGCCGCATCCGGGGTCAAGGGTGAAAACTCCGTGAAGATCTACGGCAACGATCTCGAGACCCTGGAGAAAACAGCCGATCAGATCGCCGCCGTGCTCGCCAAGGTGCCGGGGATCACGGATCTGGCGGTGCTGCGTTCGCTCGGCCAGCCGACCATCCGCATCGACGTGGACCGGGTCCGTGCCGCGCGCTATGCGCTCGCTCCGGGGGACATCAACGCGGTTGTCCAGGCGGCAATCGGCGGGCAAAGCGCCGGCGATCTTTACGAAGGGGCGAGCGACCGGCACTTTCCCATGATGGTGCGGCTCGCCGCCCCATTCCGCCAGAGTCTCGATGCGATCCGGCGCATACCGATTGCAGCGCCCGCAAGTTCCGGCAACGGCGCGATCCAGGTGGCGCTCCAGGACGTGGCGGATGTGCGCCTGGTCTCGGGCGCCGCATTCATCTACCGCGAGCAACAACAACGCTATGTGCCGATCAAATTCAGCGTCCGCGGCCGGGACCTCGGCAGCGCCGTGCTCGAGGCCCAGCATGCCGTGGCATCGCGGGTTCTCATACCCGGCGGCTATCGTCTTGAATGGGTGGGCGAGTTCGGCAACCTCCAGGAGGCGATCGCGCGGCTCGGAGTCGCCGTGCCGCTGTCGATCGCACTGATCGTGCTCCTCTTGTATCTGAATTTCGGGAGCTTGCGGGACGCACTGCTTGCCGCGAGCGTCATCCCCATGGCGCTTCTCGGTGGGATCTTTGCGCTCTGGGTGACCGGCACGGCATTCAGCGTATCTTCGGCAATTGGATTCGTCGCCTTGTTCGGCATCGCCGCCATGGACGGGATCCTGGTGCTGTCGTATTACAACCTCAGCCTCGAGTCGGGCCTCGACCGCGCAAGCGCCATGCTGCAGACCTGCCGCACGCAGTTGCGCCCGGTCATGATGACCTGCATCGTCGCCTGTGTCGGCTTGATTCCCGCCGCCTTCTCGACGGGGATCGGTTCGCAGGTCCAGCGTCCGCTCGCCCTGGTCGTGGTGGGCGGGATGCTGCTCGCGCCGGTCTTGATTCTGTTCGTTCTGCCGGTGCTGATATTGAAATTCTCGAGGACGCGGGAGTTGCCGCCTGAGGAGCCTCGCGATGAAGCCATGGAAGCATCCAGTGGATGAACGGCATGCTTCGGTGCCGCGCGCCGCCATCCTTGCGGTGCCACCGGTCCGGGCCGCGGCCGCGATACGCATGCTGGGGATCGGTGCGCTGAGCCTCTGCAGCTGCGTCGGTCCGGACTTTCACCGGCCGGCGCCCCCCGCCGTCGATCGTTATACGCAGCAAAACCTACCGACCAACCTCAGCGGAGTTGACGGCCCGGGCGGGGCTGCACAACGATTCCTGAGCGGAGAGACGGTTCCGCGCGATTGGTGGACGCGTTTCGGGTCCGCGGACCTGAACGCACTCGTGGCGCAGGCGATGCGCGCCAACCCCAACGTCAAGGCTGCGCAGGCCGCGCTGCGGCAGGCTCTCGAAATCGCCGCGGCGCAGCGCAGCGCTTATTTTCCGACCGTACAGGCCGGTTTCGACCCGACCCGCCAGTTGAACGCCGTCGGGGTTCTGCAGCCGACGCTCAACAGCGGCACCGCCTTATTCAATCTGTTCACGACGCAGGTCAGCGTGAGCTATGTACCAGACGTATTTGGCGCCAATAGACGACAAGTGGAATCCTTGACTGCGCTCGCCGAGATGGACCGTTTCGAGCTCGATGCAACCTATCTCACGCTGACATCCAACGTGGTCACGGCAGCGATCGAGGAGGCCGGCTTTCGCGCGCAAATCGCAGCCACGCAGCGCGTCGTAGCGCTCGAGCGGCAGACGCTCGACGTGCTGCGCGGGCAGCTCGATCTCGGGGCGGTCTCCGGCGTCGATGTGCTGGCCCAGGAAGCGGCGCTCGCGCAGGCGGAGACGACCCTGCCGCCGCTCGAGAAGCAGCTGCAGCAGACCCACGATCTGATCGCCACTCTGGTGGGCAAGCTGCCGCCCGATCTCGCGCCGCTGCATTTCGAACTCGACGAGCTGCAACTGCCGCAAGACCTGCCGCTCGGTGTGCCTTCCGAACTGGTGGAGCGCCGCCCTGACGTGCGTGCCGCCGAGGCGCAATTGCACGCTGCCACTGCGCAAGTCGGCGTGGCGCTCGCCAACATGCTCCCGCAGGTGACGATCACCGGCGATATCGGCAGCACCGCGACGATGATGTCGGATTTGTTCAGGTCCGGCACAGGTTTCTGGACCGTGGGCGCCTCACTGTCGCAAACACTGTTCGCGGGCGGTGCGTTGCTTCACCGCAAACGTGCTGCGGACGCGGCGCTCGATCAGGCGGCTGAGACGTACCGGGCGGCGGTGTTGACGGCATTTCAAAACGTCGCGGACGCCCTGCACGCGCTGCGGGCCGACGCAGACGCGATGGCTGCCGCCAGCCGCGCGGTGCATGCCGCCGATGAAACCTTTGCGATCACACGCCGGCAACTCGATTTGGGATCGGTGGGGTACGTAGCGCTGCTCAGTGCCGAACAAACGGACCAGCAGGCCGTGATCGCCCTCGCGCAGGCCCGCACCAACCGTCTCGCCGACACGGCGGCACTGTTCCAAGCCCTCGGTGGCGCCGTTGCGCCGCCCGCGGCAGCTGGCCCGGCCACCATGGCGCCCGCAGGTTCGGTATCGGGAGCCGTGGCCACGGGCGCCGGGGCGCCGCCGTGAAGCGATGCGGACGCCGGCCGCAGCCCGTGGCGTTGCAGACTTTGCGCCAAAAGTCACGGTATTGACCCGCCCGCTCGGGCATGATTCCTCCCTTTGAGCGCTGCGGCCGGAGACGACGCAATATGTGTGGAATCGTTGGTGTGGTTGCCGAACGCAACGCGGTGCCGATTCTGGTCGAGGGCTTGAGGCGCCTGGAATACCGCGGCTATGACTCCGCGGGCCTCGCCGTGCTGACCAACGAGGGGCTCTCCCGTCTGCGAACCGTGGGCAAGGTGGCGAAGCTGCAGGAGGCGCTCGACGCGACGCCGCTCGCGGGTCCGACCGGCATTGCGCACACGCGCTGGGCCACCCACGGCGTGCCGACGCTGCGCAACGCGCATCCTCACGTCTCGCGTGACGGCATCGCGATCGTACACAACGGCATCATCGAAAACCACGAAGCGCTGCGCACGGATCTGCGCAACCGGGGTTATGAATTCAGCTCGGAAACCGACACGGAAGTGGTCGCCCACCGCATCCACCTGCACCAGACGAAGTCCAACGATCTGTTCGGCGCCGTACGCCGCACCGTGGCCGAACTCGACGGCGCCTATGCACTCGCCGTGATATCCGAAAGGGACCCGGGCGTCATCGTGCTCGCGCGCGTTGGCTGTCCGGTGGTGATCGGTCTGGGGATCGACGAAAATTTCGTTGCCTCGGATGTTGCGGCGCTGCTGCCGGTCACGCGCCGCTTCATGTTCCTCGAGGAGGGCGACGTCGCCGAGATCCGGCGCAAGTCGATCCGGATCGTCGATGCGACCGGCCGAGTCGTCACCCGGCCGGTACGCGAGAGCGAGCTGCCCGCGGACGCCGTCGAGCGCGGCCAGTTCCGGCATTTCATGCTGAAGGAAATCCATGAACAGCCGCGCGCCATTGCGCAAACGCTCGAGGAGCGCGTCGCCGGCGGACGTCTGCTCGAAGCGGCATTCGGGCCGGACGCCCAGGCCGTGTTCGCGCGAACCAAGGCCGTGCACGTCGTCGCCTGCGGCACGAGCTTCCATGCCGGCCTGGTCGCATGCCATTTCATCGAGCAGTTCTGCCGCATTCCCGCCCGGGTCGAAATCGCGAGCGAATACCGCTACCGCAGTCCCGTCATCATGCAGGACAGCCTGTTCGTGACCATCTCCCAATCGGGCGAGACCGCGGACACGCTCGCCGCGCTGCGCACCGCAAAGCAGGCGGGCTACCTGTCGACGCTGTCGATCTGCAACGTCGCGGAAAGCTCACTCGTGCGCGAATCGAACCTGGTGCTGCTGACCCGTGCCGGGCCCGAGATCGGCGTGGCTTCGACCAAGGCCTTCACCACGCAGCTCACCGCGCTCGGCCTGCTGATCGTTGCGCTCGCGAAGCATACCGTTCCGGATGCCGCACGCGAACGGGAGCTGGTCACCGAACTCCTGCACGTGCCGGCCCTCGCCGAACAGGCGCTGAAACTGGACGGCGTCATCCAGGGGCTCGCCGAACGTTTCGTCGACAAGCGCCACGCATTGTTTCTCGGCCGCGGGCCGCTGCACGCGATCGCCATGGAGGGTGCGCTCAAACTGAAGGAAATATCCTATATCCACGCCGAGGCATACGCCGCCGCAGAGCTGAAACACGGCCCGCTTGCACTGGTCGACGAGGACATGCCCGTGGTGGCGGTGGCGCCCAACAACGAACTCCTCGAGAAGCTCAAATCGAATCTGCAGGAGGTGCGCGCCCGCGGCGGACAGCTGTTCATTTTCGCCGACCCGGAGGCGCGCATCGCGAATGAGGAGGGCATCACGGTGATCACGATGCCCTCGGCGGTGAGTGCGCTGCAGGCGCCGATGATCTACACCATTCCATTGCAGCTCCTCGCCTACCACGTCGCGGTGCTGAAAGGAACGGACGTCGATCAACCCCGCAATCTTGCGAAGAGCCTCACGGTGGAGTGAGCCGGCTGCGACCTCGCGATCCGGACGGCGGCTTCAGCAGGTCTTTCACCACGGCAGGTGCGAATTCACACCATTCGATGCCGATGCCGTGCGCGGGCTTGCGCGATACCCGCGCCTTTACCACGCACGAGTCGGCCGTTGACGCGGATTGCTTGATTCGCACTCCGATCAGCGCGCAAAGGCGCAGATCCAGGTTCGATTCGAGGAGTGCGCCGCTCAGACTGAGATTTTTGAGAGAGCCGTCCGCGGAGTTGCGTCCCTCCTCGAGCACTTCCACCGGCATATCGACGCGGATTCGCTCCCCCCAGCGATGTTCCGACCCAAACGGCAAGTGCGCCATGAAATCTCTCCTCACACGATCACACGGTCACACGGTCGCCACGGGCATTCCATGGCGCATCAAGTCCGAAAAGGCGTCGGCACTGATGGGTCGGCTGAAGTAGTTGCCCTGCGCTTCGCTACAGGCCATTTCCTGCAGAAGCGCCACTTGATCCTTCGTCTCGACACCTTCCGCCACCACCCGCATGTGCAGGCTCTTACCCATTGCGACGACCGCCCTGACGACACCGGCGTCCGCGGCATCCGTGATGAGGTCACGCACGAACGATCTGTCCACCTTCAACGTATTCACCGGAAAGCGCCGCATGTAGCTCAAGCTCGAATACCCGGTTCCAAAATCGTCCAGTGCGAGCGTGACGCCGAGCCGCTTCAGGGCTTGCAACACGATGTCCGTCGACTTCGTCTCCTGCATGAGAAACGTTTCGGTGAGCTCCAATTCGAGAAAACTTGGATCGAAGCCCGTCTCCGCCAAGATTTCGGCCACTCCGGCGACGAATTCCTTCGACCGCAATTCAACCGCCGACACATTGACGCACAGCCTCAGCCGCGCCGTCGCCTGCTGCCATGCCTTGGCCTGCCGGCAGGCTTCCCGCAGCACCCATCGGCCGATCGGAGTGATCAACCTCGAGTCCTCCGCGATGTCAATGAACTCGGACGGCAGCAGCCAACCGCGGGTCGCGTGATGCCACCGGAGCAGCGCTTCGACACCCGAGCAGCCGTCGTTGGCGAGATTCATGATCGGTTGATAGTGCAATTCGAACTCGTTGCGCTCGATCGCGTAGCGCAGCTCCGTCTCGAGCAGCTGGCGCTCGCTTGCGCCCGAATTCAACTCGCGCCGGTAGAATTGATAACCGTCCCGGCCGAGCCCCTTGGCTTCGTACATGGCGGAATCCGCGTTCTTCAAAAGGACTTCGACCTCCGTGCCGTCACCGGGGAAAATGGCGATACCGATGCTCGAAGAGATGTAGATCTCCTGCCCGTCGATGACGCTTGGGACCCGCAGGTTTGCCAGGATTTTCTCGGCGCAAACAGCCGCATCCTCCGCATGCGCCACTTCCGACAATACGATCACGAATTCGTCGCCGCCCAGACGGCATACGGTGTCCGACGCCCGCACGCATTCGTTCAATCGCAGGGCGACCGCCTGCAACAGCCGGTCGCCTGCCGCGTGGCCCAGCGAATCGTTGATGTGTTTGAACCGGTCGAGATCCAGATAGAGCACGGCGAGAACCGTATCGTGCCGTTTCGCCGTCATCAACGCCTGGGTGAACAGGTCGTTCAGGAGCAACCTGTTCGGCAGATCCGTCAAACTGTCGTGCTCGGCGAAATACGCCAGCCGATGGGTGAGGGCGCGCGTCGTGCTGACGTCATGAAACACCATGACCGCGCCCGCGACGGCGCCGCCCCGATCGTGAATCGGCGCCGAAGAGTCCTCGATCGGAATTTCCGCACCGTCACGTCGCACCAATATGCATGTGCTCGGAAGCCCGATGGTCGTGTCGTGCTGGGCGGCGGCCTTCATGGGGTTCAGCACCGTCTTCCCTGTTGCGGAATCAATGAGACGAAGCACGGCTTCAAAAGGTTGGCCGCGTGCTTCGGCTGATGGCCAGCCGGTCAGGCGCTCGGCAACCGCATTGAGGTACGACACGTTTCCGGCGACGTCCGTGGAAATCACCGCGTCGCCTATTGAATTGAGGGTCGTCTGCGCGCGCTCTTTCTCGTTGAACAGCGCATCGGATATTTCGGCTCGATCGATGGCCGCGGCCAGTGTTTTCGGCAGCACATAGTCGTCCACGCGTTCCTTCAATATGAAATCCTGTGCGCCGTGCTGAAGCGCCGCCTCCGCCATCGCTGCGTCTTGAGCGGAACTCAGAATGACGATCGGGATGGCCGGCGCGGACGCATGCAGCTGATCAATGAGTTCCATGCCTGTGCCGTCGGGCACGGAAAGATCGACGAGGATGACGGTGATGCCATCCGGTGCAGTTTTTGCTTGCCGGCCCACCGCATGCAATCGCTCCATGCCGAGCGCGCAGGTGGTCACCCATTCGATTTGGTAGCGGGTGTCGAGCGAGAGCGCATCGCGGACCACTTCCGCTCCGCGGGGATCTGCCTGGATCAATAGTACGTGAACTGTCATGGGCTCCATCCGCGCAGATATTTTCAGCGAGCGTACACCTCGCCGCCGACGCATTGTCTGTTCGGTACCGTACCGAAGCCCACACCACGTCTTATCGCAACGAGATACGCCCCTGCGAAACGGGGTTTCCCCTACACCTGGTCGGACTTGGAGAGGAGCTCGATCTGAACATCCCATTCGAATTTCGCGAGTACTTACGCCTGCTGCCAAGCCGGATTGCGACCTGACGGAAACGTGTCGGACCGGCCCACTGCGTCGCGGCATCGCCGGGCCGTCCGCGCTCGTCAAGTGGACCAGTGCCACCCGTCACGCACCATGCTGCCGACACAGTCTGCCGGCAGGTAAGCCATCCAGCCCGTGATGTTGGCGACGGCACGGTCCGTTGCTCCATCGAGTCCGAAACATTGGATGGCCACCGGATCGGCGGCCAAACCCAATTGATCCAGGAGCGCTTCCAGATCGCGCTGGTGGGCGGCTTCCAGGTTTCTGGATTGCCGGGCGACGATCTTGCGATATGCGTGCGTGGTGGCGCCAAGGACTTCTGCACAGGCCTTGAACAAACCATCCGCACGAGGCGCCGTGAGGTATTCGTCCGGTTGCGAAGAGAGTGCGGTCATTGCATGCTCCAATCGTGCAAGGGGCAGCGACCATACGGCGCTTTTTCCGTCGGTTCTGTACGCCATGCCACATATCTTGGCGCGTCAGGTCCGGTCGCTCCGACGCGGCCGAAACCTCTTTATTGTTCATTGCCCAGGCTGGTCACGCATCCAGAATTCGAGCTCATCCTGCGTGGCCAGCGCGGAGGCGGTGACCGGTTCCCAGGGAACTCCGGCTTCGTCGATTTCCTGGCGCAGCGCCTCCTGCAGCAAGTGCCAGCGGTGTCGCGCATCCTCCGCGGTCAGGCCGCAATAGAATGACCCGCCGCTCCCCGGTTCGACGCCGAGGTTCTTCGCCACCTCCAGGCCCACGATCCTCCCGTCGAGATTTGATCCCTCGATGACGTACAACGCGCCCAAGGCGGACGCCACGCAGGCCGGCGGCTGCTGCAGCGGACGCGGCGCAAGCGGAGCCGCGCCAAAAAACGCGAGATCCGCCTCGATCGCCGCGAGCCGCGCACCATCCACCAGGACCTCGCCCCGCGACCGGCCTCGCAGGGCGCGCGCCAAATCCGGCTCGATCGACGCATGGAAGGCATGCAACCGGCGAAGCGTCTGGACATAGTCGGCCATGGTCAAGTCCGGTGCCATCAGCCGGCTCAGGGTGGGCAGCGCTTCGACGGAGGTATCCGAATCGAGCGTCATTGCGCGCAGCCGCTCCAGTACGCCGGGCGACTCGGGGGCGAGTGAAGCGCCGGTTGCAAAGACCGCAGCCTCGGCGAACTTGTCGCACCAGGCGTGC
>Ga0302319_10021179_pt1 | contig 11718 bp, 3 predicted proteins | sample Bog_T0_2_FD_203319 | JGI IMG/M metagenome (GOLD analysis project Ga0302319, IMG submission 203319) | Peat permafrost microbial communities from Stordalen Mire near Abisko, Sweden - Bog_T0_2 | ecosystem: Environmental > Terrestrial > Soil > Wetlands > Peat | place: Sweden: Abisko, Stordalen Mire...
TTGAATGGCGTCGGGACTTCCCTTTCCCCGGCTCCGCCCCCGGTGGTCCGCCTGTCTCCGAACCAGCAGACTTTGAGTTTGCAATATTTCGGCTTGCCCGCGAGCGGCACATATCAACTGACCCTTAACGGGCAGTCGATTCGCGACCTGGCGAATCAGCCCTTGGACCAGAATCCGAGCACCACGGCCCCGGACAGCTTCTCCACCACCTTCCGAACGATTGCCCCCGTGACGACGAAACTGTCCACGGTGGCCAATGGCAAAGGGGCCGTGATCAGCGGCACGCACCTTTTCGTGATCGACCAAGCGCCTTCCGGAAATTATTTAGACTCCTTTGACATAACCCAGCCGCTGAATCCCATTCTGTTGAGCCAATTGGCCTTGCCGGGAATGCCGCGCGACCTGGCGGTGGTGCCGCAGTTTGGTTACCAGCGGAATGCGACGACGGCCGCGGTGACCAACGATATCGTGGCCGTGGTCGGCGGCAACCTGGATGATACCATCGATGTGGCGACTGGCGACAGCGTTTCGGTTCCCGGCCAGTATCTGTGGTTGGTGAACATGGGCAACCCGGCCTCGCCCGAGGTTCTGGCCTCCCCGATCATCAGTTATCGCGTGAGCTCGGCCGTGACAAAGATCCGCTGGGCGCCGCCGTTCCTGGTTTACCAGGAATATGGGGCGGACATCCAGCAGATCGGCCTGGTCAATCTTCAGGAGATGATTTATGGATTCGGCTCGTCCCGGGCGCAGATCCAGGCTTTTGGCAACGGAACCAACGGGGTGGACCGGAACGGCAATGGCTCTTATACCGATCCCGGCGACACCCTTCCCATTCCGCCGTCCAGTCCGGCGGAATTCTTCGGGAAGGATTTTGGTTATCTGCTGCAAAATACCACCCAGGGCATTCTGGACTTTTCCGCCACCCCGGGGGCGGGCACGATCGGGATAACGTTGCAGTCCGGCACGTTGCTGACGGCCCAAGGCAATCCCACGGGCACGCGGTTGCCGCCGATGTACCGGACATTGGTTTACAATGGATTTGTCCAGAACATTGCGGCGCCGACCAATTGCAGTTACACGTTTGGTTCAACGGCCTATCCGCGCTGGGTCTCGGTCTTTAATTCTCTGCCGATTCTTTCGCAGGGAACTCTCACCACGATTTCGGCGGCCTTGGTTTCGCTCCAGCCGGACACGAACGGGCTGCAATCTTTGGACGTCCTTGATATTACCCAGCCGCAGAGCCCGCAGTTGCTCAACACCATCAGCATTCCCGCGTCGATATTGGGTGGCAGCATGGAATCAGTGGTCCTCCGGGCCGACGGGCTGCTGCAGCTGGCGGGCCAGCAAAACGCTATCCTGCTAAACCCGAGATTGCTGGGCCGGGCGGCGCCGAGCGGCCAGCTGTCACCGGCGATTGCCGGGGTCATACCGAATGCCGGGTCATCGACGCACAGTTTCGGATCGACCAGCTACGGTGTGACGGCGGAATCCGACGGTGGCAGGACGACGGTCACGGTATCGCCGCCGCAAATTGAATTTGTCAGTTTTCCGGGCGGCAGCGGTTTGATCAACCCGGCTCAGCTTGCCGGACAGGGGGACAGCGCGATCCAGCAGGCGTTGAGCGGGCTGAATGTGCTGACGGGGCTGGCGCCCGCGAACATCAGCACCAATTTAGGCGACCGGTCCGACTTGGAGCCGCCGAATCCAGCCTTGCATTATTATGCGTTGATGTTTGCGCCGGGCGGCAGCGGCAATGAGATTGATTTGGGCCTCGAGTCGCTCAATCCGACCGGAAAGCCATTGGCCAATCTGGGGCATTATTTCGCGCCCGTCCGGGCCATTTCGCTCGCGGTGCAACAGTCGCTGCATCAGACTCCGAAGACGGCATGCGGCGCGCCGATTCGCCAGTTGCCGGCCTACCAGGTCAGCAGCGATCCGAGGAGTCCCTATTATAATTGGTATCTCTCACGACCGTTTGCGTTGGTGACCAGCCAGCTTTCGCTGGATGATCTGACGCGGATAAAGTTGGACGGAATCGTGGACCGGGAAATCTTGTTCAGCGGCGCGCAACTGCGGGCGTTCATTGATCCCGGCGAAGCGATTGCTTCGACGATTGGCGCGTTTGCCGCGCAGGCCGACCCGCAGCGGATGACAATTTTTCCGGTCGCCATCGCCACCGCCTACACGGTAAATCGCGGTTATTTACCCGGAAACAATCCGCCGCCCCCCGGCACGGGCGCCACGCCGATGGAAGACACGTACGGAACCGTTCAATCGCACAGCGGCGAAATGCGGACCTCGGATGTGGACATGTCATTGCCCAGTCCGCACATGCCGATCAACCTGGTGCGGACGATTGGCAATCAGGACGCCTATGAAGGGCAGATGGGCGTGGGCTGGGATTTTAATTACAATCAACGGCTGACGGTCCTGGATCCGCTGACTTTCCCGCAAGGACTGCAAATGCCGCTGGTGGTGCGCGACAATCCGGCCGACAGCGAAATCGCGGGCAGCCAGGACATGCTCTTCACGACGGGCGGGGGGCAGGTATACCATTTTATCTGGCAGGGCACCAACATGCCCGCGGTGTTTGCGGCGGACCCGCTGGTTCAGCAGTTTGATTACCAGGATTTGGTATCCGACTATTATCTGCCGCAGCACGGGATGTTTGACCTGATGGTAAAATTCCGGGACGGCCGGTTTGAGCGGTTGACCCCCGATGGTGTGCGTTACCGTTACACTTCGGACGGCCGGTTGGAATCGATCATTGACCGCTTCCCGCAAAACCAGCAGGTGCTCCAATACGATCAAAACGAATGGCTCGTGCGGGTGGATGATCATTCGGTGTCCGCGCCCCGCTATCTTCAATTTGGCCATTACCGCGCCCAAAATACCGATCCGGATTTCGTTGCGGGCCTGGACCTGGATGCCGGGGGCAATCCGTCATTGCTGGGGAAAATCTGCCGGGTGCGCGATTACACCGGGCGGGATGTGCTTTTTCAGTATGATCCAAACGGATTCCTGATCACCGTCCTGGGCATTCCGGTCAACGGAGAGAACAACGGTTTTGCCGGCCGCTCCCGCACGGATTATAACTATACGGACTGCCAGTTGTCCGGCATTACCGCGACCGCAAACGGCATTCCGATCATCTCGTCGGTCAACGCCACCGGCCCCAATGGCAAGCCGATTGCCACCGCGACTTCCGGGAGTATTGGTTCGGACACGATCACCGTGCCGGCGAACAATTCCGCGGCGAACGTGGGGGCGCAGAAGACCGGGGTGAAGGTGGGCGACGGCAGTTCCATCAGCCGGAGCTATGACAAGTACGGGAATGTGAACACGACCACGGTCACCGGAACCACCGGCGGAACGGCGACGGAGGTGACTTCAAATACGGCCGACGGCTTGTTGTTTTATGATCTCCATCCGGAAGGCAATTGGGAAACGATCACGTATGACAGCGCCAACCCGGTCTTCCGTTCCCGGGGAAACCGGACCGCTGTGACAAAAAATCCGGGACCGCGCGGCGGGCCGGTGATTACCGAAAGTTACAATTATGACCCGCGTTATAACCTGCCGGCCGGCGACCAGGTGGATGCGAACGGATTTCACATAACCTGCACCCTGACGGCCGATGGCCTGTCGGTGGCCAAGGCGGATTATAACGGGGCCGGCACCCGCGCTTTTACGTACAATCCGAACGGCCAGTTGACGGATTCGGTAAATGAAGACGGGGTGGAACGTTCGATTGCTTATGACCCGAACACGGGTTTTGTGGAAGCCGAGAGCAGCGGCGCAATCGCGTATGCTTACGCCTACGATAACAGCATTCCTTCGCAGTTGGGCAAACCGGCCTCCCTGACACCGCCCGTCGGAAATCCCACCACCACCACTTACAATAACAACCTGCAACCGGTGGAAGTAAGCCGCGGCGGTCTGGATTCAACCTATGCTTACGATGAGCTGGGCCGGGAAATCCACCAAAAAAAGGTGGTGGGCGGCGGCCAGCAATTAACCACCACCTATGCCTACGATAACCGGGGGTTTGTCACGAACGTCGTGATGTCGGGAATCGAAGTCAACGGGGTGCAAACTTCGCTGGCGACGAGCTACACGCCCGACGCCCGTTTGCGAGTGAAAACGGCGACGCTTCCCAATGGCACTCCGCAAACCTTCCAGTATGACGCGCGGGGCAACGTCACCGCGATGAGCCTGGGTGATTACACGGAGCAATATACGTATGATTTAAACGACAATCGCAAGAGCGTGACCCAGGGCGGCGATCTCGTGAGCACGGCCACCTACGACGGATTTGATCGGGCCCTGACCAAGGTTACCAAGACCGGAACGCAAGACAATGCGGAAACTCTGACCTATTACAATGGCGGCCAGACCAAAACGGATACGATCACCGACCCGCAATTCGGAGTGGTGAGCGACATGAGTTATGACCAAATCGACGCCTTTGGCCGGCAGGTGACCGTGACGCGGCATGGCGGCATAATTTCTCCTGCATATACGTATTCTTATGACCCATTGGCGAGCGGCGTCACCGGCCCGCGCGAATCCACGACGACCACCTGGGACAGCGCCGGCAACCAGATTGGGTATCGGGATCCCATCTCGCAGATGACCAGCTTAAGGGACGCGGATGGGCGCGTGTACGAGTTGGACAACCAGGAAGAGGGGGCAAAGTACTCCGTGTTCCTGGCGCACGACGATATGGATTATCTGACGTCGAAGGGCGACTTGCTGGGCACGGAATATACTTATATTCCGCGGGCGGATGGCTGCGACCTTCAAGTGTTAAATGCCCTCCAGCATACCACCACGCTGGCTTACACCTCGATGGGCGAAATGTTGAGCCGCAAGCGCGCGGACGGGATGGAAGTGGATTATCGCCACGATCCCCAGCGGCAGTTGGTCTATCAGGGGGATCCTGCGGCCGGGTTTAATTATGGCTTCGATGCCGATTTGCGCATGACCAATAGTTCGTTGCGCAACGGCGCCGCCACCCTGTTTAGCGGGTTTGATGCGCGGAATATGCCCACCACGGTTGCCATCCCGGGGGGCACGGAAACCATTCAGTATGATCTGCAGCGGCGGATGTTGCAGAAAAAGATTAATTACCAGTCCATCCCTTGGGAGGAAGATTACACTTATGACGCGGTAAACCGGGTGCGTTCCGAGACTTATATTCAGAATGGCGGCGCGAATAATACGGCAACCTTTGATTACGATCCGGCCGGTCCGCTATTGGCCTCTCATTATCACGAAGATAATGCCAAGTTTGACGTCAAATATGGTTACTATTCGGATGGCGCCCGCCAATCCATTACTTATCCCTCCGGGATAACGGTAACCGAGACGCGCGATGGCACCGGCAGATTGACCGGTATTTCGGACGGGAATGGCAACATTATCAATGCGGTCGCCTGGCAGGGCAACGATCAAGCCAAAGTGGTTCAAATCGGCTTGAACCTGCAGCAAGTAAACACCTTTGACGCGCGGGGGAGGCTCACCGGCTCGCGCGTGGTGCGCGTTAGTGATGGCACGGTGCTGTTTCACATGCGCTTCGACTTTGACGCCGCCGACAATGTTTCGACCCGTCAATACCTTCATCGGGGCGGCAAAGCGGATCATTTTGCGAACGACGCGGGCGAGCGGGTGACTCGGGCGCAGGTGGGAACCGTGCCGCTCGGAGGCGGGAACTTTTCCACGCCGCTTTACGACCGCAGTTACGACTATCACGCGAGCGGTTTGGATTACCTGGTCGACAGCAAAATGGCCACGAATCTGACTTCCGCGATTCCGGATTTTGCCACGAACTGGACGGCGCATGATGATTTCCTGCAACCGACCGTGGTGGACGGGTTCACCCGGGGCAGTGCGGATCCCGCGGGCAACGTGGGCCAGGCGCAGTTGCGGGTCCGTCCGGCGGGGGCGGGTTCAACGACACCGGTGTCCGCCACGCTGCAACACGATGGCCTGAGGCGTTTAATCACGGTGACCCGGACGGATGGCGTCACCATTCAAAACCAATACCAGCCGAGCGGGCTGCGGTTCTCGCGCAAAGTCCTCAAGAATGGCTTGCTCACGGCCTACTCGGCTTTTGTTTATGACAGCGCCGGGCGTTTGCTTGAGGAATATGACCGCACCGGAGCGCAGCCGGTTTTGCTGGGCCGCTATTATTATGCGAGCAGCACCGCCCCGGTGGCGGCGGATTTGTGGGACAGCGGCAGTGGACAATTAAAGCGGTATTATTATTTGCGCGACGGCAGCCAGTCAGTGGTTGCGGTGGCGGACACCAATGGAGTGGTGCAGGAAAGAGTATGGTACGATCCGCACGGCTCACCGGTCATTGAAGAGCGCGATTCGGTGGGACCCAAGATTTCGAGTGTCACCGGCGACACCAACGGCGCGGTCTATGTGGGCCTGTCGGAATCGGTTCTGCCGCTTAACCCCGATCCCGGTCCGGGCGGCGGCGTAGTCGCTTGTACCGTCACTCCCCCGGCCGGCACCCTGACGATTTCGGTGGGCGGGACGAATATTGCGGGAGCGATCGACTTGTTGCCGTCTTATTCGAACGCGCCTCCCTATTCGGTGGTGCGATTCACGCCCGGGCAGACGATCCCGGTCTCCAACGTTGTTTCCGTGGCGTTGAATTCCGGTGTCTTGTTCGATGAATGGGGCAACGGCAATAGTTCGGCGAACACCCGGTTCACGAATGGAGCGGGACTGGTCTACTATACCGCCGCGCCGGCTCCGCAAACCGCCGCCACCCAGGTTGCGCGCAGCGCGCTAGGTTCACCTTTCTTGTATCAAGGCCAGTATTTCGACTATGACTCGGGCCTGATTTATCTCCGCGCGCGGTATTACGATCCCTACTCGGGCATGTTCCTGGAGCCGGATCCGTTGGGGTATGAGGACAGCGTTAATCACTATGCGGCGATGCTGAACAACCCGGTGAGCGCGTGCGATCCGTCGGGATTGGCCGGATACCGGTTTGCGTCGCGCGAAACGTACGAGAACATGCACATAAGTTGCGGGTTTGTCGAAGCGGGAAACGGTTTGCTTTACGAGGCTCATCCCACGCTGGGGAGAGCCACTATGGGCGGTTTGGAATTGACCGCCCAGTTTCGGGTCATCTACCCGGAATATGTCCGAAACAACGGAGGTTTTGGTCTCTTTGTGCCGCCTTCTTGCGTCGAAGGATCATATCATGGAATGCCCGAAAGGGGTTTTAGCGAAGCTCACGCGAATATGGACGAAGGGGCGCATGCCTCCTCCGGGCTCCTGCTCGCCAAGCGCAATGGGGAAATTGCCAGTCTGCAAGAATCCGCGAAGTTTCAAGAGGCCGTCAACAAGGAGATGGCCCGAATCCAGCAATGGCAAGAGGCCGCTCAGGAAACGGGCGGGGCCGGGCAACTGGGAGCGCGGAACGGTCTGAGAAATGTCGCCCGGATCGTCCATGAGGCTCTCGGCAACCAATTTGGAATCAATCAGACCACGGTGGCCATTGCCAAAGTCAGGCTGGCGAATGGCGAAATATCCTATTTCGCCAGCGGCAGCGGCGGAACTTTGCGCCCCAGACAAAGGGAAGAACTGGCTCGCCTGGGCGTGCCCGACGCCCATCAGTTTTTTGGCGCCGCTTTAACCCGGGATTTTGAAAGACCTGACAACCATGCGGAAAGAATTATAATCCGCAATCTCCCCGAAGACGCGAAGATTTTGGGTTGGGGCATTGCCTGGGCTGGCTTTAATAAATCCATTCCGTGTAAGCTCTGTGCGCCGCATGTGAACGACGCTGGCGGCATGGTCCAATATTGAAAATTGAAGTTTGTGAAGTTTAGCATCATACAATATTCCCAGAATCTTGAAATCGAGTTAAGCAAACTCGACCGTCAAAGCCGTCTGGTATTTTCCCTGTGGTTTTGCCGGGACCTTTGGAAGCAGTTTTCCGGATCGTTGCCCGCGGTGATTGGCGCGGACCGAACCAAAACGCTGGCGTCCCTGGTGGAGGCGGACTTTTGGGGGGCAGGGGAGCCAGCGGATGCTTGCCTGGAGATCGCTGGCATGGCCCGGAACGCGCTCGCCGAAATTGCCCAGCCGGAGTTCGCCATTGACACCGGTGATGAGTTCGCCAACTTCGGGGTGGCGGAGCTGCTCGGTTGTATCGACCATGTGCTTGCGGTCATTGCGACCGGGTCGGCCGAAGCCGCCGCCCAATGTGCCGAACACGTCATAAATCGGGTGGATTATGAACTGGCCTTTTTTTCGGATGAAAGAGATCCGACTTCGCATCCGAAGTTTCAGCAGGAACTTGACCGGCAAAAACGCATGCTTGGCCGGCTGGCCGATCGGAACAATCCCTTAACGCCCGACGAAATCCGACAGGGACATTTTTGATGGATCGAGGTCCTTCCCCTAGGATCTGAATCATCGAATTAGAGGGAAATCGCAGCCCAAAGGGAAGTTAATCCCGCCCAGATATGGCGCCGGTCGCTGCACCATCTGGCCCCCGCCCGCCGCTCGCCGGTTTTCCACGCATGCCGGGGCGGGAAGAAGGCTTTCGCGCGAGGTGGCCCCGCTACGAGCCGGGTGATGGCGCGCCGGGCCGGGACTTTGGGCCGGTTATCAGCGCCAGTCCAACGCCCAGAATGGCGATGGCGCCCAACGTCAGGCTCCAGGGAATAGACTGATCCGGCATATCCTTGCCGCCATTGATCCAAACCAGCGTGGCAATGAGTCCATTGTTCAACACGTGAATCAGCATGCTGCAAAAAAGGGAGCCGCTCCGCCACACGGTGTAGCCCAACACGAGCCCCAGAACGAACGTTGGTGCGAAACGGTAGATGGAACCGTGAAGCAATCCGAACAATATTGCCGTGATGGAGATGGCCGCCCATGGCCCCCAACGACGCAAGCCGGAAAGCATCAGGCCGCGAAAGAACGTTTCTTCGCAGAGCGCAGGCGTGATGGCCAGCACCAGCCACAGGTTCCAGAGCGGCGCGGGCTGGTCACCGAGTTGCAACAATTGCTGCATCTCGTGCAGCACTGAATCGGGCGGCGGCGCCAGGCGAAATAGCAGGCCGCCAATCGCGACCGAGGAGGTCAGGCCAATCAAAACCGCGCCCAGGAGGCTGCGCCAGTGCGGCCGGCGCAGTGAGAAAGTTTGCGCCAGCGGAAACCGGCGCGCCACGGCCAGCACCACCACTGGCAGCAGCAAGACGCCATATTCCGTTACGAGCACGATGGTCGATAATCTTTGCCGGGCCAGGGCGAGGGTGACATAAAACAGTCCGGCCACCGCGAGGGGAAAAAGGCTTAACACCAAACCCGGGGTGGGGACGGCGGAATGTGGCCGGTCATTGCGCAGGAAACCGCGCCAGGAGAACGGGCCGCCCAGCAGAATCTGTTCGCGGCCAAATACCCGCGCCGCCAAGGCCAGCGCCAGGGCCGCGTACGCCAGTGAGGTGAGTATCGTCAGGAAAACCAGATGGCTGGCGGCGGTACCGACCATGAGCGCGCGGATGAGCAACGAAAGATTGACCAGCGGCACGCAACAGGTCCAGGCGTCGAGTTCCACGCCGGGCAAGAGTGCGGCCCCGACGGGCAGCATCACGGCAAAAGTCGCGGCCCCCAAAAAGTTACCGGCGTCCTTCGCGTCCCGGGCCAGGGCAGCGACGGCCAGGAACAACGCGGCAATCGTCCACGTCGCCGGAAGCAACAAGCCGCCGATCAGCGCCAGGGTTCCAATATGAATCAAATGGACATGGGCGGCCGCGGTCAGGCGTGAAAGGGTCAGGCCGATGCCGCCGAGGTTGGCGACCGCCGACACCAGGCTGATGCTCCAAATGGCCAGGAATTTTCCCAGCACAATTTCGAAAGAATGCACGGGGGCGCAAAGCAAGGTTTGCATGGTTGCCCGGTCTTTTTCACCCGCGGTCATATCCGTGGCCGCCACGATGGCTCCCACGACCGCCAGCAGCATGAGCAGGAGCGGCAGAAATTGGCCGAGGGCATTGTTGAACCGCCGCTGAACCGGAGCGACATCGTCCTCGCGCACATCCAGCGCCTTCATGAAGCCTGGCGGCAAGAGATGTTCGCGCTGCCGCTCCTTCAGTAAATGCTGGCGGAACCGGTTTAACTGCTCGGACAAACGGGACCACGCCTGGGCTGATCGCGGGATCACCGAATCGTAATAAACTGACACCTGACCCAAGTCCTGACCTTGCAGCGCCTCATCGAAGCCAGGCCAGATCACCAGCACTGCATCCGCTTGTTTGGAAGAGACTACCCCGCGAGCGGCCTGAAGCACGGCATCCTCAGGCATTGCTGGTGGCAAAGATTCGAAGGCGGCCAAGCCGGGGGAACCAGCGGTTCGGGCAGATGGCAAATTGGTTTGCACCGGCGGTTGCAATCGACCCGCTTCCAGGTCGCTTTTCAAGGCGGCGGGAATGTCCTGCCACCGTTCCACGGTCAAATGGTTGTTGGTCGCGGTCAGCCAGTCGACCAAGGGTTTTGCGCCCGACCCCCAAATGGCAACGTTATTTACGTGCCGATCCTCGGCCTCCGCCCGATGTTTCGTGACCCCGGTAAGCATGACGATCGCGAGGGGGTAAATCAGCAGCGGCAGCCCAATCAGGACCAGCAAAGTGACCCGATCCCGCAAAGCTTCGGTGATCTCTTTGCAGTAAATGATCCAGATGATGGGCAGGCGCATGGGATCAGTTCCCGCTGGAACCGGCGAATTCCTTCCGTCCCCGGGCGTGCTGCAAGAAAGCTTCGGTAAGGCTATGGCAACCGGACCGGGTTAGGATTTCCACGACCGTGCCTTCGTCGGCGATGGACCCGCCGTACAACAGGTAGATCCGGTCACAGAGGTATTCCGCCTCGCTCATGATGTGGGTGGAAAACAAAACCGCCCGTCCGGCGGCGCGTTCCCGGCGGATGGCGTCGATGATGAACTGGCCGCTGATCACATCCAGTGCCGCGGTCGGTTCGTCCAGCATTAACAGACGCGGGCGGTGGAGAAAGGCCCGGGCGATGTTGGCGCGTTGCTTTTGCCCGGTGGACAACGTGCGGCAAGGGCGGTCGGCGAACGAGCCCATTTCCAGCTCGCTCGTCAACTGATCGATCCGGTCGGTTAATTGATCCTTGGCCATGCCGTAAAGCCGGCCAAAATAGCGCAACACTTCCCGGGGCGTCAGTCGCTGGTAAAGCTGGGTGTCGCCGGAAAGGAACCCAATGTGCTGCTTGGCTGCGAGGGGATTGGCATGCAGGTCCAACCCGTTAATCGAAACCCGGCCCGTGGTGGGGGTGAGAATGCCCGCCAGCATTCTGAGGGCGGTGGTTTTGCCGGCGCCATTCGGGCCGAGCAAGCCGACGATTTCGCCGGCGTGCACCGTGAGGTTGACGCCATTGACCGCCGTCAGTGTTTCGAACTGCTTGACCAAACCGTTGGCTATGAGTACTGGCTGCATTCTGTCCGGAATCGCGGTGGTGGTTTTCCCGTCCGGCCATTAGACCAAAAGTTGTCAACCACGTCACGCACAGCCTCGACAAATCCACGCGCGTTTACATTTTCCTTGGGGTGGCCGCCTTGGCAGCGCGGATACCCAGGGCTGGTGGATTCGACGCCGTTGGCGTTGGTGAAGGAGTGGGAGCGGTCCCAATTGATGCTCTGGATGGGCAGGGGGATGGCGGAAGAGT
>Ga0302319_10021180_pt1 | contig 11718 bp, 9 predicted proteins | sample Bog_T0_2_FD_203319 | JGI IMG/M metagenome (GOLD analysis project Ga0302319, IMG submission 203319) | Peat permafrost microbial communities from Stordalen Mire near Abisko, Sweden - Bog_T0_2 | ecosystem: Environmental > Terrestrial > Soil > Wetlands > Peat | place: Sweden: Abisko, Stordalen Mire...
ATGCCAGCTAATTCGACTCTGTCAAATTAATGCGATAAATGAGAGGTGTCCGCCAAGCTCCGGCTCATGCGTGTACGGAGATGGGCGAGCCCGCGGCCAAGAGCCCCCAGGAGGGCACGACCGATCTCCTTCTGACCCTCGGCGACGAGCAGCATCGTCTCGCCCATTCTGGTAAAACTGTCCATTGTCTGTCCGTTCGGTTGCGCCGGATGTCCGGCTTGCTGATCCAACGGACGCCTCCATCCCGGAGGAACCTACGTTTATTGTGCACTGCAACATAGGTCGCCTGGGCGCTCCTGCAAGGAAAAAAAGTGGCCGCGTTCGATCCAACCGCCAGGCACGGTCGCCGGGCGGCTATCATCCAGGCGGCCTGCTGGGCACCAAAATCCGCCGGATAGGCGGCACTACCAGACGTTCCGGTAGCCGTCGCGGATGAGTGGGCAAATTGCGCTGGGGTTTATGCCCCGTTTGCCTGCGGCGGGCCCTCACAGCCTCGGCGCAAGAAACAGATCAGCGGTCATGTTCGCTCGCAGCCAATCGACGTCCCGGTACGCGATCCGGTCGCAGTCCAGGCTGGACGGGTCCTTGTCGACCCGTTCGATCTCGGCCCAGGTCATCGCCAGCCCGCCCCGCTGCACCAGCGGCTGCAACTGGCAGCCCTGCAGAAAGACCAGCCAGTTCGGCGAAATCTTCGCCACCCAGCGTTCCATGCTGTTTTCCGGATCGTCCGGCACCTCGCCGAGCGCCTGCGCCACCGCACTTCCGCTCAACGCCTCGGGGGTCTCGGCAGGCTCCCGTACCGCGGGGTGAACGAACAGCCAGGACCCCGGTGCGAGATGCCGGTGCGCTTCGCTCACGGCGGCGACCAGGATCACGCAGGCGGACGCACAGATCGCCTGGTCCTCAAGCACCAGGTCGGCGCCAAGCGTGTCGAAGAGGCGCGCCAGTTCGACCGCTGCCACATCGATCCCGCCCAATGACCGGACGCTGACCGCGGAGACGCGGCCCCGGGACCGGTCAATCTCCGCTGCGACGTTTCGCACGGTCGTGCTGCCAATCGGGCCAACGAGACCAAGCGTCCCTCCGGCGGACATCCCGTCCCGATGGACGATCGTCGCGGGGCCATAACCATCCCCGGCGTCGGGCGTCGCGTGGCCCATGGGCAGCAGACCAACGCCACCGAGCGCGGCACAAACCAATCCGGCAATGGCCAGATTTCGCGTAACAGAACCATCCGCCATGGGGAAATGTCGCCACTTCCCCATGGCGCGTCAACGCCGCCGCGTTCTCCGTCCCGGGGCGATTAGGTCGCCCGGCCGTTCGGCGTGCCCCGCGGACCGAAGGACGGATTCATCCGCACGATCGTAAGATTGAGGAACGCCGCGAACGCCACCCACAGCAGGTATGGCAGCAGCAGCCAGCCCGCCAGCGACGAGATCGGCGCCACCACCACGATCAGCGCCAGCACCGACAGCCAGAAGAACACCACCTCGATCAGCGCCCAGTCCGGCCGCCGGAGGTTGAAGAAAAGCGGGCTCCACAGCAGGTGGAAGACGATGTTCACGCCAAAGAGAATGGCAACCAGCAGGCGTGCGTCCGCATCCGGCGCGTCGGTCCAGGCCAGCACGCCCGACCAGGCGGCCAGGCCCAGAATGACCGTCCAGGCGGGTCCGAACACCCATTCCGGCGGATTCCAGCTCGGCTTGTGCAAGTTGCGGTACCATGCATCGACCTTGGTGATCGTCGCGCCCAGGCCGAGCACCAATACGGTGATGGCGCAGGCGACTACGATGGTAAGTGTCATCGCAAATCCTTGGTTAACATGCATGCAGTCTAGACCGCTTTGCGCGTCACCGGAACAGCGGTCGTTACGCCGAAGAGCCTACCGCCCCGCGGACAAGAACTGCTCCGTCCAGTCCTTGTAGTCGCCTTCGCCCGTGAGACGGCTCATGACCGCCGGCGATGCCACATCCGGTAGCGCCGATGGCTTCGTTCCCTCGCGCAGCGCCTTTAGCGCCGCGTAGACGGCCTGAACCGCTGCGCCAAACGGCTGGTGCCCCTGCAACGCGATGCGCACATTGCGGCTCGCCAGGTAATCGCGGTCCTGCAGGTCGCCGCCGACGCCGCCCAGCATCAGCGGCACCCGCACCGCCGCCGCCAGCGCATCGAGCTGCGGCCGCGTCAGCCCGCCGGCGATGAACAGCGCGTCCACGCCGGCCGCTTCATAGGCCCGCGCCCGCGCCAGTGCGTCCTCCGTCCCGGCGATGCTCGGCGCGCTGGTGCGGCCAATGATGACCAGCGCGGGGTCCTCGCGCGCGGCGACGGCGGCGCGCATTTTCCCCACGCCCTCGTCCAGCGACACCAGGCTCGGCTTCGCTTCGCCGAACGGGCGCGGCAGCCGCGTGTCCTCGATGGTCAGCGCGGCGACGCCGGCGGTTTCCAGCTCCTGAACCGTGCGCCGCACATTCAGCGCGTTGCCGTAGCCATGATCGGCATCGACCATCAGCGGCAGCGCGCCGGCGCGGGTGATGCGGCGCACCTGCTCGGCCAGTTCAGTCAGCGTCAGCACGATCAGGTCGGGCGCACCGAGCACCACGAACGACGCGACCGACCCCGCCAGCATCCCCGCTTCGAACCCCAGCTCCTCGGCAATGCGCGCGGAGATCGGATCGAACACCGAGGCCGGATGGATGCAGCGATCGCCGGCCAGGATGGCCCGGTAGCGTTGCCGCCGTTCGCCGCAGGTCATGAGACCGGTCCCTCCACGCTTCGATTCACGCCAGCAACCCCACCACCGCGCCGCTGGTGCACGTGGCGAGTGTGCCGGCCAGGATCGTGCGCAGGCCTAGCGCCACGATCTCGTGCCGCCGCTCCGGCACCATCGCTCCCAGCCCACCGATCACGATCCCCAGGCTGCCGAAATTGGCAAAGCCGCACAGCGCATAGGTGACCATCAGCCGCTCTCGATGCGAGAACGTATCAGCCGGCAGCCGGGAGAAATCCAGATAGGCGACGAACTCGTTGAGCACGGTCTTGGTGCCCATCAGCGTCGCGGCGATTGTCGCCTGGTGCCAATCCAGACCGATCAGCCACATCACCGGACGGAACGGGTAAGAAAAGATGCGCTGCAACGTCAGCGGCGCGTCATCCCACACCGGCAGCACGCCCAGCGCCATGTTGGCCAGCGCCACCACGGCCACCGCCACCAGCAGTGTCGCCACGATGGCGGCGAGCACCGGAATGCCGTCCATCGTGCCCTTCACCAGCGCGTCCATCACGCCGACCGGCGGATCGTTCACGACCAGCCTGCCCTCCTCCGGACCGGCCGGTCCGAATGGCACCATCAGCGCGGCGATCGCCAGCGCCGCCGGCGTGCTGATCACCGACGCCGTCAGGATGTTGCCGAGCGCATCAGGAATCAGCGGCGACAGGAACGCGGCATAGATCACCATCACCGTGCCCGCGACGCCCGCCATGCCGCAGCTCATCAGCGCGAACAGCTCGCCGCGCTGCATGCGCGCCAGGTAGGGGCGCACCAGCAGCGGCGCCTCCACCATGCCGACGAACACATGCACCGCGGCACCAAGCGCGAGCGGTCCGCCAATCCCCATGAATCGCCTCAGCAGCCACGCGAAGGCCGCGGCAATGCGCTGCAATACGCCAAGGTAGAACAACAGCGACGCCAGCGCGCTGATCGTCAGTACCAGCGGCAGCGCCTGGAACGCCAGGATGAAACTGGCGCCGGGATTGGCCTCGACAAACGGCAGCGGCGGTCCGGCAAGATAGCCGAACACGAAGCGCGAGCCTGTTTCGGTCGCGCGTTGCAGCGCGTTGGCGCCGTCGTTGACCAGCAGGATCGCCGCGCGCGCCGGCGGCAGATAGATCAGCAGCGCCGCAAGCGCGACCTGCAATCCCACGCCGGCACAGACCGTGCGCCAGGGAATGCGGCGACGGTTCTCGCTGATCGCCCAGGCAAGCGCCAGCAGCACCGCGATCCCCAGCAATCCTCGCATGCAGGTGGTCCCTTTCCGATGGCCGGCCCGGCGGCCGTCCCGGCGGCGTAGGGCGGATAAGCGAAGCGCCATCCGCCGCTAGCGGAGTCGCTTGCGGCAGGATCGATGGCATTGCGCTTATCCGCCCCATGCAAGCCGCGCAAGCCGTGCAGACGGTGCCGGCGGAAACAAGTTCAACACACCGTCAACCAGTCTTGTTACAGTGCCGTGGCTGAAGCCGGCACGCCGGCTTTGGGCCTGAACAAGGCGGAATGCCGGCTCAACAATGATCGGCCCGCCTGCCACCAAGAAAGGGGGAACAGCACCATGCCCGCGATGCCAGGAAACACCGCATTGCTTGAGCTGCTGAAGCAGGAAGGCGTGCGGGTCCTGTTCGGCAACCCAGGGACGACAGAACTGCCGCTGATGGACGCGCTGGCGGCGGAGACCGAGCTGCGCTACGTGCTCGCCTTGCAGGAGGCCCCCGCGATGGCGATGGCGGACGGCTATGCGCAGGCCTCCGGCGGGCTGGCGGCGGTCAATCTGCATGTCGCCCCTGGCCTCGGCAACGCCCTCGGCATGCTCTACAACGCGCAGAAGGCGGGCTCGGCGATCCTGGTCACCGCGGGTCAGTACGACCAGAGTTTCAGCTTCACCGAGCCGTTGCTATGGGCCGCCCTGCCGGCCATTGCCCGGCCGTTCGTGAAATGGGCCGACGAGGTCCACCGCATCGAGGATCTGCCCCGCGCCATCCACCGCGCGGCGAAAACCGCGCTGGCACCGCCGACCGGCCCGGTGTTCCTGTCGCTGCCGACCGACATCCTGAACGACCAGGCCGACATCGACCTCGGCACGCCGACCCGAGTCGCCGCCGGCATGCGCGGCGATGCGGCGGCGATCGCGCAGGCGGCCGAATTGATGGCGAGGGCAAAAAGCCCGGTGATCCTGGCCGGCGACGCTGTGCCGCAGAGCGGCGCGCTGGCGGAACTCGCCGCCTTCGCCGAAGCGCTGGGTGCGCCGGTCTACGACGAGGGCGTGGCGAGCCGGGCGATGTTCCCATCCTCGCATCCGCTCTACCGCGGCGGGCTGGTCCGCCAGCCCGGCCCGATCCGCGGCATGCTGCAGCAGCACGACCTGCTGGTCTCCATCGGCGCCGACCTGTTCACCCTGTCGCTGCCCGGCGATGTCGAGCCGGTGCCGGACGGCATGGCGATCGTGCACCTGGACACCGACGCATGGGAACTGGGCAAGAACTTCGCCGCGGACGTCGCGATCCTCGGCGATCCGAAGGCGACGCTGCCCGAGCTGACCGCAGCGCTGAACCACGCCTACGCGCCGGCGGCGCGGGAGCGGGCCGCCAAGCGGCTGGAGCATGCGCGCACCGAATCCCAGGCAATGCTCGCCAAGCTGCACGCCACAGCCGAGGCAGCGGCGCACCGCACGCCGATCCACCCCCTGTCGCTACTGCAGGCGATCGGCCGGGCACTGCCGGCGGAGGCGGTGGTGATCGACGAGACCGTGTCGTCCGGCGTCGGACTGCGCCGGTTCCTGAAAAGCGACGACGCGCAGAGCTTCTTCGGGCTGCGCGGCGGCGGCATCGGCTGGGGCCTGCCGGCGGCGATCGGCGCCAAGCTTGCGCTGCCGGACCGGCCGGTGGTGGCGCTGATCGGCGACGGATCGGCCATGTACACGATCCAGGGCCTGTGGACGGCGGCGCACGAAAAGCTGGCGGTGGTGTTCGTGGTCCTGAACAACAGCTCGTACCGGAACCTGAAGCAGCGCGCCAACGCCATGAAGGCGACGGCGGCCCACGCCGACCGGTATGTCGGGATGGATATCGACAACCCGCGGATCGATTTCGTCTCGGTGGCAACGGGGCTCGGGCTGGAAGCGCACCGCGTGACCACGCTGGCCGATCTGGAGGACAAGCTGGACGATGCACTGCGCGCGCAGCACCCCGTGCTGATCGACGTGGAGGTGGATCGCAGCTGGAAACCGGTGTAGCCACGGAGCGTCATGAAACACCGGGGCGAGCGTAGGGTGGATAAGCGAAGCGCCATCCACCAAGGCCGCTCGCGGCACCGCGGCGGCGGCGGACGCTTCGCTTCTCCGCCCTGCACGACGTGACGACCAACAAACAAGACGTCTCGCTGTCGGTGCAAACCGCAACGGGGGCAGGCTGGATCATCGGCTGGCGGCTGGTCACCCGCGCGCTCGGCCTGGTCAGCACGTTCGTGCTGGCGCGGTTTCTGCTGCCAGGCGATTTCGGCCTGGTCGCGCTCGCGGGCTCGTTCTCGCAAGCCGTGGACTGGCTGTCGGACTTCGGTGTGGAGGAGGCGCTGATCCGCGACACGGATCACGACCGCGAGCTGTACGACACCGGGTTCACGGTGAACCTGCTGCGCAGCGTGGTCATCGCCGCGATTATCGCCGCCGGCGCCTGGCCGGTGGCGCGGTTCTTCGAGGACATGCGGCTGGTGCCGATCCTGCTGGTGCTGGCGGGAGCCATGGCGGTCCGCGGGGTGGAAAATATCGGCATCGTCGATTTCCGCCGCGACCTTGCGTTCGAGAAGGAGTTCCGGCTGTTCGTGCTGCCGCGGATGTTCGGCATCGCGGCGGCGATCCTGGTCGCGGTGCTCTTCGCCAGCTACTGGGCGTTGGTCGCCGGCATCGTCACCAACCGCACCGGCCGTACGGTGATGAGCTACGTCATGCACCCGTACCGCCCCCGGCTGACGCTGGCGGGATGGCGGCGGCTGATCGGCTTCTCGGCCTGGAGCTGGTCGATCGGCATGGTCACCATGGTGCGCGACCGGCTCGACGCGGTGGTGATCGGGCGCGTGCTGGGACCCGGCCCCGTCGGCATCTTCGCGATCGGCTGGGAAATCGGCATGCTGACCTCGACCGAGCTGGTCGAGCCGCTCTGCCGCGCGCTGCTATCGGGCTTCTCCGCGGCACGGCGGGCCGGGACCAGCGTCGCGAAGCCCTATCTCGACGTCGTCGCCGCGACCTTCCTGCTGACCATGCCGATGGGATTTGGCCTGTCCCTCGCCGCCGCGCCGATCGTGCGGCTGATGCTCGGCGCGCAGTGGGTTGCGGCGGTGCCGCTGGTGCAGGTCTTCGCCCTGATCGGCATGCTGAAGGTCATCGGCATGATCAGCGGCACGCTGTGTACTACCTATGGCCTGCTCGCCGTGCAGTTCCGCATCGCCCTGCTCTCCACCATCATCCGCTTCACCCTGCTGGTGCTGCTGGTCAGCCGGTTCGGCGTCGTCGGCGGGGCGGTTGCGGCGATGGGGTCGTTCGTGGTCGAGGAGACCTATTACCTTGTCGTGACGTTCCGGCACTTCGAGCTGCGGATGATGGATCTGCTGCGCGCCACCTGGCGCCCGATCCTGGCAACCGCCTGCATGGTCGGCGTGCTGCTGCTGGAGGGCGGCGCCTGGGCGCCGGCCGTTGGCGATCTTCCGCTGGTGCTCGGTGGGCTGGCGCTGACCGTGCTGTCCGGTGCTGCCGCTTACGCCGTCAGCCTGACGGCGATCTGGGTCATGGCCGGCAGGCCAGAAGGCGCGGAGACCTACGTGCTTGGGATGGCGAGCAGCACCATACGCCACCTGATGGCCGCCCGTCGGCGCCGGGCCCCGATCGCCTCACCGCCCGGCACCCGCTGAGACGGCGTCGCCGACGACCCGGCGGAACAGCCCGATCTGGCCGGCGGTGGTCTCGTCCCAGCCGAACCGCTCGGCATAGGCGCGCGTTGCCTCGCGCGCTGGCGGATCGGCGAACAGGCGCTGCACGCTGGCGGCGATGCCCTCCGGCGTGTTGCTCTCGGCGATCAGGCCGGCCTCGCGGCTCTGCACCACCTCCGGGTTGCCCCAGATCGGACTGGCGACCACGGGCGTGCCGCAAGCCATCGATTCCAGAAGCACATTCGCCCAGCCCTCGCGGCTGGAGGCCAGCACCAGGGCATCGGCCGCGCCATACAGCGCGGGGAGATCGCCATGCGGACGCGCGCCCAGCAGCCGGACCCTGTCGGCCACCCCGAGCCGGGTCGCCAAGGCGGCCAGGCGTTCCCGCTGCGGCCCCTCGCCGACGATCAGCAGGTCGGTGCCGGGAAGCGAGCATAGCGCCTCGATGGCACGGTGATGCCCCTTGCGCTCGATCAGCCAGCCGACCGAGAGCAGCGTCGGCCCGCTAAGCCCAAGCGCCCGGCGCGCCGCCTCGCGATCCGCCGGTGGGGTGAACAGCCCGAGGTCAACGCCGTTGCGCAGCACTGTCACCTTGTCGGGCGGGGCGCCGATCGCGACCAGCGCTTCTTTCAGCGCCGCGCTCACCGCGACCAGCGCCGCGGCGCCGGCGATCGCCCCCTGGATCATCCGCCGCGGCAGCGCGTAGCGGGGGATCAGGTTCACGTCCGTACCCCGCGCGGTGATGACCACCGGCAGGCCGAGCGCCCGCCCGATCCAGACCGCCGCCACGCCGTCCGGATAGACGTAATGGGCGTCGATCGCATCGATGGTCGTGCCGTCGGCGAGCAGCCGCCGAACCACCGGCAGGGTGGCGCGATACAACAGGTAAGGCGCCAGCGTCATGCCGAAGCGCGGGATTACCGCGTAGCGAGGATGGTGCACGACCAGTCCGTGCCGCGTCTCCCGCGTGGTCACGCGGGCGTTGCGGCTCCAGTCGCCGAACCACGGCGATCGGCTCGGGAACCACGGCACCGGGGCCATGACGGTGCTGGTCGCCTGCCCGCTCGCGACCAGATGGCGCAGCCGGTTCTCGACGAAAACGCCGTGGTGCGGCCGCTCGTTGTTGGGGAACAGCGTCGTATAGGTCAGGAGCCGGAGCGGCGTTGCCATGGCTTCTTCGGCGGATGCTTCTCCGTTCGGGCGCGCTGCGCGGTGGAGGTGGTCCTCGCCGGCCCGCCAGGCGCCGCGGCGCCGGCCCTGGCGGGCCGCGAATGGACCTGGCGACGCCAGGGCGTGGCGGAGGCCGCTTGTTCCGGCGCCGCGGTCTCGGGCGCCTCCTTCATCTCGAACGGCCACCAGTATCGCGAAGTTCGGTCTGGCTCGTACACGCTCCAGATGACGACCCAGCCGACACCCCCCATGATCAGGCCAAGCAGTATGCCGTACATGCTGTCGCTCCCCGGCCGATCAGCCCACCGCCCGCCCTGGAGCGGCCAGCGACGGCTGCAACGGTGTGGTTCTTGTCCAGGTTCGGTTGTCGGACTTGCCCAATGCGAGCAACACCTGGTCCCGGGTCGCCGCGAGCGTGACCAGCATCGCGAAATAAAAGTCCCAATACGAGAGCGAGAGGAAGGTCCCGGCCGTCAGATAGGCGATCATCGAGCATTGGGACATTTTGGCCAGGTCGACGGCCCATTCCAGCCTGGGGATGCCTTTCGCCTCCGCGATGATCCGCCGCGCCGTGATCCAGCCCGCAATCGATATGCCGATCCAGACAAAGAAACCAAGGAATCCATGCTCGGCGAGGCATTCGAAATAGATGCTGTGGATTGCCCGCGCGGCGCCTCCCGGCACGATCCGTTGGACCACTTCCCAGTTATAGGTGCCGTTGAACCCGATGCCGGTGAGCGGCCGCTGGATTGCCAGCGCCGTGGCGGTCTTCCACAGTTCGATCCGCGACTCTGCCGAATCGTCCTGTTGGTAGGTCTGGATGGTGTTCATCCGGTCCGACCACTGGCTGGGCATGAAGGCCACCGCCGCGGCCACCACACCGAGAATCACGATGCCCGAGGCCAGCTTGTTCGACGTTTTCAGCCAAAGGAACAGTGTGACGGAGATCAGGCCAAGGAGGGCACCGCGGGAATAAGTGCCAACCACGGCAAACGTCGTCAGCGCCATCGCGCCGGACAGACCCCAGCGCACATATCGGTGAGCGGACTGCATCCGCAGATAATTTATCAGCGGCAGACAGACGAGCAGCGCGGCGCCCAAGTGATTATTGTCGTTGATCATCGTCCCGGGCGGTCCCCAGACCCGGCTGCTGCCGCCGTTCAGCAGCGTAAACGCGCCCCCTTTGATGCCAAAAAAGATCAGCGACAGCACCATGACCCAGATCAAGGCGTGAATCCGGTACCGACTGGTCAACAACGCGGCAGTCAGCAAGGTCACACCGAAGACCTTAAGCGTGGCCCAATATCTCTCCATCGCGTTGGGAGCCAGGGCGAAGATCGTGGTGAAGGTGAATGTAAGCACGAACAGGGCAATCATGATCGTGACGGCGTTCACCGGGAATCGTTTCGGCTCGCGCGCCACGACGCACCCGACCATCGTGGCGCATATCACGATGAGCGCCCAGGGCATCTCGCTTTCCGGGCCCCACATCAAGCGGTGCGGGTTCATGAACGAGAACCACGACCAGAGCAGGATTCCGGCAAAGGGGCGCGCGAGCACGAACGGCATCAGCGCCGTCATCTCGGCAAAAAAGAAGAGCGTGCGGAGCATGCTGTCGCGTCAGCCGGCGTTCGGACTCTTCAGTTGGTCGAGCAGCGTCTTGGCCTGATCCTTGTCGGCAAACGTGCCTTCACTGGACACCAGGGCGGTCAGCAGCTTGACGGCCTCATCCTTGCGGCCCGTGTTATTCAGCGCCACGGCGAAATGGTAGAGAATCTGGGGGTCGTTCCGCGCCTCGGAACTCGCCTGCCGCAGCAGGACGACGCCGGTATCGGACTTGCCGGTGGTCGTCAGTATCCATCCGAGCGTGTCCGCGGTTTGCGGCCCCTGCTGCAGCATATAGGCCTGGCGCGCCAGACCCTCGGCCGATGGGTCTTTCTGCTGCTGCTTCACCCAGGCAAGATTGTTGAGCGCCACCGCGTTCAGCGGGCGCTTCGCCAGCACCGCTTTCAGGTTCGCCGCTGCATCGTCATAGCGCTTGGCGGCGATATCGATCTCGCCGAGCTGTCCGATCGAGGCGAGGTCGTCGGGATGCTTGGCAACCCAGTCCGACACCGTCTTCACCGCCGCGTCCGCATGACCACCGCGAAGCTGCGCCGCCGCCAGGCGGGACATCAGGAACTGCGACGGTTCGGCGGCCATGGCCTCGGAATATGCGGCGATGGCATCGTCCGTGCGCGATGCGGTCATCAAAGCGTCGCCTTTCAGGGCGCGCGCCTGGCCGTTATCCCGATCCTGCGCATAAAGCCGCTCGGCGGTGCCGAGCGCCATGTCGGCGCCGCCAGCCTTGAAATCGAGCTGAACGTAGTCCTCCAGCAGAGCATAGGTGCGCGGACTGGCTGCCAGGCCGGCATTGAGCACCGCGCGCGCGCCCTCGTAGTTGGACTCGCCCACCAGCAGCGCAACGAGCTGACGCCGCACCCCCAGCGCCTCCGGCGTGGTCTTAAGTATCTGCTGGTAAATCTGTTCGGCCTCGCCTTTCTTGCCCTGGGCAATCAGCGCCCCGGCTTTCACGGCAAGCAAATTGGCATTGCCGGCGCCAGCTTTATACTGGTCGATAAGGTCCACCGCCTTTTCCGGACTGCCGACACGGATATAGACCTGAGCGAGCGCAGCCGTGAGCTGAACGTTATCAGGCGCGGCCGCATGGGCCCGCTCGATCAGGGCCACCGCCTTGGGCAACTGATTGGACTGCAGGTCGTAGTTCACCAGCATGGTCAGCGCCGGCTCCGTCGTTGGTGCCTTGTCGAGGATTCCTTCAAGCACCGCACCGCCCTCGGCGGAGTTGCCCTGCATCGACATGACGC
>Ga0302319_10021181_pt1 | contig 11718 bp, 8 predicted proteins | sample Bog_T0_2_FD_203319 | JGI IMG/M metagenome (GOLD analysis project Ga0302319, IMG submission 203319) | Peat permafrost microbial communities from Stordalen Mire near Abisko, Sweden - Bog_T0_2 | ecosystem: Environmental > Terrestrial > Soil > Wetlands > Peat | place: Sweden: Abisko, Stordalen Mire...
ATCCGCCATCTGAACCATCGTCTCAGGCTGCATCAGCATCGCAGATGCCGCATGAAGCGCCAGTCCGCGCGACAGGCGAATCTCGATGCGCCCGTTCCATACCCCGGAAAGATCGCAACTGCCAACAATGTGCCCTATCCCAATGCATCGGCCCACAGAATCGCAGTCCGAATCATCGCCAATCGGAATCAGCTCCATCGCCAGCATCTGCTCCCAGAACAGCGCGTTTGCTCTTTGTATGCTGACCTCGGTTATAGCATCGTGCATAGCTTCACTCCTTGGCGTTTCTGCCTCGACCCGCAACAATCAGTTCCGATGTGTCCGAAGCACCGGACTTCACCGAGGCAATATTGGCTCGACGTGCGCGCACAGTTTGTCCGCACAGATTAGCCATACCTCATCTATCGGGGATTTATGGGAGTTCTTTAACGTCGGCAGGAACTCCACCTCTCCGTCTTTTACCCCACACTGTTCACGCATCTCCGATCCGGATTTGCTTTGCCAATCCGCTATCCGGCGATTTAGGCTTCTCCCCGACATGTCCAACACACAGAACCTCTCTACTCAAACGTTTATTCGTGCAGCCTTCATCGTCGGGTTGGTCGCCTCGGGATTGACAGGGGCCATGCTGCCGGCACAATCTGCGCTCTCCGGTCCGGTTGCCGATTCGCCGGCAATCGAAGACCAGGCCCACGCGATCCTGTCCAAGCTGACCCTCGACCAAAAGATCACGCTGCTCGGCGGGGTCGATGGCATGTTCACGCAGGCCGTGCCCTCGGCCGACTTGCCGCGCTTCAAGATGTCCGACGGACCGCTCGGCGTGCGCACTTGGGGGCCTACAACAGCCTACGCCGGCGGCGCCGCTTTAGCCGCAACCTGGGACCCCGAAGTTGCGCGCAGAGTGGGCGAAGGACTAGGCCGCGATGCCCGCGCCCGTGGCGTTGATTTTCTCCTCGGCCCCGGCGTTAACATCGCGCGCTCGCCTGTAAGCGGCCGTAACTTCGAGTACTTATCCGAAGATCCCTTTCTGAACGCCCATCTTGCCGTTCCCTATATCGAATGCGTGCAGTCGCAAGGAGTAAGCGCAACCGTAAAGCACTTCGCCGCAAACAACCAGGAATACGATCGCCACAACGTCAGTTCCGACGTCGACGAACGGACACTGCGCGAGGTTTATTTCCCAGCTTTCGAAGCGGCCGTCAAAGTAGCCCAGGTCACCGCGGTAATGGACTCCTACAACTACGTCAACGGAGTCCACTCCACCCAAAACGAGTTCCTGAATCTTAAAGTCCTCAAAGGTGAATGGAACTTCAAGGGCGTCCTGATGTCCGACTGGGACGCGACCTACGACGCCATCGGCGCAGCCAACAACGGTCTCGACTTCGAAATGCCTTACGCCAAGTTCATGAACCAGAAGGAGCTGCTACCTGCAATCAAGGCCGGCAAAGTCAAGGAGTCGACCATCGACGACAAGATCCTTCGCCTGCTGCGCGTAGCTCTGCGCTACCACTGGATCGGACCCGACGCTCGTCCTCAATATGTCGATTCGCTGCCCTCATATTCAGTCTCCGACCGCGCTATCGCACTGCAAGGCGCTCGCGAGGGCCTCACCCTGCTCAAGAACGACGGACACTTTCTTCCTCTCGACCCGAGCAGAGTAAAGACTATCGCCGTGATCGGCCCCGATGCATGGCCCGCAGTCACTGGCGGCGGTGGGTCTTCCCAGGCCCAGGCCTTCGAGCCCGTCAGCATCCTCACCGGACTGACCAATCTTGGCGCTCAGTCCGGTGTGAATGTCGTCTACGCGCGCGGCCTCCCGGAAGTAGGCGACATCTTCGGCAATACGCATTTCGAAGGTGACGTGCACGTTGAGACATTTTCCGGGCACGAGTTCGCAGGCAAAGCAGAGGAAAGCCACCAGCCGCAAATCAACGACCTGAAACAGGCCATGTGGGATGCGGAAGATCCCAACCCGCGCAGCCTGCGCTACACCGCGACCTACAAGCCTGAGCAGAGCGGCAAGTATCTGCTCCTCGCCGCCGCGTCAGGCGAAGACTCCTTCATCGTGAAGATCGATGGCAAGCAGCTTCTCGAACAACCCCATCGCGAAGGTCAGATTCCTCTTTCCACCACGATCGAACTCACGGCAGGCAAGCCGATTCACATCGTCGCCGACTACGTTCCGCATACTCCCGGTGTGCGTCTGGCGCTCGGACTCGCACCCGAGTCCAGCCTCATTTCAGATGACGCCAGGAGGCTCGCCAAGTCAGCCGATGCCGTCGTTCTTTCGATTGGCTTTGACGCCGACACCGAGAGCGAGGGCTACGACCGCACCTTCGAACTGCCCTGGGGACAGGACGCCTTGATCGAAGCCGTCGTTGCAGCCAACCCAAAGACCGTAGTTCTGCTCACCGGCGGAGGCGCCGCCGACACCCATCGCTGGCTCGATAAAGTCCCCGCGCTCCTGATGACCTATTACCCCGGCCAGGAAGGCGGCACAGCCATCGCAGATGTATTGCTGGGTAAACAGAATCCCGAAGGCCATCTGCCCGTAACTTTCGATCGCGACTGGAAAGACAATCCATCCTACAACGATTACTACTCGCACAAGGAAGCCGATGGCATCCAGCATGTGCAGTACAAAGACGGCCTGCTGGTCGGCTATCGCTACTGGACAACAACCGGCAAGCACGCGCTTTATCCCTTCGGCTACGGTCTCAGCTACACAACTTTCTCCTTCGCCAACCTCAAGCTTCCAGAGTCAGTGAAAGTAGGCGGAGAAGCGGAAGTCAGCTTTGACGTCTCCAACACCGGCAGCGTAGCCGGCGCAGAAGTCGCACAACTCTACGTCTCCGAACCCGGCGCAAAGGTCAAGCGGCCCGAGCGCGAACTAAAGGGATTCGAAAAAGTTCGCCTCGCTCCAGGTGAAACCAAACACGTCACCCTCAAGCTCGATGCGCGTTCCTTCTCCTACTGGGATGAAGCGTCCAAGAACTGGAATATGGAAGCAGGCAAGTTCGTCATCCACGTCGGCGATTCCTCCGAATCCACACCGCTCGAGGGAAGCTTGACCGCCATCGAATAGGTGCTTCGCAATAGCGCAAAAAGAATCGGCCTGCGAAGACCCTCTTCGCAGGCCGACTTCTTTTTTCGCATATTCGTTCTCTAGTTGATATGGCCCACCCCGAAGATCGCTTATCCGTTTTGAAGAGTACGGGCTTCAGCCCGTACGTAAGCCTCGCAAGAAACAAATCTGGCTTTGGCCACCGAGGGAAGGCCGGTCTGTTGGTCTCAGCCCTTGCAGGCACTGAAAATGGATTCAATCATTGAGACATTAGACTAGCTTTCGTCGATAGGATTGTTCGCGTAGTGCAGCAACACCGCGACCGCACAGGAAGTGAGCCGTGTCGCCGCCGAATCCGCTCGGCTGGTCAGGATCACCGGCACCTTGGTTCCCAGCACGATGCCCGCCAACTGCGCGCCCCCTAAGTACTCCAACTGCTTGGCCAGCATGTTGCCCGATTCAAGATCGGGCACCACCAGGATGTCAGCCTGGCCAGTAACGCGCGATACCAGCCCCTTGATCTGCGCGGCCTTTGTGCTGACTGCCGTGTCAAAGGCCAGCGGTCCATCCAACACGCCGCCGGTGATTTGTCCGCGGTCGGCCATCTTGCAAAGCGCAGCCGCATCCAGCGTCGATTTGATCTTCGGATTCACCGTTTCAATCGCAGAAAGCAGCGCCACCTTGGGCTCATGGATTCCCAGCGCGTGCGCGAGATCAATCGCGTTCTGCACAATGTGAATCTTGTCTTCCAGCTCTGGCTCGATGTTGATCGCCGCATCCGTGATGAGCAGTGTTCGCGCGTAGGCAGGCGTGTCCATCACAAAGACATGCGAGATGCGCCGCGAGGTGCGCAATCCACCGTCTTTCACCATCGCCGCGCGCATCAACTCATCGGTGTGCAGGCTGCCCTTCATCATGGCCTGCGCTTCGCCTTTGTGGCACATGGCGACGCTGATCACGGCAGCCTGTTCTTCCGTGAGTGCATCCACAATCGGGTAGGCGTCGATGTTCAGATGGACCTTTCTGGCCAATGCCAGCAGCTTGTCTTCGGGACCAATCAGCGTAGGCAGGATCAGTCCAGCCTCGGCTGCCTCAACCGCTCCACGCAACGCGACATCGGAGAGCGGCCAGCATACAGCAGTGGTAATCGCCGGCAACTCCTCGCAGCGCTCCAGGAACTGATGAAAGACGTGAAAATCCGCAGGATGCCCTACCAGCGGATCCAAAGCAACCGATTCACCCAGTGTCGCGAGATCGCTCATGGAATATTCTCCCGGCAGGCCCAGCCCGCCTCAAACCCATTCTCGCCCCTTTTCCTGAGTTCAGATAGGACGCCCGTCACATCGGGCAAATCCGAATCGTTGTATTGGCGCATTTTCACCAATCTTTTCCGTTCCAGCCAAACCCTGCTATGCTGACCTGCGCAGCAATGAGCGATACTAGAAAAGCGATTTAGGAAGGCGGTCGAGCAATGTGGTTCCTGGGTATGGATGTGGGCACAAGCGGCACCCGCGCGGTGCTGGTGGACGAGCAGGGAAGCGTTGTCAGCTCCGCCTCGGAAGATCATGCACCCTTTCGCACGCCGCATCCCGGCTGGGCCGAGCAGGATCCGGAAGACTGGTGGCGCGCTGCCCTGATCGCCATTCGCGGCGCCATCGATGCCGCTCCCACGCCCCATCAGCCCATTGCCGGCGTCGGCCTCACCGGCCAGATGCATGGCGCGGTCCTACTGGACAAGGACGGCATTGTCCTGCGCCCATCCCTGATCTGGTGTGATACGCGCACCCAGCCCCAATGCGACTGGCTGACCGCGGAAATTGGCTACGACCGGCTCATCGAGCTCACCTGCAATCCCGCGCTGCCCAACTTCACCCTGACCAAGCTGCTCTGGGTCAAAGAACACGAGCCCGAAATCTTCGCGCGCACCGCCCACATCCTTTGCCCCAAGGACTACGTCCGCTTCCGCCTCACCGGCAAATACGCCATCGACGTGCAAGAGGCCAGCGGAACCCTGCTTCTGGACGTAACGAATCGTCGCTGGTCCTCCCAAGTAGCTGCAGCCGCCGGCATTCCCGAAAGCTGGCTGCCCGAAGTCTTCGAATCTCCCGAAGTCTGCGCCCAAGTTTCGCCAGAAGCCGCCAGCCTCACTGGCCTGACTGCCGGTACTCCCGTCGTCGCCGGAGCCGGAGACCAGGGAGCAGGCGCCGTAGGCATGGGGATTCTCCAGCCAGGCTCCGTCTCCGCAACAATCGGCACCTCCGGCGTAGTCTTCGCAGCCACCGCCAGCCCGATCAAAGATCCCAAAGGCCGCCTGCACACCTTCTGCCACGCCGTCCCCGGCCGCTGGCACGTCATGGGCGTCACCCAGTCAGCCGGCCTCAGCTACCGCTGGCTCAAAGAGACCTTCTTCGCCGGCCAAAATTACGACCAACTCACCGCAGCAGCCGCATCCGTCCCTCCCGGCAGCGACGGCCTCGAATGGGCCCCCTATCTCCTCGGCGAGCGCACCCCGCATCTAGACCCCGAAGTGCGCGCAGCTTTTACCGGCATCGGAACCACCCACACCGCAGCGCATTTCGTCCGCGCCGTCCTCGAAGGCGTGGCGTATTCCCTTCAGGACACCTTCTCGCTCTTCGCCGCGTTAGGCATTCCAGTTAGCGGCATCCGCCTCGGCGGAGGCGGAGCACGCGGTCCGCTCTGGCGTCAGATTCAAGCTGGCGTCTACGGCCACGCTGTCGAAGTCCTGACCGCGGAAGAAGGCGGAGCCTTCGGAGCCGCATTGATGGCCGGCGTAGGAGCCGGAGCATGGCCAGATCTCGACGCAGCCTGCGCCCAGGGCATCACTGTAGCCGAACGCATCGAGCCCGACCCCGCATGGCTGAAAGCCTACGCGGCGGGATACGAAAGATGGCGGAAGCTCTATCCAGCCCTGGCCACCTTGCGCTGATGCGTCAGCTTACCCTCGAGCGCCTGCGGCAACGAGCGCGTCCTCACCACTCCAGCAGCAACATCTCCGAGCAAAATCCCGGTCCCATCGCGATCAATAGGCTGCGTGTACCCTTGGCCGGGCGATGCTCCCGCAGGACGTCATTGAGCACCATCAGGACCGAAGCCGAAGAAAGATTCCCGGTTCTGCGCAGCGCATCCCAGCTAAGCGCAAAATCCTCCCGCGTACGCCCAAGCGCTTCGGCATTGGCCTCCAGCACCTTGGGACCGCCCGTATGCATGATCCAATTGCCGATATCTCCGCGAACCAGGCCATGACCAGCCAGAAATTGGTCTACATTCCGCCCCAGATGCTGCTTCACCACCGCAGGAACATCGGCGGAAAGCACAATGCGAAATCCTTTTTCCGAAATCTCCCATCCCATCACATCGTGCGTGTCCGGATAGAACGTCGCCTGGCTGGCGGCAATGGTAGGACCCTCGTATCCAAGCTCGTTCGCCAGATCTCTTCCCGCAACAAGAACAGCTCCGCATCCATCTCCAAACAGCCCCGAAGAGATGAGATTCGGCACCGAGATGTTATCCCGCTGCCAGGTAAGCGAACACAGCTCGATGCTCAGCAGAATCGCAGCCTGGTCAGAATAAGCGCGCACATAATCCGCCGCTCGCGCCAGTCCGGACGCGCCCGCAACGCACCCCAACCCGAAGATTGGTGTGCGCTTGATGTGCGCCGGCAGCCCGAGCGTGTTTATGATGCGAGCTTCAATGGACGGACACGCGATCCCGGTCACAGAAACCGAAATGATGCTGCCGATCTTCTCCGCCGGCAGGCCACTCTCGCGCAGCAGCGTTGAGATGGCCTGTTCGCCAAGCTTCTCAGCCGTTTCAATCCAGACATCATTGGTCTTGCCCCAGGTGTCGAGCGCGTAATACTCCTTGAGCGGCCTGCAGAAATAGCGACCCTCAACGCCGGTGCGGGAATGCAGCCGCTCTAGCACCGCAGCATTCTCAAGCCCCTTATCCCAGTAAGTCTTAAGCGCAGTCAGAACCTCGTCCTGAGTGAAGTAATACGGCGGAAATGCAGTCGTGGTGGCAACAATCTTCAATGGGAGAAATCCCCTCAAGCGCGGCCACTTAGGCCCTGAGAATCGAGGACGGCCGCAACTCGCTAAACCATTGTACGAACCGCGGCGGAGCAATCATGCTCCGTCAGACACGACAATTACAATTGCACAAAATTCCCTGGCGTGTCCCGATAACGGATCTACCCCTGCCATGGGTTGAAAACCGCAGCGCCCGTCAACTCGAAATGCGCGGCATTTCGTGTTGCCACAGTCATTCCGTGAACGAGTGCAGTTGCGGCAATCAATCCATCCCGAACAGGGTAGGGATGGGGCACATGAAACGTCGCGCTACGCAGAGCTACCTGCGTATCGATCGGTAGAATCCGGCCCGAAAACGCAGGTAAGAGATAGCGATCGAGCCATTTCCGCAAAAGCGCGCCCTGAGATGTATCGCGGCTTTCAATCAGCAAGACGCCGATTTCCAGTTCCTCGACAGTGATAGCGGATAGGAACAGATCTTCAGCACGGACCCCGTTCGCCCACGTTTCAACGTTGCGATCGCCTCTCCCGTTTCGAATCCTCCGCAATTCGGATATGACATTTGTATCGAGCAGATAGATCAAGACAGATCCGCACCTTGTGCCAGGTCGGTCAACCGAGGGGGCTCAAAGTCGAAATCCTGGTCGTCCGGCATCGCTAGCAGATCGAGAATGCTTTTCCCGTTGCCCGTGATTTGTTGATACTTCTCGATCGTCAGCAACACGTGTGCCGTACGTCCCCTGTCCGTAATGAAAACAGGCCCCTTTTCGGCCGCCTTCTTCGCGGCGCTGGCATTTTGATTAAATTCGCGACTTGAGATCGTTGTGATTGCCACGAGCGCCTCCGCAATGTAGATATGTGCCTACATCATAGCCGGAAGGCGGAGCCCGTGCACTGTTGCGGCTAGGCCTTAATCCGAAGCCAGGCTAAGCTCATGCCTCACGTCCGCCCCGCGAATCCAGAAGATGACATCGGTAGCAATATTGGTCGCATGGTCGGCAATCCGCTCCAGGTTCCGCGCGATCAGCAGCGCATTCAGAGCCTGTGGCGTCTCTTCCGGCTTGCGCTGGATGCGCGCCAGCAAATCCGCCTGCGCCTTGCGGTTCATGCGGTCGATCTCATCGTCCATCTCGCGCACGGTATCCGCCACCTGGGCATCCCCGTCGAGCAGCGACTGCAACGCCGTCCGGATCATGCGCGTGGCGTACTCGCCCATGGCAAAAAGGTCGACCGGCAGATCCACCTGCGGTAGTTCCAGAACATCGCGTGTCCGGACCGCGATGCTCATCGACTGGTCACCGATCCGCTCCAGATCCCCATTGATCTTGATCACCGCCAGGATGAACCGCAGATCGATAGCCATGGGCTGCTCCTTGGCGAGCAGTTCGTAAGCCATCTCGTCTAGGGCGCGCTGCGCGGTATTGATCGCCGTCTCATTTTCGCGGACGTACTGGCACAACCCCGCGTCCCGGTGCAGATATGCGTCCACCGAGGATTCCACGGCCTGCTGGGCTAACGCCGCCATCGCCAGGATCTTATCCTTGAGTTCGGCGAGCTGTAGTTGAAAGTGAATTCGCGGCACGGTGGAATCTCCTGATCTAATGATTGTGCATGATCGGGTGTTACCGCCATGCAAATTTCACAGGCGGCGTTGGCCGGGTGCATCAAAACCGTCATATCCTCAACAACTTTCCGGAATCGGAAGCCGCACTTTGTTTCCCGCCTGACCCTGGGCAAGTTAAGCTAGGGAAATGCCCGCCCCCTCCCATGCAGCAGCGAAAATGATCAGTTTCAACCCCGCCGATCACCAGGTCCACGAGATGTACAAGCTCATGGTGGGCCTGATTGTGCCGCGTCCGGTCGCCCTGGTGTCGACGGTGGACCGGGATGGCGTCCCCAACGTAGCACCCTTCAGCTTCTTCAGCGGCGTCGGCTCCAATCCGCCTACCGTGCTTTTTTGCCCCTCTCTGCGCGCCAGTGGAGACAACCGCAAAGACACCCTGCGCAATGTCGAACAGACCGGCGAATTCGTCATCAACGTCGTCTCCGACGCGATTGCCGCCAAGTCCAACGCCACGGCGGCCGAGGTAGGACCCGAAATCGATGAATTTGAGCTGGCTGGCTTTACGCCCATCCCCAGCGAAGTGGTGCGCGCCCCGCGCGTAGCCGAATCCCCCGCTCAGATGGAGTGCAAGCTCCTGCAGGTCATCATCACCAATCACGCACCCGGTGGCGGAGTCATTGTGCTCGGCGAAATCGTGCGCTTCCACGTCAACACCGAGCTCGAGCACAACTTCCGCATCGACCCGGAAAAGCTCGACGCCGTCGGCCGCATGGCCGGCAACACCTGGGCCCACACCCGCGATCGCTTCGAACTCGAACGGCCCAAATAGACAGGCAATACTTCCTCGGTTTGCCGGAAATTAGAAGTCGTATGGTAGGTCATTCGATAGGACCGAAGAACTCGTTTTCTCTTTTTTAAGAGTTACCGCAGACCTGAGACTCTGGTACGCTGTTCGTACCCGATTTCGAAGAAAGGAAGGAACCATGAAGACACCCAACGCGTCCAGCGACCCCAAATCGTCGGTCGAGTTCCTTCCCGGCCTCTCGCGCAGCTAGACCCTTTCACCAGCTTTATCGGATAGGTCCTCAGCGCAGCCTGAAGGCGGCTCTCGAAATCCCTCTTTCCTTTTGAACCTGAATACGAATCTGGATATTGAGCCCGACAGGTCTGCGCACATTGTGTCCGCGGGTTCGAGATTCTCGAGCGAGACTTTTATGAGCCAAAGTTCAAGCAAAAACGTATTGAGCAAAGTGCTGGCTTTTCTCTTCCGTCACTGGCGGCGCGAAAAGTGGTTGGCGGTGTGGGTGGCGCTTTGCATGATAGTGGCCACAACCGCGGACCTGCTGATGCCGATCTATGCCGGCAAACTGGTGGACGCGATCGCGACGCATGCGGCGGCGCGTTCGCTGGCGCTGCGCGGCGCCCTCGGTGCGATCGCGATGATGGCGCTGCTGGGCGGCGTGGTGACGGTGTTGCGGTACGTGGCGCTGGTGGGAATCATCCGGCTGACGCTGCGTCTGATGTCGCGTTTTGCCAGTGAGGCGTTCTGGCGGGTCCAGCGGTTTTCGACCGACTGGCATGCCAACAATTTCGCAGGCGCGATCGTCCGGCGGATCACGCGCGGCATGTGGGCTGTTGACATGATGGACGACATCCTGCTGCTCGAGATGTTGCCCGCGCTGCTGGTTCTGGTCGGCTCGTCGCTGCTGCTGGGGCTGCGCTGGTCGGGCATGGGTGGAATGGTAGCATTGGGCGCGCTTGCGTATATCGCTGTCTCGGTCTCGCTGTCGCTCTATTACGTAGCCCCGGCAGCGCGGCTCTCCAATGCCCAGGACACGCGGATTGGCGCCTCTGCTGCCGATGCGATCACGTGCAATGCTGTGGTCAAGTCGTTTGGCGCGGAGAAGCGCGAAGACTATCGGCTGGCGAAGGTGCTGGACAAGTGGAACAAGCGCACCTGGAGAACGTGGACAAGGGCGACGCGTAACGGGAGCCTGCAGATGCTTCTGTTGCAAGGGCTACGCTCGCTCGTGCTGCTATACGCGGTGTGGCTATGGTGGCAGGGGCGGGCGACGGCTGGCGACATGGCGTTTGTGCTGACAAGCTACTTCATTGTGCATGGCTATCTGCGCGACATCGGGCAGCATGTGCGCAATCTCCAGCGCTCTGCCAATGAGATGGAGGAGATGGTCGAGTTCCACTCGCAGCCGCTGGGCGTAATCGATCGCGCCGATGCAAAGCCAATCCATGTTAGGAAGGGCGAGATCCTCTATGACCGCGTGACGTTCTGCTACAAGGGCCAGACGGAGCCGCTGTTTCAGGATTTCTCGCTGCGCATCGGCGCCGGCGAGCGTGTGGGGTTGGTGGGGCATTCAGGATCGGGTAAGACGACGTTCGTGAAACTATTGCACCGGCTGTACGACGTAGGCAGCGGAAGTATCGTAGTTGACGGGCAGGACACCGGCTGCGTGACGCAGGACTCACTGCGCGCGCAACTGGCGCTGGTGCCGCAAGAACCGATCCTCTTTCATCGCACGCTGGCGGAGAACATTGCGTATGGAAGGCCGGATGCGGCGATGGCGGAGATTGAGAAGGCCGCACGGCTGGCCCATGCGCACGAGTTCATCCTCCGCCAGCCCAAGGGGTACCACACACTCGTCGGCGAACGCGGCGTGAAACTCTCTGGAGGCGAGCGGCAGCGTGTGGCGCTGGCGCGAGCGTTTCTGGCCGATACGCCGGTACTGGTCCTCGATGAAGCGACCTCGAGCCTCGATTCAGAATCCGAGGCGCTGATCCAGGAAGCGATGGAGAGGCTCATGGTAGGGCGAACCTCGATCGTGATTGCGCACCGGCTCTCGACCGTGCGCATGATGGACCGGATTCTTATCTTCGATCGCGGACGTGTGGTGGAAGAGGGAAAGCATGAGGAACTGGTGCGGCGCGAAGGCGGCACGTATCGGAGGCTGTTCGAGCGGCAGGCGCTTGGCCTGGTGGCGGGCATCGAAGACGTATTCGACGGCGAGTCGTATCTCTCGGACAAC
>Ga0302319_10021183_pt1 | contig 11717 bp, 7 predicted proteins | sample Bog_T0_2_FD_203319 | JGI IMG/M metagenome (GOLD analysis project Ga0302319, IMG submission 203319) | Peat permafrost microbial communities from Stordalen Mire near Abisko, Sweden - Bog_T0_2 | ecosystem: Environmental > Terrestrial > Soil > Wetlands > Peat | place: Sweden: Abisko, Stordalen Mire...
GTTTGCGTATTTGAACAAATCGGCTATCGCAACGCCGGTCAAAAAGGAAGTCACATCCAGCTGGAAAAACCGGGCGTCGCTCGGCCGCTTATCGTGCCCCGTTACGACGAAGTTGGGCAGGACATCGTCACGAACCTCATACGCTCCGCTGGGATCACCCGGCAGGCGCGCATTCCTCGCGCTTCTGAAGAATTGTTAGCACCAAATTGCCATTGACTTTGGGAACACCCCAGAGGATAATTGCGCCTCGAAAACCGGGGGGGGGTCCATGGAAACCGCGATTGGTGTTTTTTCTTCTCACGCCGCAGCCGAAAGCACGGTGCGTGAATTACTAAAGGCTGGGGTACCGGAAGACTCCATCGTCTTTTTGACTCGCTCCGAGCACGAGACCACCACCCAGGGAAAGCAGGCGGGCGCGACGGTGGGCGGCTTCATGGGCATGGCGACCGGCATGTCAGCCGGAGTGGTCGCCGCCACCCTGATGGTGACCGGTGTGGGAGCAGTTTTCGCCCTGGGTTTTGGGGCCGCCGCGCTTCTCGGCCTGGCTGGCGCCGGAACCGGCGCCGCTGTGGGCAAAGCCGTGGCCGAGCCTGCCAATCGTCTTCTGCCTACCCCGGACGAAAAGTGTTCGGAAGATGTGCTGTTCTTCCGCGAAGTCTTGAAGGCGGGCCGGTCGCTGGTTGTGGTGCGAACCGATTCCAAGGAAGTCGCGAGCACTGCATCCGCCATCCTCGATGAAATGGGCCTGGGCATCGGCGCAAAAACTCCGGTCAAGATGCAGGTCGTTACCCGCCAGGTGGCGGACGTCTCCGTGGTCGACGTCGGCGGGCGTATCACCATGGGTGAAGGAAACGCCATGCTGCGCCAGGCCGTCCGCGAGTTGCTCGACGCCGGTCGAAAGAAAATTGCTTTGAACCTCTATGAAGTTGGCTATATCGACAGTTCAGGCATGGGGGAGCTGGTCAAGACGTTGACCACCGTCCGTGGTCACGGTGGGGAGTTGAAACTGGTCAATCCCAGTAAGCGGGTGCATGATCTTCTCCGTCTCACCAAGCTCTCCGCAGTTTTTCCCATCGAAGCAGACGAGGCTAGCGCAGTTCAATCTTTTAGAGGGACGCGCTCGGAAGTCGCATAATCCTTCTTGTGACTCCTCGCTGCGACGGACTGGAAAGTCTGTCCCCGTCCGGCTTGCATACGCGCGCAAGAAATCGAAGCTGAAGGCAATGATCGCATCGCTTCCTGCGCGCTGGCACCTTCCATCCGGACGGCATACAATACTGAAGGTAAACGAATTTCGTATGTCTCCCACTCCCGACGACCTTACCATCATCAAAGATGACATGATTGCCTTTATCGAAGGCCACGGTATGAGCCGATTTCATGGCTACGTGGACTATGAAGAGGTGCAATGCATTATGTGGGAAACCGGCAACAATCCTGACGCATGGAAGGATTTCGTCGAGCTTGCCAAGAGCGCCGGTGCCCCCTTCCTTACTATGCACGCCTGGAAACTGGACCGTGAGGAATTGGACGAACTGGTAGAGCGTTTATCTCACTCCGAATTCTCCGACGGCGACGATATTGAAGACGCGCGCTGGCTGCGGGCTCACACCGGCAAGGTCGGATTTCTGCAGCTGGGATGGGCCTACCAGGGTTCCATGTTCCTGTGCGAGGTCAATACGGAATGGTATGAGCGCTACCAGCACCTGCTGGAAATGTCGGAAGACTTCGGGGGCATCCCTATCGACGAGCCCGATCAGGACGACGAGACCTAACAGTGCGCGAACACTCCCGCTGGGAATTAGCGGCTGAAGATCCAGAGCAGGTTCAGTCCCTGGCCGCAAGTCTGCTTGATCTGCCACAGCGGGATCTGCCTCAGTTGCAATTCAAGCGCGACTCCAATTCACTCCATCGCGGTCCGGCGGTGACGCTGGCGCGGTTGCTCATCCATCGCGGCGTTACGGACGCCGCGTCCGCCGCATGCTTTCTTGCTCCATCGCTTTCTCATCTGCATTTGCCGGAGCGCATGACCGGCCTGCGCCGCGCCGTCGATCGCATCGACGCGGCCATCGCGCGCAACGAACGCATCTTGATTTACGGCGACTACGACGTCGACGGCACGATGGCGATCATCATTCTAAAGACCGCGATTGAACTCTGCGGAGGCACCACCGACTTCCACGTGCCACATCGCATTCGCGAAGGTTACGACATGCGCGACGACGTCATCGAGCGCGGAGCCGCCGCGGGCATCCGGCTCATCATCAGCGTGGATATGGGGATTCGCGCCTTCGCCCCCGCGGAAACCGCGCACCGGCTCGGTGTGGACCTCATCGTCACGGACCATCACTTGCCCGGACCGGACGGCGTTCCCAAGGCGCACACCGTGGTGAATCCGAATCAAGCGGGATGCGAGTATCCGTTCAAGCAACTGTGTGGAGCGGGGGTCGCGTTCAAAGTTGCGCAGGGATTGATGCAGCGCCGCCTGCCGGAAAAAGATCAGACGCGATTGTTGTTGTCGTTCATGAAAATTGCGGCGATTGCTACCATCGCCGATGCTGTCCCGCTGACAGGGGAGAATCGCGTCTTCGCCAAGCTTGGGCTGGAAGCCTTGCGCCACGCAGTAAATCCCGGACTGAAGGCGCTGCTCAATGAGGCTCAGATCTCGAACCGGCGTCCCCCCAATTCCACCGAAGTTGCCTTTCGCATCGCGCCCAGAATCAACGCCGCAGGACGCATGGATGTGGCTCGCGATGTGATCGAACTATTCAGCGTGAAAGATCCGGAACGCGCGCGCGAGCTGGCCGCCAAACTGGACCGGCTTAACAGCGATCGACAGGAGGAAGAGCGCCGCATCTTGCGTTCGATCGAAGAGCGCATCGCCGGCGATCCGGCACTGTGCGAGGCTTACTGCATCGTGGTCGATGGCGAAGGCTGGCACCGCGGCGTGATCGGCATCGCCGCCACGCGCGTGGTCGAACGCTATCACCGCCCCGCCATGGTGATCTCGCGCGATGGGGTGGAAGCTCATGGTTCGGGCCGATCCATCCGGCCCTTTCATTTGCTGGAAGCGGTGGAGTCGAGCAGTAGCCTCTTCACCCGCTACGGGGGACACTCGCATGCTTGTGGGTTTTCCATGCCGTCGGCGAATGTGATTCAACTGCGCACCGAGTTGGACGCCTTTGCCCGCAGCCGCCTGACCGAGGCCGATTTCGAGCCCGCACTAGCCATCGAAGCGGAACTCGATCTTGCCGAAATCACGCCCGCGCTGTTTCGCTTGCTGAGTCTGCTGGAGCCATACGGCACGGGGAATCACGAACCGGTTTTCACGGCGCGCAACGTTCGCTTGCTGGCTCCGCCAAAAATTCTGAAGGACAAACACATCAAGCTGAAGCTGAAGGCGAGCGATCCAGAGTCGGAGCAACCAGAACTGTCGGCGATGGCGATCATGACCACTCCACGCTGCCACCCTGACGGCGCGGCTATCCGCCGCGATGAAAAAATAGCGCAAACGAAACTGAGAACCGAGAACCGGGAACTGAGAACTGTTTTCGACGCTCTCGGCTGGAATATGGCCGAGCGTATTCAGCAATCTCAAATCCTTGCCGGAGATGCGATCGACGTCGCCTTCACTGTCGGGCACAACGACCACCCTGACTTCGGTGGGCTGGAGTTGTCGCTGCGGGACTTCAAGTTCAAAGCCGCGGCCCTGCCCGCCGATCCAGATTAAAAAAATTGAAGCGTCATTCGTTAAAATCCCTGGAATCAGTATGTTGTGAGTTTTTGATCTGGCGGAATCCGGCTAAAATATTGAAAGCAAAGAATTTAATCGTAAAATATTGCATTCAAACGACTTATATCTCTATGATATTTGATTGTTTATGACTAATGCGCATAGAGATAGGGTCGCATGTTCAGGAATGCAAGTCAAGGTAATTGTGCAACGGGATGTTGAGACAGTTTGCCGCGAATCAGAAGGGATCGAGCTGCGCTCGATAGACAGCCGAGGGCGGCTGTCCCCACACGAAAATTTTTGGGAACTTCATCACAACATCTGAAGCGTGCCCGGTGCTCAGGAGGATTAGACTGAGGATGGATGCCGCTGAAGATTTACAGGATGCGACGGTTGCTGGCTGTGATTGCGGTGATGTTCTGCCTGGTGGTTGCGGGCATGTATGTTTACGCGCGTCTGCGGCAGCGCAGTGTGCTCAAGGGATTTCCCGGCAAGATCGGGATCGACATCAAGCAGACGGCCAGCGGGTTTCAGTTTTCCAAGTCGGAATCGGGGCGCACAGTTTTTACCCTTCGGGCGAAGGACGTGAAAGAGTTCAAACTCAACGGGCATGCCGACCTGCGCGACGTGAGTATTACGCTTTATGGCCGCGATACCTCGCGCTTCGATCAGATCTATGGGGATGATTTCAGCTTCGATCCGAAGTCCGGCGACGTAACGGCGCGCGGCGAAGTGCAGATCGATCTGCAGGCGAACCCGAGCGGCGATGCCGCGCCGGATCAGGCGATTCCCAAGGAACTCAAAGATCCCATCCACCTGAAGACCCGGGACTTGATTTTCAACCGCAACAGCGGAGATGCGGCCACGGATGCCCGGGTTGATTTCCGCACGCCGCAGGCTACGGGCTGGGCGGTGGGGGTGCGGTATTCGGCGAAGAGCGCGACGCTGACGCTGGCTTCGCAGATTCATGTGACGTTGACGGGACAGGAAGCGGCCACGCTTTTCGCGGCGCATGGAGTGATCACACGCGCGCCACGGGAGATTGTGCTCGACCATCCGGTGATGAAGCGCGAAAGCGGGACTCTGGAATCGGAAAAAGCTACATTCCTTCTAGGACCGGACAATGAAGTGCAGCGGATTCTTGCGACCGGCAACGTGAATGCGGAGACCTCGGCTGAAACTGCTAATCCGATGCGCGCCCGCGCCGATGAAGCGGAACTTTCGCTGGAAGGCAAACAAAACCTGCTGCGCACGGCAGTCCTAACGGGAAAAGTTCACGTGGAGCGGACCGGTCCTCAGTCGATGCAAGGCGATGCTGGACGAGCGGTGCTGGATTTTCGCGGGCAGAACGAACTCGAAAAGGTTCATGCTGCGGAGGGAGTTCATCTGACGCAGCGCGCGGCTGCCGGCGGTCGCACGGTGTCTGCCGATGGTTCGACGCCACAGGATTTCGATCTTACGGCGCCAGCGGTTGATTTCTTTGTTGTGGAAGGGCGGCGGCTGGATCGCGCGGAGACGATCGGAGCGGCGCAGATTACAATCTCGCCGGCAGAGAATCAGAATTCTGCAAGCGAGCAGCGAACGGTCATCACCGCGAGCCGTTTCGATGCGAAATTTGCTTTGACTCCAGAAGGGCGGAGCCGGCTGGATACTTTCCACGGCGCGCCTAATGCGAAGATCGTCAACAGCGCGGCGAGTATGCCGGACCGCGTCAGTACCAGCCAAACGCTGGATGCTACGTTTCTGCCGGGAGGGGGGATCGAATCCATCGTGCAGCAGGGCACGGTGGCTTATTCCGATGCCATGCCCCCGGAGAAACGCACGCAGGCATGGGCGGATAAGGCGGTTTACACGCCGGCGGAACGGATTCTGGTGCTGACGGGCAAGCCTCGGGTGAATGATGGCGGAATGACCACGACCGCGACGACCATTCGCATTAACCGTGCCAACGACGAGGCGATTGCCGACGGAAACGTGAAGACGACCTACAGCGATTTGAAAGAGCAGCCTGACGGGGCTTTACTTGCGTCTTCTTCGCCGATCCACGTGACCGCCGCCCGGATGACAGCGCATAGTGCTACGGCGGTCGCGCTTTACCAGGGGAATACGCGGCTTTGGCAGGATGCGAACATTATTGAGGCTCCTTCCATCCAGTTCGATCTTGATCATCGGTCGCTGGTCGCCCAAGGGACGCGTTTGCAATCGGTGTCGACGGTGCTGGTGCAGGCAGTTAAGGGTCCATCGGAAGTAAGCCGGTCCGCCGTGCCCGGCCAGCAGAAGCAGAATTTGTCCGCGCTGAGTCCGCGGGAGCAGAAAAAGAGTGAGGGGGGTGCGGAAATCAAGAGCAAAACTCCGCCTGAGCCCTCGCGCGTGGATCCGGTCACGGTAACTTCCGGGCGGCTCACTTATTCCGACGCCGATCGCAGGGCTCACTACGAAGGAGGCGTGAAAGCTGTGGGGACTGGATTCACAGCCAGCGCCGACGAGATGGATATCTTCTTGGCACCGAGATCGCAAGTCGTTATTAATAAATCGCTTAGCTCGGCATTGGGCGCGTCGAGCGGGGGGCCGGGACGCTTGGACAAGATGGTTGCTCGATGGAACGTAGTGCTGCAGCAGCCGGGGCGTAGAGCGGAGGGGCAGGCCTTGGTTTATACGGCGTGGGATGACAAATTTGTGCTGACTGGTGGACCGCCTAGCATTTTTGATGCCGAACGTGGCAAGATTACCGGGGTTTCGTTGACTTTCTTCCGGACGGATGATAGGGTGCTGGTAGAAGGCGAAGCAAGTACTCCTGTGGTAACACAAACGCGAATTACCCGGTAAACAACGACCAATGGCAAGATAAATGCGTACCCTGGCCACGGATGAAATTGGCAAGTCGTACCGCGGTCGTCGTGTCGTAAACGGTGTTAGCCTGCGGGTAGAGCAGGCGGAAGTAGTTGGGTTACTTGGTCCTAACGGCGCAGGCAAGACAACAACGTTCTACGCCATCGTTGGCCTGATCCCCCCTGATACTGGCCGCGTGTTGTACGACGGCCAGGACATTACTGACGTTCCCATGTACCTGCGGGCGCGACAGTATGGCATCAGTTATCTCCCACAAGAAGCTTCGGTATTTCGCAAACTCACGGTCGAGGAGAACATCCTCGCGGTGCTGGAGGCTCAGCCTATGTCCTGGCACGAGCGCCGCGAGAAGATGGAGAAGTTTATTGATGAACTTGGGTTGGAGCACATACGGCAGAATCGGGGATATGCGCTCTCCGGCGGCGAGCGCCGGCGGGTGGAAATTGCGCGCTGCCTGTGTATCAATCCCACGTTCATCCTGCTCGACGAACCTTTTTCCGGCATCGATCCCATCGCCGTTCTCGATTTGCAGAAAATTATCAGTGGACTAAGGGCCAGCGGCATTGGTGTGTTGATTACCGATCACAATGTGCGCGAGACTTTGTCGGTTACGGATCGCGCCTACATCATCGACGATGGGAGAATTTTCCGTCACGGAAAGCCCGAGCAGTTGGCGGGGGATCCGGAAGTAAGAAGGGTGTATTTGGGGGAAAGTTTTTCGCTGGTGTGAGAAATCAGTGGTTAGTGTTTAGTGGTCAGTGATTAGTACTGACCACTAAATACTAACCACTGACCACTGACTTTTATGGTTTTACTTCAACACAAGCTGAGCGTCAAACTCTCGCAGCGCCAGATTCTCACTCCTGGCCTGGTGCAGATGGTCTCTGTCCTTGCGCTCAACAAGCTTGAGCTGAAGGACATGATCAATGCGGAGATGGTCGAGAATCCGGTTCTCGAAGAGCTGGAAGAATCCGTTCCGCTGATCGACGAAGTCGGCCGCAAAGAAGAAGACCGCGACCGCCCCACCCCTACCTCAACCGAAGAAGCTCCAATCACGGCCGAGAAGAAAGATCCGTTTGAAGAGATCGACTTCGGATCGTTCTTTCAGGATTATCTCGATCCTGGCTATCGCACGCGCAGCGAGATGGAAGAGATTGAGCGCCCGTCGTTCGAAAACTTTCTTTCGAAGCCGACCAACCTGGGCGATCACCTGGCATGGCAACTGGGCGCGTTGAGCTTGCGGCCGGAGGTTCGCGAGGCTGCCGAGCAGATCATCGGCAACCTCAACGAAGACGGGTATTTGATTTCCAGTGATGAAGAAATGCTGGGCATCGCCCCGCCTGCCACTCCAGAGGCCGATGCCGCTACCGTCAGAAATATTGTGAGCGAAGCGCAGGCGCTGGGACTGGACGAGGCTGCGGCGGAAACGGCGCCAGCGGAGGAAGTTCAGCCCGCGGCCTCCGATTCCTCCAATCCAGTTCCGAGTGAGCCGGTTCCGTACTCGAGCAGTTCGGTATTCAGCACGAGTCCGGTCGAGAGTTCTGTAAGTTCAATTTTCGATCAAGCTAATTTGGAGCAGACGAACCTGGGTCAGGTCGTAAACCTGTCGCCGCTTGAGGCTCCATTCGCGTCGAGCAATGGAAATGGCGCGGCTGTGGCCACCGCTCCCGAGGTGCAAGGTGTTTCGCAGGCGCAGCCCGGGACTGTGGCGCGTCCGGCGCCTGGGGCTCGATTCACGCCGCGCTTCAATGCGGAAGATCTGCAGGAAGCGCTCGAAGTGATTCGCCAACTCGATCCTCCGGGCGTAGGATGCCGCGATCTTCGCGAATGCCTTCTGCGGCAGTTGCGCTACCATCAGCAGCAACTGGCGCTGAATAAGAACACAGAGAAGAATGGCGACAAGCCGGTAAACGGTTCGGCGCAGGTGTTGCAGGATGCCATCGCGATCGTCGACCAGCATCTGCGCGCGGTGCAGAACAAACAGCACAAAGAGATCGCCAAAGCCATCGGCCGCCCCGCCGATGCGGTGCTGCAGGCGCTGGACTACATTCGAACCCTCGATCCCCGCCCCGGCCTGCAATACAACAAGACGCAGGCCCGGCTGATCGAGCCGGATGTTGCTTTCATCAAGCACGGGGACGAATGGCTCGTCCTCATGAATGACGATGACCTGCCGCAGCTCCGGCTTAATCCGGCATACAAAAAGCTGATCACCCGCGAAACCAACGACAAGAATACTCGCGACTACGTGAAAGAGCGCTACAAAAGCGCCATCCAGCTCATCAAGAACATCGAGCAGCGCAAGCAGACCATCACCAAAGTCTGCTACTGCATCGTCGCCCGGCAGCAGGATTTTCTGGAAAAAGGCATCGACCAGCTCAAGCCGATGATGATCAAGGAGGTGGCGGAAGAAATCGGGGTGCATCCCTCTACGGTGAGCCGCGCCGTCGCCAGCAAATATGCGCACACGCCGCAGGGCGTATTCGAGTTGCGCTACTTTTTCAGCGAGAGCGTGCAGGGACCGGAGGGGGGCAATACTTCGTTGCTTATCCTCAAGCGGCGCGTCAAAAAGCTAATCGACGAGGAAGATCCCGCTCGCCCGCTAACCGACGAACAACTGACCCGCATTCTGCAATCGCAAGGCATACAGGTCACTCGCCGCACCGTAGCGAAATACCGGGAAGACATGCGCATCCCCAGCACCCATCAGCGTAGAGTAAAAGAATAGGCACCATCGCTTATCGCAGGCCAGCCCCGCCGATAAGGCGGATACAACTTAAATGCAGTGCCCAATTTATCTCACGCACGAATTTATGGAGGGGCGCTCATGAACGTGGAATATACCGGCAGACACTGCGAAGTGACTTCCGCCGTCCGCCACGAAGTAGAAACCGGCCTCGCTAAGATTCGCAAAATCCTCGGCGGCAGCTTTGAAGCGAAAGCCATCCTCGCGGTCGAAAAGCATCGTCACAAAGCCGAGATCACGATTCATCCCCGCAACGGCCCGCTGGTCGGCCTGGCCGAGGCTGGCGACATGCTGGTTGCGGTCAGCGGAGCGCTCGACCATCTTGAAAAGCAGGCCGTGAAGTATAAGACTAAGTGGCAATCCAGGAAGCGCTCCGCCCGCAAGAGCGAAGAAGTAAAGAAGTGGAATGGGCACTCTACGCCGCCCGATGAAACCGCACCCCAAACCAAGGTTGGTGTTACTGAGAAAACCGCGGTCCCGGTGGTGGTGCACCGTTACCCCGCCGTGGCCAAGACCACCGAGGTCCACCTGGTTCGCTCCGACGATGCGGTATCGATGCGTCCCATGACCCTGGAAGAAGCCATCAAGGAAGCTCACTTCCGCGATCGCGACGTCTTCGTCTTCCGCGATCCCAAAGGCAAATTGATGATCCTGCACCGCACGCGCGACGGGAAGATGGAGCTGATCGAGGCGCCCTAGATCTGACAGACGGGATGTTCATTTCTCGACTCGACCGCCAACCTTTTTCTCACTTCTGCAAAAGGATGTTGCCCAGCCACGGAACCGGCAATGCGCCCTGGTCCAAAGCGCGATCGTGAAATTCGGCAAGCGTGAAGTCCTTTCCTTTCGCAGCTTCATAGGCGCGCCGCAGACGCCACCATTCGCTGGTACCGACGTAATAGGTCGGCAACTGGGTGGAGCTGATCTTGGCGCGTTGCAATTTGCCCTCAGCCTCGGCCTGCGTCTGGAAGGCGTCATTCATCATAAAAGACATCGCCTGCTCGTCCGTCATTCCCATGGTCTGCATGCGGACGTCGAGGACGGTGTTTCCGACGGCGCGCAGCCAGACTTTCAGGTAACTCAGGCGATAGCGGGGATCGTTGTCGGCAAACCCTTGCTGCATCATGACCTGGGCAATGTATTCCGCCCAGCCTTCGACATATGCTCCGTTGCCGTAGAGGGCCCGCGTGAGGCGGCGGGTTAAAGGCTCAATTTCGTTGGCGTGTTCCGCCTGCACATAGTGTCCGGGCAGAGCTTCGTGAATGGTCAGCCACTTCAGCACCCAGTTGTTGTATTCGCGCAGCTTCGATTCGGCTGCGGCTTGGGGCGTCTTGGGATCGATGGGCGTGACCCAGTATTGTGCTTCAGCGCTCGGATCGAGCGGGGGCGCGGAGTGGAAGCCAGCCACGGAAAAACTACCGCGCATGAAGGGCGGGGTAGGAATGACCTTGAGGTTATCGCGCGCTTTCAGCGAGACGATTTTCTTGTCCACAATGAATTGCCTTATCCCTGCGAGATCGTCTTTGATGGTTGGGATCAGGTCGTCGCGTTTCGGATGATCGTCAGAAATCTTTTTCAGCACCTCACCAATGACTTTGTTCTCGCGTTCCTGTGGACTGAGGCTTGCATGGTCGTCGTGATCGGGGAAATATTGCTGGTGCAGAGGCAATGCGATCTGCAGCATTTCTTTCCGCGTCTTCTTGAGTTCCTGTTCCGCGTCCGCCAGGACTTTTTCCGGGGTCACCGGAGTTTGCATGACCAGGCGAAATTTCTCCGCGTAAAGATCTTTGCCCAGGCGCCACGTGCGATCGGTCTTACGCTGCGCGAAATCGTTCTGGAGCCAGCGGGAGAAATTCTTGAGCGCTTCAACAGCGGGTGGCGCTACATGGTCGAACTGCGGTCTCAATTTCGATCCCGCTGGAAAAGCAGCGGCAATCGTGCTCTGGATCAAGTCTAGGTTGCCATCGTTTTCCTCGAGGGCGACCTTAATGAAAATGGGATCGGCGTTGACCAGCCGGGTTCGCGCCTGTTCGAGAAAACGCGGAGTCGAGGCCAGGCGCGACAGGATGTGGCCGAGCCGCACATCCTCGGGCGCATAATCGTCGGTGAGCGGCTGAAAGAGCGCGCTGCCCAGGAGTTCCACAAAGACGGTGGGGTTGTGCTTGGAATCCTGGATGCGATCCAGTTCGAGCAGATTGAGCGCGATCTGGTCGTCGATCAACTGCCAGTCGGCGGCATCTTCGACGCCGAGAGACGCGAGCGGGGTCTCGGTGCGGAAGCGTTCTCGCCACTCGGCATACACGCGGCGCTGCTCCGCGTAGCCGGCGGGACTGACATCATCGAGCAGCGCATCCAGCGCAATGTTCTTGCCGGTCTTGGGATCCAGATGCG
>Ga0302319_10021184_pt1 | contig 11717 bp, 9 predicted proteins | sample Bog_T0_2_FD_203319 | JGI IMG/M metagenome (GOLD analysis project Ga0302319, IMG submission 203319) | Peat permafrost microbial communities from Stordalen Mire near Abisko, Sweden - Bog_T0_2 | ecosystem: Environmental > Terrestrial > Soil > Wetlands > Peat | place: Sweden: Abisko, Stordalen Mire...
CGCTATCCTTCCGCAGTAAAGGCCTTTTACATGGAGCCCGATCCCGACGATCTCACCAAGGCTCTCTGCGTAGACGTTCTCGCCCCCGAGGGTTACGGCGAAGTCATCGGCGGATCGCAGCGCATGGGCTCCTATGAGCGCCTGCTTGAGCGCATCAAGCAGCACCAACTGCCGGAAGACGCCTTCCAGTGGTATCTCGATCTGCGCAAATACGGGGGCGTCCCCCACTCCGGCTTTGGCATGGGCCTGGAGCGCGCCGTAGCCTGGATCTGCAAACTCGATCACGTCCGTGAGACCATTCCGTTCCCGCGCATGTTGAATCGCATGTATCCGTAACACATTGTTTTTCGCGTGATGTTTCGCCGGTGAGCTACAAGGCATCTGAGTCAAACGTACGTAAACCAGGGGCGGCCATGTGCCGCTCCGCAACCAAGATAAGAACCGGAGCTTTTCCCCGGTCTTCACAATCGGACTCCCGTATGGTCAGCGTTCCCGCATCGTTCCCAGACATCATCAAGAAAAAAATCCGTGTCATCGGCGTCCCTCTCGATCTCGGACAGCAGCGCCGTGGCGTAGACATGGGCCCATCCGCCGTGCGCGTCGCCGGTCTTGAGGCCAAGCTTGAATCCCTTGGCCATCAGGTGGAAGACTCCGGAAACATCGTCGTCACCCTCCCTGAGCAGGAGAACTTTGGCGACCCCCACGCCCGCTATCTCCGGGAGATCACCGCCACCTGCACCAAGCTTGCCGATGAAGTTCTGCACGCCCTCGAACAGGACGAAACTCCGCTCTCCATCGGCGGAGATCACTCCATCGCCGCCGGTTCTTTCAGCGGCGTCGCTGAGTACTACCGCCGCGAGGGCCAGCACGTCGGACTCATCTGGATTGACGCTCACTCTGACATCAACACCCCGCTCACCTCGCCCTCCGGCAACGTCCACGGAATGCCCCTGGGCGCGCTCATGGGACTCGACGGCCTCGATCCGCTCGCCAATCTCTACGACTGGGCGCCCAAGGTTCGTCCCGAAAACTGCGTCCTCGTCGGAATCCGCGACGTTGACATGGCCGAGAAGGAAAATATCCGCCGCACCGGAATCGAAGTCTTCACCATGCGCGATATCGACGAGCGCGGCATGCGCACCGTCATGGAAGAAGCGCTCCGCATGGCCGGACGCGGCACCGTCGGCTATCACATCTCGCTAGATATGGATTGGGTCGATCCTGAAGACGCTCCCGGAGTCGGCACCCGTGTCCCCGGAGGCGCAACCTATCGCGAGGCTCACCTCGCCATGGAAATCATCGCCGACCATGGCCGTATGACCTCCATGGATATCGTCGAGGTCAATCCCGTCATCGACGAATACAATCGCACCGCCGAACTCGCGGTCGAACTCAGCAGCTCCGCCTTCGGCAAGAAGATTTTGTAATGGTGGCCCACATCCGCCCATCCTTTGGGCGAATGTGGGGACCGCTCGGGTGCCCCATATCTGCCGTCGTTTAGCAGATGTGGGGTTGTTGACCTTGCGTTTGCGCGTATCCTTCCGGCGCATCCCCATCCTCAGACTGATATAGACTAAGTACTGCGAGGAATTCCCATCCTTATGACAGCGAAGAAACTACGGGTAGGCGTTCTCTTCGGCGGACGCAGTGGCGAACATGAAGTCTCTCTGCTCTCCGCCGCATCCGTCATGCAGGCCATCGACCGCACTAAGTACGATGTGGTTCCCATCGGCATCACCAAGCAGGGTATCTGGCTCACTGACCTTCATGCCGAACAGTTGATTAAGGGTGAGTTCGTTGCCCACCGCGGCAAGAGCCGCGCCGGCGACCCCTCTGCCACCTCTGCCGCTGCCGTGCTCGCCAAGGGCGAAGCCGTGCTCGTGCCGCCCGTGCCCTCGGCCAATTCCATCGTCCCCTTTGAAACTCCTCGCAATCACGAATCCCCCAAGGGAATCTCTGTCGATGTCATCTTCCCCGTGCTGCACGGAACCTTTGGCGAAGACGGAACCATCCAGGGCTTGCTCGAACTCGCGGACATTCCTTACGTCGGCTCCGGAGTCCTCGGCTCCGCCGCCGGCATGGACAAAGACATCATGAAGCGCCTCTTCTGTGACTCGCGCCTGCCGCTCGTCAAGCACCTCACCGTGCTGCGTTCGGAGTGGGAAAGCCAGCCGAAGAAGATTGAAAAGGCCGTTGATTCCGCCCTCAAGTATCCTGTCTTCGTCAAACCTGCCAACCTCGGCAGCTCCGTCGGAATCAGCAAGGCCCACGACTCCACCGAACTTCCCGCCGCCATGAATGAAGCTGCCCGCTTCGATCGCAAAATCATCATTGAGCAGGGTGTCGGCGGCAAGCGCCACAAAGCGCGTGAGATCGAGTGCGCCGTCCTCGGCAATGATCAACCCAGCGCCTCCATCTGCGGTGAGATCATTCCCGCCAAAGAGTTTTACGATTACAACGCCAAGTACATCGATTCCGGCTCCGAACTCCTCATCCCTGCCCGCCTCGATCACACTCAGGTTCGCCAGATTCAAGAGATGGCAGTCCGCGCCTTCCAGAGCGTCGAATGCTCCGGCCTTGCCCGCGTCGATTTCCTCATGGACCCCGTCACCGGACACTTCTACCTCAACGAGGTCAATACCATGCCCGGCTTCACCGCCATCAGCATGTATCCCAAGCTCTGGGCCGCCACCGGAATCCAATATCCCGAGCTCATCGACCGCCTCATCCAGCTCGCGCTGGAGCGCCACGCCGACAAGAAGCGCAACCAGTACACCAAGGACTAGCTTTCGCGACTAGGTTTCGCGCTGCCGCGCGGCAATAAAAACGGACGCGCTGCGTCATGGATACAGGCGCAGTCCCGAATTATGTTTGCAATCGACAGAAGGATTACAGGCTATGAATCCTAAGTATCGTGTCTTCGCCATGCTCGGAGTTGTCTTCCTGCTCTCGCTCGGCTTTTACTTCTACTCCACTCGCGGCACCTCTGACCAGATTCTCATCGGCACCGTCGATGCCAATCAGGTCATCGTCAGCAGCAAGGTCGCCGGACGCATCGAGCATCTCCTCGTTGATGAAGGCCAGCACGTCAAGCAGGGAGACCTCATCGCTCAGATCGACAATCAGGATCTCATCGCTGAGCGCGACTCCGCCCAGGCCACCGTGGATAGTCTTCGCCATCAGGTGCGCCAGAGCGGCGAATCCTACGCCAGCACTCACGGCGAAACCGACTCCCAGGTCAAGAACGCTGACGCCGCACTCGCCGCCGCCAAAGCCTCGCTCGAAGAAAGCGAAGCCGTCGAGCGCCAGCAGGCCTTCGACGAAAAGCGAATCGTCTCTCTTGCCGGACAGGGAATCATGAGCCAGCAGGATCGCGATCACGCCGAGCAGACTCTCGCCGCTGATCAGGCCCGCGTGCGCGCCAACCGCCAGCAGGTCCTTGCCGCCCAGGCCACTCTCAACACCATGCAGGCCCGCATCAACCAGGCCTCTGCCGCGCATAGCAACATCGCCGCCACCCAGGGCCAAATGGATTCCGCGCTCGCCAAACTTCAGGAAGCCGAGGTCCGCATCGGCTACACCAAGGTATTCGCCCCCGTCACCGGAACCGTCAGCGTCCGCGCCGCCCGTGAGGGCGAGGTCATCAACGTGGGAACTCCCATCGTCACCATCGTCGATCTCACGCAGACCTGGGTCTATGCTTCCGTTCCTGAAACCCAGGAGCAGTTCATCAAACTCGGAGACACTCTCGACGTGCGCATGCCGGGAGGCGAGCGCATCTCCGGCAAGGTCATCGCCAAGGCTGCCGAAACCGACTTCGCAACCCAGCGCGATGTCAGCCGCTCCAAGCGAGACATTCGCACCGTGCGCATTAAACTGCTCATCGACAACCCGCGTGAAACCTACGTCCCCGGCATGACCGCCGAAGTCCTACTTTCGCAGCGCGTTCTCAGCGCCAGGTAACGGAGCTTTTTTTCATGAGCATTCTCAGCCGCACCAAAGGCCACCACGCCGGACACGAAGGCCAGGCCATCGCCGTCGAAAACATCGTCAAGAAGTACGATGATTTCGAGGCCGTCAAAGGCGTGACCTTTGACGTCAAGGATGGCGAAATCTTCGGCCTCCTCGGTCCCAACGGCGCAGGCAAAAGCACTCTCATCCGCATGATGACCACGCTCATTCCCATCACCAGCGGTCGCGCCTTCATCGCCGGATATGACGTTGCCGAAAATGCCGACGCCGCCCGCCGCACCATGGGCGTCATTCCTCAGGCCATGACCAGCGACATCGACCTCACCATCGCTGAGAATATGAGTATTTACGCCAAGCTCTACGGAGTTCCCCGCGCCGAGCGTGAGCGCAACATCACCGAACTCCTCGAAGCCGTCGACCTCGTCAAGTGGCGTGATGCCCAGGTCAAGACTCTTTCCGGAGGCATGCGCCGCCGCGCTGAGATCGCCCGCGGCCTCGTCCACAATCCCCGCATCTTCTTTCTCGACGAGCCCACCACCGGACTCGATCCCGTCTCCCGCGTCGCCGTCTGGGAGATGCTCAACACTCTCAAGAGCCGCCGTCAGCTCACCATTCTCATCACCACGCATTACATGGACGAAGCCGACCGTCTCTGTGACCGTATCGCCATCGTCGATCACGGCAACCTCGTCGCCCTCGATACTCCAATGGCGCTCAAGTCCAGCGTCCCCGGCAACAACGTAGTGGAGGCGCAGTTCGTGTACCCTCCATCCTCGTGGCTTGATCAGCTCCAGGCCCTGCCCGGCGTGGAGAGCGTGCAGGATCAGGGTGGAAACATGTTTCGCATGTTGACCTCCACCGGCTCGCAGACCACCACCGGACTCGTCGAACTCGCCACCCGCACCGGAGTCGAAATCAAAACTCTCAGCGTGCAGAACACCTCGCTGGACGATGTTTTCGTTCACTACACAGGACGTCAGCTTCGCGACGAGCAGGTCAAAGCCTTCGGATACGTCATGCCCCCGCGCCCAGGAATGCAGTCATGAACAGAATGTTTGCCATCATCGAGCGCGAGATGCGCAAGTTTTTCCGCTCTCCAACCCTCATGGTCACCGCCATGATCATGCCGCTCGTGCAACTCATCATTCTCGGCAATGCCTTCGGCGGCAAAATCCGCGACGCCCGCGTCGGCATCGTCGATGAAGATCACGGCGTCCAGGCCGTGCGCATTTATGAGGCGTTCCGCTCCGTCGAAGCCAATGTGCGCACCTTTGTCGCCGTCCCCTACACCGACGAAGTCCGCGCCCGTGAAGACGTTCGTCAGGGACGCCTCGAAGGCGCGCTTATCATTCCGCCGCAGTTCTCGCGCCGCTTCTACGCAGGAGAAAATCCTCAGCTCGGAATGATTGTCGATAACAGTGACCAGTTCATGTCCTCCTCCATCGAGGACAAAATGCAGGAACTCGTCACCTCCCTCAATCTCCCCACAGCCAGCGCTCAACGCATCACCAACGGCGTAGCCCTGCAAATTATCGAGCTCTACCCTTACGTTGAGTATCTAAAGTATCTGCTGCCCGGCTCCATCTCCCTCGCCATGTTCATCTCGGTCATGATCGGTGGCGGCATGCTTTACATCGATGACAAAGCCCGGGGTGTCCATGAGGGCTATCTCGTCACCCCCATCACCTCGCTTGAAATGGTCCTCGGCCTCAACCTCGCCGGAGCCATCAAGGCCATCCTCGCCGGATGCACTCTCACCATTCTCGGCTCGCTCATCGCCGGACTCGGCACGTCCTTCCAGCCCGCGCGCATCCTGCAATGGTTCCTGCTCATCTGCGCCACCTCGTTCGCCTTCAACGGAATGATGTTTCTACTCATGGTCCGTGTCGAAGACCCTCTCGTACCGCGCGCCATGTTCGGAATCCTCAACACCCTCCTCTACTTCCCCAGCGGCGCTATCTATCCCGTGCAGGCTTTCCCCAAATGGCTCCAGGTCATCTCCTACGTGGACCCATTCAGCTACGCCGTCCACGGACTCAAGGCAACTCTGCTGAAACAAGCCTCGTGGGTGGCCGTCTCGCACGACATCCTCTACCTCACCCTCTTCGGACTCATCAGCCTCGCTCTCTCTGTGCCGCTCTTCAAGCGAACCATGTAGCCATCGGCGCAAATAAGTTACAGGGTGCCCTTCGATAAGAACGAAGGCGTTGTCAAGGCGAGATTTTCCTGAGCGGTGCGCAAGCACCGCTTGGTTTGCCGCCAGAGTTACAGTTTGAGGACCAAGACTCTGGAAACATCACTCGCTGATCACTTCCGGTGGAGCATCACGTTCCACCAACCATCGATACGGCTTTTGACTTCAGCCATGATTCTTCCATGCGAACATCCATAGTTGACTTTAGTTGACTTTGCCCTTGATCTTCCCGCGCGGTTGCTTTCCCCCCGCGCAACTTCTATCTTCAGAACAACGTCAACCTTGGGGGTGTATCCATGCGTAACATGATGTGTGCGGTTCTGCTGCTCAGTTCCATGACCGCTGCGGCCCAAACCAAGACGGCTCCGCCCAATCCCGCCTTCCATCTCTTCGCCGGAACCTGGCGTCTCGTCTCCTCCGTCGAGGTCCTTCCTGACGGCACCTCGCGCCCCTACGGCTTCGGCCCCCACGCCCAGGGATACCTGATGTATGACGCCACCGGACACGTCTGTGCCCAGGTCGTCGATCCCGACCGTCCCAAGTGGGTCGATCCCGAGCATCCCACTCCGCAGGAGATCAAGGCCGCATTCGACGGCTTCGGCGGTTACTGTGGAACTTTCACCGTCGATGAGAAATCTCACACCGCCGCGCACATTCCCGAGGTCTCCTTCGACCCCAACCTCGTCGGCCAGTCCAAGCAGCGCAGCTACCGTTTTGAGAATGACAAACTGATCTACTCCGGAACCGAAGCACTCTCACCCTCCGGCGAAAGCCACTGGACCATGACCTGGGAAAAAGTGAAGTAACTCGACACGTGTGATTTGCAACACTGATAGGACACATGCTTTTGGTGCCGCTCCTCACAGTTGCTCTTGCTTTCAACTTTGAAACCTTTGAAACCTTTGAAACCTGCGAAACCTTGAAACCTTGCCTTTATAATTCCCTTATGGCTACCGCAGCGAAAGACGTTCACACAAAGTACGAAACTGTCATCGGTCTCGAAGTACATGTGCAGTTGCTTACCAAGACGAAGATCTTCTGCGGATGTCCCAACGTCTTCGGCTCCGAGCCCAACACCAATGTCTGTCCCGTCTGCCTCGGCATGCCAGGAGCGCTGCCAGTGCTCAATGAGCAGGTCGTTGAGTTCGCGGTCAAAGCCTCTCAGGCCCTGAACCTCAAGGTCAGTGAAACCTCCATCTTTGCCCGTAAGAACTACTTCTATCCTGACCTTCCCAAGGGCTACCAGATCAGCCAGTTTGACAAGCCGCTCTCTGAGCACGGCTTCATCGAGGTCACCACCGCCGAAGGCAAGAAGAAGCGCATCGGAATCACCCGCCTCCACCTTGAAGAAGACGCGGGCAAGTCCATGCACGATGGCTTTGCCGACTCCGACTCCAAGACCTACGTCGATCTCAACCGCACCGGCACGCCTCTCGCGGAAATCGTCAGCGACCCCGAAATCAGCACTCCCGAAGAGGCTTACGAATACCTCACCCGCCTCAAGGAGATCATCCTCTACACCGGCGTCAGTGACTGCAACATGGAAGAGGGCTCGCTGCGCTGTGACGCCAACATCTCCATCCGTCCCCGCGGACAGCGCGAGCTCGGCACCAAGGTCGAGGTGAAAAACGTAAACTCTTTCCGCTTCGTCAAGCAGGCTCTCGAATATGAGATTGAGCGCCAGGCCGAGGTTCTCGACTCCGGTGGCACCGTCCAGCAGGAGACGCGCCTCTACAATCCCGGCGAGGGACGCACCTACACCATGCGCTCCAAGGAAAAGGCGCACGACTACCGCTACTTCCCCGAGCCTGACCTGCTCCCCTTGATCGTCGATCGGCCCATGCAGGACGCCATTCGCGCCACTCTGCCGGAACTTCCCGAAGCCCGACGCCAGCGCCTCATCGCCGAGTACGCCCTCAGTGAAGGCGACGCCAACACGCTCACCGCGACCCGCGCCCGCGCCGACATCTTTGAAACCGAGGCCAAAAAAGCGAAGTCCCCCAAGCGTCTCGCCAACCTCGTCATCAGTGAACTCCAGGGACGCCTGAAGGCCGCCGGAATCGAACTCGAGGACTCGCCCATCACCATCGCCGGTGCGCGCCTCTCCGCCGACCTCCTCGAAGATGGAACCATCAGCTCCAAGATCCTCAAGGAACTCTACGACCACGCCTTCGAGCAGAAGGTAGACTTCCCCGTCATCTACGAAAAAGAAAAGCCGCAGCAGATTACCGACACCGCCGAGATCGAAAAGATGATCGACGAAGTCATGGCCGCCAGCCCCAAACAGATCGAGCAATATCGCGCCGGAAAAACCACCATGCTCGGCTTCTTCGTCGGCCAGGTAATGAAAGCCTCCAAAGGCAAAGCCAATCCCGCCGTGCTCAATGAATTGCTGGTGAAGAAGCTGGGGTAAAGCCCGGAGGAGCAGAGGATTGGCATCCTCGCCGAAACGCTGGTGTCCCACATCCGCGTTCTTTGGGCGGATGTGGGACACTCAAGTCTTACAGCTGTCGATCTTGACTCTTGCCGTTACGCGATCGGCGCCGAGGCTGACGCCACGCACACCCACTTGCCATCTTTCTTTACCCACGTGTCGGCCCAGCGCTCGCGGGCATCCACAGACTTACCCATGCTGTCAGTGCCTTTGCCATGCCACACGCCGGTGACTACCGCCGAATCTCCATGCGTGCTGACCTGTACCTCGCTGAGTTCGCTGACTTCCCACTTGGACTTTCTCGTGCGCTCCACGGTCTCGCTCTTGTTCAGCACTTTGCCGTCGGCGTTGATGTTCACAAAGTCATCGGCCAGCATCGGCATCAACGCGTCGCCGTCGCTCGCCAGGGAGGCCTTCGCCCAATTGTTTTCCATGTCCTTCAGGTGCTGCTCCACCATCGCCGAGCCCGCGCGCATCTCGGTCTTAGAGGCCATTGCCGAAGCCGAGTCCTGCGCAAACGCCGTACCTGCCAACAGCAGGAGTGCCGCCAAAGCTGAGGTTACAAATTTCATACGCTCTCTCCAATCGGAATCTGGGTGTGACGAGTGACATGCGCGAAGATGGCCCGAAATCAGCCGGGGTTGCCCGACAGTCCTGACATCCCCTTTGACACGCAACGATTGCCTTTCTGCTTAATCCTTTCTTCGCCCTGTGTAACCTTCTGGTCAATCGTTGAGCAAGTCCCTCAAAGATTAACTAGCTCGGGCAATTATATACTTGACTCGCCCGAAGCGCGGGAGCATGATGGGGGTGCAAGATGATCCCCGTTAAGAGTGACTGGGACTGGAGACCCGATATGCCCGATGTAGTGAATTTGGATGCGCTTATTACCCGCGAGGACTTTGATAGCGAAGATGGAGCCGCTGCTGGGGAAAAGGGAAAGTCGGAGGCGAGCAAAACAGACCTCACGAAGGGCGAAAATTTCTACATCACTCTGCGCAAGCCAGATTTTCAACGAGAAACGGCGGCATGGAGTCCAGAGCAAGTGTGCAACTTTCTCCAATCATTTGTGGATGGAGAACTCATCCCAGCGGTTATATGTTGGCAGTCTGCCTCTCGGTTGACTTTTGTCATTGATGGAGCGCATAGACTGAGCGCGGTGATGGGATGGCTACAGGATGATTATGGGGCAGGCGCAGAGTCAATCAGGTTCTATAACAACAACATTCCTCTCGATCAGCGTAAGGTTCACGATAAAACCAAAGCGTTGGTAGATGAAAAAATTGGCTCATACAAAGACATTAAGGCGGAAAGTGAACATCCAGGATCAAATCCGCGATTAACAACGCGGGCAAGATCACTTGGAAATACTAAGATTCCGCTTCTATGGGTTCAAGGCAATGACTCGAAAAAGGCGGAGCGTGCGTTTCTGACCATAAACCAATCTGCTGTCCAAATTGATCCCACTGAATTCACAATTCTAAATGCCCGCGCTAAACCCAATGCCATATCGGCGCGGGCGATTGTACGGAAAGGAACGGGGCATAAATACTGGAAGGATTTTTCATCAAACGGCCAAGAGGAAGTAGTCAAGCTGGGGGAATCTATATATTCCGCGCTATACAGTCCTCCTCTTGACCCACCGATAAGAACAACCGATCTACCAATTGCAGGATTTGGGTATGGAACCCAAACGCTGCCGCTAATTTTCGATTTTGTAAATATAGCCAACAAGTTTCTTGTAGTTGATTCATCGAAGTCAAAAAACAAAAACGCGTTACCCGAGCTTGGCGGGATGGAAAAACCCAACGAGGAGGCAACGCTTGGCTGTCTGCGGAATGCGGACCAACTTGCACGTAGATTCACTGGCACTCACCCTTCAGCCCTTGGACTACACCCCGCAGTCTATTTTTACGCGGCTAATGGCCGTCATCAGCCAACATCAGTGTTGGCGATAGCAGCGCTCCTTAAGGAGTTAGAGACAGAGCAGTTGTTCAATGAATTCACAAGGGTACGCAATGCTTTCGAAGAGTTCTTGCTCGAACATAAAATGTTCATCAATCAGCTCACAACAAAGCATGGAAGTATGGCGAAAGGCTTCCGACCAATAAAGGAATACTACAGGTTTGTGTTGGACTTATTTATTCAAGGCAAGACCTCTTCCGACGTAGAACAGCAATTGCAACAGCACCCCAAATATCAAACATTGGTAAAGGAGAAGCCAATTGTCACTACTCAGTCCAAGAAGTTTTCTCGGTCCGTTAGGACATTATTGGTGATAACAGAAGTTCTCAACAATGCCTCCAGGTGTCAGATTTGTAATGCCCGCATCGATTTCAAAGCGATGCATATTGACCACAAGAAAGAGCGTAGCAGCGGCGGACTGGGAAGTGCGGAGAATTCACAGGTCGCGCATCCATATTGCGATAGCACATATAAAAGAAGCGTGAGTGTCGGAGCGTGACAGTACAGGGGAAGAATGATTCATCCGAATTCGAACGGTTTGATGCTGGTGTGCGAAAGATTCTCTCTGTCTCACGCGAAGAACTAAAGCGGAGAGAGGAACAATGGAAGCGAGAGCGAGCCGAGAAAAAGCGGAAGCCTAAGACTTCCGCTTCGGTCCGCGCTTCCCGCGCCAAGGGTTAGTTGATAGCCGTTTCTCCCACCTTGCCAGTCAACTCTGCATAAGTCAATCGCTTTCCTGCGATCTGCGACATTGCCAGCATAAACCGGTCTGAATCATCCAATGGATTGTCTTTGGTTTTGCGATTGTTGTACCGAAACGCTTGTTCGTCGATGTAGCGGAATAGGTGAAAAGGTTCGACTGAAATATAGGTGCCGTTCAAACCACGTTTCAAGAGACTCCAGAAATTCTCAATTCCGTTAGTGTGGATCTGACCATTCACGTATTCGTTCGCGTGATTGATGATCTCGTGCTCGAAATCGGTTCCTTTGTAGCCGCCCCATTCGTCAGTCATAAGCTGTGAGCCAGGAGCGACATGCTTGCTCACCAGAGCGTGCAGAACGGCCTGAGTGCGGCTCTCTACTACTTGCGCCTTGACACGGCCATTGCGCTCTAGCATCCCAACCACGATGGTTTTATCGGCAGCGCCGCCG
>Ga0302319_10021187_pt1 | contig 11716 bp, 6 predicted proteins | sample Bog_T0_2_FD_203319 | JGI IMG/M metagenome (GOLD analysis project Ga0302319, IMG submission 203319) | Peat permafrost microbial communities from Stordalen Mire near Abisko, Sweden - Bog_T0_2 | ecosystem: Environmental > Terrestrial > Soil > Wetlands > Peat | place: Sweden: Abisko, Stordalen Mire...
TAGTTTTGGGCCGGAAACGACTGATTCTTTAGACTCTTGCCAGGGAGCGGGCGCGTTTGCCTCTTGGCATTATGTTTTAGCGTCCAACAAAGTCCCAAACCATTGACTCGCCCCTCCAATGGTGATATCGTCACCACGTCGGATGCAATATCCGCTAGTCTTGGGGTCCTGAAGTTCAGCAACATTTGAAGGGGAAAACAGCTTGAAAAAATATACATCTATCGTCTTTGCACTGGCGCTATGCTGCGCCAGTCTGTTTGGTCAAACTGTCAGCAGTTCCATGGTCGGATCGGTTGTCGATCCTGCCGATGCGGTGATCGCCGGCGCGCCGGTTACGCTGGTCAGCGCCGATACCGGCGCCGTTCGCAGCGGTTTAACGGACTCTCTCGGCACGTACCGGTTCACCAACCTCGAACCAGGCACTTACAATGTGACCGTCAAAGCCACCGGTTTCAAGAGTGAAACGCAGACGGGCATCGTTGTGACCGCCCAGGAAACGCATAACGCGGGCAAGATGGTCCTGCAGCTCGGCAGCGTGTCGGAATCGATTTCCGTCACGGCGGAAGCCGCGCAGGTGCAGTTGGCCAGCGCCGAAAAATCCCAGACCGTGGACTCGCAGGATCTGGGCGCCCTGACTCTGAAGGGCCGCGATCTGTTCGGTTATGTCAGGCTGGTTCCCGGCGTCATCGACACCGCGAACCGCGACGTTACCAGCCACGGCGCCATCAGCGGCATGAATATCAACGGCGGCTTTACGGCGTTGAACTTCACGGTCGACGGTGTCACCGATATGGATACCGGATCGAACACTTCGCTTCAGGTTGAGCCGAACCTCGATTCGATTCAGGAACTGAAGGTTCTGACGTCGAATTATCAGGCCGAATTCGGGCACACTTCGAGCGGCGCGATCACGGTGGTCACCAAGAACGGAACTCAGGAGTTTCATGGCACGGCGGCGTGGAATCACCGCCATGAGGAATTCAACGCGGATACCTGGGGGAACAACCACACGCTCAAGAACGGCGCAGCCACTCCCCGCGTGCCCTACCGGTATAACATCGAGACCTACAGCATCGGCGGCCCCGTATTTATTCCGAAGCATTTTAACAGGAACAGAACCAAGCTCTTCTTCTTCTTCTCTCAGGAGCGCACCGGGCAGTATGTGTCCCCCGGTTCGTCCACCGTTTACACTCCCACGGCGCTCGAACGCATGGGCGATTTCTCGCAGAGCTTCAACAACAACGGCTCTCTGATCAAGATTCTGGATCCTTCCAACGGCAATGTGCAGTTTGCCAACAACCTGGTTCCGGCGTCGCGGATCAATCCGGTGGGCCAGTCGCTGCTCAACTTCTTCCCGCTGCCGAACTTTACCCCGACGCTGGCATCGCAGGTCAACGTGGATAACTACTTCGAACAGGGAAGCGCCATTCATCCCCGCCTGAACACCGTGGCCCGTTCGGATCTGTATTTCAGCAAGAAGGTGAACGGCTACGCCCGGTGGCTCAACGACGCCGACTATATGTACCAGTTGTACGATGGCGTGCCGTTCAGCACCGACATCGGCGGACTCCTGGGCGCGAAGGGTATCAGCCCCATCAATCACCCGAACGGCGGTCACAGCGACTCCGGTACGGTGGTTTACACGATCTCACCGACCATGGTCAACGAAACCACGGTCTCCTATAACTGGGACCAGTATACGTTCGTCACGACGGACAACTTTGCCACGGAAGCCCGTTCGCTGATTCCCGGCCTGCCCACGCTGTTCCCGGTACCGACCGACCCGTCTCAGGGGATCAACGGATATGCGAATCCGACGATTCTTCCCACGTTCAGCTTCGGCGGCGCGCCCAGCAACGCGGTATCTTATTCGCGTACCGGCGCTACGGCCGGACAGGAGCTCGCCACGAACCCGACCTGGTACTACCAGGACAACCTGAGCAAAATCGTTGGCCACCACGCCTTCAAGGCCGGCATGTATGTGGAGTTCAACACGAAGTACCAGGGCGCTTACAGAAACTATGCGGGAGCCTTCAGTTTCGCGTCTTCCACATCGACTTCGACGCTCAATACCAATGACGCCTTTGTCAATTCCCTGCTTGGTCAGGTCAACAGCTATAACCAGTACAATGTCACAACGACGTTTAACGTTGTGTACGAGAACTACGAAGAATATCTGGAGGACAACTGGAAGGTCAACCGCAGACTGACGCTCGATCTGGGCGTTCGGTTCTATCACCAGTCGCCTCAGAAAGATAACAACGATACGTTTGAGAACTTCTTCCCGTCGCTCTATTCCAAATCGGCGATGTCGCGGATTTACACTCCGTACTGTTCGAACGGGGCCGCCACCTGCACTGCCAGCAATACGCTGGTGGCCCGGGATCCTCTGACCGGGCAAACCGCGAGCAGTTCCTACATCGGGGATCTGATCCCGAACTCCGGCAGCCCGTCGTCGGGACTGCAGGTACTCGGCACCAATGGCGTGCCGGAGTCTCCTTACCATCAGCAGGCGGTCGTTCCCGCACCTCGCATCGGCATTTCGTACGACGTTTTCGGCGATGGCAAGACGGCGCTTCGCGGAGGCTGGGGAATCTTCTACAACCGGCTGGACGGCAATCAGTATTATGGTTTGTCCGGACAGGCGCCGATAGCCTATAACGTGGGTGTCAGCAACCTCTCGCTGGCGCAGATCGCGCAGGCGGACAACGGAAGCGTCCCCGCTATCACCACGCAGCAAGGCGTCTCACCGATAGGCCCGACCGTCTATCCCGCCAATGTCAAGTGGGATACCGTTCAGAGCGCCAGCGCCGACCTGCAGCACACTTTCGGCAACGCCCTTGTCATGGACGTCGGTTACACGCTTCAATACGTCTATCACGAACATCTGACGTATGACGAGAACTATATCCCGGTCGGCGGGGAATGGCCGTTCACGCAGTCGAATCTGGATCCGACCACGGGCGGCAGCACGAGTAACAACCTGAACAGCAATCTGGAAAGGACGATTTTCCCGGGATATGGCTCGATCACGGTTAATCAGTTCCTCGGGCATTCCAACTACAACGCTCTGACCTCCAAACTGGAGAAGCGCTACTCCCACGGTTTGGCGTTTGGCGCGGCATTTACTTACTCCAAAGCCATGGGCACCACCGGTTACTCGCCGGTCCTGACGGGTATCGGCAACGTACCGAGCAATGAGGCCTGGAACTACGGACGCATTGGCACGGACCGGCCCATCAACCTGCAGGTCAGCTATTCGTATGACCTGCCGGGTATCGCAAAGAAGTTCGGCGTCAAGGGTCTGGGTTACATCACCGACCACTGGCAATTATCCGGTATCTCATCGGTGCAGAGCGGTGCGCCGTACAATCCGGGTTGCGGCCTGACTTCCGGATCGACGTCTGTAACCGGCGGCTACACTGGTACGCCGGACGTCGGTAACCGTTGCCAGGTTATCGGCAATGCGCTGACGAATGTGCCGACCAATGGCAATGGCAAGGTCTATTTCAATCCCGCCGCATTTGCCATGCCCGCGCTGGCCACCGGTCCGAACAATTCGATCGTCGGCCCGCCGGCTCTGGGTAACCTTGGCGGAGGCGCCGGAGTCCTGACCCTCCCGCACATCACCAATTTCGACATGACCATGACCAAGAGCATTCCTCTCGGCAGCGAAAAGCGTGTTCTGAAGATTCAGGTACAGGCTTATAACGTCTTTAACCATCCGGAATTCAACGGGGTCAATACGGGAATCCAGTTCAATCCGACGACGAACCAGGTGTCCAACCTTGCGTCGCTGGGATACGTAAACGGCACGACAGGCGGTTCGAACCGCATCCTGGCGTTCTCGGCCCGCCTCCAGTTCTAAGAGTGGGGCCGGCGATCTCGTCGCCTGCCAGATGAAGTATAGCGAAAGGGCCGATACCCGGCGAACGGTTATCGGCCCTTTTTACGTTACTGGCCCAGTCGTTGCAACAACTGCCGCGCCGATGCGCTCACGTCCGTATCGGTCCCCTGCGCCGCAATTCGCAGATGTTCCTCCGCGCCGGCGTAGTCGCGATTCTTCCCCAGCGCAACCCCCAACTCGAACTGCGCGCGCCACAGGTCCGGCTGAAGCTTCACCGCGGCCTGGAATTCGCGCACCGCGCCTTCGATATCGCCCTTCGTCCCCAGCAGACGGCCCCACAGTTCGTGCGCGGCCGCCACCCCCGCATCCGCCTCCACCGACGCCTGCACCTGCTTTTCGGCTTCCCCCGCGTCACCCGACGATGTCAGCAGGCGTGCGTAGTTCAGGCGCGCTTCGGCATAGTCCGGTTTGAGCCGGATGCTCCGCTCAAAGTGATAACGCGCTTCCGCCGTCCGGCCCTGTTGCGCCAGCAAACTCCCGAGATTGGCCTGCACCTGCGGCAGGCTCGGCTGAATCCGCATGGCCTCGCGGAATTCCTTTTCGGCCGCTGCCGGGTCTCCGTCTGCCAGCGACAGCATCCCGAGAGAATTGTGAAACTCCGGCGATTCCCCATCGATGCCGATCGCTTTCCGGAACGCGGCCGTTGCCTCTGCGTTCCGGCCTTGCCGCCACAACACCTGCCCCAGCATCGCCCACGCCCCGGCATCGTCGGGAGCCATGGCCGTTACACGGCGCAGCGTTGCTTCGGCCTCCGGAAGTTTGCCCGTCTCCATCTGCGCGCTGCCCAGCTTTCGCAGGATGATCGCGGAGCCGGGCGCACGCCGCGCCGCTTCTTCGAAATACGGCATCGCCCCGGCGGTGTCGCCGGCCGCCGTAAGCCCTTCGGCCAGTTCCGCATAATACTCGGGACGCTGCGGGCGATATTTATCGATCATGCTCCGGAGCAGCGGCAGCCCCGCCTTCATGTTGCTGTGTTCCAGAATCTGCGCCAGCGCCCCGTAGAGAGCGGTCTCCTCTTCCTTCCGCGGCGCGGGTGTGGTCGATGCCGCGAGATTCACCGGATAATAAGGAACCACCTCGCCGCGGTACGGGGGCGTGGCCGATTCCGCCCTAGCCGCGACCAGATCCCCGGCGGGCTGCCTCGTCCGGATGAAGTGATCGGTCATCACCATATAGACCGCATCCTCCGTTCTTCGCTTCGGCATGTGGCAGCCGACACAGTTCGCGCCGGCCGTGTGCGGACTCGCCGCGGGCATTTGTTTGAACGTCGCCGTAATTCCGCCGGCAGACCTGGCGTGGCAGTCGCGGCAAACGGCGTTGTAGTGAGCCGTGGCGGCTTCCCCGCGCGGGATGTTATGCGGGTCGTGGCAGGTCGTGCATCTCAGCTTTCCTTGGCTCTTCAGGAAGCACTGCGATTCGCGCATCCGATAGGCCGCATGCGCCACCTCAAACCTCTCGCCCATTCCCCCGGCGCGATCGAACGTGAGCCGAAAATCCCCCAACGGCTGTCCCGGCAGGTAGGAAAACGGCGCGCGGTCGAACCGCCGGATGTCATGGGGAAGAGCGACCGCGGTCGTTTCGAGGTGGCATTGCATGCAGACCTCCAGTTCCCGGTCGGCGCTCAGCCGCTTCGGATTCACGATCGCGGCGCGGATTTCCGCCGGCGTCGCGCCCGCTCTCCCGGCCGCCGCCACATGCCTCTGTCCCGGCCCGTGGCAGCGCTGGCAATCGATTCCCTCCGGTATCGGCTGCCGGAACTCCGGCGTCGCGCCGGTTTCGTCGTGGCCCCCGGGAATTTCCGGATAGGCATTGTGGCAGAACATGCACTCGTACGTCACAACGCGCGTCGATCCCGGATAATCCGGCCGGTCGAAACCCGGCGCCATGGCCCAGTAGCCGCCTTTTTCCGAATACCAGCCCAGCGGCAACTGCTGGATGGTGCCCCGGCTGGTCAGGTGAAGATAGGTGCGGCCGTGGTTGCCCGAACCCATGACGAAATCCACCTGCTTCTCGTCGACGTTGATTTCGCCGCCGTCGAAGCCTGTTTGCCAGCGGCGCTGATAGTAGTTTCCGCCGCGCGCGAACATCGCAAGGTAACTGTCGGACGCCTCGTGATAGAAGGGCTTGCCCAGGTCCTCCACCACGTTCGAAGGTTGGAGTCTGTAGAACGACCGTCCCATGCCGGTCTGGCGGTAAGTGCGGGCGATCTCCGCATGGCAAGTCGCGCACAGCGCCGCATCGACGTATTTGTTGGCGGGAGTCGTGGCCGCGCGCTGTGCGACCACGCCGGTGGCGGCAATTCCCAGAGCCAGCGTCGTTGCCATCATTACGCGCAGGCGAAATCGGCCATGTGGGGCGGACGCCCACATCCGCGGAACGGCTCCTGCCGCCCCGCGTCGGCCCGGTCCCATACCGCGCAGGTTCAGTCGCACAGTGCCCCGTACATGGTTGGATTCTCTCACGCCGCGCACTCACGCACCGCCCGGACAAAACACCCGCCTACGGCACGGCCGCGGTTTCATGCCGATGCAGAAAATTCTCGGCGAGACGATCGATTTCCTTCCCGACCGGAGTGTAGGATATCGCCAGCGAGAAGAAAAACGCGCCAATGCCTGTCAGGGCAGCTTCCGTGTATTCGCCCGGATAATGCGATGCATGAATGGTGGCGTCGGCAAGAAATGTGCAGATTCCCAGAAAGGCCGAAGAGACCCACCTGTTGGCGAAGTACCGCGCGTACTTCGTGAAAGAGACACCCAGGGCGGGAAAGACGGCCAGCAACCCGGTCTTACCGGCGATCTCGACATGCGCGAAGGTCACCATGGCAAGGTGTCCCTGCACCATCAGCAGGAGACAAACCGCTCCCGCTTCCACGGCTTTATGCCCGCAAAGCGCCAGCCGGAACTGATGCCTCTCATGCAATGCGCTTTTCAGGTTCATCGCTTCGTTGGCGCGGTCAACGCCTGATACTTCAATGTACGACGCCGAAGCGGGCGGCGCGCGCGGCCTCTCCGGAAACAGCGCACGACCTGGCCGCACGGCACGACCGGGCGTTGCTTCCGAATGCCTTGATGCCGCAGGACGGGCAGACCGCGCGGTTTCTCCGGAAACAGCGCACGACCCGGCCGCACGACACGACAGGGGCGTTGCTTCCGAAAGCCTTGACGCCGCAGGACGTGCGGCCCGTGCGCCGTGGAGGAACGGAGATCTCAGCCGGCTGTTCGGAGTTTCTCCTCGTACATCGCAAAGTCGGCGCGCTGCAGCAGTTCCGATGCGGTATCGTTCGGTTTCCACGTGGCGGCGCCAACCGACGCGCCGATCGGTATGCGCTGATCGGAGCGCCTGACGGCGAAAGGCTCGGACAGCGAATCCCTGACCCGTGCCATATGCATCTGGACTTCGGCGTTGCCGGCGTCCACCAGAGCGACGAATTCGTCGCCCCCCCACCGTCCGATCGCATCCGTCGAGCGGAAGGCGGATCGCAGCCTGCCGCCCACCAGTGTCAGCAATTCGTCGCCCGCCGCGTGCCCGAACGTATCGTTGATTTTCTTGAAGCCGTTGAGGTCGATGTAAATCGCGGTAAACGGATCGCCGCGCTTCACCCGCAATTCCAGCTGAGCCTCCAGCCACCGGCGGTTCGCCAGCCCGGTCAGTGCGTCGCGCGATGCCTGCAGCGACAACTGCTCCTGCGCCTGTTCGAGCAGGCACAGCGTCCGCTCCAGTTCCTCGGCCTTTTCGCGCTCGCGATCCATCAGCCGCTTCTTTTCGAGGCAGGCGCCGATTCGCGCGCGCAGCAATACCCGGTTAAACGGCTTCGGCAGATAGTCCACGGCGCCCATCTCGATGCAGCGCACCACGCTTTGCATTTCCTCGAGGGCGGAGATCATAATGACCGGCAGCTCGCGCAGCCGGACGTCCTGTTTGATTCGGGCCAGCGTCTGAAAGCCGTCCATCAGCGGCATCATGAGGTCCAGCAGCACGAGGTCGCAGGGGCCGTCTTTCAGGAACTCGAGAACCTCCAGTCCGTTTCCGGCATCCACCACCTCATGGCCCTCGCACTCGAGGCGCCGGCGCAGCAGATCGCGGTTGGCGGCGTCGTCGTCGGCGATCAGGATTTTGCCGCCGCCCCGCAGCGCCGGAACCGGGGCCACGTCGCGGGACAGGTCTTCGAAACGGGGCGCGCGCCGGTTGCTCCCCGAAGCTCCATTGCCCGCCGTGCCGTGACCCGCTGCGCGCCGGCCGCGCGGCGTCTCGTCCGGTTCCCGGTTGCCGGCCAGTTCCGACAAGCGCCGGAATGCGCCGGCGATCGCCGCGAGGTCGGCAAGCGTCTCCCGGTGGTCGTGTTCGAGGTCTTCGTCGAGCGACGCCAGCGTCTGCGACATGTCCGCGATCGTCGCCGTGAGATTCGCCCGAAAGGCCTCCCCCTCCCAGAGGTTGCCGGAGCCCGTCTGTTCGCTGAAAGCGGTCTGGATCGACTCCAGCAGCTTGTGGCCGCCTTCCCGGATCTTTCGGAATACGGGGATATACGGTTCCAGACGCCGCCCGGCCGCTTCGTCGATCAGCAACTCGCTGTAACCGACGATGTGGTTAACCGGTGTGCGATACTCATGGCGCAGGTAAGCCGGGGAGTCGGCTCTCGGTGTTTCGAGCATGTCTGTCATATCGGACGATTCGCAAGCTTTGTCGCGTTTTCTTACCGGATTGCCCCGGATTTTCACCGGTTTCGGCGGCGTTCCGGCGCTTCGGGACAGCGTCGCGATCCGCAACGGAACCGCCTCAAGCCCGGCCGCGCGATCGGCAAGCGCACCCCACACACTCCACGCACCCGGCGCGCCCCATGGCGTACAACACGCGCCCCGCCCACCCCAGCACGCGCCCCGCCCACCTCACGCGCGCCGCCCACCCCGCGCGATTCGACGCCGATCACCCGAGGCCAGCCGTGTTGGCGACCGCACTCCTCATCGCCCTCGCGGGCTGCTCCGCCCGTCAGCCGCGTTTCGATCTGCCCGGTCTCGTGCTCTGGGCCTGGGAAAGACCGGAAGATCTGCGCTTCCTCGACCCTCACCGTGCCGGCATCGCCTTCCTCGCGGCCACCGCGCGGATCGAGGCGGACGGCCGCATTCTGTTCCGTCCCCGCACGCAATCGTTACTGCTTCCCGCGGGCATCGCTTCCATTGCTGTTGTGCGCATCGAGTCGCCCGCTCAACATGCCGTTCCCGAAGCCGCGCCACTGGTCGACGGACTTCGCCGAATCGCCGCCATGCCGGATGTGCGCGGATTACAAATCGATTTCGACGCGCGGCTTTCCGAACGGGAATTTTACCGGACGCTCCTCGCATCCCTCTGGCGGGTGACGAACAAGCCGATCGGCATTACCGCGTTGGCCTCGTGGTGCTCGGGCGACCGCTGGCTGGACCGCGAACCGATCGGCGAAGCGGTGCCGATGTTCTTCCGCATGGGGCGTAACGAGAGCCGCAATATGATCGTCGATAGTGCCGTGTGCAGGGCGGCGATTGGCGTGTCGATGGATGAGCCGTGGCCAAAGGTTCGGCCGCCGGTGGTCGACCGCATTTATGTTTTCAATCCGCGCGCGTGGACGCAGGCGGATTATCTCGCGGCACAGCGCCGTGTGCAGGCGTGGAAGTGAAACGCGCTGTCTTCATTCCGGTTGGCGTTCTGGCGGCGACGCTGCTGTTTCCGTGTTCGCCCGATACGAGTCCTTCTTTTAAGCCCGCCCAAAACGATGAGGAGATCGTCGATTTCGAGCATGGAAAACCCGGACTGATCACTCCCGAATTCTCTAAGACCGACGAACTGGTTGCATACCGATATTTGAGCGGTCTGACGCTCGACGCCACGGCCGCGAACCTCGGCCGCAAGCCGTCCGTTCAGGCGACGGTCACCGACGACGACTCGGCGATCGGGGCCTGGAGGAGGGCCCGCGTGACCGTCCCGCCGGCTCCCCCATCCAACCGTTATTTCGGTCCCTACCGGATGAGCCGTGTTTCCAAAAACGTTTACTACCTGAACTGCCTCGACGACTCGTTCGTAACCGCGGTGCGAACACTGGCCGATCGCAGACGGCAATACAACGACACTTTCGCGCTACGGACCTGGACGGAGGCGCAGGACACAGTCTTTGGGAACTGCGACGGGAATCCTGTCGGGAGCCCGCCCAAATACCCCGCAGAGCCAGGCGCCGACTTCTCCCCTCTCGCGCGGGCCGACCGTTTCTACCAGATCGCCGCGGCGCATTTCTATGCGGAAGATTTTGACGTTGCCGGGAAACTGTTTCGCGACATTGCGGCCGACCAGACCTCGCCATGGCGTCAGACCGCTGCCTACATGGTGGGAAGAACGCTGCTGCGCGAGTACTCCCTCGCGAATAATACCGCCGCTGCGGATGCGGCGCGGGTGCAGTTTCAGTCCATCGCGTCGGACCCTTCGGCAGGCACGCTTCGCGATTCCGCGCGCGGGCTGATCGAGCATCTGGACGCCGTCGCGCACTCTCCCGAAACCATGCAGTCGCTCGCCGACCGGCTGATGACTCCGACCTCCGGCACGGCCTTCGTGAAGACCGTCGATGAAGCCCAATACCTTCTGGTCGCCGATTCCTTCCGTGACACCATTTCCAAGCCCGATATTCCCGATCCATTCGATTGGGTCCGGACGCTGGAATCGGGCGACGAAGCCCACGCCGTCGCGCGCTGGCGAGCGACGAACAAACTTCCCTGGCTGACGCTGGCGCTGATCCACGCCTCCGGGCAGGACGCGGCAACTCCCGATCTGATTGCCGCCGCGAACCGCGTGCCGGCCGATTCTCCGGCATCAGTCACCGTCACTTATAACGCGCTCCGGCTGCGCATCGAGCGCGGTGAATCGGACGGACCACGCGCGCAGCTCGATCGTCTGCTGGCGGATGAAGCGGCGCAACCCGCGTCGGTACGCAACGCGTGGCGCGCTCTGCGAATGCAACTGGCGACGGACTTCGACGATTTCCTCCGCTGGGCGCCGCGTACGCCGACCAACGCCCGCGATTTTTCCTCCGATCCCCGGCAGACTTCGCCAATCCTTGCCGACGATTCCGTCGAAATCCTGAACTACGCCGTGCCGCTCGCGAAAATGGTGCGAGCGGTCCGGAGTCCGCACGTTCCGGCGTGGTCCGCTTCACGGCTCGCGCTGGTCGCATGGACGCGCGCCTTCATGCTGGGAGACAACGCCGCGATGAGTGCGCTGGCGCCTGTCGTTGCAAAGGACCACCCCGATTGGGCCGGCGATCTGACTCCGAAACCGGGCGCGGGCGCCGATGCGTGGCGCTTTCGGGCGTCGCTGCTGATCGCACGCAACGCGCAGTTCACGCCGACGCTCGACGTCGATTTCCGCAAGCCCGTCGACCCGAACGACGGTTGGTGGTGCGCGGTCGACAAGCCGGAAGCGCCGCGCCAGGCCTTCCCGCCGATGGTCGCCTGGCGCGTGCCGGTGTCGACGAGCGTTCCGGAGGCGGTGGTTGCGCCGGCTGAGCGCCTGGAGGCGCAGAAGGAGCTTGACCGGCTGGAGGATCGGGGGTCGGCGCAGGTATTCATCGCTCCCGTGGTCATGGCGTGGGCAAAGGCGCATCCGGACGATCCGGTGGTGCCGGAAGCTCTGTATCGCGTGGTCAGGGTGACGCGTTTCGGTTGCCACGGGGAGCAAGATAACGGGAAGATCTCGAAGGCGGCGTTCGAACTGTTGCACGGGAACTATCCGAAAAGCCCGTGGACGGTGAAGACGCCCTATTGGTTCAATTAGGCGGGGCGGCCGCTCGTCAGATCA
>Ga0302319_10021188_pt1 | contig 11716 bp, 9 predicted proteins | sample Bog_T0_2_FD_203319 | JGI IMG/M metagenome (GOLD analysis project Ga0302319, IMG submission 203319) | Peat permafrost microbial communities from Stordalen Mire near Abisko, Sweden - Bog_T0_2 | ecosystem: Environmental > Terrestrial > Soil > Wetlands > Peat | place: Sweden: Abisko, Stordalen Mire...
GATAAGGGTCACGCGCCACCGCTCAAGACCAATGCGGACTGGATCAGGGCAGGAGAGATGGTCTTCGACGCCCCGAAGGTTTTCGTCAATGTCGAGCCACCCCAGCTCTTCCAGGAGACGAAGACACCGTCGGCTGTGGATGGTACCGTGCCTTTTTATCGGTACGTGATTCGAGAAAAGGGAAAGGTTGAACTGGGAGTATTCGCATGCGGCATGTGCCACACGCGCGTCATGCAGAACAGATCGATTCTAAAAGGGGCTCAAGGAAATAATCCGTTCGAGAATACCTTCGCTTACGTCCTTCGCCATGGAGGCGAGCCGGCTGAACAGGCGCGTTTGGAGGAACACTCCCTCTATTCCGCTCCGTGGGTACCCGAAGACCCGGCGGACAACTTTGATCAAAAGTCGATCGAATCCATCGCTTCAGTGCATGACGTGATTCCGCCCGGTGTCATGGCGCGTCACCGGACGAGCCCAATCTATCCTGTGCAGGTTCCGGACCTGATAGGCGTCAGGGATCGTCATTATCTCGATCGCACCGGACTTCAGCAGCACCGCTCCATCGCGGACATGATGCGTTACGCGGCGCTCAATCAGGGTGGCGATGATCTCGCCAGTTATGACGGATTCATTCCAGCGGGCTTTCCGGACTTCAAGAAACTACCCGATGCCACTTCCGGTAGCCGCTACAGCGACGAGCAACTGTATGCCGTGTCGCTTTACGTTTACTCGCTCAAACCGCCGCCCAATCCCAATAAATTTGACGCCTTGGCGGCGAAGGGCAAGATAGTCTTCGAGCGCGAAGGCTGTTCCATGTGCCACAGGCCGCCGCTCTACACCAGCAACAAGCTGACCCTGGCTGAGGGCTTCACGCCTCCACCGGGCGCTGCTCAGAAGTACAACATCCTGCCGATCTCAGTCGGCACCGACCCAGGCCTCGCTCTCAACACGCGCCGCGGCACCGGCTACTACAAAGTGCCAGCGCTCACGGGCGTCTGGTACAGAAGCATGTTCGGACACAGCGGCTGGTGCGCGACGTTGGAAGACTGGTTCGATCCGAACCGCGTGCGCGATGACTATGTGCCCACTGGTTTCAAGCCCTATGGAGCAAAAACCTATGCGGTCAAAGGACATCCCTTCGGGTTGGATTTATCTCAGAATGATCGAAAGGCTCTGATCGCTTTTCTGAAAACGCTTTAGCTTCAACGGAGTCGTTCTCTGCGTTTTTATGATCCACAACCTGCGACAAGATCTCTGAATAACGGGACTTCACCGGACTCCGCCAGGTTCTGCTGGGCGAAGCCGAGTTACTTTCGACCAAAGCGGCCTGACTTTTGTGGGAGTGAGATTGACCCAAAAGAAGAATTGATTTTCGGCTGGTTCGTGCAGGCGTTTGCGCATTTATGGGATTCGTTTCCCGCAAAATATTGAATCTATGAGACCGGGAAATGGCCCTTCACGTGCCCTGTAAGGGCAAGCGCTAACCCCCTTAGCGCTCTATTTAAGGCAACAGATCACTCTAGTGCCAACCCTTCATCCCTTGGTGTGGCGGAAGGCAGATCTGAAAATGCTCGGCCAAAAATTCTTTTCCCCTGGCGGTCAATCACGATGCATGATTATTCAGGAAATAGCTCTACTCTAAGTTTGCTTTGCGAGAGTGAGGACGGCCGTACGTTGCCGGTCCACGAAGATGTTGCCAGTCAGGAAGTGCAAGCGGGGCTAGCGCGGCATCGAGGCCGTCAACGGGAAGAGAGACGTCGGCACTCCTTGGAGTTTTGGGTAGGATTCTGGCCCGTGGTTGCGGGCTTCGTACTGGCGTGCTTTGCGCCGCAGCTCAGCCAGATGCTTGCTCACTCGCGGCCGTGGGCGATGGGCCTTGTGTTTCCATTTGCGGTGCTGGCGAGCCGTCCGGAGTTGCATCTCGGGACTACACTCGCGTCAGTCCTGCCTGGAATGTTGCTCTACCTGCAATTCCCGATCGAAGGACTCCTGGCTAGCGTTGCTTTTAGTGGACGCGTAACACTGTTCAGCGGGACCGCGCGAATGGCCTATTGCCACGCCATGGCCGCGGCGTTGCTGCTACTGGTCAGTGGCGCAGTGGCGCATATCGCCGGCCTTTGAGGGAATGAAAAGAAGATGTCGCGGCGGGGAAACCGCTTGTCGTCGGCTTCTCGACTTTCGGCCTGCTCGAAGGTTTTTCGGTGGTGAACTCACGGCGTATTGCCGAAGTGGGGCACATCGTCGTTCATTGAGAACGCATTTTTCAGATTATCTTCAAACGGAAAGACGTGGATCATCCATGTGAAGACGTGGGGCAGAAATGTGCCCCCTTCGGCCTTGCAGGCTTCCGCGGTGTTGATTGAGCCGAACATCCCAAATTTTGGGTGTTGGCCGAGATATTCCCGCACGCGATTTGCCGGAGCGGCACAGAAGTTTGTGTGCTCATGCCAGCGAACGATGCTGAGCGGGATGCGGCGGTTCAATTCATCTTCACTGGCGTTGGGGCCGGCTGTGAACATGACACCTTCAAGTTTGTAATGCTGCTTCGGGGTCTTGAAATAGAGCAGCGAAGACGGCTTGGCGGGGTCAAAATGACGCTCAGCCTCTTGAATGTTGACTTGGTTGTTGAAGTGAAACTGGGGCTGATCAACTTCGGGATTGGCGATCACGTATCCATCGGCCAAAGCCTTCTTGTAATCCTTATAGCGCTCAATGGCGGCTCTCACCTGCGCTACCACATCTTTTACTTTTTCTTCATCGCCGGGCTGCGCGGGACGCAGAGGCGTGATATACATGTGACCGGCCATCGCGACCATGCTGGGCCCCATGTCCTTCATCTCTCCTTTCCCGCTCATGTCCATACCGGACATGGAATCTTTAGGTTGGTTTGATTGCTGCGCTGTGGCTGAGATCACGATCGGCACTGCAACGGCGAGCACGATCAGTAGGTAGAGAAGCAAGCGGCAAATCGGCTGAACCGAAGAGGACTGGGGGATTGATTTAATTTGAGGGGCTGCTGCTGGGATGTGGAGCGAAAGGGCGTCGCGGGGCTGCATGGATTGAGTTTGAGGATGGAACTGATCAAAACCAATACCCACTTGAAGGGTATTTGTGCTGACCACTCGCTGGCTAATGATCCGTTTTGTAGGCTTGCGAGTGCTGCCGATCATGAGAGTGCCCCGCCGGATTCCATCCAAACTCCGCGGTAAGGTATAAGTTCATTGCCTGTGTGTGAGAACTGGTTCGCCGCATCTGACTCATGGAGATCGAAATTGGCTGAAAGGCGATTCAAGGAGCTCAAACGCTGAAGATAGCTGTTGTGCCGAAGGAGCCGAGGTGGGTTCGAGACTTGCGAGGAAACATATTGGGTAAACTTAAATTGAAAATGGGTCGTTCAGCTGGATGTGCGTTGGGGTTGCTCATCGGAAACCTCTGTTTCGGCCAGCAAGACCCGACGGCGCAAAATGGTCCGGCACAAACTTCGCCTGCACAGGCAGCGCCTGCTCCTCTGCCCGATGCTCCAAGTGCGGCTCCGGCTGCAAAGACGTCGACAAGGACGAACGACGAGGAGCAAGAGAAGCGGATTATGGGAGTGCTGCCGAATTTTCGATCGGTGAGTGCGGGAGCGAAGGTACCGAAGGAGACTCTCAAGCAAAAGCTTGTTACTGCGACGGAAGATAATTTCGATTACACTTCGCTATTCTTTGCGGGAGTGATTGCGGGGGACTCGTTTGTGAGCGAGGCGACGCCGGAGTTTCACCAGGGAGCGGCGGGTTATGCGCGCTACTACTGGCATACGGTCGCTGATCAATCGGCGGAGAACTATTTTGTGGAGTTGATCTTGCCGGTGATGACGCATGAGGATTCACGTTACTTTGCAATGGGCAGAGAGGGCGGTAGCGTGATGAAGCGCGCGGGATATGCGCTCAGCCGCGTGGTGGTGACGAGGACGGATGAGGGAAAGCCGACATTCAATATTTCTGAAATTGCGGGATCGGCGGCGGCGGTGAGTGTTTCGACGCTCTACTACCCGGCTCCGGAGCGCACTGTCGACAAGGGACTTCGGAACTGGGGACTGGACGTTACATACGACGGAGTGGCTTTCATGTTTCACGAATTCTGGCCGGATATACGGAATGCGGTTTTCGGAAGAAAGGGCAGCAAACTTGCGGCCGCCCATTAAAGCAGTTATCAGTTACTTTGATTCACATTTTTCCGGTTGGAAATCGTGCAGGGTGGGTTTCCTTTGAGGCCACTCCGCTTCTCGGTTTCTGTAGAAAGCAAAATTCAAAATCCTGTGCGCGCGGCACGTTCACCGCGTGGTGCGTGGTGTGGACGGAATAATATTTACTTGTGGAAACCCGCTACAACCTGGGCGACATTCTTGCGAATGCTATCACGCACGGGATCGGGGCGGTGCTCTCATTGGTTGGCGGTGTTTACCTGGTTGTTCTATCTACACGGGGAACAGCGCGACAGATGGCGGTGTGCACCGTTTTCGCATTGACGCTGGTGCTCGTATATGTTTGCTCCACGCTGTATCACTCCCTGGTGAGGACGCGCGCGCGGCATGTATTTCAAGTCCTTGACCACTCCGCGATTTACCTGCTGATTGCTGGGACGTATACGCCATTCACCTTGATCTCGTTGCGCGGAACGGTGGGGTGGGTGCTGTTCGGGTTTGTTTGGACGCTGGCGATTGCGGGCATCCTTTTCAAGAGCTTTGCGGTAGGAAAATTCGAAGTGGCGTCGGCGCTGGTATATCTACTGCAAGGATGGTGTGGCGTGTTTGCGACCGGGATGCTGGCTCACGCGATCGGTTGGCACGCGGTGCTGTGGCTGGGTGCGGGCGGAGTGGCCTATACCCTGGGGATTGTGTTCTTCGCGCTGGACCGGCTGCGCTATTTCCATGCGGCGTGGCACGTGTTTGTGCTGGCCGGAAGCGTGGCACACTACTTTGCGGTTCTCTATTATGTCGTGCCGGCATGAGCGAGATTGTTATGCGCGCGACGGGAGATAAATCGCTGGAAATGTCTGTCGACCGTGGCGTGCGAAGCTGGGGGCCGTGGCAGATTTTCTGGATCGCGTTTACGCTTCGAGTTGCGTATGTGACGCTGGTGCACACCTACCGCATTTCCGCTCTCGAAGATCATTTCGCATTTGGCTACGAGATGGGGCGGATTGCGCGGGCGCTGGCGACGGGGCATGGATATGCCGACCCTTTTCATGGGCACACGGGGCCGACGGCGTGGGTGACGCCGCTGTTTCCGCTGATGCTGGGCGCAATCTTCAAGGTGTTTGGCGTGTATACGCGGATGTCGGGCTGGGTAGTGCTGGTATTCGACAGCCTTGTGAACGCGCTGATCATCCCACTGATCTGGGAGACGGGAGAACGGTGTTTCGATGCGCGAGTTGCGCGCTGGTCGGCGTGGATCTGGGCGCTTTATCCCGCGGCGATGCAATACGCGGTGAAGTGGGTTTGGGAGATGGCGCTAACGGCGTTCCTCTTCCAATTGGCGTTGGTGCTGGCGCTCCGGGTGGGGCGCGTGGGTGACCGCCCAGTTGGATACGTGGCCGATGGGCCGACGTGGGGGCGCTGGCTAGGGTTCGGGCTGGTGTGGGGGCTGCTTGCGCTGTCCAATCCGGGAGTGTTGCTTTTTCTCCCGGTATGTGGCGCGTGGATGCTGGCGCGCGGAGGAACGTGGACGGCGCAACTGCCCAAAGCGATTGCGGCAGGGGTGGTGTTCCTCGCCATGATTGCGCCGTGGAGTTTGCGGAACGAGCGGGTGTTTCATGCATTTGTGCCGCTGCGGTCGAACTTCGGGGTTGAGCTCTATTTGGGGAACGGGCCTGGAGCGGATGGGTTTCTGATGGAGTACATGCATCCGTCTAAGGACGCTGCGCAGTTTGCGCGCTATAAGCAGATGGGGGAGCTGGGCTACTCGGCGTGGCGGGGGGCGGAAGCGAAGGAGATTATTGGCGCCGATTTGCCGCGGTTTGTATGGCTGTGCGCGACGCGGGCTTACTTTTATTGGTTTGGGGTGCCGGATCCTGCGGGGAAGCCGGTGAATGATTTCTTTCGGTCGCTGAATTACGGGTTCGCGAGTGGCGCTGGATTGCTGGGACTAGCCCTGGCGCTGAGAAGACGGGTGCCGGGCGCGGGATTGTTTGCGGCGGCGTTCTTGCTGCTGCCGATGGCGTACTACATTGCCACGGCGCACGCGCGGTTTCGGCATCCGTTGGAACCGTTGATTACGCTGCTCGGGGTTTATTTGTTTCAACGGGCCGAGAAGAGGTGGGGATTCTCGCGCGCTCAAGCTCATTCTTGATCAATATCGAAACGCGATTTCTCGCGCGAGGGCCGTGGCTACTTCTGGAATTCCCTGCTTCAAGGTGTTTTCAGAGTAACGAGAATGCGATTAGGCGTTGAGGCAAAACAGTGGAACGAAGCGGTCGTCACGCCCATCGCAAATGTCAGGCGGCGCGGAGTTCCAGGATTATAACTGCGCCGCTCGGCTCCAGATTCACAGCGGAGGCGCAGCCGTTGTGGTCGCGGAGAATCGTGGCGCATACGCTGAGTCCAAGGCCCGCCGTTTCCCCGATTGCTTGAGATGGGATGAAGGGGTCGAACGCGCGGTCGGGATGCAGGAAGCCGACACCGGAATGGGCCACTCGGATGTGAACTGATTTTCCTTTGCCAGTAGCTTCAAGACGAACGGTCCGACGCTCCTCGCGCCCTGCGCTTAACACTGGACTTTCAGAGTCAACTGCTTCGATCGCGAACTGGAGGCAATGGAGAACAGCTTGGCGAATCTGCTGCGCCCTGCATACGATCCTCGGTAGCGATGGAGCGATGCTGAGCCGGAAGTCGATGGAGCGATGAAGGAACTCTGGGCGGTGAAGTTCCTCCATGTCGGCTAGTAGCTCAGCGATGGAGATTGCCGCCAATTCTTCGGTCTGGGGGCGGGCCATGCGCGATAAGCTATCGAGCGTGGACTTCATGCGGCGTGCTTCGCCCAGGATGAATTCGACCCCGCGCCGCTCGCTATCATCGAGACCGGGGCTATCTTCAAGCAGCGACGCATAGCCGAGGATCACCGTGAGCGGATCATTCAATTGTTGAGTGACATTGCCTGCCAATTGCCCAAGGCCTGCGAATTTCTCAGAATCTATAAGTTTCTCCAGCATTACGGTCTGGCTGCGAGTGGCCTGCAGGCGACTGGTCAGCATTTCAATCGGCATCAGATCGTCCGCGCGCAAGGAGTCCTTGTAGTGGCCGGGCAAATCGCACTTAGGGGATCGGTGTCCGGCCAGCAACAGGGCACCCTCCACTCCGGAGCGACCAGCCATTGGCACTGCCAGAACGCTTGTGAACCACAGACGCTTGAGATCGTCACCCGAAGCGAGCCATGGTTCAAAGTCGAGTTTGAGTGTACGGCTATGCTCAACGGCGAGGGGTGTTTGGTTCGGGACCAGGAAGCCGGAACTTGGAATGCGGGCGGCCAAGGCAACGAGAGCTGCCGCTGCCGCGGGTTCGATACCGGCGGAAGCAGCGACCTGATAACTCCCAGACCTGCGCAGGAGCAACGCTACCTGTGAAAAGCAGCTGTGCGCGGCTACCGTCTGGCAGATGTCGGGAGCCTGGCTGTCGAAGTCCTCCACCCGCCGCCGGGAAACCACGAGGTTGGCATATGCTTCCATCTCACGGCGCGCCCTGCGCTCGCGTTTCTCTGCGAGCTTGTTGATGGCGAGTTCATCCTCCAGCGCCAACAGGATCATGCCTACAGCAGCGACCACTTTGCCCATGACAATGAAACGTGTCAAGTTCGAGTCCACAACAAGATTTGAGGAGATTGAAGGGAAGATCGTAAGGATCGGCAGGGACCAGGCCGCAAATCCCAGAAAACTCAAAACTACTCCGGGAGAAATACGTCGGAACACGAAAGCGATCAGGAAAGCGGTAAGCAGCTGGTTGGCACATTGCGAATAAATAAGCGGCCACCCGGCCCCGAATCTGAAGCAGATCCAGATTCCGACGCAACCGAGCACGAGGCATGCCGGAATCCCCAGCCAGGAAGGCATGCTGCCCTTTGCAGCGCCCCAGAAGCACGCCACTAGCACGGAGGTCGCCCCGAGTAGCGGAAATGCAAGGTAGGCCAATCCGCTCGGAGGCGCCTCGTGAAAGACGCCTTCGAACAGGATCGAATAGAGAACCAGGGGAATTGCAAAAGGAATCACATAGAGGATCTGAAATCGCCCGAAGCGAAACCGTAGGGGAGACAGCGACGCGAGAAACAAAGTGGAACTGATCTGGATAGAAGTCTGGCTCAAGGCCGCGAGCCAGGGATGGCTGGCGGTGTGGATTGTCCAAGCACCGAGCTTGTAAAACAACAGCATCCGAACAATGGCGAACAGAAAGCCGAGGAACCAAAGCAGGGTGCGCGCATCTCTGTAACGAAGATAGAGGTAACCGAAAGCGGGCAGCAAGAGCGCCGTCAGGATAAGGGCCGGAAGCTGGTAATAATCGGGCATCGTTTCCCGCCGATCTCCTTCCGCCTCCAGCGACGGAAAATATACGAGCCTGATCCATTGCGAGTCGTAAGCCGGGTTCCCAGACACGAATGGTTTAAGAAGGACTTTAAGAAGACGTCCGGAGCAAATGGGACACGACTTAGGTCAGGCACTGAGGGGACGTTGATTCTTTGCCGCCAAGCAGCGATAGCACCATCGCCGGTTGCCGCGCCATTTGATTTTCTGGCCTCCCCTGGACCGTGTATATGCGTCTAATGTGGTAGGGGGACAACGACTTTGGGTATGCTGGTTCAGGGCGCAAAGGATTGCCAAGAGGAGAATTCAGGGTGCGAATGAAATGGATAATGGCAGCTTTGGTGGCCGCCAATTGCGCGCTTGTAGCGACGGGTCAAGGGAAAGACAGCTTCACGCCGATGGCACTTGACTCTGGGTTCGGAGCCATGGACGTGACGGCGCCGGCTATTGCGCCGGAAGAAATCATCCGGAAATTCGCCGCCAAGGAAAGCGAATTTCAGAAAGCGCTGAATCACTATACGTATCGACGAGTTGCGCGTGTGCAGACAATCGATGACGACAACAAGGTGGACGGCGAATATTACGAAGTGGACGATGTGATCTTCGACCTCACCGGCGCGCGGACGGAGAAGGTAGTATTTGCGCCGCAGAATACCTTGCAGCGCGTCAGCATGTCGCCATCCGACCTGCAGGATATCCAACATGGATATCCATTTGTTCTAACTGCTGAAGACATCGGCCAATACGACGTGAAATATGTTGGTCGACAGAAGGTGGACGAACTCGACTGCTATGTCTTCGATGTAAGTCCGAAGGTTATCGAAAAAAGGAAGCGTTATTTATTGGGGCGGATTTGGGTGGACGCTACGGACCTGCAGATCGTGGTGACAAACGGACGGATGGTTCCAGACGACACGCGCAAGGGCAGTGAAGACCTGCATCCACCTTTCATGACCTGGCGTGAGCAGGTTGATGGGCACTACTGGTTTCCCGTTTACACAAAGGGCGAAGGGATACTGCACTTCAGCGGCGGCAACGGCTACATGGGCGAAGACGTGCACATGCGCGACACCGTGAAGTATTCCGACTATAAGCAGTTCGGCTCGACTACCAAGATCATTTACGAGGGCCAGGACATCACGACGCCGGGTGCGCCGCAGCCGAATCCGCCGCCGAAGAAATAGCGGCTACAAACGTAGCGAAAGACAGCTTAGGCCGCCATCCATTTTTTGGAATTCAGACATGTCGAGGAGCAATGGATTGAAGCCGCGAGCTATCAGGGCGGCTGTTAGATCGGGGAATCCTGCGGCTACCAGCACGCGGTCATTCACGCGGACGCAGTTGGCGGCGTAGGTCTCGGTTGCTGCGACTCGAATGAGATCGTAGCTCTGAATTTGGGCGAGGCCGGCCATTTCCTCCATCACCACGACAGTGTTTTCTCCAATGTAGGAGAGGCCGCTCTTGAGGTGAAGAATGCTGGTCATGGGTCGCACATCGATTGTCGATGACGTGTAGCCCATGTCTGCGAGATGGTCGGCAAGTTGACGCGCACCATCCTCATTCGTGCGCTGGGAGAGGCCAAGAAAGAAGTGGTCTTCCGCCTCGCAGATGTCGCCGCCGTCGACGGTGCCCGGCGATTCAATGGTGAGGGGCGAGGGATAGAATCCAAGAATCGTGGGGCGGATTGCGTCGACTTCCGCTTCCCGGCTGGGAGCGCCCGGACGTGTCAGCACCGCGCCGCGAGGGGTCAGTATGGCCGTGTCTTCAACGAATGTGGAGTCAGGGTGATTTAGATCAGCATCCAGCGTAGTGAGCGCGAGGCCGCAAGCCTTTAGCGCCTCACAATAACGCGCATGCTGTTCAAGCACGCGGGAGTTGATAGGCACTCCGAGAGAAACCGTCGTGAGCCCATCGGCGAAATTGCTTCCAGGTTTACGGACGATGGCGTTGCTAAGCAATCGCTGGATCCTATCGTGGTTGGAAGGCCTGAACAAGCCATGGGATTAATAGAAGAGGTATTTGCGCCAGCGATCGTCGCCGCGACCTAACATGCGCATGATCTGGCGGCTGGTATGGAGGGAGAACGGGCGTGGATCGCGCAGCAACGCCATGTCGTCAATTTCATGCAGCATGCGGTTGCCCTTGCGGCGATTGCATGCATGGCAGCAGGCTACAAGATTTTCCCAGGTGGAATTGCCGCCTCGGGAACGAGGAATAACGTGGTCCAGCGTCAGTTCGCCGGAGGGCAATACGACGCCGCAATATTGGCATGAGTTGCGGTCGCGAAGCAGGATGTTCTTGCGCGAGAGGGCCCGCGTCTGGTGGGGAATGCGGCGGTATTCAAGCAACCGGATCACGGAAGGCATGGCGATGCGGCTGCGCTGTGCATGCAGCATAAGGCCATGTTCCTCTTCAGTGCGTGCGATGCCCTTGAGCACCAGGACCAATGCTCGGCGCGCACCGCAAATGTTGATGGGCTCATAGGAGGCATTGAGCACGAGTACCGGCATCTGCAGCATGTGCACGGGCTGGACTGCGGTGTGATCTCCAGCGTATGCCGTCGCCTTGGCGATGGATTTCTGCTTGCGTGCATGAATCATTGCTTTTCCCAGCGACATCCTTTTCCCCTCTTCAAAAAGATGGTTGGTCGTGCGATGAATACGAGCTTGCAGGTTGCATGTCCGGATCCGACGAATCGGAGTGCGGAGCATGTTCTTGCTCCTCGTCGTGCGGTGAGAAGCCTTGTCGAATTTCGTTAACGCGGCGGGCCCTGGCCAGCGTGGCAACCCAGACCGTGGCAGCTCCAGCCCGAAGCAGTGTCTGCGAGGCGGCGCGTGCTGTGGCCCCAGTGGTGAAGATGTCATCGATAAGCAGGATGTGTTTCGAGACAATGGCGGCCGGGTGCGAGACTGAAAATGCGCCGCGCACATTCAATCGCCGCTGGCGATGTGTAAGTCCCGCCTGGCTTGCTGTGGGACGGAGCCGCATGAGCGTGCTGGACGCCAAGGTAAGTCGCCAAGCAGGATGGGACTTGTGCAGAAAACGGAGGGCGTGTTCAGCCAGCGACCGCGCCTGGTTGAAGCCGCGCTCCGCCTGCTTTGACCAGTGCAGCGGGACGGGCACGACCAGCATTTCGGCGGGGGCCTCGTCAGCCAGCGTTGCGATGGCG
>Ga0302319_10021189_pt1 | contig 11716 bp, 9 predicted proteins | sample Bog_T0_2_FD_203319 | JGI IMG/M metagenome (GOLD analysis project Ga0302319, IMG submission 203319) | Peat permafrost microbial communities from Stordalen Mire near Abisko, Sweden - Bog_T0_2 | ecosystem: Environmental > Terrestrial > Soil > Wetlands > Peat | place: Sweden: Abisko, Stordalen Mire...
AGGGGTTTCGGCGGCTTGTGACGTTACTTGGCGGCGTTCGCTAGGCGCGGCTTAACTTGGTACTTGGCGGCGTTCGCTAGGCGCGGCTTAACTTGGTTATTGGCTTGCCGCTTCGAGCGCCTGTTCGACCTGCCCCTGCATCTGCGGACCGACGTTCGCCAACTCGCGCTCGGCATTGTAGAAGAGCAGTAGGCGCTCGGTTCCGTCGGCGAGTTGGTCCGGCGTCAGGTGAGGATGCGCCGTGAAGAAAGCCTTGGAGCGGGCCTCTTCCGCCACGGCATTCTTCTGCAGCTCCGTGTAGACCTTGATGCTCTCGGCTGCGCCTCCGTAGACGTTCACCTCTTCGGTGGACATGTGCTCGAGCGAGCCGGTTGAGAGCGCGGACTGCCAGCTGTTGGCGATGAAAAAGTATTGAGGGTTCTCGATCGCTTGGAGACGCGTGTTGATCTGCTCGGGATGCTGCTGAGCGAGCGTTGGGAGATCGGCGATGAGAGACTTCAACTGCGCACTGTACAGCGAGACGCGGCGAACTTCGTCGACGCTGTGATCGCGATTGATCGTCATCTCGAAGCGCACATTCTCCCGCGTTTCGCGCACGAGCGTGCGGTTGTGCACTGCCTCACGGACACCCTCGAGGCCGAGCGCGATTAGGATGCCGCAGGTGACAACGGCAATGTGGATGGCAAAATCTTTAAGGCTGTGGATGGGGCTCTCAGGTGCGTGGAGTTCCATGGAAGGAGTGTATAAGACGTCGAGCCGGTGGGAGTTGCACAGACAAAAGAGCCCGGGAAATCTCCCGGGCTCTTCGCGTTGCGAGGTTGGAAGCGTTTAGGCTGCCGGCTCTTCTGCTACCGTTACCTTGGCCGAGGCGACCGTGAAGGTCGGCTCGCCGATCTTGAAGCGCGCGAAGCGGCGGACGCTGATGTTTTCACCGAGCTTGGCGACCTTTTGCGCGATGAGCTGCCCGATGGTGAGGGTCTGCTCCTTGATGAACGGCTGCTCCAGGAGGCAGAATTCCTCGTAGAACTTGCCCATTTTTCCTTCGAGCATCTTCTCGATGATGTTCGCGGGCTTGCCCGTCGCTGCTGCCTGCGCGCGATAGATTTCCTTTTCCTTCTCGATAGCTTCGGGCGTGACTTCGTCCTTGCTCACGTAGCGGGGGTCCACCGCGGCGATGTGCATAGCGATGTCCTTGAGGAGCTCCTGGAAGTCATCCGTGCGGGCCACAAAGTCCGACTCGCAGTTGAGCTCGATCAGCACGCCGATCTTGCCGCCGGCGTGAATGTAGGTGCCGACTGCACCCTCGTTGGTGGAGCGGCTGGCTTTCTTGGCAGCCGACGCCATGCCGCGCTTACGCAGTACAACGAACGCGTTTTCCATGTCGCCCTTGGCTTCCTGCAGGGCCTTGAGACAGTCGCCCATGGGGGCGCCAGACTTTTCGCGGAGTTCCTTGACGAGCTTGGCGTCAATCTTTACAGCTTCAGTGGTGGACATAATCTTCCTTCTTGATGCTAGGCAGCGCGCAGGGCGCATGCGTATTTTGCGAAAATGGCGCGGGCCTGGGCCCGCGCCATGATTCTAGGGCTCGGCCATTACGAAACGTCAAATGCCGTGTCGTGCGGCCTGAAACTAGGCGCTTACCACGGCGTGCTCGATCTCGGGTTCAGCGTCCGCAGCGGCCGGAGCCTTGCGAATGCCACCACCGAGAGCGGCGTTGAGGTCAATGGTCTCTTCTTCGGCGGGCTCAACCGGAGCTTCTGCAGCGACTGACTCGTGAACTTCGGCTGCTGCATCCTCGCCATCTTCACCGAGGAAATGCGCTTCCGTCTCGAGCGGGCGAACTTCTTCCGTCTCGTTGGCGAATGCCTTGTCGGAGATCATCTGGGTGCCTTCGAATGCCGAGTCCGCGATCTTCGTGGTGAAAAGGCGAATGGCGCGAAGAGCGTCGTCGTTGCCGGGGATAACGTAATCAACAACCGTCGGATCGCAGTTCGTATCGACCACCGCGACGACGGGGATGCCAAGCTTGCGTGCCTCGGCTACCGCGATTGCCTCGTTGTTCGAGTCGATGATGAAGAGCGCGTCAGGGAGGCGCTTCATGTTCTTGATACCCGAGAGGTTGGTCGAGAGGCTCTTGCGCTCGCGCTCAAGCTTGATGACTTCCTTCTTGGTGAGCAGCTCGTAACGACCGTCGGTCGACATGTCGTCGAGCTCCTGGAGGCGCTTGACCGACTTCTGCACGGTGACCCAGTTGGTGAGCAAGCCACCCAGCCAGCGGCTGTTGATGTAGGGCATGCCGGCGCGCTTGGCCTCTTCCGCCACGGCATCCTGCGCCTGGCGCTTGGTGCCGACGAACAGAACCAGCTTGCCGCTCGCGGTCAGGTCGGTGACGAACTTCGACGCTTCCTTGAACATCTTCAGCGTCTTCTGCAGATCGATGATGTAGATTCCGTTGCGCTCGCCGAAGATGTATTCCTTCATCTTGGGGTTCCAACGCTTGGTCTGGTGACCGAAGTGGACACCGGCTTCGAGCAATTCTTTCATCGTAATGCTGGCCATAGAGGCTCCTGTTTATAGACCGGGCCGCTGCTTCATTTCGGAGGCGGCTGGTCTGGATTGATCCCTGGCAATGAAGCTTCGGGAGATTTAGGTCCTGGCCTCCGATATAGGTGCTTCGGAGGGTGATGCGGGGAGTACAGCTTCCAGCCCTGGCCAAAAGCCAAAGGCTGGAAGCTCCCAAGCGATTACCGCTTGCTGAATTGGAAGCGAGCGCGAGCGCCCTTCTGGCCGTACTTCTTACGTTCCTTACCGCGGGGATCGCGGGTCACAAAGCCTTCGGCCTTGAGCGCCTTGCGAAGCTCGATGTTGAACTCCATCAGAGCGCGCGTGATGCCGAGCTTGACTGCATCGGCCTGCCCGTTGATGCCGCCACCCTTGACCGTGGTCAGGATGTCGAAGGTCTCGTTGATGTCCGCAATGCCCAGCGGACGCTTGGCGGCGATGCGCTGCGCGGGAGTAACGAAGTACTCCTCGAACTGCTTGCCGTTGACGGTGAATTTGCCCGAGCCGGGGCGAAGGAAGACGCGAGCGATCGCGCTCTTGCGGCGGCCGGTTCCGTAGTACTGAATCAAATCTGCCATGATGAAATCCTCTTGATGCGAGGGAGTAACGCCCATCAAATTTTGTGCCGCGTCTGCTGCTGGCTTTTAGCTGGTCGCTAAGAGCTGAATGCTTAGGCCGTCTGCCGGGTGCGATCCTGCTTCTGGTGCAGTTCCAGCGGCGTACCGGAGCGGTGCATCTCCATGGCGGAAGGCTGCTGAGCGTGATGCGGATGCTCGGAACCCTTGTAAACCTTTAGCTTGGTGGCCATCTGGCGGCCGAGTTTGCTCTTGGGCAACATACCCTTGATGGCTTCCTCGAGGATCTTCTCGGGACGGCGAACGAGCAGCTTGCTGTACTCTTCTTCGCGCAAGCCGCCGGGGAAACCGGTGTAGCGGCGATACAGCTTCTGTCCAGCCTTCATGCCGGTGACCTGAATCTTTTCGGCGTTGATGACGATGACGTGATCACCCATATCGATATAAGGGGTGTAGAGGGGGTTCAACTTGCCCGCGAGAACGCTGGCGGCGTGGGAGGCGAAGCGGCCGAGCGTCTGGCCGGCGGCGTCCAACACGTACCACTTGCGCTGAATGTCTTTGCCGCTGGGGATCGTAGTCGTCTGATTGAGGTTCATCTGGGTTACTCCTTGGTTCTGCCGTCTTCGTAGTGCAACTGCCCGGCTTGAAGCGCGAAGATTCTGTGCAGTCGTGCGTTAGGCGGCAAGGGCGAGCGCGGACACGATGTCCACGGAGGCCACAGCCGAAGTTGCGGTTGAGCGCACAGAGCCCTTGTTGCCGGATCATAGGAAGCTGGATCTAGCTGCAAGCGACTGGGGAGTGGGTGCTTCAGTGGCCGGCGAGTTCCAGATCGTAAAGGAACTTGCCCTGCCCCGAGGGTACTCACCTCGATGTCTGGCTCCCGCTCCTCGTTGCCGCCCAAACTTCGGGCACACGGAGGTGCAGGCGCGAGACTGCGCGAGTTTTCAGGATATGTCAGGCTGGGAAGGTAGTCAAGGACAAGTTTACCCCGAAACGGGACGCACGCCCGCTGTCGGGGGCGTGTTTGGCAGAATTGGGCCAATTGATTGCTAAAAGTTGAAGAATGTCCTCAGCATGATGACGCGATTGGCGCTGCTTGAACCGCCGTAGGGGCTGTTTAACGAGATGGAATGGCCGAACTGCGGCGACGTGAGAACGCCTACCGGTGGCCCGGCGTTCACCTCGTTGAATACGTTCTGCGCGTCGAGGCCGAAGGTGAGGCTGTAACGCGGATCCGGCTTAGGCAGGGGACCTTTGGGTGCTGGAGCGCCTGGCGGAGGGGCCGGGACAGGATCCCGAGGGCCAAACTTGAAAGCCTTGCCTAGGCTGAAATCGAGCTCCGCAAACGCCGGGCCCTTGCCGTAGTTGATCGGAATGATCTTCTCTCCGGGTTGCGGATTGGCGTCGAAGTCTCCGTACTTCGTGTTGTAGAGGATCGAACTGCTGGTGGGGTTGGTTGCGAAGGCCGGGCGATCGTTGTAAATCGTGTCGCCGTTGAGGTCCGTTCCCGTTGTGATGTTGAAGGGCGTGCTGGCCGTAGACGAGAGAAACGCGCTCACATTGATGCCGAATGGGAGCTGGTAGTAGGTGCCAAGGTACAGCCGCTCATGCGGATACGGGCTGGTGCCGTAATCCTGATGGATGTAGTAGCTGTTGGAGGGAAAGCTGGTTGCGCCGGCTGTGTCCTGATCTTGCTTGCGGATGGTGTAAAACGCGAACAGGAAGAGCTTCTTGGTCGGGTTCGCATTCACGCGCACGAAGAAGCGCTCCTTGCGCAACGTGCCGCCAGACTGAAACTGATAGATAGCCTGCGTGGTGCCGAGCGGATAGGTTCCCGACGCCGCCGTGGTGGCCGTTGCAGGAACGTACGTTCCGGGCAGCGGCGCGTTGGTATTGATCGAGTCAAACTGATGCTCGCCTTGAGCCATCATGTAGTTGAAGCTCACGCTTCCCTTGTTCCAGAGGTCCCGGTCGATGGAAATGCCTTCATCGATCTCGTATTCCGAGCGAAGGCGCGGACTGATTTGGTAGATCGTTGGCGGCGCAACGCTGAGACTCGCCGTCGTTGGAATGGTCGGGTAGAAATCGGGGTTGGCGACGTAGTAGGACGACTCGGTGACGCCGTTCTGGCGGATCGCGGTGAGGATGTTGGTGGAGACGAAGCGGTCATAAAAAATGCCGGCGCCAGCACGCAGCGTGACGATGGGAGGCTTCTTCGCCTTCTGTCCGACGGCCCAGGCAAAGCCGACGCGCGGTGCCGGATCAAAGTGGTCAGGAATCGCGGACTGCGACTCGATGCGCACGCCAAGATCGAGCGTAAAGTTGCTGCTGACCTTCCACTCGTCCTCTGCAAAGACGCCGAGATCGCCGGTCAACAGCGCGGCATTCGGCTTCCCTGCGGTGATGTTGAATTGCGTGGCCCCGCCGCACACCTGGCCCTGTGCGGTGGTCACGCAGGTAGCGCGAATCTCTGCGTCGGTCTCGTTGAAGGAAACGTGAACTGGCCATTGAAGTTCGCGGTAGCCAGATTAGCGTCTCGCAGCAGACGATAGCGTCCGCCAAAACGAAAGAAGTTCTTCGTGTTCTGCTGGTCGGTGAAAATTTCCTGGAACTCGTACGCATCCTGGTTGTCGCTGGTGACCTGGCTGGGGCTGCCTCCGCCGTTGAACGCACCCTCCACGTTGATCGCAGGGGCATTACTTACGGGAGTTTGCCTGAGGCGTGTGCGCAGATATTGGAAGTGCGCTTCCGAGATCTTCTTCGTGCCGATCACCTGCGTATCCTCTATCTGCAGGGTCTGCGTGGAGGTGGTGCTGTTGCTCGCTTGCGACGGCAGGACAAGCAAACCGACGCCGCCGTTCGTTACCTGCGTACTGGCGTAGTCATACTTGGTGACGAGGGTGTTGTTCGGCGTAACCTGGCGGTCGATGCGGCCGGAATAGTCAGCTGAAATAGTGGGGTTTGCGATGGCTTGCGTGAAGGACGTGGGTTGCAGATTCGCGTTGAGCGTGGTGGCGTCGACGATCGCGTTGGTCTGCTGATTGTTGTATTGGATGTTGAGGAACATCGATGTCTTTTTGTTGATGGGACCGCTCATATCGCCGAAGATCACAAACGAATGATAAGGCGGCTGGACACCGACGTAGGGGTTCGAGGTGTTGAACGAGCTGTCGTTTCCTCCAACAAAAAATTGCCCGTGGAATTTGTCCGCGCCCGGCTTGGTGAATATCTCGATGCGCCCGTAGCCCATCTCCGCATACTCTGCCGAGTAAGGATTCTGGTTGATGCGAATCTCGCGGATAGTGTTCTTCGGCGGGAACCTGCCGCCGCTGAAACCGTCCACGTACATGCTTGGGCCGTTCTGTCCGTCGCCCGAGCCGGCGAGTGCTTGAATCTGTTTCTGGAAGGTGTCGTCGTCGTCCGAAAGAGTTTTGAGTGCGTCGCCCTTCAGAATGAGGGCGCTCTTGTTGTCGGCTTGTGCGGTGCTGGTGTCGTCGCCCGCGGGCACGGTGACTTCTTCGGCCTGCGTGGCAATCACGAGCTTTGCGTGGATGCTCGCCGAACCTGCGTTTTCTGTCAGCTTGACGGTCGTGGTGAAGGCTTCGAAACCTTCGGAGGTAATGAGGACTTTGTAGACGCCGGGCGGCAGCGAGAGGCTGAACCGGCCGGTCGAGTCGGTGCTGGTGTCGCGCCGCAGCGAGGTGCTTTCCACGTGAACCTGGGCGTTGCTAATGGTTGCGCCCGAGGGGTCGACGACTGAACCCGTCAAGACACCGCTTGCCGCCGGCGGTGGATCGGTGAGAGGTTTTGAGTCGACGACATGCGGCGGCGCGGTGTCCAATCTTTGGGAGGCTTGTCGAGGGGTAGGACTCTTCGCCGACGCCGGAAGACCAATCGACAACGCGGCGAAACAAAACAGCACAGGGGCGCAACATGCCCGTCCGACGCTTAACATGCAGAGACCACCCCAGGAGAGATCACGCGAAGAGATACGTGTTTGAGATAGGACTATTGCGGACAGGCGAACGTCATCTCGAATGGATAATTAATTTCGTTCGTATCGATTGCGTCACCGTTAGAAGCTGAAACTGCAACGCAATAGGACGGTGCGGTTTGCCGAAGTGCTGACTCCGCCTAAAGAGAACGGCGAGTTGAGCGAAATCGATCGACCAAAATAGGGAGAGCTGAGCACGCCAACGGGAACTCCGGGATTGTTGTGGTTCAGCAAGTTGTCGCCTTCTGCGGAAAACGTGAGGGTATAAGGTCGGTCGGGTTTTGGCGCTGGACCCTTAGTACCGGGGGCAGGAGGTTCGGGCGCGGGGCGTGGACCGAGTTTAAAGTCACGCGAAAGGCTTGCCTGGAGGAACGAGTAGTTGGGCGAATTCCCGTAGTTGATCGGAATAATTTTTTCGCCGGGCTGCGGATTGGCGTCGAAGCTGCCGTAGCGCGTGTTGTAAATGATGGAACTGGCCGTCGGATTAGTCGCGAACGCGGGGCGATCGTTGTAGATCGTGTCGCCGTTTAAATCTGTGCCGGTGGTGATGTTGAACGGTGTGCCACCGGAGGTTGAACCGAAAAGACTGCCGCTAATTCCAAGCGGAAGCTGGATGTTTACTGACGTAAACAACTGCTGAGACGGCTGCGGGGATCGGCCTTCATCCTGCGCGAGATTGTAGGAGTTGGAATCGAAGGTCGTGGCGTTTTGAACGTCCTGTCGGCCGTGAATGAAGCTGTAAGCAATAAACCCGCTGACGCGCTTGGTGAACTGAAACTGGGAGTTCAAGAAGAACACGTCGGTGTTCGAAAAACCGCCGGAATCGAACTGGTAAATATTCTGCGTTCCGCCCAGCGGCCGAACGCCACTGGACGGGTCGGCAGGATCGTAGGTGCCAGGGAGCGGCGCGTTGATATTGCGCGAGAGCCACTGGTGGACGCCGCGAACGTAGATGTAGTTCGCAGAGAGGTTTCCGATCTTTCCAAGCTTGCGCTCCACCGTTGCGCCCGTGCTGAAGCCGTACTCGTTGCGCATGTGCGGATTGATGTTGTACAGCGTGGGCTGTACTGCTCCCAGCGCTGACACGTCTGGCGGCGCGTTCAGATATTGCTGATAGAAGTTCGGATTCTCGACGTAGTACGAAGTCTGTAGCGTGCCGCTCTGCTGGCGGATCGCGGTGAGGATGTTAGCGGAGGCAAAGCGGTCGTAGAAGAGGCCTGCTCCGCTGCGCAGGGTGAAAAACGCCTTCCGTTTGCTTGTCTTCCCGACCGCCCAGGCGATCCCAAGTCGTGGCGCGGGATCGTCGTGGTCCGGGATAGCGGACTGGGTCTCGAAGCGAATGCCGTAGTCGAGCGTGAAATTCTTGCGAACCTTCCATTCGTCCTCAGCGAAGACTCCCAGGTCGCCGGTAATCACGGAAGCGTTGGCTACGCCAGCGGTGAGGTTGTACTGAATGGTTTCGCCCGTGCTGGCGAAGATCTGCGGGGGCGTCTGGCACGGGAGCGCGGACGCCTGGCACTGGATCGCGAGTTGGTAGGTGGCGAGATCGGGGAACGTGAACTGTCCGTTGTAGCCGGCGCGGTTTTCGTTGTCGTGATGCTCCAGACGATAGCGTCCACCGACGCGCAGGTAGTGGGTTCCGTGCTGAATCGTCAGGAACTCCTGGAATTCGTAGTGGGCATCGTTGTCGATCAACGTCTGCGCGGGAGAGCCGCCAGCGTTGAATACACCTTGCGTGACGATGGCGGCCTCTGTGCTCGCGGGCGTTTGGCCCAGGTGCGTGCGCGTGAACTGGAAATGAGCTTCCGAGATCATGGAGCGGCCGATGATCTGCGTGTCCGTAAGCTGCAGCGTATTCGTGCTCGTCGTCGAGTTCAGGCCTTCGGAGGGAAGCACGAGCAAGCCGACGCCACTGTTGTTTGCGGTGCTCTGGTTGTACTCGTAGCGGGCCATGAAGGTATTGTTCTTCGTCACCTGGCGATCCAGGCGAGCGGCGTAGGTCTGGGTAATCAGCGGTGCCCGGACGCCTTCACTTAGTGGCGTGAGCAAGAGGGGATCGATGGCGTTGACGATGGCATTGTTCTGCAGATCGTAGAACGTGCCCGCGACGAAGAAAGACGTTTTCTTGTTGAACGAGCCGCTAAGATTCCCATCGAGATTGAACGTGTAGTACGGCGGCTCGACCGTCGTGTACGGGTTTTGCGCGTTGAACACGTTGTCCGTGCCCGAGGTGTTCAGCTGTCCATGCAGCTTGTCGGTGCCCGGCTTGGTATAGATTTCGACTCGCCCGAAACCAAGGGAGTCGTACTCCGCGGAGTATGGATTCTGATTGATTCGAATTTCGCGAATCGAGTTTTTCGGTGGGAAGCGACCGTTCGAAAATCCGTTCACGAGAATCTCCGGAGGCTTCACACCACCGCCTCCTGCGAGCGCCTCGATCTGACGCTGAAACATGCTGTCGTCGTCTGAGAAATCCTTCAGTTGATCGGCTTTGAAGACCAGGGCGCTCTTGTTATCGGCGGCGGCGGTGCTGCCGGCATCGTCGTCTGGTACCGTGATCTCCTCCAGTGCGGTCGCGATCTCCAGCTTGACGTTCAGGTTGGCGTGGGCAGAGCGTTCCGTCAGCGTGACATTGGTGGTGTAGCTCCGGAAGCCCTCCGCCTCAATCGTCACGGCGTAGGTGCCGGGTGGAAGGGGGACGCTGAACATCCCGGCGCTATCGGTCTTGATGTCCCGATGCAGAGTGCTGCTCTGTAGGTATACCGCGGCCTGGTTAATCTTTGCCCCCGAGGGGTCAGAGACGGTGCCGCTCAGAATTCCGATGACCGCTGGCGCTGGATTTTGAAAAAGTTCCGTCTTGGCGCTGGTCGCCGCGCGCGGAGGCCGTGTCGAGGCCCAACCACTCGGCGCACCAATCGCCCAGCACATCGCCAGGGCACAGCCAGACAACCAGGAATTCAGTATTCGGGACCCGCGGAAAATCACGTCAGCAAATACCTAGACAAATAATGACTAATGACTCGGGGAGTTCAAAGTGACCAAAAGTTCCCGCAACCGTGACCACGGGAAGAAGCTTTTGGTGATGTTATCGCATTCGTCTACTATTTCCGCATGGGATTTCGCTTGTACGTGTTGATGCTGGCCGTTTCTCCGCTTATCGCCCCGCTGCACGCGCAAAACACCGTTGACAAGAAGGCCGCGGAGAACGTATTCCTTGACTCAACCGCAAAGCAGCGTCTTATCTTGAGGGGATTTAGCGCAGAACCCGTCGTTGAGTATCAGTGGACAGCGAATCGCCTCGTGATGCAGGACCCGACAGTGCGGACCTTCGCCGTGATCGAAGTGGTTTCCCTCTCCACCAAGGCAGACCGCATAGAGATTGTGACAAGGCGCAGGACGTTGCTTCGAAGCAACAGCGGATCGTTTGTAGCCTCGGTCGATACTCCCGTCAAGCTGCACATTGAGCTTGGAGGGGCCGATCCCGCTACAGTTCTGCCACTACTCAAGAGCCAGCTGTTCTTTCACGACCTTGATGAGGCGTTGGTCGCGATTCCAGCGCCCTATAAGTCATTGCTTCCATTTCAAGACAAGGAATTAAGTTCTCCTTCGAAACCTGGGAAGATCGTGCTGAGCGATGATGAGAGAGGGAAGCTAGATATCAAGAGCTGCCCAACTGCGCCGGACTCGTTCACGCCCCCGAAGATTGTGTTTCGCCCTGAACCTGAGATCTCCCAGCAGGCTGCCCGAATGGGATTCATTGGGGATTTTGCCGTGGTGATCACCTTCCTGCCATCGGGCCAAATCGCAGACCCATGGCTAGCGAAGCCTGCCGGATATGGGCTGGATGAGGCCGCGATCAACTCGATCACCAAATTTCGCTTCGAGCCTGCGACCTGCAATGGTTCACCGATCCCGTTTTCTACCGCGGTGATCACTCACAGGGACAGACAGTAGCGTATGAACGCCGCTCAATGCTCGAGCTGGTCATTACTAGGCTGCTGTCCCATCTTCGTCAGCAGCGGTTTGGGAATGTGCCGTCGCGCGCGGTGCTTTGGCCGCGGCGGAGCCTCGGTGAGCGGATCCAGGCGGTAAAGAATCAGGAGATTGCGGTCGGGGTCGTCGTATGCCGGGAAGGCCGCAACGCGCTTCATCTGATACATCGGCGTAATGGCATCCGCCTTATCGTCCTCGACATCGTTCCAGGCCGCGTACCAGCCCGGCTGATATTGCTTTACCCGAACATCCATATCGTAGGTGCCGAAGTCGTCGTCAATGGAGGGCAGACCGGTCATCAGGGTGAGGTCCGACCCTGAGATCGACAGGATGAGATGCGAATGGGTTTTGTCGGCGAACACGATGCGCTTGATTCCCTGCGCAGCGGCCTCGAATTCGTACGTGGGATGACGGAGAAATCCAATCTGCTGCACAGCATCCGGAATTGCGATGGCCAGCACCAGGGCCGAACAGGCGACCGAAGCGACCGTTACCCCGACTCGGTTCTGCGCCTGGCGGAAGCTGTCGATGCCCATGGCGACGACGACCGTGATCGGCACGGCGACGACCAGGTAATACCGCGGCTGCAGGT
>Ga0302319_10021193_pt1 | contig 11715 bp, 7 predicted proteins | sample Bog_T0_2_FD_203319 | JGI IMG/M metagenome (GOLD analysis project Ga0302319, IMG submission 203319) | Peat permafrost microbial communities from Stordalen Mire near Abisko, Sweden - Bog_T0_2 | ecosystem: Environmental > Terrestrial > Soil > Wetlands > Peat | place: Sweden: Abisko, Stordalen Mire...
GAACGGACGGGCGGGCCGCCTGTCCCTACCGGACTGCCGGTCAATTCGAAGCATGAAGGTAATGCCCCGGGAGCGTGCTGTTTTTCAACACCCAGCTAACCGGCGGGCACCGGTTTGGACGGCAGGAGGTCCGCCGGCAGGACAGGAGGCTTGGGCGAGGGACCGGCGAGGTAGTAGTAGGCGACGGAGGAGTAGTCGGCCTGGATATTGTTGCCGGTTCCGTGTTCGATCGTGAACCGGATCGACTTTGAAAATGGAATCGCGTCCTCAATGTGCCACCGGTACGCGGAGATCCTGGACAGCTTGTCATCCTTGATGATGAGTCCGTGGTACGGGGCCGAGTAGGGTCCGCGGTCGAAATACCATCCCGAGCTGAAGTAGTCCTCGGTGCCGGTCCCCTGGATCGTGGGCGTGGTGTCTCCATCGATGTATACCATTTCGTTTCCCTCGAGAAAATAGAGCGCGGGCCCTGCCATGAAAAGGGCGGTCCCGACGTAGTGGCCGGACCCGACGGTGTCCAGAATGGTGTAGTTCTTTCGGGGGTCGGTGGGATTCTCCCGGCGGAACTGGGCATGAAAGTGGCGGGTGTCGGCGGGCAGCGAGTCGAGGGCCGTGAAGTCGATGTTGTAGTAGAATGCATCGATCGGCTTGTCCGCGCCGTTGGTCAGCGTCCAGCGGGCGGACTTGTGGAACGGCATCGGCCAGTAGCAGTTGTAGCCCCCGGAATTCTCGTTCAGGGGAAGGGAGGTGTAGTCGTGCTGCTCGCCGAAGCCGACGCCGAAGAAGGCGCCGATCGGGCATTCCACGCTCGGGTACTCATCGCCGTCCCAATACATGCGAAGGATCGCACGGCTGAGAATCTGCACATCGATGCGGGGGGCGATCGTCACCCAGAAGCGGTGCACGCAGCCGGGTCCCTGGTAGTCCAACAGCGTCACGGTTTGCCCGGCCTTGAGGTGGAGGCAGTCATCGTTATGACCCTTCCTGTCCCAGGATCCCTCGTGCCGGGCCCTGCCTGCACGTGGCGACGCGAGGTTCGAGAGCGGGGAGCCGAATGGGTCCGCCTGAGCCTGCGCAGAAGAGGGAATAGAAAGCAGGAGGGCGGCGGCCGCCGCAAAGAACAAACACAGGGGGTTTTTCATGGGGGTGATTCGCCTGTCCGACCAATGCGCCCGACTCTCAGTCCAAAAGAGCCAAATCCCAACCCTTTTTCACGCAAAGGCGCAAAGTTCGCCAAAAAAACATCGGGAAACGACGAAGGCCGCGCAGCGGGATTCATCATTTCGCCAGTCTTCTCGGCGAACTTTGCGCCTTTGCGTGAAAACGGATCGGGGTTCGCGGACTTGAGTTTCGTGGCTGGGTTGGAATGATTCGAAGGATGTCCGATGCAGCGATCCCAGGGTCCGGGCTCAAGTTCGGGGAGGTGAGGCGCAGGCACATCCTCCCTAAAGCCCTGGTGGTCGGACTGGTGGCCGGGCTGATCGCCTCGGCGTTCCGGGAGGCCCTGCAAGGGGCCGAGATCCACCGCATCGCATGGCTCCACCGGCTGCCGTGGTACGAGGGGCTGGCCGCAGCCCTGGCGCTCGGCGCCGTCGGCAGCGGGGTCGGCCTCTGGCTCGTGCGCCGCTTCGCCCCGGAGACGGCCGGCAGCGGCATCCCGCACCTGACCTCCGTGGTGCTCGGCGAACGGGAGATGAACTGGAAGCGGATCCTGCCCGTAAAATTTCTCGCGGGACTTTCGGGAATCGGCGGGGGGCTCGCGCTCGGCCGCGAGGGCCCGACGATCCAGATGGGTGGCGCCGCGGGGTTGATGGTCTCGGGCTGGTTTCGGGTCGTCCGGGGGGAGGGCGAGCGCAAGGCCCTGATCAGCGCGGGAGCCGGGGCCGGCCTGGCTGCGGCATTCAACGCCCCGCTCGCCGGGGTGATTTTTGTGCTCGAGGAACTGCACGGGGCGTTCACGCCGGTGATCTTCGTTGCGGCGTTCCTGGCGTCCGTCACTGCCGACGTGGTGTGCCGGGTGGTCACGGGCTCGACCCCCGTCTTCGACCTGCACGGCATGCAGGCGCCCTCCCTCACCTCGCTGCCGGTGGCCCTGGTGGTCGGGGCGCTGGCCGGGTTCGGCGGGGTCCTCTTCAACCGCTGCCTGCTGGCGAGCCTCGATGCCTTCGACAAGCTCCGGCACCGGCCGCCGTTCCTCGTGGGGGCCGCCGCGGGCCTGGTCCTGGGCCTGGCCGCATGGATCTATCCCGAGGTCAGCGGTTCGGGAGCCTTCCTGGCAGAGCAGGCCTTCAGCGGGACCATCGCCTTCCGGTTTCTGATCCTGCTCCTCGCGGCCCGGTTCCTCCTGACGATGGTGAGCTACGGATCCGGCGCGGCGGGCGGCATTTTTGCGCCCCTCTTGGTGCTCGGGGCGCTCGGCGGGCTGGCGACGGGCATGGCGGTCCACGCCGTGGCGCCGTCCTGGGCCGCGCACCCGGCGGTCTTTGCCGTCCTCGGGATGGGGGCCCTCCTCACCTCGATCGTGCGTGCGCCGCTCACAGGAATTGTCCTGATGATCGAGTTGACCGGCCAGTACGACTTCATGCTTCCGCTGCTCGTCAGCTGCTTTGCGGCCTACGGCATCGCGGAAGCCATGAACGACACGCCCATCTACCACGCCCTGCGCGAACGGGCCCTCAAGCGGTAGTGGATCAGCAGGACTGGAAACCAGGCAGGGACACGCGTTCCTGCGCATCTGGGTTTTGTGGTAGGGACGGGCGGGCCGCCCGTCCCTACCTCGCAAGCGCATACACACGGCCTATGGCATGGCGGAGGCGATGAACGACACGACGATCTACCATCCCCTTCCTTCTTAAAAACAGGGCTTGATTCCGGACAAATGGGGCCGCTAGGGTAGGTTGTCACTTGACAACCATGCTCACGGAACGACAGGAGGCCATTTTGGATTTTGTGCGGGAGTACCAGGGGGCGCAGACCGTCCCTCCCTCCACGCGGGAGGTCGCCCGCAGGTTTGGATGCAGCCAGCAGGGCGCGGCCAAGCACCTGCAGTCGCTTGCGAGGAAGGGCCAGCTTGAGAAGCTCGCCGACGGCAAGTGGGGCCTGCAGGCGAAAGCCGTCCAGGGGCACCTCTTCGACATTCCCGTGTACGGCGCGATCCCCGCCGGCCTGCCTGCGATGCAGGAGCAGGAGCCCGAGGACACCGTGGCCGTGGACCCCGCGGTCTTCGGGGTGAGCAGGGGGCGGGCGGGAAATTTCTGGTTCCTCCGGGTGACGGGCGACTCGATGGCCGGGGCCAATATCTTCGACGGCGACCTGGTGGCGCTGACCCGGAGGGAGCCGCGGCCCGGCGACATCATCGCCGCGCTGGTGGACGAGACGACGACGACCCTGAAACGCTTTGTGAGGGAGCGGGACAGAACGCTCCTGCGCGCGGCGAACCCCCGGTACGCCGACATCGAGCCCCGGACACTGGAGTCCCAGGGCGTGGTGGTCGGGATGATCCGCCGGAAGTTCGACCAGGAAGCATGAGCCTCCGTGCCGAAACCCACCACCATCGCCGAGCTGCGGTCCCTCGTGGCCGCCTGGACTCCCGCGCCGCCCATGCGGGGCGGGGGTGGCATAGCGACGGGGGTTCCCGCGATTGACGCTGCGTTGGGCGGGGGATTGCCTCGGGGCCGGGTGACCGAGCTGGTCTCGGCGGCGCCGAGCAGCGGCGGGGAACTGGTCCTTGCCGCGCTGCTCGCAAGCACCAGGGCCGCCCGGCTGAGGGTGGCCCTGATCGACGCCGCGGATGGCTTCGCCCCGCGGAGCCACCGGGCCGACCTGCTGCGGCACCTCGTGTGGGTCCGCCCGCGATCGCTGCCCGAGGCGATGGAGTGCGCGGACCTGCTGGTGCGCGACGGCAATTATGCGGCGATCGTCCTTGATGCGAGGGGCGTTCCCGCGCGGATCCTGCGGCAGCAACCGGCGGGTGCGTGGCACCGGCTCCGGCTGGCGGCGGAGCAAAACCCCGGCGCCGTGCTGGTGCAGAGCGCGGCCGGTGTTGTGCCGGCCGTATTGTGGAGGCTTGTGCTGCGTACGCCGGCGGGCCTGGGCGACCTGCGCCGGACCCGCGCGGAACGGGCGGCGGGGCTGGCCGTCGAGGTGGAGCGCGGCCATGCGGGCGCGGGGGAGGAGCTGGCCGGATGAAGTTTGCGGCGCTCTGGGTCCCGGATTTCTCCCTGATGGCGGTCCGGCGCGGCGAACCGGCCCTGGCGGGCCGGCCGGTCGCGCTCGTCGCCGGCGAGGGCCGCAAGGCCGTGGTCCGGGAGGCTTCGCCCGAGGCGCTCCGGGTGACGCCCGGCCTGGCCGTGCCCCTTGCGGCCGCGCGCTGCCCCGGGCTGCTCCTGAGGGAACGCGACCCGGCCGCCGAGGTGGAGATGCAGCGGCTGCTGCTGGCCGCCGCGTTCGCGCTGTCGCCGAGGGTGGAATCCACCGCGCAGGGCTGCTGCACCGTGGACTTGCAGGGGGCCGACGCCGCGCGCACGGAGGCCGCGCTGCACCGGCAGGTCCTGGATTTGAGGGAACTCGGGGTCCCCGTGCGGATCGGGGCGGGCGGGACCCCGCTCCTGGCGCGCTATGCCGCGCGCCGCGCCGACCCGGTGCTGATCGTGCGCGACCGCGGGGCCTTCCTCGGGCCGCTGCCGCTCGCGTTTGCCGGGCCGTCGCCGCAGCAGGCCGCGGTGCTGGAGGCCTGGGGCATCAGGACCCTCGGCGGGCTGACCGCGCTGCCCAAGGCGGAGCTCGGCGATCGGATGGGTCCGGAGGGCGTCGCCCTGTGGGAGCGCGCCAACGGGGAGTCCCCGGCCGTGCTGAGGCTGGCCGAGCCGTCGCGCACGTTTGTGGCAACCTGGAACTACGAGCCGCCGGTCGAATCCGTCGAGCCGCTGCTCTTCAAGCTCCGGCGCTTTGCCGAGCGCGTGGCGCTTGAGCTGCGCAGCGCCGGCCTCGTCGCCGACGGGCTGTCGCTGTCCCTGCTGCTGGAGGACGAGACGGACTATTACAGGCAGTTCGGGCTGCCGGAGCCGGGGGCCGACGTGGATTCGTGGCTGCGCGTGCTCCAGACGCACCTGGACACGGTCCGGCTGAAGGAGCGCGTGGCCGGCGTCCGCCTGGTCGCGACGCCCGCCCGGCCGGAGCAGCGGCAGGACGGCCTCTTTGACACCGGGCTGGCCGACCCGAATTCATTCTGGGAAAACCTCGCGCGGCTCTCCGCGCTGGTGGGCGACGGCCGCGTGGGCACGCCGGTCCCGCTCGACAGCCACGCGCCGGACGCCTTCCGCCTGGAACGGCCGGCCGCCGCCGTCCCGGCGCCGGAGGTTCCGCCCGTGCATCCGCCCCGGGGGGGCGTCCTGCGCCGCTTCCGGCCCTCGCTCCCCGCAAGGGTCCGGTGCGGGGACGCGGGCCCGGTCGCCCTGGAGGGGGCCGTGCGCGGCGATGTCCGGGTGAGCCTCGGGCCGCGCATCCTGCGCGGCGACTGGTGGAAGTCCGGCGCCTGGGCGGTCGAGATCTGGCAGGTGGAACTGGCCGGCGGGGGCCTCTACCAGCTGACGCGCAACGCACAGGGGTGGTGGATCGAGGGAGTCATCGACTGAGCGTTTCCCGACCGCGCCATGAGCTATGTCGAGCTTCACGCGAGAAGCGCGTTCTCTTTCCTGCGCGCGAGCTCGTCGCCGGAGGCGCTGGCCAGGGCCGCCGCCGGCCTTGGCCTCCCGGCCCTGGCCCTGTGCGACCGCAACGGCGTCTACGGCGCGGTGAGGCTGCATGTCGCGGCCCGCGAGGCGGGCCTGCGGGGGCTCGTCGGCTGCGAGCTCACGATGGAGGACGGGAGCGTGGTGCCCGTGCTCGTGGCCACCCAGGCCGGGTACCGCAACCTCTGCAGGCTGCTGACGACCGCGAACCTGCGGGCGCCCAAGGGCGAGGGCAGGGTGGCCTGGAGCGAACTGGACGGGGGAAATGCCGGGCTGCTCGCCCTGACGGGCGACGAGGAGGGGCCGGTGCGCCGCGCGTGGCGCGAGCGCGGGCCCGCGGCCGCGGCCGCCGAGGGGGCCCGGCTGGGCGGGATCTTCGGCGACCGGCTTTTCGCTGAAATCCAGCGCCACCTCCTGCCGGGGGAGGAGGAGGAAAATTCCTTCCTCGCGGACTGGGCGGGGAGCGCGGGCGTTCCGCTGGTCGCGACCAACGGCGTGCGGTATGCAACCGCATCCGCGGCCCACGTGCTCGACGTCTTCACCTGCCTGAGGCATCACACCACGCTCGACAAGGCGGGGAGGCTGCTTGCGGCCAACCGCCAGGCGCACGTGAAGTCCGGCGCGAGGATGAGCGCCCTCTTTGCCGATCTGCCGGCGGCCGTGGACAACACCGCCCGCGTCGCGGAGCGCCTCGAATTCACGCTCGCCAACCTCGGGTACCGGTTTCCGGATTTTTCCCCGCCCGGGGGCCAGGACCAGGACGGATTCCTGCGCAAGGTCACCTACTTCGGGGCCCACCAGCGCTACGGTTCCGCCACCGGTGACGTGCGCCGGCAGCTGGACCGGGAACTCGGGCTCATCTCGAAACTCGGGTTTGCCGGGTATTTCCTCATGGTCTGGGACCTGTGCGCGTTCGCCCGGGAGCGCGGCATCCTGGTGCAGGGAAGGGGAAGCGCCGCGAACAGCGCCGTGTGCTACTCGCTCGGGATCACCGCCGTGGATCCCATCGGCTCGAAGCTGCTCTTCGAGCGGTTTCTGAGCGAGGGCCGGACGGACTGGCCCGACATCGACCTCGACCTGCCGAGCGGGGAGCGGCGCGAGGAGGTGATCCAGGAGGTGTACCGGCGCTATGGCCGGCTGGGTGCCGCGATGACAGCCAACGTCATCACCTACCAGGCCCGGAACACGATGCGCGAGGTCGGCAAGGCGTTCGGGTACTCCGACGACGTGCTCGACCGGTTCAGCTCCCTGTTCCACCACGGCGACCTGCCGGAGACCCTCAAGCTCGGGGAGCAGCTGCGGGAGGCGGGGGTCGGGGGCGACGAGCCCCGCTGCGCGAAGCTCCTGGAAACATGCCGGCAGGTCCACGGGCTGCCGCGGCACCTGGGGCAGCACAGCGGGGGCATGGTGCTGAGCCACGGCAACCTTTCGCAGTTCGTGCCGCTGGAAAATGCGCAGATGCCCAACCGCAGCGTCCTCCAGTGGGACAAGGCCGATTGCGAGGAAATGGGCATCGTCAAGGTGGACCTGCTGGGGCTCGGAATGATGGCGGTCCTCCAGGACTCGCTGGAAATCTGCGCCCAGCGGGGGCAGCCGGTGGACCTGGCCGGCCTGCCCAAGGACGACCCGGCCACGTTCCAGGCGATCCGGGAGGCCGACACGGTGGGGATGTTCCAGATCGAGTCCCGCGCGCAGATGGCGACGCTGCCCCGGATGAGGCCGGAGACTTTCTACGACCTGGCCGTCGAGGTCGCGCTGATCCGGCCCGGGCCGATCCAGGGCGAGGCGACCAACCCCTACCTGAACCGAAGGCAGGGCAGGGAGCCCGTGACCTACCTGGACGAGCGCCTGAGGCCGATCCTGGAGCGGACGCTCGGCATCGTGCTGTTCCAGGAGCAGATCCTGCGGATCGCGATGGAGCTGGGAGGGTTCACGGCGGCCGAGGCCGATGAACTGCGGCGGGCGATCGGGTTCACCCGCTCGCGCGAGCGGCTCGACCGGATGGAGGCCCGGCTTGCGGAGGGGCTGCGGCGGAACAACGTCGGCCCCGCCGCAGCGGAATCCATCCGCAAGTCGCTCTCGTCCTTCGCGCTCTACGGCTTCCCGGAGAGCCATGCGATCTCCTTCGCGCTGATCGCGTATGCAAGCGCATGGCTGCGGGTGCACCGGACGACCGCCTTTTACGCCGGACTCCTCAACAACCAGCCGATGGGTTTCTATTCCAAGGCCAGCCTCGTGCAGGACGCGAGGAGGCACGGCGTGAAGGTGCTGCCCGTGTGCGTGCTTCTCTCCGGGGCCAAATGCGAGGTGGTCGACGACACGACGATCCGGCTGGGAGTGTCGTCGGTCAAGGGGCTGGGCGCGCAGGCGATCGCGCGCCTGCTTGCGGCGCGGGAGGGCCGGCCCTTCGCCTCGGTGCAGGACTTCCTGCGCCGCGCCGAGGTTTCCACGGCGGAGCGGCGCTCGCTTGCGCTGGCGGGCGCGCTCAACGGCCTTGCGGAACACCGCCGGTCGGCGCTCTGGGCGGTGGAGGCCATCGGCGCCGGCGACGAGCTGTTCCGGCTGGCGCCGGCCGGACCCGCGGAGATGGAGCTCTCGCCGCTCGAGCGGATGACGCACCTGGAGCGGCTGCAGGCCGACTACGCCACGCTCGGGCTGACCACGGGGCGGCACCCGATGGCGCTGATGCGCGGGCGGCTGCCCGGGGTGCGCACTGCGGCGGGGTTGAGGGGCCTGCGGGACGGCGACCGGGTGGGGGTGGCGGGGAGCGTCATCACGCGGCAGCGGCCCGGGACGGCCAAGGGATTCTGCTTCATCACGCTCGAGGACGAGACCGGCCATGTGAACGCGATTGTCCGGCCGAGCCTGTTCGAGGAGCGCCGGCTGGTCATCAACCTGGAGCCGGCCCTTCTCATCGCGGGACGCCTGCAGGTCGAGAGCGGCGTCCTCCATGTCATGGCGGACCGGATCGAGGCGATGCCGGTCGCGGGGCTTCCCGGCCAGGAAAGCCATGATTTTCGATAGGTCTAGCAATCCCTTCGCCGAAATGGCATGCTTGCCAAACAACATGGTTTTCCACGGGCAACTGCGGCGGCCGGAGGGCCAGCCACTCGACATCGGACTCATCCGGAAGTACTCGATCTCCGGGCCCCGGTACACGTCCTATCCCCCCGCCACGAAGTTCACGGCCGAGCTCGGGCCGCTCCGGCTGGAAGATGCGATCGCCGATGACAACCGTCCCGGCGCAGGGCCCCTCTCGCTCTACTTTCACCTGCCTTTCTGCGAGTCCCGCTGCTGGTTTTGCGGCTGCCACACGATCATCACGCGGCGGATGGACTTCGCCGGCGAATACCTCGCGGATCTGGAGCGGGAGGTCCGCCTTACGGCGGAGCGCGTCGACTGCAGCCGTCCCGTCACGCAGATCCATTTTGGGGGAGGCACGCCCACCTTCTTTCCGCCCGACGAACTGCGCCGCCTCGGGGCCCTGATCCGCCGCCACTTTCGCGTGGCGCCGGAGTGCGAGTTCGGGGTCGAGATCGATCCCCGGAACCTCACCGAGGGGCATGTGTCGGCCCTCCGGGACATCGGGGCGAACAGGGCATCGCTAGGCGTCCAGGACACGAACCCTCAGGTGCAGGTGGCCGTCCACCGGGTGCAGCCGCAGGCCCTGAACGAGCAGGCGTTCGCGTGGCTGCGGGGAAACGCCTTCCAGTCCGTCAATATCGACCTGATCTACGGGCTGCCCTACCAGACACCGGAGTCGTTCGAGGCCACCATCCTGGACGTCCTAGGCCTGGAGCCCGACCGCCTGTCGGTTTTCGGGTACGCCCATGTTCCCTGGATCAAGCCGGCCCAGAAAATCTTCGACGACCGGGCGCAGCTGCCCGATGCCGAGGCAAGGCTTTCCATGTTCGCGGCTGCGCACGGGACGCTCACCGCAGCCGGTTACATTGACATCGGGCTCGACCATTTTGCGAAGCCCGGGGACGAGCTGGCGGTCGCCCTTGCGGAGGGCACGCTCCAGCGCAATTTCCAGGGCTACAGCACGAGGGGCGGGGCGTCCCTGTACGCCTTCGGCATTTCCTCCATCTCCAACACCGCGGACACCTACCGGCAGAACCTCAAGACCCTCCCCGCCTGGCGGGCGTCGCTGGACGCCGGCGCTTTGCCGACTGAACGGGGGCTTCGGCTGACCACGGAGGATTCCCGGCGGCGGGCGATCATCATGGCCCTCATGTGCAACCGGCGGCTGGACTTCGAAGGCCTGTCAAAGTCCCTCGGTGTCGACTTTCCGGCGCGCTACGAAGGGGAGATCGCGTCGCTGGCGGATCTCGTCGCCGATGGCGTGGTGGCGCGGACCGCCCGGGGGATCGAAGTCACCAAGGCCGGCGTGCCGCTTCTCCGCGTCGTTGCCATGCGTTTCGATGCGACTCTCACCGGCGCCGCGAGGCAGCATTCGCGGACGATCTAGTCACCGCATCCGCCAGCCGCGCTCCTGACTCGATGCAGTTGGCCAGCGAGATCCCGTCGCGGCAGTTGCCGCCGATGAACAGGCCCGGTGCCGAGTTCTCCGCGGCTGCGATGGCATCCTTGAAACGCTGGTAGCCCGGCGCGTACTGGGGAATGGCGCGGGGCCAGCGCTGCACGTGGGTGAAGACGGGCGTCCCGCGGGCCCCAAGGTACCTGCGCAGTTCCGCGGTGACGCTCGCCGTGAGCTCCGGATCGTCGGAGGCCGCCAGCTCCGGCTGGCGCATGCCGCCCACGAAACTCGTCAGGCCGACAAATCCGTCCGGGGCGCGGCCCGGGAAAAGAGTGCTGGAGAAGAGGGTCCCGAGAATCCGGCCCTGTTCCACCCGAGGCACCAGCAGCCCGAACCCGTCCAAAGGATGGAGAACGTCGGAGCGCCGGTAGCCGGTGAAAACCGAGGCGACCGGTGGATGAACGATGTCGCGAAGGATGGAGAGTCGTGCCCCGGCCGGTACGTTCCCGAATTCCAGCTCCGCCAGCGCGTCCGCAGGCAGCGCACAAACTACGGCGGAAAAGTTCTCCGAGCGCCTGCCGCCTGCCGCCTCGAAATCCACCTGCCAGCCATCCTCAATGCGGCGCACGCCCTGCACGGCATGCCCCGTCCGGACGGCTTCGCCCAGGCCGTTGGCCAGCGCGACGGGCAGCTCTTGGAGACCGTTGGGAAACGAAAAGAGCCTGCCTGCCGGCCCGCCGCTTGGGTTGCGTCGCCTGATGGCGCCGAGGATCAGCGAGCCGTACTCCTGTTCCAAGCGGTACAGCTTCGGAAAGCCGTGGCCGACGGAAAGACCGCCGGGATCCCCGGCGTAGACCCCGGCCACAAACGGATCCACGGCATAATCCAGGAACTCCTTCCCAAGCCTTCTCAGGACAAAGTCGGCGACCGTCTCGTCCACGTCGCCTCGTCCCCGCCGCCGGAAAGGCTCCGCCAGCAGCCCGAACTTTGCGCGCCAGGAGAACAGGTCCGACCTGAGAAACCCGAAGGGCGAGGCCGGCATGGCCACCGGGCGTCCCCCGCGGACGATGTAGCGGCGCTTGGCTGTCTCCGATGCGTAGAGCCTGCGGCCGGTGAGACCGGCCTCCTCGACCACCGCTGCGACTTCCGCCGAGCCCTCCAGGATCGAATTCGGGCCCAGCTCGTGCAGCCACCCGGATCCGCCCGCCTCGCCGATCACCCCGCCCACGCGGGCCGACTGCTCAAAGACGACCGGGAGCCATCCGGCCCGGTGCAGGCGCCAGGCCGCCGTCAAGCCCGTGATGCCGCCGCCGAGGACGGCGACCCGGCGCAGATTTTCCGGGCGGTCGGCGGCGGTGGATGCTGGCTTTGAAAGGTCGCTGGTCACAAGGACGAGGAGTTGGACAGGCCAGCTTACCAGAGACCCAAGGAGGCACGACGGCAATCCTTGTTCTTGGTTGATTGGCACCGGGGAAGTATCTAGTGTTGCGTCTCGCAATTGACGAC
>Ga0302319_10021194_pt1 | contig 11715 bp, 11 predicted proteins | sample Bog_T0_2_FD_203319 | JGI IMG/M metagenome (GOLD analysis project Ga0302319, IMG submission 203319) | Peat permafrost microbial communities from Stordalen Mire near Abisko, Sweden - Bog_T0_2 | ecosystem: Environmental > Terrestrial > Soil > Wetlands > Peat | place: Sweden: Abisko, Stordalen Mire...
TCGTGGAGGCAGCCCAGCGCACCATTGAAAAGGCACAGAGGGCGGGAGCCCATGGCTGACTTCATCATTCGTATTCCCCGTGTGTCGGTAGCCGTCTCGGAGGCCGAGCTTACCGACCTTCTCGTCGACGCGGGCGCGCATGTCGAGGAGGGCACGCCGATCTACACGATCGCCACCGAGAAGGTGGAACAGGAAATCGAAGCCGGCGCCTCGGGCACCGTGCAATGGACGGGGCAGGTCGGGACCACTTACGACATCGGCACCGAAATCGGCATCATCAGTACATAACGAAAGGGTAAGCAGGTATGGATCTCAACGAGACTCGCGAGCGGATCATCTACCAGAAAGATGGGGCGATCGCGAAGATCACGCTGAACTGGCCGGAGAAGGCGAACGCCCAAGACCAGAAGCTGGCCGAAGAAGTCGACGCCGCATTGCTGGATGCCGACCGCGACTACGACATCAAGGTTTTGGTGCTGAAGGCGAATGGCAAAGGATTCTGCTCTGGCCATGCCATTGGCAATAACGCGGTCGACTATCCAGCGTTCGTTGAGAACGCCATGGTGACAGGCAACCCGTGGAAGGCGCAATCGGATCTCTTCGTCAAGCCAACCCTGAATCTGTGGGAGTTCTCCAAGCCCACCATCGCGCAGGTGCACGGCTACTGTGTCGGCGGTGGCACGCATATGGGCCTGACGACCGACATCGTCATCGCCTCTGAGGACGCCTACTTCTCTTACCCGCCCCTGCAGGGGTTCGGCATGCCATCGGGTGAATGTTCCATCGAGCCTTGGGTATTCATGAACTGGCGCCGTGCCGCCTACTATCTGTTCACCGCCGAGGTGATCGACGCCAAGAAGGCGCTGGAGGTTGGGCTCGTCAACGAGGTGGTCAAGCGGGAGGACCTGGACGACCGCGTGGACGCGATCGCCCGCCACATTGCCCAGGCACCGTTGACGACGCTGATGCTCACCAAGGCCAACCTGAAGCGAGCATGGGAGCTGATGGGGATGCGGGTGCACTGGCAGACCTCCAATGACCTGGTCGCGCTGGCGTCAGTCAGCAAGGATGTGCAGGAGCTGATTCAGACGGTGTTCAAGGACAAGGTGCTGCCGTCCGAACAGGCCCGGCGCCAGGCGGCCGCGGCGGCCGCACCGACCGACGGTGCCGTCGCCACGTAGGCCGGTCCGAGGCATCCGCTGGTGAATATCGCCGATCACGCGATCACGGCCACAGAGTCGCCGGCCTTGATTATCGACGACGCCGGAATCTCGTTCGGCGAGCTTTATGCTCGCAGCCAACGGGTCGCCGCGGTGCTGCACGCTGCGGGGCTGCGCCGTGGCGACGGCGTGGCCCTGGTGTTGCCGAACCGGCCGGAATTCTTGGAGATCACCTGGGGCTGCCAGCTTTCCGGGCTCTACTACACCGCTGTCAACACGCATTTCACGCCGGACGAAGTTGCCTACGTCATAGCCGACTCCGACGCAAAAGCAGTGTTCCTAGACGCCTCGATGACCGAGTTGGCCGCGCACGTCCGCGGTGCGAACACCGCGGTGGACGTCCGCATCGCGATCGGCGGGCAGCTACCGGGATGGCAGTCCTACCAGGAAACGCTGACGGCGGCCGGCGACCCGCCTGCAGCGTCGGACGGGTCGGAGATGCTCTACTCGTCGGGCACCACGGGACGACCCAAGGCCGTGCGGCGGCCGCTACCGACCGACGGCAACGGCTCCTGGGCGCAGTCGGTGCTGGAGATGGCCCTGACGCAGCGCTACAGGATGAACCCGGCCAGCGTGTACCTCTCCCCCGCACCGCTGTACCACGCCGCCGGGGTCAACTACACGATGGCGGTCAACCGCGTCGGTGCCGCGTCGATCATCATGCGCAAGTTCGACGCCGAGAGCGTCTTACGGCTGATTGGGACGCACCGCGTCACCCACGCGCAGTTTGTTCCCACGATGTTCGTGCGGATGCTCAAGCTGCCCGAGGCGATCCGGCATAAGTATGACGTCTCGACTCTGCAGTGCGTGCTGCATGCGGCCGCGCCCTGCCCGGTGGACGTCAAGCACCGGATGATGGAGTGGTTTGGGCCCATCATTCACGAATATTACGGCGGCACGGAAGGATTCGCGGGTACCCTGATCGGGCCGCAGGAGTGGCTCGCCCATCCCGGCTCGGTGGGCATACCCATGGCCCCGGTCCACGTGGTTGGCGACGACGGCGAAGAGCTTCCCGTCGGGCATTCCGGAGAGCTTTACTTCGAAGGCGGGCCCGACTTCCAATACTTCAAGGATCCCGCCAAGACGGCGTCGGTTTACAACGATCGCGGCTGGCGATCCCTGGGGGACGTGGGTTACGTCGACGAGGACGGCTACATGTACCTGACCGACCGGTCGACATTCATGATCGTCTCCGGCGGGGTGAACATCTACCCCCAAGAGGCGGAGAACCTGCTGGTCATGCATCCAAAGCTGGTCGACGCGGCGGTCTTCGGCGTGCCCAACGATGAGTTCGGCGAAGAGGTCAAAGCCGTCGTGCAGCCGGTCGGCGGCGTCACCTCCGGGCCCGACCTCGAAGCCGAACTCATCGAATACTGCCGAGCCCACCTCGCCGGCTACAAGTGTCCGCGGTCAATCGAATTCGACCCCGAGTTGCCGCGGGACCCGAACGGCAAGCTCTACAAGAGGCGCATTCGCGAACGTTACTGGCAGGGCCGGGAATCACGGATCCTATGACCCGGTCGGAGAAGAGGTAGTCAAGATGAGCACGGACGTGAACTGGACACCGTTACCGGTGCCGTGGGCGGTGCAGAACGCCGATCGGATTCCCAAGCAGCGCTACTACGACCCCGAGTTCTACGCGCTGGAGACCGAGATGCTCTGGCCCCGCGTGTGGCAGATGGCATGCCGGCTCGAGGAAATACCCAAGCAGGGCGATTTCGTCGAGTACGAGATCCTCGACCAGTCGATCATCGTCGTGCGACTCGACGACGAAACCGTGCGGGCCTACCACAACGCATGCCGCCACCGCGGGGTAAAGCTAGTGGAAGGCAGTGGAACCCGACGTACCTTCGTCTGCCCATTCCACGGGTGGTGCTGGGGCATCGACGGACGCAACACGTTGGTTGCGCGGCCCGAGATGTTCGCCGACGGAAACCTGCGTCCGGACGATCTACAGCTCGTTTCAGTCAGGTGTGAACTCTGGGGCGGATGCGCGTGGATCAACCTCGACGACAACGCCCCCGCGTTACGGGATTGCATGGAGCCATTCGCGTCGATCTATGACGCCTGGAAAGTGGATTCGCTGCGCACCGAGTGGTGGCAGTCGTGCCGGCTTCCGGTGAATTGGAAGCTGGCAACGGCCGCGTTCATGGAGGGCTACCACGTACCGCAGACGCATCCCCAGCTGCTGCCGTCGGCGCGGACCGCGAGCCCGACACCGAATTCCAAGGCGGTGCATCCCATTGTTGAAAACAGTCTGTATTTCATGCGCACGCTGGGCGACGGCATGGGCGGCATGACGCACGAGAACGACATCCGGGTCGCCGAAGGCCTGCAGAACATCGAGCTGCCATCGGATCCCGCGCAGGCGATGGCCGCTTGGCGCGGCGCCCTCAATGACGCGGTCGTCGACTGGCACCGCGCCCGCGGCAGCGATATGCCCGACCTCAACGAGCTGGTCCGCCGGGGGATCACCGACGCCATCGGGTTCTGCTTCCCGCACCACTTCATCCTGCCCACCTACAGCAGCGCCTCGTCCTACCGGATCCGTCCGCTGGGGCCTGAGGAGACCTTGTTCGAGATCTGGTCTTTGACCCGGTTCCCCTCCGATCTCTCCCCGGGAAAGCCCACTCCCCCACTGCCGATGGCGCCCGATGACCCGCGCTGGCCGCCGATCCCCGCACAAGACTTCTCCAATTTACCAAGACAGCAGAAAGGGCTGCACTCCAAGGGCTTTGACTACATGCGTCTGTCCCACCGGATAGAAGGACTGATCTCGAACTTCGAACGCGTCGTCGACGGCTTCCTCGCCGGCCTACCCTATGCGACGCTGGTGCCCGCGATTCAGAAGACCAACACCACCATTGACGTGCCGGTCGCCGACCTGGGCTTCAACTCGAGTGTGACCTCGGAGGCACGATGAGCACCCGTTGGGATCGCTCCGTCGACCTGCTTATCGTGGGCAGCGGTGGGGGCGGCATGGTGGCCGGGCTGGCCGCACTCGACTGCGGACTTGAACCGCTGATCATCGAGAAGCAGGGCCTGGTCGGCGGCTCGACGGGACTCTCGGGTGGGATCGTCTGGGTGCCCAACAACCCGCTGATGCGGGCCGACGGTATCGCCGACTCCCACGAATCCGGCCTGGCCTACCTGGCCGACGTGGTCGGCGACATCGGTCCGGCCTCGTCGCCGGCCCGCCGCGAGACGTTTCTCACCGCGGGCTACGAGATGATCAATTTCCTGGTCCGCAGGGGCGTTCGGCTCGTCCGATGCGAAGGCTGGAGTGACTACTACCCAAATCACAAAGGCGGCAACGAGTCCGGACGTGCGGTGGAAGGAATTCCTTTCGACGCGGCCGAATTGGGTGCCTGGAGCGACAAGGTGCAGCCGCCGCTGGCCAAGAACTATGGATACGTGGTGCTGACCAACGAACTGCGCTCGGTCCAGTACTTCAATCGTGCGCCCCACGCGTTCGCGGTGGCGACCAAGGTCTTTCTGCGCACCGCGGCGGCGCGCGTCCGGCGGCGTCAGATCCTCACCAACGGAGCATCACTCATCGCTCAGATGCTCAAAGCGCTGATCGATCTCGGCGGGGATATTGCGGGCGAGCCGCCGTTGTGGACGAATGCCGCGATGGAAGACCTCATCGTCGAGCACGGCCGAGTGGTCGGCGCGCGGGTCTCCCGCGGCGGCGTGCCGCTGAACATCGAGGCACGCAAGGGAGTCCTGCTGGCCGCAGGCGGCTTCGGCCACAACGCCGAGATGCGTCGCCAGTACAGCGGTGATCAGCGCAACGAGGCGAAGTGGTCGATCGCCAACGCCGGCGACACCGGCGAGGTGCTACAGACGGCCATGCGACTGGGCGCGAAAACCGACTTTTTGGACGAAGCGGTCTGGCTGCCTTCGATTTTCATCGCCAACGGTGGCGCCGTCGCCGCATCGCTCGGGTCGGGTCGACAGCGACCCGGAGCCATCTACGTCGACTCGACCGGCCGGCGGTTCTGCAACGAGTCCAACTCCTATGTCGAAGTCGGCAAGGCGATGTACGCCAACAAGGCGGTGCCCTGCTGGATGATCTTCGACGACGGTTATGTGCGCAGGTACGTCACCAGTACGAACCCGCTCAAGCGAGGCAAGCAGCTGCCCCCCGAGCTGATCGAAAGCGGCGCGGTCAAGCGCGGCGACACTATCGGCGATCTGGCCCGTCAAATCGAACTTCCCGCCGACGAGCTGGCCCGCACCATCCAGCGGTTCAACCTGTTCGCCGGCAAGGGTCTGGATCCCGACTTCGGGCGTGGCCAGTCGGCGTACAACGACTGCCTCGGCGATCCTGGGTACCGGCCGAATGCCGCTATCGGCCCACTCGACCGTGCCCCGTACTACGCCACCAGGGTTTTGCCGGCCGACGTAGGGACATCCGGGGGTGTGATCACCAACGAGCACGCCCAGGTCCTCGATGAGCACGACCGGGTGATCGAGGGTCTGTACGCCACCGGCAACACGACCGCGACGGTGATGGGCCGAACGTATCCGGGCGCGGGCGCGAGCATCGCCAACTCGATGGTGTTCGGCTACGTGGCCGCGCGGCACGTCGCCGGCCGCAAACTCGCCGGCGAGATGTCCCGTTAACCCCGCGAGCAGACGCAAAAGCCCCCATTTCGGCACGGAATTGGGGGCTTTTGCGTCTGCTCGCGCTAAGAACTGTCGCCGTCTGCCTCGTCGCGGTCGACGAAATCGCGCGGCTTCATGCCGGATTGCTTGAGCTCGGCGCGGCGCGCCTGGACATCGCTCGCCGCGCCCACCATATTGGTCAGGATGTGGCTGACCTGCAGGTGCACCCGCATGCCCATTAATTCCCACGCGCGCTTGACGTTGTTCTTCACCGCCATCAGCGTGGTCAACGGGATCTGGGCGATCTTGCGTGCCATCTCCTCGACGGTGTCTTCGAGATCGTCGCGCGGCACCACCCGATTGAGCAGGCCCCACTCGAGGGCCTGCTGTGCGGACAGGGTTGGCGCCAGCAGCAACCAGTCCATGGTGCGGTGCCAGTTCATCAGCAGCCACGGCTCGATCATGGTGTGGCCGCCCGGTTCCCCGAGGCTCTCGGCCAGCGGCATCTGAAAATACGCATCGTCGGATGCCACGCAGAAGTCGGTCAGCAGGCCAAGATAGATCCCGCCGCCCACGCAATAGCCATGGATCTGGGAGATCGTGGGTTTGGGGAATTCCCACAGGTAGAGCGTCGGCCATAAGAAAAGGTCGGCCGTGCCTTTGTACAGGTCCTCAAAGCTGTCGCCGAAATCCGGATACGGGTTCTCGTCCGGCCCCCAGCGGGCGACGTGGCCGCCGCAGAAGCCTTTGCCGTTGGCCTTGAAAATGACGACCTTGATCTCTTTGTCGCGGTCGGCCTCATGCAGGCAATCGTCGACCTCGGTGACCAGTACCGAATCTTTGGTGTTGGCCTTGTCGACCCGATTGAGGATGATCCGCGCAATCGGCGGTTCACGTTCATAAATGACCGCTTCGAGCACGCGCCGCTCCATGTGCGTGACACTAGCGGACCGCCACGCTCCCCCGGGCTCAGGTAGTGATCGCACGCTAAGCATTGCGTTCAGCCATTCGCAACGCTGTGACGCTTGCGCGATCTCGACAGTTGAGGTGAGCTTGTTGGTGAGCGCTGGACTACGCCACCCGGGGTCGGGACCCGCTGCGGTGGCCGTAGGCCAGATCCTTTCAGCGAATGGAGCTCACATGACGTCTCCTCTTGATCGGGTAACGCATCTGCACCTGGTGGCTCGGCTCAAGTCCGCTTACACCGACCTTCCGGATGCGCCCACACCCGATCTCATTGACCACGAGCGGTTCACCGCCTATGCAAAGACCCCACATGACGTCGGTGGAGAGCCGGATGCGCCGATCCCATGGGAGAACAAGCAGTACGAGATATGGGAGCACAACACCTATGTCATGTGCGAGGTTCTCGGCTGGCGCGGAATCTGGCTGTCTGAGGAACGGCGCCGGATGGGCAATGTTGACCTTGGCCGCGCGATCTATCTAGGTCTCCCCTACTACGTGCGGTGGTTGCTCGCCGTTGTGCGCGTTCTCGTTGAGAAACACCACATCGGGCTGAGCGAGTTGGCCGAGCGCATGGTTGAAGTCAAGAACCGATATGAAGGCGGCCTGCAAGGTAAGCCCTTGGAAGCTCAGCCTAAATCCCAAGGTGACCCTGCCGAGGTTAAACGCAATGAGCACCACATCCACGCCGTCGGCAAGGGTGATCCGCAAGTGTTTGCCGGACAGGCCGGCGAACCGAAGTTCCGGGTCGGCGACAAGGTCGTGGTGAAGGACCTTCCTATCCTGCTCTATACCCGTACCCAGGAGTATGTGCGGGGCGCGGAGGGTGAGATCGCCGTCGTCTCGTACGAAAGTCCTGCGGCCGAGGACGAGACTTGGGCCGGACCCGATCAAAAGCCCGAGTGGTTCTACATCGTTCGGTTCAACCTGTCCGAGCTGTGGCACGGCTATACCGGACCCAGCAATGACACGTTGCAGACCGAGATTCCTGAGCGGTGGCTCGATGCCGCCGGTTAGCCGCGTTTTCCCGCCGCGCCTTCGTTCATTGACTCTCCTCGAAAGGACCCTCGGCATGACATCTGATGACCACGATCACGATCACGATCGCACCGCCGCCCCCATGGTGGATGAGATCACCGACTTTGAGGTCTTGGAGATCGCTCTTCGCGAATTGTGCATTGAGAAGGGAATCTTCACCGCGGAGGAACATCGGCGGATGACCGAATTCGCCGAGCAGATCGGCCCGACTCCCGCCGCGCACCTGGTGGCCCGGGCTTGGCTTGACCCCGCGTACAAAGAGCTGGTCCTCTCCGATCCGCTCGCTGCCAGCAAAGAAGTCGGGGTTGACTGGCTGCATCCGACGGGCTTTGGGACACCGAGCGACTTCACGGCCTTCCACGTACTTGCAGACACGGCGACCCTGCACCACGTCATCGTCTGCACGTTGTGCTCCTGCTACCCGCGCCCGATTCTGGGCAATTCCCCCGAGTGGTATCGAACACCGAACTTCCGTCGCCGCATCGTGCGCTGGCCGCGTCAGGTGCTCGCGGAGTTCGGACTCTTTTTGCCAGAACAGGTCGAGATCCGGGTGGAGGATTCCAACCAGAAGCATCGGTTCATGGTGATGCCCATCCGCCCCGAAGGAACCGATGGCTGGACCGAGGACCAGCTGGTCGAAATCATCACGCGCGATTGTCTTATCGGTGTCGCGCTCCCCAAGGCCGGGGTGACCACGAACGCGATCACCGAGACGCGCCCGGCCATCCATCCCGCATAGCGCTGACCTCACGGGGAACTGGTGAATACTTCAGAAAATCTGGGATCGGTCGAGGAAACCGCGATCCCGTCGTTGGCAAAAATCGTTGAACGCAACCAGGTCTGGAGCCGGATGGCGGCGAAGTACGGGGTCGACAATCAGGTTCCGCCATGGAAAACAAGCCTGGACGGAATTTGCGACGCCATTGATCGAAGCGGTTGCGGTCCAGAGGTACTCGGCTTCATCGACCGACGCAACGAAGAGGATGCGCTGTCGGCAACTGTGTATTCCGACCTGCCCTATCCAGAGAACCGACTGGTTGCACTCGCGCACTCGCTGCTGGCCCGCGGAGTCATCGGTGAGGCCGAACTCGAAGAACGACTCGCGGCTGTCCGGGCCAGGCTCGAATCCTGAGCGTCAGGCTCGCGCCAGCAGCCACGCGTAGCCTTGCCCTTCGCCGGCCGCAACAAGCTCGAGTTCGGCAAACGCGGCGGACAGCTCGCCGGGCCCCACGCGATACGGCCCCGGGGCGGCGTCAACCTCGCTGAGCGCGGCGATTGCCAGGAGGCCGCCTGGCGCCAGGTGCTCGATAATCGCCTGGTCGAGGCGGCGGTCTCGGAACTTGTGGCACAGAATCACATCGGCATCCGGCCAATCCGACAACGGCCCCGGTCGGTGAGCGCGTGAGCGCGAAGAGAGCCGGGGCCCATCCGACAAAAGCCCGACCGGCAGACCATCGTCAAGATCGAAGACATCGAACCGGCAACGATCGACTACCCCACTGCGCCGAGCCAGCTCGCGTGCCTGGTTGATGGCCACCGGAGAGATATCGAACGCCCGCACGTCCAGGCCTCGGTGGGCCAGCCAGACAGCGCCGGTTCCCTGGCCGCAGGCGAGATCGAGAGCGTGTCCGGTGGTTGGGAATGCGTCCGCGTGCAGCGCAAGGATTCCTGGCGGCTCCGGTGCACCGACGGTCACCGGTCCCCTGCGCGCGTACCGCTCATCCCAGCGGACGCGATCCTGCGCGGCCATCCGTGTCAGCCTAGGGCCATCCCGGAACGGCCTCCGCATTTTTTCTCGACACCTGTCGGCATTTAGCAGCAGCAGGCAATGGTTCCGCGTCCACACGACAAGAAGGCCGTCTCAAAGCAATGGTGTCAAAACATGTTTCATGACTACGCCGTGGACCCCCAGTTCCTACACTGGACCGGTGTCCAGAGATGTGGCTCCTCCCGTTAGAACATTGGCCGTCGCCGCGGGTGCCCGCCGATCGGATCGACGGCCGGGACAGACCATCCGCAAAGTCCTCGATGCGGGTTTGGAGGAACTGCGCGAATCGTCATACGCTGGCCTGACGATGCGTGCGGTCGCGAGCCGCGCCGGGGTATCGCCGGCCAGTGCATACACATATTTTCCGTCGAAAAGCGCGCTGGTGGCAGCGGTCTATCTGCGCTTTCTGCAGGCGCTACCGCTGCACACCGACGTCAACGACACCACCAAGACCCGGGTGAGCGCCACGATGCGGGACATGGCGGTGGTCGTCGCCGACGAGCCCGAGTTGACTACTGCCTGTGGTGCCGCGCTGATGGCCGACGATCCGGCCGTCAAGCCACTGCGCGACCAGATCGGCGACGAGGTGGCCCGGCGGATCGGGGCCGCGCTGGGTCCGGGCTGGCCGCGCGCGGTGAAATCCACGCTGCAGATGACGTTCTCCGGTGCACTGATGACGGCACGGTTCGTCAGCTACGAGGAAATCGCCGGGCAACTCGACGCGGCCGTCAACCTCATCTTGGGAGCATGGGTCGCGTGAGCTTGCGGTTATGCCACCGATGTCAGCTTCGTCGACGCGGGACCCGCACGCAGGAACTGGCCGAACCTCTGCTTGCCCAGCGTCGGCGCGGCCTGGCCCGCACTGAACGCAAGCTCCCCCGACACCAGGACGCAGCTGACGGTGTCGTCGTTGCGGTTGACCATCCGCGACAACCCGCCGTAAGACTGGACGGGATGCTCGGCGTAGGCATCGAGGGACTCGTCAAGCTTGTCGGGGTTGATGACGACGATGTCGGCGCGGTCGCCGACGCGCAGCGTACCCGCATCGATCTCGTACCAGGACGCCAGTTCGCCGGTGAGCCGGTGCACCGCCCGCTCGATCGACAGGAACGGCCTGCCCTGCTTCTCCGCGTCGTGGACGTGGCGCAATAGCCGCAGTCCGGAGTTGTAGAACGCCATGTTGCGCAGGTGTGCGCCGGCATCGGAAAACCCCATCTGGATGTTGGGGCTCTGTGCCAGCTTTTTGAGGATTTCGGGGCGGTGGCCGGAGATCGTGGTGCGCCAGCGCAGCTGTTCGCCGTGCTCCAGCACCAGATCGAGGAAAGCGTCGACCGGGTGCAGGCCGCCGCGATCCAGACCGACTTGGCCGAATGACTTGCCGACCACCGAAGCGTCGGGGCAGGCGACGATGTCGGCGTCGAAGAAATCCCGGTGCCAGACCCGCGGCCCATATTTCTGGTCGTAGTCCTTGCGGAACTGGCGTCGATACTCTTCGTCGCGCATCAGCTCGTTGCGCGCAATCTCGTCCTGCAGGTGCAGCGCCGCGGCTCCGGAACCGAACTCCTCGAAGATCACCAGCGAAATGCCGTCGGCGTAGACCTCGAAGGGCACCGGCAGATGCTGCCAGCGGAAGTCACCGCCGAGGGCGTTGACGATGCGTGCGAGCACGTCCATGAGGTAGATGACGGGCGGCAACGACTTGACGTCGGCGGCCGACAGCAGGCTGGTCTTCAACCGGCGACGACCCACCCCGAGCGAGGCCGCCAGCTGGGAAAATATAGAGAGTGGGTTCTTGATGTCTGGGCCCGACTGCAGGATCTTGTTGCGCCGCCGAAGAATAGCGTTCAAGCGGCGAAGTTCGCGCGATGTTGCGTAGGTCGACGGCAAGGTGCGAGATCTGCAGACCTCGCCGTCAAGCTTGTCGAACAGCAACTGCTGCGAAGACATCCCGACGAACCCCTCGTCGAGCGCCTCCTCCAGCATCGACTCCATCCGCGCGAGCTCGGCCGGGGACGGACGAACGTCCTTGCGGGTTGCCCGATCCAGTCCCATCGTCGCGGCCCGCATGTCGGAGTGCCCGATGAACGCGGCGAGGTTGGGACCGAGGTTGAGCCC
>Ga0302319_10021195_pt1 | contig 11715 bp, 5 predicted proteins | sample Bog_T0_2_FD_203319 | JGI IMG/M metagenome (GOLD analysis project Ga0302319, IMG submission 203319) | Peat permafrost microbial communities from Stordalen Mire near Abisko, Sweden - Bog_T0_2 | ecosystem: Environmental > Terrestrial > Soil > Wetlands > Peat | place: Sweden: Abisko, Stordalen Mire...
GCGAATATTCCCTGGCCAGGGATACGACTCTAGGAGTTCCAAACTTTTCTTGTTTACGCTGCGGATGCCTTTTCCGGCCTTTCTCGCGAATCGATCGATGAAGTACGCAACCAGCATCGGAATGTCTTCCCGACGTTCCCGCAGAGAAGGCACCTCGATCGGGAAAACGTTGAGCCTGTAAAAGAGATCGCTCCGAAAAGTACCTGCAGCAATGGCCCCCGGGAGGTCTCGATTGGTGGCGGCAATCACTCGGACATTGGTCCGGATGGAACCGGTTCCACCGACACGCTCAAACTCACGCTACTGAAGGACTCGCAACAGCGAGATCTGAGTCTCGGCAGGAAGCTCCCCGATTTCATCGAGGAAGATCGTGCCGCCCTCGGCCAGCTCAAAGCGCCCTAAACGCCGCTGAATTGCCCCCGTAAACGCGCCCTTTTCGTGGCCGAACAGTTCTGACCCGATCAGATCACGAGGGATGGCGGCGCAGTTCAAACTGACAAAGGCTCGCGAGGAACGTTGCGACCGTTTGTGGACCGCACGCGCGATCAGTTCTTTGCCCGTCCCGGTTTCGCCGGTGATCAAAACGGTGGAGTCTGTAGGAGCTACCTTGGATACACGAGAGAGTACCGCACGGAGGGCGGAAGAAGTACCAACGATCTCCTCGAACATGGATGCCCGGTCTATTTCTTCACGGAGCGCAATGTTGTCGCTCTGCAGCCGTTGCTCAGCTTGCTTGCGATCCTCGATATCGGTCCCAGTGACAAACCAACGCTTGATGCGTCCTTGTTCATCTCGCAGTGGGTTATACCGGAAGAGAAACCAGCGATACTTCCCGTCTTTTCTCAGTAAACGAATTTCGGATTCGTGCGGGATCCCGCTTGAGAATTCACTGCGAGCCACACTCGTTCCGCGCTCCCGATCATCTGGATGAATAAACCGGCGACGATCGAGGCTCAGGAGCTCGTCAAAGGTCACACCGAGATAATCCAGGGATGTCTTATTTAAATAGAGAGTCGCGCGATCAGGTCCCAGGACCCCAACCTGCTGCGGCGCGAAATCCATGATCTGTCGAAGTTCCTCTTCGCTTTCCCGGATCTTGTCCTCCGCCTGCTTTATTGCGGTGACATCCATCATGGTACACACGAATTGCTCCACATCCCCGGATGCGTTCAAAACAGGATGGCCGACGGTGTGGGTGTATTTAACAGTGCCATCGGGAAGCACGATGCGGTGATCCACTTCGTAATCTGACTTTTCCCTGGTTGCTCGGTCTTTTGCCTCTTGCACTTTTGCTTGATCCTCGGGATGCATGCGTTGCAGCCGGTCCTTCCAGGCTGCAACGCCCTGTTTTGGGTCAAACCCATAGATGCGATACCATTCCTCGGAGAGATATAAGGCATCCCATCCTGGCACGCTCCAGACCCCACTCCCCGTATGCGTAAGCCTCTGCGCTTCTGCCAAATAACTCTCGCTACGCCGCAACGCTTCACCAGCCTGCTTTGCTGCGGTGACATCCGTTACGGCACCTACAAATTCGAGGTCGCCTGAAGAGGCCTTCGACGCGTGCCCAATGGCGTGGAGGTGCTTGAATGAACCATCCGGCATCAGCAAACGATGCTCGAAATCAAAATCTCTCTTCTCATCGGTCGCGTGGTTGAGAGCTTGCTGCACAAGATCTCTATCGTCGGGATGAATTCTCTGAAATATCGACTCCAATGTGGGTTTAGTCGCTCGATCATACCCAAAGACCTTGTAGGTCTCTTCCGACCAGTAAATCTCTCCGCTCACAACGCTCCAGCCGAAGCTTCCGGTGTGGCTGACGCTCTGCCCTTGAGCAAGGTAAGCCTCGCTACGCTGCAGATCAGAAAAGAGGGTCGCGTTCTCGATCGAAATTGCAGCTTGCGAAGCCAGCATCTCCAGCACCGCGACCCGGTCTTCCGTGAAGGCGCGCGGTGTTAAATTGTTCTCCAGATAGAGTACGCCGATGAGCTCGGTTTGTTTGACGATGGGAAGACATAGCACGGATCTGGGGCGCTGCTGCCGCACATACTCGTCCTCCGAATACAAGTTCCAGACCGAAGCATCGTCAAGCACCACGCGCTCCAGTGTCCTAAAGACGTACTGAAGCACGGATCTGGGGAGATCAAGTTGAGCGATGACTGTCTGTCGAACGGTAACCTCGACTCCACCTTGTCCAGTGGTGGCCTCCGCCTCGATCTGAGGCTCGGCGCCTCTGAGAAGGATAAGCAGCCCTCGGTCGGCACCGGCATGCTCCACCGCGAATCGCATGAGCTTCTCGATCAGCTTGCTAAGAACAATCTCGCTCGAAAGTGCCTGTGCGGCCTTGACTATCGTTTCAACGTCCAACTGTCGAACCGGTGTGCCGATTGTAGAGGCAGTCGAAGCGGGAACGCGCTCTTCATACAAGCGTGGGAAGCGTTCATCGAGCTGCTTCACCTTGCCGAGCGCGCCCCAGCGGTCGTAGCAGTTACGCGCGTTGCGTAGATACATGTGGGCGATTGCTTCGAAACCGCGTGCTGCATAAAATCCGGCCGCGATCTCATGGGCCAGGCCCTCGTTCTGGACGAAGCCGTTCTCGCGCGCGGATTGAATGGCCTGTTCGTACAGACGCATGGCATCGGCCTCCCGGCCTTCAATGCGCGCGACCTCTCCAGACACCAAAGCGTGCTTATCAGAGAACGTGGGTGGATAGTTTTCTGCCCACTCGCGTAGTTGTTCTCGGTGGGCCCAAAGGAGTTCCCGCCACCTGATCTGCTCGTCGGCCGAAGCGTTCTCATAGAGCGCCGCCACCGTCAACGCAGTGTAGTAGAAGTAGTCGAACTGCTGTAACTGTACGGTTGAGATCCGAAGCAGTGTCTTCGCCTTATCGGCTGCCGCCTGAGCCGCAACGTAGTCGCCTGAGAGGTACCGCGCCTTGAGTTTGCGAATCCAATACAAGCAAATCACGGTCGGCATCCGCACGGCCGTCTGTTGCGCTTCGAATTCCGCCTCGTCGAATAGCTCGTTGCTGAAGGCAGAGAAGGTCGCATCGCGACCCTGCAAGCTCGCAATGAAACGTTGCTGGCTCCCGATGAGGTCCACGACATCGCGGAACTTGGCTTTCCGAGCGAAGTCCAGCGCCATTTCCGACTCACGCCACACTGCGTCGAGCGGATCGTTCCTCATTAACAAATATGTGATGGACTGGTGCATGCCATAGCAAGCGAAGGTCAGATCGCCTCTCTCAGTCGCGGTGCGAGTGGTCGCTCGACGGAGATCGATCACGCTCGTGAGCGGCTCCGTCCAGAAAGCGGCTAGTCCCATCGCATGGTAGACCTTCGTGTCGAAGGCGGTGAAGGCGTGCTTCTCAACCAGGTCGCAGGCGAGCCTGGCCATGCGGTAGCCTTCGCGGTACCGGTGAAAGTTCGCTCCAAGGACCGAACCGAGGCAAGCAAAGGCGTAGGCGGAAGCGCCGCTCATCCCGTGCCGTATGCTGACGTTCACCATGCGGCACGCCACCAGGCAGAACAACTGAAAATCGGTAAAAGTGGCCGGACCAGCAAGGACTGAGAGCACCTGCATGGCTGCCTGTATTTTCCGATCGGACATCAGCGGCAGATCGGTCAGGCTCTCGATCGGACGTCCATTGAGAGTCTGCCAGACCGTCTCGTATTCGGCCTGGACCTGCTCGGGGGTAGGGTGTGCCGGCAGGTCAATGCCGAACCGGCGCAGGCACGTGAGCGCGCTGTCGATGGCTAGTGGATGCTCGCCCGTCAATACATGCAAATTGATCTTCAGGCAGGAGGCATTCGCGAACTCGACATCTGAAGCCGCACGCTGTAGAAGCTCCAAAATCAGTTGCGAGGCCTTTTCCAGGCTACCGCAAAGAAGCTCGCACTCCGCGAATTCGAGGGACAGGCTGAATTTCAACTCATGCCGACTACTCCAGTCCCGCCCATTTAACAGCGCGATGCCTGACGCAAAATAAGTGCGCGCCGACGCATAGGCCGCTGACGCCTTTGCCCTTCGCCCGGTACGCAGGTTGAATGTCGCGATGTCCGCCTTCTCGTCCCGGTCGACTAACAGCGCGGCGCCCCGATTGAGCTGATTCGCCACATCGAACAGATGCTCGGCAAGCTGGTCCTCCGACATAGTCGCCAACAGCACACGGCCAATCCGAAGGTGTGCCGCCGCGCGATCGCCTTCGGGGATGAGGGCGTACGCCGCCTCCTGAATGCGGTCGTGGAGGAAGGCGTAGGAGCCGCCCTGACGAAGGATCAGGCCAGCGCGGACGGCTTCCAGGAGCGACGTGTGGATCGCCTCTTCCGAGTCCCCAAAGACCAGACTCAGACTGGCAATCTCGAATACATTTCCGAGACAAGCAAGTTGCTGTAGGGCGGTCTGCGCAGTGCCGGACAATCGCTTCAGCTTCTCGACCATGAGATCCACAACGTTGTCTGTGTAGCTCTTGGCGCGGATGCGATTGATGTCCCATTGCCAAGCCCGCGTGACTGAGTCGAATGCCAGCAGCCTATCATCGGCCAGCGCCGTGAGAAACTGGATCGCGAAGAACGGATTTCCGCCGGTCTTTTCCTGCACCAGTTGCGCTAAGGGCCGCGCACGCTCCGGCGCGCAATGCAGGGCATCAGAGACGAGCGCGTCGACATCTTCGATCCCGAGGGGCGCTAGAACAATCTCCTCGACAATCGCTCCAGTTTTGCGAATCGCCTCGATCGTCCGCAGAAGCGCGTGCGCAGCACCGACTTCATTGTCCCGATAAGCGCCGACCAGCAGCAGATGCCGTACCTCAGAGTGCGTGACCAGGTACTCAAGAAACTCAAGGCTTGCCGCGTCCATCCATTGCAGATCATCGAGGAATAGCGCGAGCGGGTGCTCTGGCCGGGCAAACGCGCCGAGGAACCGCCGGAACACCAACTGGAAGCGGTTCCGCGCATCTTGCGGCGGTAAGTCGGGAACGGGCGGCTGTTTCCCGATAATGAACTCCACCTCTGGGATGAGATTGGTGATGAGCTGGCCATTCGCACCCAGTACTTCCTGAAGAACGTGCCGCCAATAGCCCACCTCCGCGTCGCTTTTGACGAGGATCTGACGAATCAGGGTCTGGAAAGCTTGTGCCAGAGTCGTGTACGGGATGTCGCGCTTATATTGGTCGAACTTGCCGGACGCGAAGAGGCCCCGCACCGGAACAAGCGCCTTGTGCAGCTCGTATACCACCGAGGATTTGCCCACGCCGGAATAGCCAGAGACGAGCACAAGTTCCAGTGTGCCGTGACTCAATACCCTGTCGAACGTAGCCAGCAGAGCATCAATCTCGCGCTCGCGCCCGTACAGCCTCTCCGGAATCAGCAAACGGTCAGACACATCGCTCGCGCCGAGCGGGAACGTGGCGATGTGTCTCTGCGTTTCCCATTCTGTGAGGCACCTTCGAAGATCAGCTTCAAGGCCAGACGCGGTCTGGTAGCGCTCCTCGGCGCTCTTGGCCAGGAGTTTCATCGTGATCGCAGACAAGGATTCGGGGACTGTAACTCGCTCATCTGGCGGTATCGGCTGGCGCGCAATATGACAGTGCACCCACTCCAGTGGGTCGGCGGCGGCAAACGGCAGCGTACCAGAAATCATCTCGTACAGCGTCACGCCCAAAGAGTAGAGATCGCTGCGGGTATCAATCGAGCGATTCATGCGGCCGGTCTGTTCTGGCGCCATGTAGGCGAGGGTGCCGGCGATGATCTCCGGCGGCGCAGGCACCTGGCGCTCATTCGGCAGTTGGGACGCAATCCCGAAGCCGGTGAGCCACACGTTGCCGGCGTCATTGATGAGTACGTTCCCAGGCTTAATGTCCTTGTGTATCAGGCCGTGCCGATGGACCTGGACCAGTGCTGCCGCCAAGCCGACAGCTATCTGCAAGACACGGGTCAGATCGAGCGGCCGTCCCTTGCTCCGCTCCAGAACCAGGTCCAAGGGCTCGCCGCCAGGATCTTTGAGCACGAGGATGGTCCGCCCTTCGTGACGAGCGAGCGTCAGAGGTTTGGCTGCAAACGCAGGTTCAAGTTCGGCGGCGAGCAAGTATTCGTGCTCGAGCCGCCGGAGGCACTGAGGCGAAGGATGTTCGGTTGTTAGCGCGACCACGAGGACCGGGGACGGGTTGCCGGGCTGCCAGCCGCGACTAAGTGTGAAGTCCGGACCATTCCGGAGAGTCTCCAACATGAACCGAGAAGGCTCTGTGATGGACGGCATGCTGATCGCCACGGCTGCACCTCCTCGGGGTATTCATTTTGACAGCTTTCGGGTCCGCGAGCTCAACGTGCCGGACGGAGCGCCCTAGAATTGTAGCTTAAGCGCATATTGCATGATCCGGGGATTTACTGTTAAGGCGCTGATCACGCCAAAGGTGCTCGGGGTCGATACATCGTTGGATGGATTCGCGAAATTTGGCCGGTTCAGAGCGTTGAAGATCTCCCACCGAAAGATCAGCTTTACACGGTCTGTGAGAGGTGTGGTCTTAATTGCTGCGATATCGAAGTCCTGTTGATCAGGCCCCCTCAGGATATTCCTTCCGAGACTGCCGAAGATCGTCCCTCCACCGGAAACCGGATATTTGCCATCAATAAGGCCACCATCTGGAATATACGGAGCCGTAACAAACGCTTTGGTGTTGAAGAATTCGTTGACACGGCTGCTGGCGCTTCCACTCCGGCTGGCATCGGCAAGTGTCGCACCCGGAGCCAGGCTTCCTGTGGTGTAGAGGGTTGCGGGACCAAACAGCGTTCCGGCAGCACTGTCCAGAATGCTGAATGGCAGTCCCGATTGCAGCGTTACGACACCTGAAGTACTCCAGCCATTCCCGAGCTTCCGAACAGATGCGCTTTTCGCGTGGTCAGGGCCGGGTACGCTCCACATGCCGCTGATAACCAATCGGTGAGTTCGATCAAAGTCAGATTCACAGCGCTGTGCAGCGACATTGTTTTGATCGTTGTAAACCACTTGCCCAGTGATCGGTAATCCGAATGTGCCGGCGATAGCAGCACCGAGACTATCCCCCGCATCGTCAATCGATTTGGAAAACGTGTAGGCTGCAAGGAATTGAAAACCATGACTAATGTCTTTCTTCAGCGTGGCCTGGAATGAGTTGTAGATTGAATTCCCGCTGCTTTCGAGACGGTAGACCAACGGAGACAACCCGACGAAAGGAACCCGCTCAACTGCGTTGGCCGTGGAGTTGGTTGTGAGGCCGTTCACAGGGTCGGAAGGACCGGCAAGGAGAGGTTGATTATTGCTCCGGCCCACGGCTAAGTGGGTGGCCTTCGCGCCGGCATACCCGATTGATAAAACGTAGCTCTTGAGTTGATACTGCAGGTCGAAGTCATATTGCTGGACGGTAGACTCCTCAAAATCAGGATCGGTAATGATGGGGCTTCGGAGAAAGCTGCTCGCGGTAAACGGTGGACCCGGTAGCATGGTGCCTACGAAATTTGGGAATGAAGAGCTCGGCGGCAAATTCGGAAAGGGACTCTCCAGGCTTGAGGTCGCGTTTGCGGCGCCATTGAGCACAGCATTCAACGCGAACGGCGGGTTAAGAGCCAGTAATGAGCCGTTCCCCTCGAAGCTGGTGCGGTTCGCGTAGATCCCATATCCCCCTCGAAGAACCAGGTCCTTCGACAAAAGCGGCTGCCACGCAAAGCCGACGCGGGGCTCTGTGTGCGTTTGCACGGGGTGAATCAGCAAAGTTGAATTTTCGCGTGGAAATCCCTCGGGGGCGTTGCCAGAAAAGTTACTGGGCAGAACAAATCCGGAGGTGGCGGGAGCCGTGAAACCACCCGCCGGAGGAGGGACGTAGAATTGCGGGAAGAAATTCGAGATACGACCGTCGACTTCGCTTGATTGGCCGTTGACCTCGAGCCGAACCCCGAGATTCATGGTGAGCGTTCGCGTAACTTTCCAATCATCCGACGCAAAGAAATCGGCAGCGCTTGCACGTTGCCCCGCATCGGGAATTCCAGCAGCCACGCTTGTGAAGAAAATGTTTGAGAACGATGTGCCGTTCCCCCCTGCGCCGACAGGCCCGGCGGGCAAGCCGAGCAGGAAATCAGGCAACGACAGGAGTGTCATGGTACCGCCGGTGTAATTGCTTACATGGTTGAACTGATTTTGGAAAATTTCTGCGCCCAAGCGAAGATTGTGCTTGCCCCGAGTTAAGAATATGGCGTCGGAAATGTAAAAGTTATTACCGGCTGTTTTGCTTTGGTCTTGTGCCGAGTTGCCTAACTCAAAGGCTCCAAGAACCTCAGTTTGTGGAATGATCCCCTCCTGGGGGTCGCTGAAACGGTTTATCCCCACATCTTGATCTTTGAGTGTCCCACCGGGAACGCTTTCACCTGCAAGACGAGAGAAGCCAAATCGGAATTGGTTGATCGCTCGCGGTGAGAAAATGTGAGTCTCGATTATGGCCAAATTCCGGTTCTCAAAGGATCGGAGCGCTGGAAAACCCGGCACAGTGGCCCCGAAGAAAGGAACGTCTTGATTCGAGTTTGAAAAGAAGAACTTCGCCGACAGTCGATCCGGTGCGCGCAAGTTGACATCAAAATTCGTATTAAACTGGTCTTCGTTGTAGGTTCCCGGTAGCACCGCGGTATAGTTGACGCCGCTCCCCGACTTCCGAGGGCTCGGGATGACAAAGCTTCCATCGGGGTTCTTGGCGTTCAACAAGTTGAGTGCAACCGGGTTGATATTCGAGCCATTCGGGGCCACCGCCACACCACCGAACGCCCCGGTTTGGCCGCCAAATGCAGCTCCCAGCGAGGCTGGCGTGCGGACTTGCGGTATCGGAGGAAGGCTCAGAGAGCTGACACTGCTGCTCAAAGATGCCGCATTCGCATCCCTTGTTGCCTGATACGAAACAAAGAAAAACGCGCGTTTCTTTGACCAAGGCGTCGCCCCACCCAAAGTGCCCCCTGATTGCGAACGCCGGAATTCTCCTCTCGGCACTCCGGTTGCGTTCGCAAAGAAATTATTCGCGTCCAGTGCTTCATTGCGGCCGAAGTAGTAGGCGTTGCCGTGAAGGTCCGCGGTGCCCGACCTGGTTTCGACGTCGACGTTCGCACCTGCTCCTCGCCCATACTGCGCGTCATAGAGCGAAGTCTGGACCTTGAACTCCTGAATGCTGTCCGGCGCAGGGATCGCGATCCCCGCCCCACCGAAAGGAGTAACCTCGGTGATATTGGAGCTATAACTATTCGCATCCACGCCGTTTAGCATGAAGTTATTGTCGCCGCTACGCGCACCATTGGCGCGGATCTCCTGGCTTCCAGCCCCCAGTTGGGTCGCGTCCACGATATTCGTGTTTGTTCCTGCCGTCAGGCCAAGGATCTCGGTAAAGTTCCGATCGACGAGCGGCAAGTCGACGACGGTTCCCTGATCGATGACTCGTCCCAGAGTGGCATTCTCCGTTTGAACAAGAGGATGCTTGGCACTAACCGTGATTTGTTCCTTTGCTCCGCCGATTGTAAGCTGAATCTTGAGCCGGCTCACTTCGGTAATTCGAACCTGAACACCTTTCAAGACGAGTGGCTCAAATCCGGGCGAGCGAACTGTCAGGTCATAGTTGCCAGGAGTGAGGAACGGGACCGAGAAATTCCCCTCGGCATCCGTAGCGAGATCGCGCTCTTCCTGCGTGGCCTGACTCTTGACGACTGTTGCCGCACGCGAGACCAGCGCTCCACTGGGGTCGCTCACGGTGCCAGCGATGGCTCCGGTATTGGCCGTCTGGCCATGCATCGGCAAAGTGCTGAGCGCGAGCACCGAGATGCAGAGCAAAGTGCGGGACGCGTGTAACGACATGTTCCACGTCACCTCGTTCTTCCAACAATCACCACAGCGGGACGGGAGGACTAATGTGGTCTAGCATAGTATGGATTGTTAGAATTGTGTGGATTATTTGACGCTTTGGTCACACGCTTCTACGCAGCAGCGCGCACCGCAACTCTCACGCTTTCAGGGCTTCTGCCTCGCGCATAGACTTCAGGATGCGTGAGCCCTCTCCGTCGGTCACGCGGATACGATCGGCACGGTGAACATGGCCCGGGGTCATAAGATTCGACAACGGCTCCATTGCGAGCGAGTATCCGCGTTTGAGCAGCCGGACGCCCTGCGGAGACGGCTGTTCAGGATCTATTGCCGCTGCGAGAACCGGCGTTTGATTGCCGTGCTGCCAGCCGCGATAAATCGCTGGGACCAGGGAAAGCTCGACCTCTGCTCGATCCATGCAACAACGCCTGTGGTTGCCGAAGGAACAACCGAGCCCACTTTGATTGGCGTGTACATCACCTTTTTCTTGTTCGCGGCAGTCCGTCAAATGGCGGCGAAGCGCAAAATCAGCAGAATTAAACAAATCAATACTGGCTAGCCTGGCAGCTAAGCTGCTTGACGCAGTTTTTGCCTAACAGGTCTTCGAACCAATTTCTGGTTCGCGAGCGGGTCGGCTTGATTGAATCGCACGAGGACATCATTGAACGTGTCCTCAACGCGGGTATATGGCAGGTGAAGTTTGCGGGTTGCCTTGGCTGCGATCCGGGTGAGCAGATAGCGGTTAGAGACATATTTCATTGCTCCAAAGACCAATTCGGAACGCATGATGTCCTCCAAAACTGCCTACGACCATCTCGTCTTGCAATTGAGGTACCACACGTCTCACGAGATGGCAATTGCCGCATGTAGCGCATTTCGATCCATCTTGAAGACGCGCGAATCCAATCGCAGGTACAGAATGAAACCATCCGCTGTCGGAGCCCTGACAGCAGATGTCGAGCTTCTGACTGTCCGTCGAAGCCCGGCCTCGATTTCCTTGCGGGATTGCTCTGCTTCTTCAATGAATCGGCTTGTAAATCTCCGAAATGAGTAATTTCGCCGAGCCGGGTATTTGGAAGCCTGATTGCATTGTGTCCAGTTGGAACCATGCGAAAGCTCAAGCGAAATTTGGCTGAGGAGTGAGATGGAGAAGAGGGTTACTGGCCGGGTCGAAGACGTCTCGATTGAGGCGGGAGTTCAGCGGGTGTACGACGTGTCGGGAGACTCGCTGAACGGCATCACCTACTCCATCCGAACGCGGCGTGCGTCAACGAAGCTTCCGCGAATGACTTACGACGAGAGTGTTCAGGAGGTTGGGAATCCAGAGCGTCAGATCAGATCTTTGGATCAAGCCCAGTCTATTCCTGCACATAACCTTTCAGGAGAATGCTAATGACCCCCATCATCCAAAGACAAGCCGCATCGGTTCGCTTGTTCCTTCCCCTCATCCTCTGTATTGCCGCTGTGATCCTGGTTCCCTTCCCTCTCAAAGCCCAGACGCTGACGTCAGGCGATATCGCAGGCACTGTCGAGGACGCGTCCGGCGCTGTCATCCCCGGCGCGGAGGTGAAGGCGACAAATACCGGAACAGGTGCCGTCTACGACGTCATTACCGGCACCGCCGGCGACTTCCGCATATCGCTCTTGCAGCCCGGCGACTATAAGCTTACAGTGGCCGCGGCAGGCTTCCAGACCACTGCTGTCAGCCTCACTTTGAGCGTCGGAGAAATCGCGAATCACGTCTTCAAACTGCTCATCTCAGAGAACGCGCAGACGGTCGAGGTAGTCGGCTCCGATGTCCCGTTGCTGCAGACCGACACTTCGGAAATGTCGACCACCATCACGCAGGAGCAG
>Ga0302319_10021197_pt1 | contig 11715 bp, 10 predicted proteins | sample Bog_T0_2_FD_203319 | JGI IMG/M metagenome (GOLD analysis project Ga0302319, IMG submission 203319) | Peat permafrost microbial communities from Stordalen Mire near Abisko, Sweden - Bog_T0_2 | ecosystem: Environmental > Terrestrial > Soil > Wetlands > Peat | place: Sweden: Abisko, Stordalen Mire...
ATAAGAAAATGTTTGTCCTGGAGTGACAGCGACATCAGTTGTGAATGAAGCACCTGCGCCTCCTCCACCTCCTCCGTATGTGAAAGCTCCTCCGCCTCCACCAGCACCGGCACCAGTTAATGACACATGGAGTTTTGTAACTCCTGCGGGAACAATGAATGTTCCAGTTGTTGTCGCTGTAGATGTAGCTGAGTAATCAGCGTGTGCTACAGAGACAGAACTAAGTCCATAAGAAGCTGCGACCACAAGTACAATTGCAGTGACGTTCCCGACAAATTTAGTTAATTTTGATAAAAATTTCATAATGATTTTAATTGTATTGCGTATAAAATATACGCGTTATTTTTAATATAAACAAAAACGTATGGGATGAACTCGATAATGACTGTATAAAAACAAACGAGAAGCGCACGATAGATTCGCACAAAAACATATAAACAAATGAGAGAAAGAACACATCGGTTTCGCGGGATCACCCGCAAATGAACATTTATAGGCAGTACCTTATCACTAACATCATTGTTTGTCAAGCGGACAAAGTACTGATTTTTTCAAGTCGCTTGATTTACAGCTCAACAGGTTGATTTTCATATTGTGGCGAATATAAAGGACAAAATAGAATGTCCTTTATAAAAGACATGTCCTTTATAAAAAATAATCCCCTATAAAATACTTGACATTTCTTATTTTTGAGATATACTCATAGGCAGATATTTAGATTTCGATCTATCCCCTTGTGCACAAGAAATAACCAATTTACTTTTGTAAAGAAAGGGAGATTAAAATATAAATAAAAAGAGACACGAACCTTGAAAAGGAAGAGGAAAAGAAATCCAACCCAATCGCGATCCTAAGATGATCGCAAAGGAGCATGCCATGAAGAAGAATGCATGGGCGATCCTCTGGATCGCTCTCGTCATCATCATCACCTTCACCACGAACATGTGGGCGAAGGGATCTCCGATGTTCAACTCGACCCCCGCTGCAAAAGCGGTGACAAGCACGTCGCAAGCAGGTGGTGCGCAACAATCACTCTCACCTTCAGCGAAGCTGAAGATGACGAGCGAAGATGCAAAGAAGAAGTTGCAAGTCGCTGTCGCGAAAGCTGCGGCTGCGGCAAAGTCAGCTGCTGCAGAATCACTGAGCAAGACCGCCGAGCCGACCAGTTTCAATATCGGGGCAACCCGACTAAAGATCGGCATCGATGTTCCGGTTGAAGTCGTCTACAACAATCCGACCCTTGAAAAGGGTTGGCAACTAGACAATAGTCAGGATGATCTGAGCCGACTTTTCTCACCCTCGATTGAGGTTGAGAAGTGGCTCATCGGCGTTAAGATATCGCCGATGCCCCGGTTGAATACTACCGAGATTAGCTACTACGGCGCCCCCATGGGCGAAGTGAGCTATTACACTTTGGATCTTGCACAGCTGAGCTTACACTCCCCAGTTCCATTCGCAGGTGCCCGGTTTTATATCGGGGCAACGATCCAGTACAATTGGATCAACGAGAGCGATTTCAAGATGGGCGGGTACAAATTCAACACCAGCGTCGAGCCGTACACAACGCGGCTCGACGCTGGAGCGGAGATAGAGATCAGCAAAAGCTGGCTCTGCGGAATTGATGCCAGCATCGTTGATGCCGGTCTCAAAGGAACTGTTCCGTATCCCGGAACCACAATCGGGCAAGGGCCAGTAGTCACCCTGGGTGCCAACTTCAAGTGGCAGGTTTCATCCCCCTCTTCACACAAGTAAACCAAGGTCTTCGGACCTGAAAGCCGCCTTTCTTCGGAAAGGCGGCTTTTTCCATGAAAAAATACTACATATATAAAATAAAAAATCCCCGAGGCTCCACCTCGGGGATTTTTTATTTTATTGCATTAACTTTCTCAATTTATCCTGATTTGCTCGCATCACTTCCATTGAAGCTGAAACTTTATCCTTCCCCTCTTTTATTTTCTGCTCGATTTGTTTTGCAATATTTTCAAAAAATTCCGGATCTTTGTCTATTGCTGCTAAAATTCTATCTTGCTGTTCAGCAGGAAGTCCTTTCATTTGCGACTTCATCATCTGCTTCATCATCATATTTTTAAACATTCCCATAATTTTGTATCATTAATTTATAATTCTTCTCTCCATTATACCATATTTATAAAATGGTATTCAAATGGAGAACAGAATGATTCCTCGTCCTGTAAATGCTTGATTAAAATCCGCAAACGGAATGAGTTTATTTTCCCAATTAAATCCCTCAGTAATTGAAGTGTGATGCACATAAAACCCTTTGTCTTTCTCATAGCCAATAACGAGTGCTAAATGTCCACCATCTTTTTTCCAAAACATAAATCTCTCTTTCAAAGTTTTTTTATTTTCAAATGCCCATTTTATGGAAACAATCGGAAGCGCACCTTGATCAAGAAATTTTACCATATCATTGTGAGTCATTTTTTCTTGAACGATTCCATGAATTCCATACTGTCGAGATATATTCGAGAGTCCTTGATGGGACCATCCGTGTGCGTGAGAATATGCACCGAGAGTTTCGCCTTTTTGTATAATTTCTGAAATGGAATCAATTTCACTTCCCGTAATTCCCTCAATCGCCATTTTTAAACAAAGAATACCGCAGCTCGAATTCTGCCAATATATAGCCTCGTCTCTACTTTTAAAACCAAGATCGTGCCATTTTTCCAAATCCCAAATCTGCGGATAAAAAGGAACTTTGTACGATTGAGACATATAAGATGTATGGTAAAAATTTTATTCGTAACGCAAAGCTTCCATCGGACTTTTCTTTGCGGCTTGATTTGCGGGATAAATTCCAAAGAGTAATCCCACTCCGCTCGCTACAACAAACCCGAGTACCGCCGCAGTCCATGGGAAAATAAATTGCCAATTGATTGCAAGTGCCTTTGTGAGAATAATCGAAATAATATATGACAGCCCCGATCCGAGAATAATGCCAATTATTCCACCAGTTGCAGTGAGAATCACCGCTTCAAGTAAAAATTGAATGAGAATATCTCGATTTGTCGCACCGATTGCTTTTCGCAAACCGATTTCTTTTGTTCGTTCAGTTACTGAAACGAGCATAATATTCATAATACCGATTCCACCGACAACGAGTGAGATAGCTGCAACGGCAGCAAGAAATGCAGTAAGTGCATCGGTCACAGTGCTCAATGTTGAAGCGATCTCGGCTTGAGTGGTAACAGAAAAATCATCCTGTGATGGATCAGTAATATTGTGTGAATTTCTGAGCGTCACCGTAATATCATTCACGGTCGATGTAATGTTTGCTTCCGAGTCTGCTTCGACAACGAGTCTGCTATAATATTTTGTACCAAGAACATATTGTTGTGCGGTGGTATAGGGCATAAAAACTGCATCATCAAACTCTGAAGATGAACCTTGTTCAGGAAGCACGCCAATGACTTTAAACGTATTGTTATTGATTCTAATTTTCTGACCAACTGCTTCATCCCCATCAAAAAGATTTGTTTTTACTTTTGATCCAATCACCACAACAAGCGACTGACTCAACACATCATCAGCCGTAAAAAAATCTCCTTTGTTTGGAACAATATCAAAAATTTGCGGAATGAGCTCGCTCGAACCAAAAATTGCTGTTTGGTATACTTGATTTCCATATACAGCCTTTCCCGATCCAACAACCATCGGCATCACATATTTGGCATGGGGAACATTCTCTTTTGTCTCCAAAAGATTTAAATCTCTTTCTTTTAAGGAATCATTCATGGTTTGAGCTGCCGCCGACGGACCGAGCGAAATTTTTCCTGGAAGAACAATAATTGTTGTTGCGCCGAGACCATTCACCTGACTCAAAATCAAATTTTGTGCCCCCTGTCCCAAAGACATCACAAGAATAATTGATGTGATACCGATCACAATACCAACAACAGTAAGTGCCGATCGCGATTTGTGTGTGATAAGTCCCTTTGTTGCTGTTTCAATACTATATTTTAAAATCATATTTTTATATTAAAAAACTTTAACAGGTGAATCTATTTCGTAAAGTGATCTTGCGATGTTCTTCGCTTCAAAACTTTTTCATCACTTTCAACTTGACCATCATGAATTCTGATAATTCTTTGTGCATATTCAGCTGTCGTGGTCTCATGTGTAATCAGAATAATCGTATGCCCCATTTCAGTATTGAGCTTTTGAATAATATCAATAACAGCCTCACCAGACTTTGAATCAAGATTTCCCGTGGGTTCATCGGCAAAAATGACTTCTGGTTCATTTACGAGCGCGCGAGCAATCGCCACACGCTGTTTCTCTCCACCGGAAAGCTGGGTCGCGGTATGATACATTCGATGTCCAAGCCCAACAGAAAGAACTGCTTTTTGCGCAAGTTCATCCCACGATGCTTCTGGTTTATCTGAATACAAAAGCGGAAGTTTTACATTCTCAAGGACTGTCGATCCAGGCAAAAGATTGAATGATTGAAACACGAAACCCATTTTTTGATTTCGGATTTTTGCAATTTCATCTTGCTCATAGAGCTTGGTATTTTTACCGAAAAAATGATACGTACCATGTGTGTAGTCATCGAGCAAACCGAGAATTTGTACAAGGGTAGATTTTCCTGAACCCGATGGCCCCATAATCGAAACAAATTCCCCTTTTTCTATTTCAAGCGTAATACCACGAAGCGCTTCAGTGACGGTGCCTTCATTGTCGTACACTTTTTTTAAATTTTTTATTTCAATCAGTGCCACAGTTTTTATATATTTGGCGAAGATACAATCGTATCACCGACATTGAGTCCCGAGATTACTTCAATTGAACCATCGATACCACGAATCCCCGTTGTGACCTGTCTTTCAATTGGTTTATTGGGATTTTTCGGATCGACAAATTGAACAAAACGTTGGTCATTTGATGTATACACTGACCGCGCAGGAACAGCAATAACATTTTGTTTTGTGTTGGTAAGGATATCGAGGTTGGCAGTCATTCCAGATTTGATACGTGCATCATTTGCAATAAATTTCAAAGTTACTTTATATGTCGATACTCCTTCGATGACCGTTTCAGCGGGATCAATCTTAATTACTTGCGTCTGAAAAAATGTATCAGAACCGTATGCATCAAGCGTTGTGGTAGCAATATCACCGATTTGCACTTTTGCAATATCTGCCTCTGGCACATATGATTCAACTTCATAATCACCGTATGATATAACAGAAATCGCAATTGCGCCGGATTGTACCGTTTCTCCGACATCCGGAACAACATTCGTTACAACCCCATCAATGGGAGATCGTATAATTGATTTTGCAAGTTGTGCTTGCGCCTCATCAACACTTGCCTGTGCTCCGTCTACAGCAGCTTGCTCAGCAGCAATTTGATCTGTCGTTGCAGGAGTCTGTGCAAGTATTAACTGATTTTCAGCAACATTCACCGCAGACTCTGCCGAGGTATATGCCGTTGTTGCTTCTGAAAAACTCGTGATTGCATTTGCAACTTCGGTGCGAGCAAGGGACACATTTGCTTTCCATTCGTTAAGCGTCGTCACATTTACTGAAGAAGAATCCGGTGCAATACTATTTATCGCGAGCGCAACATTATCCAAAAAACTTTTTATCGTATTCAAATTATCAGAGATAGTATTTATTGTTTGATCAACCTCTGTCGCATTACTAAAATCAGTCGTTGAAGCATTCCATGAATTCAGAATAGTCTCAATTGTCGGTCGCATATTATCAAGATTATTTGTAATCTGCGAATCCGCCTGAAATTTCAATGTTACATTTTGTGTCTGAGGAGTATTAAAAAGCAAATCTGCATTATTGCGGATAGCATCATCTGATTTTGTATATGCGTCTTGTATTGCATTGTCAAGGCTGTCTTCAGCTTGCACAAGATTATTTTTTGCCTGACTTACTTGCGATTGCGTAACCGCGATTGACTGAGGAGTTGACCCATTTTTCAACGTTGCAAGATTTGCCTGTGTGGCTTGTAAAGCAGCTTGTGCTTGTTCGACCGCTGCCGAAAGATCACCGTTTGAAATTGATGCGAGATATTGGCCAACGGATACTTTTTCTCCGACAGATACTGCGATATCAGAGACGCGTCCACCAATTTCAAAAGCTAAATCAATATCCGAAAGTGGTTTTACATTACCCGTTGCACTTACTTCCTCTACTAAAGTTTCTTTTTGAGCGGTAACCGTTTCGATAGCAGCGCTCTTTGACTGACCAAAAAATACCCAAACAAAAATAATGACAATAATAATGATAAGTGCTGTCCACCATTTATTCGTTTTTATAAAATGTCTTGTGCGTGAATATATTGTTTTCATATATATTATAATGTGTGAAGTTAATTACTATCTATTCTACCATAAAAAAATCTAAAATTTATTTTCCCCAGAATTTGTCGGGATACTGAGATTTGAACTCAGATCACACGAACCCGAATCGTGTATACTACCATTATACGATATCCCGATTTTACAAAATCTATTCTTTTCGTTTGCCAACAGATTCTATCTGCATTTTCCGCGAACTAAAAATCTACAGCGGTGCAGATTTTTAACGATCGTGGACTTGGCGAGAATCGAACTCGCGTTCCCACAATGCGAATGTGGTGTATTACCACTATACGACAAGCCCAAACCCGTATAATGTAGCACATATTATCTCTATATAAAATAAGTTTGAAAAAATAAAAGTATTTTTTCTTTTTTGTAAAAAGCAAAAAAATTAGCTACTTCTTTTTCCATCAAGAAGCATTTTCACTGCATGTTCCATAGAGCCAGCAAGTGTTATTTCCCCACTGTTCACAAAATAAATCGCATCCGCAGCCGATATGGTATTAAGACGATGTGCAATAATCACTTTCGTCGTATCTTTCGGCAATTTTTGCAAAATAATCTCAAGTAATTGTTCTGTCACCGTATCAATATTCGCCGTTGCTTCATCGAGAATCAAAATATCCGGCTTACGCAACACAGCACGAATAAAAGCAATAAGCTGTTTTTGTCCAAGACTAATAGAATCTCCGCTTGCCGTCACTGGTGTTTCCAACCCTTCTTCAAATTGCGCAATAAGATCCGAGAGATTTTCTTGCTCGAGTATTTCACGCAAATCTTCAACAGAAGTGTGCAAATATTCATAATTTCCGTATACAATATTATCCCTAACAGTGCCGGTAAAAAGAAATGGATCCTGAAGAATAAAACCAATTTTTTGTACCAAATCTTTTCTTGCATATGATCTGATGTCCAATCCTTCAAATGCAATAACGCCTTCAGTCGGATCGTACAAACGAGCCATGAGCGATGCCGTGGTGGTTTTGCCGCCACCAGTCGGTCCGACAAGTGCATATGTTTTTCCTTTTTCAAATGCGAGATTAATTTTTTTCAAAATAATATCGCCGTCTGGATATCCAAAAGATACATTTTTAAATTCAAGAAGTGCTTGAGAAATTTCTTTTTCAGCAGGAATGCAAATCATGTTTGAGGAAAGGTCCAAAACTTCGGAAATACGATCAAGTCCCGCAAGTGCAAGTTGTAATGATGACCAGACTGATGCAAGCTGTCTCAATGGATTGTAAAAATTGTTGACATACAACAAAAATCCAATCAACAAACCAACAGACAAACTTCCATGCATAATTAAATAAATTCCATACGCAAGAACAATCAATTGAGCGCAGTTTGCCGCAAGTCCGTATATTGGTGTAAAAATATTATTTGCAATTCCCGCATTGACTGACGCAGAAAAATTTTGATTGTTCGCCTCACCAAACTTTTTTTTGAAATAATCCAATCGATTAAATGCAATGATAACCTTGAAATTATTGAGACTTTCCTGAATTTCGGCGCTCATGCTGCCGAGCGATTGCAAACTTTTCATATTTTTATTTTTTACCCAATTGCTCACAAGTTTTGTCACAAAAAATACAAGAAATGCGGGGACAAGCGTCGCCAAACCAAGCCGAATATTGAGTGCGAGAAGAAATATGCCAGCACCAAGAATAATGAAAAAGTTGCCAATAAATTGCATAAGTGCCTGAGAAAAAAATTGATTCAACTGATCAGTATCGTTATTGATACGAGAAATCAAATCGCCGGCTTTATTTTGATTAAAAAACGCAATCGGCAATTCTTGCAATTTATTAAAAAGTGCATTTCGTAAATTAAATAAAACACGTCTTCCAATACCGCCCATGCGTTTCGTTTGTATATACGCTGAACAAAGTCCGACAAGATATGTCAGGAAAAGTACACCGGAAAAAAATATAACTCCGGAAAAATTCTTTGTGGTGATATATGTATCAATTGTGTGACTGATAATAATCGGCGCAGAAAGTGTTGTAAGTGATGTAATTGCAATCGCCACAAATGCAATAACAAGATTCTTCTTTTCATGAAAAAGAAAAGGACTCATTCTTTTGAGCGCGGTAAAAATACTTGTTTTGCGCTCGTGTTTGTCTGTTTGATTAAGCGTGTAATTCATAATTATTGGTACTTTTTTGCGAATCATATATTTGCACATACTCTGGAGAAGTCTTCATGAGTTCAGCATGCGTGCCGACAGCCAGAACCTCCCCTTCCATCAAAAGAATAATCTGATCATAATGTTCAATCGGTGCAATTTTCTGTGTCACAGAAATCAATGTCAAACCTGGATAATTTTTTTCTATATTTCCTAAAATTTTCTGCTCAGTATTATTGTCCACACGAGCGGTAAAATCATCAAGCAAAAGCACTTTTGGATTGAGTGCGAGCGCTCGTGCGAGCATGATACGCTGTTTTTGTCCGCCAGAAAGACTCGTACCTCGTTCAGACACAATGGTATCAAACTGTTCAGGAAGCGCCTGAATAAAATCACCCAGCTCTGCAGTATCAATCGCTTTTTGCAATCCCATATCATTCACCGTATTACTAAATGCGATATTTTCTCTGAGGGTCAAATTAAAAATAATGCTGTCTTGAAATACAAAACCGATTTGATTGTGCAGCGAAATTTTTTCATAATGATCGATATTGGTATTATCATATTCAACAAGTCCGCTCGTTGGCTCAAGCAAACCTGTTAAAAGATACAAAAGCTGTGTCTTCCCTGCTGCGGTCGGGCCGATAATCGCAGTCTTTGTTCCCGCGCGAACATTAAAAGAAACGTGTTTTAAAACTGTTCGTTGATTCAAAATAACAGATACATTTTTTACTTCAACATCACCGTGGAGATTCGCGACGATTGTCCCAGCATCTTTTTTATACTCCGCCGAAAGCACTTCAAAAACACGCTGATATGATGCGCTCGCCTGTGCAATCACATTGCTCATAAAACCAATGACCAAAATAGGGAAAATCAGAATCGCGATATAGCTATTGAACGCCACAAAATTTCCAAGGCTCATGCTTCCTGCAATAACAAAATGTCCACCGAGCGAGAGAACAATAAGGGTCGCAATGTTCGTACAAAATGTAATGATCGGAATAAGTGTCGCAAACAAAGCCAAAATACTTAAACCAATATCTTTTGCTTCAGTATTTGCCGCAAGAAATTTCTCATATTCATATTGTTGCGAATTGAGTATACGCACAAGCATAGACCCGAGAATACTTTCATTGATAACTTTATTCAGCCAATCAATCGCCTCTTGTGATTTTCGAAATAATTTTCTCACTTTTCGAAATACAAAATAAAATGTCGTTACAATAAATGGCATCACAAGCAATACCGCAAGAGCAAGTCTCCAATCAATCAGCAAAAGAAGCACACTTGCGCCGATAATCAAAAAAAATGACGATGCGATTGATGCGATTGCTTGAGAAACAAAGTTTTTTACCGCATCGACGTCAGAAGTCAAATTCGTGAGAAGTTTTGATGGTGTGACACCTTGAATATAGGTGACATTTTGCAATGATATTTTTGCAATAAGACGATTGCGCAAATCCTTGGCGACTCGCTCGGCCGTATATGTTTGTACAACACTTTGCGCATAGGTAAAAATAAAAATAAAAAGCGCAACAAAGAAAAATTCGAGAATAAAATGATTGATAGAAAAACTTCCCTTTGCGTATGTATCAATTGCATTCGCAACAAGCTTTGGTACAAACAGATTTAATGCATTGCCAAAAATCGTAAGCGTAACAAGTCCGGCAATAAAAAAATAGTACGGCTTCAAAAGCTTTGTGAGGCTTGCATTATTATTTTGGGATTGCCAATTACTCATGCTTTTAAAAGTAAAGTTCAGTATATCATTTCACCGGAGCAATGGAATAGTTGTCAGACAATAAAATTATATGTCTTAAAATAAAATTCAAAAAACTTCGTATTTACAAAACAAAATAGGCCTTTCAGCCTCTTTTGTTTTATCAAGCGGACCACAATTACTTCTCCACGTGATGCATTATATATTTTCCTTATCGGCAAATATCACAAGCCGATCTGGATAACTGCCATTCACTTCATTCCATACACCTTCACAAGTAATCAAATTCAAATGAGCCAAGCCATCAGTCGATGTAAACACGGTAGTTGCATCAGCATTTTCATTAAATGATTGTATTGATCGCACAATGAATGTTGTTGTAACATTTTCATCGTTTACCACCTGTATTTTGTCACCAACCTTCAACTTATTGAGATCGTAGAAAACAAAAGGCACACCATTTTGTATACCAAAATGTCCACCAATCACTGCGCTTCCCACTTGCCCCGGTTTCGGTCCAAGTGCAAACCAAGCAACATTCACCGAATTTGCTGGCACATCCATTCTGCCGTCAGATGTAATGAGTGCATCTTCGATAGCCGAATCAACACCAATAATCGGAATAAGTAAACGAATTGGCAATCCCTGAGGCGTTGCATTCGGATTAGGAAGTTTGGAATATGCAACCTGATTTCCTACCGATCCAGTCAATGGAAATTTTGTAACTGGAAATTTCCAACCGAACACGTGGGTTGGAGTTATAATTGCATGGTCTAGACTATTTGATTTTGATGAGATCAAAAAATAATATCCAGCACAAAGAAGTGCAATAAAAATAAGTATGCCGATAATTGATTTTGTTTTCATGGGTATAATTAATTTTGTTTTTCCGCAAACACCACCAAACGATTGGAGTAACTTTGCTCTGCTGCATTCCAAGTACCTTCGCATGTAATAAGATTTAAATGCGCAAGTCCGTCATTTGCACTAAATACGGTAGCAGAATTTGCATTCTGATCATATGTCCCGAGTTTTTGCACAATAAATGTCGTCGTTGCGCCAGATCCATCAACAGTATCAATCTTATCGCCCACCTTAAGTTCATGCAGATTATCAAACACTGCTGGCATTCCAGCTTTCCACCCCTCATGTCCAGCAATCACCGCAGCACCAACATTTCCTGGACGCGGACCGAGATCAAACCACGCGACATCATCAGGACCGGTTGGTACAGCCATTGCACCCGACGAGGTCAGTCCTAAATATTCAATAAATGCATTTACATGAATTTTCGAAATCACCAATTGCACCGGAAGCTGTGCGAGTACTTGTTGAGGAACAATAATATTTTGTATTGGATTTACATATACACTCACAGGAGGTTGTTTTGGAAAAACAAAAATAGTTACAAAAAATACTATTCCTACAAGAATGATAATAATGATAGACCATCCAAATATTTTTTTTGTGTACATAATAATTGTATCCGTCAATACGATTTATTATTTCATACGTTATTTACCT
>Ga0302319_10021200_pt1 | contig 11713 bp, 11 predicted proteins | sample Bog_T0_2_FD_203319 | JGI IMG/M metagenome (GOLD analysis project Ga0302319, IMG submission 203319) | Peat permafrost microbial communities from Stordalen Mire near Abisko, Sweden - Bog_T0_2 | ecosystem: Environmental > Terrestrial > Soil > Wetlands > Peat | place: Sweden: Abisko, Stordalen Mire...
GAGCAGATTGCCGCTCGGCTCGACCAGGGGTGCCGCCGCGCAGGACAGAAAACCGTTATGGCGCAGATAGTGTTCGGTGCCGTTGACGACGATGGGCTTGGCTTCGAACAAAGCGGTGCCGATGGCGTTGGTGCCCCGAAAATCCTCGGCCCAGCAGGCGCCGGGTTTGAGCGCGACCTGGGCGGCGCGGCTGCCGAAATCGGTGTCGCCCAGGGAATCCAGCAAAAAGCCGTTTTCGTCGGAGAGCAGCAGCAGGCAGCCGGAATCCCGGATCTGGCCATAAATATAGTCGATGACCGGGCGGGACTGGGTGATGAGCGTGGCGCGGCGGTCGGCGGCTTCGCGCAGTTCGGCGGCGGAATAGTGCGGGCCGTCGATGCGGTTGCGTTCCGGCGCCAGGCCGGCCTGGCGGCAGCGCTGCCAGGAGCGGCTGATTTCCTCGCCGCCGGTGAGGTGCTGGCCGGGCGCGTAGGACGGCAGGCTATGATGGGGTACGGCTAAACGGTGGGCGTGCTCCATGATCGTCAGCTTTCTTGGCGTTCTTGTTATCCGCTCCCGTACCGCGGCCGCCTGCTTCTGGGCGGACCTGTCGGTGAGAGTTTGGGGTAAGCCGGCGGCCAGACATTGGCAAGCGTTTTTACGCGCGCGGCAAAAATGTCCCGTTTTGGGACATGCGACAGGCTGGGACGCGGAGAGATTTTAAATCCTGGATAAAATCGGCGGAAATGGCGGGAAAACAACTTGGCATGAGGCTTGCTGATGCAGGGACATGCCTCCGAAGAGAGGTTGTGCGTCACCCCTTATGAGGAGAGTCCCATGCTCGATAAAGCGATCGCCCCGCTGCAAGGCAGCAGCGTCAAAGGTTTTGAATTCAAGGCCAAATACGACAATTTCATAGGCGGCAAATTTGTCGCACCCGCCGGCGGCCAGTATTTCGACAACGTCTCGCCGATCACCGGCCAGGTTTTTACCCAGGCCGCGCGCAGCCAGGAAGCCGACATCACGCTCGCGCTCGATGCCGCGCATGCGGCGGCTGATGCCTGGGGCAAAACCCCGGCCGCGGCCCGTGCGAATATCCTCAACAAGGTCGCGGACCGGATGGAAGCCAATCTGGATTTATTGGCCTATGTGGAGACGGTCGATAACGGCAAGCCGATCCGCGAGACGACCTATGCGGACATTCCGCTCGCCATCGATCATGTGCGCTATTTCGCCGCCTGCGTGCGGGCGCAGGAAGGCGCGCTTTCGGAAATCGACGAAACCACTGTCGCCTATCATTTCCATGAACCGCTCGGCGTAGTGGGTCAGATCATTCCCTGGAATTTCCCGATCCTGATGGCGATCTGGAAACTCGCCCCGGCGCTGGCCGCGGGCAACTGCGTGGTGCTGAAACCCGCGGAACAGACGCCGATTTCGATCCTCGTGCTGGTGGAACTGATCGCCGATCTACTGCCGGCCGGCGTGCTCAACGTCGTCAACGGTTTTGGCCTGGAAGCCGGCAAGCCGCTCGCCTCCTCCAACCGGATCGCAAAAATCGCGTTCACGGGTGAAACGACGACCGGCCGCCTGATCATGCAGTATGCCAGCCACAACCTGATCCCGGTGACACTCGAACTCGGCGGCAAATCCCCGAACATCTTCTTCGAGGACGTGATGTCCGCCGATGACGATTTTTTTGACAAGGCGCTGGAGGGCATTACCCTGTTCGCGCTGAACCAGGGCGAGGTTTGCACCTGCCCGTCGCGTGCGCTGATCCAGGAAAGCATTTATGAAAAATTCATGGAACGCGCGATGGTGCGGATCAAAGCCATCAAGCAGGGCAACCCGCTTGACATGACCACGATGCTGGGCGCGCAGGCGTCTTCCGAGCAGGTGCAAAAAATTCTCTCTTATATCGAAGTGGGCAAGCAGGAAGGTGCTGAGTTGCTGACCGGCGGCGGCAAGCCGACGGTGGATGTGGAGCTGTCAGATGGTTTCTACATCGAACCGACCGTGTTCAAGGGCCACAACCAGATGCGGCTGTTCCAGGAAGAAATTTTTGGGCCGGTGCTGGCCGTGACCACCTTCAAGGACGAGGCGGAAGCGCTGCATATCGCCAACGACACGCTGTACGGCCTCGGCGCCGGCGTGTGGTCGCGCGATGCGGCGCGCGCCTATCGCATGGGCCGCGGCATCAAGGCCGGGCGCGTGTGGACCAACTGCTACCATCTGTACCCGGCGCACGCGGCGTTCGGCGGCTACAAGCAGTCGGGCATCGGGCGCGAGAACCACAAGATGATGCTCGATCATTACCAGCAGACGAAAAACATCCTGATGAGCTACAGCCCGAAGGCGCTGGGCTTTTTCTGATGACATCGATACCAGCACGGGTGCTCGCCACGGCGGCGGCGCTCGAGCTGATCGGCAAGCTGGCTGGTGAACATGGAGCGATTCTGTTTCACCAGTCCGGCGGCTGCTGCGACGGCTCTTCGCCGATGTGTTTTCGGGTGGACGAGTACATAACGGCGCCGAACGATGTTTTGCTGGGCGTTATCGGCGGGGCTTCGTTTTATATGAGCCCGTCGCAGTTCGCGTACTGGAAGAACACGCAACTGACGATTGACGTGGTGCCCGGCATGGGCGGCATGTTTTCGTTGGAGAACGGCAGCGGCAAGCGATTTTTAACCCGTTCACGCGTATTCACCGACGACGAGGTGGCGGCTTTGTGCGATGCGGCATAAGCAGAGACTTTTGTTGATCTAGATCAAGGCGCGGCCATTGGCGCCGTGATAAATTAACAAAAGTTTTTTGGTTCCCCGGGCGGGGCGCCTTTTTTTCAAATGAGAACTTCTTGCTTCATTAACTTTTCAGTCCCGTCCTTGACTATTTCAAATTGTTAGCTCACGAGTGCGTCAACAACAACGGCCAAGCGGCCATGCCAAGGGAAACACGATGAAACACCGTTCTAAATCCGGATTGATTAACAGTTTGCTGATGAGCGGCGGCGCGATGGCGCTGACCGTGGCGCTTGGCGCCGGCGCCGCGCACGCGGCGCAGGACGCCTATGTGCCCGTGACCGCCGGTGACCTGACGGGCGCGGCCAGCAGCGACGGCTGGCTGATGTTCAACCACGACTATACCGGCCGCGATTACGTCCCGTTCACGCAGATCACGACCGCCAATGTCAGCGGCCTGACGCAGGTCTGGGCCTCCGACAAGATCGACATTCCGAACGGATTTGAGGATTCGCCCGTCATTCATGGTGACTATATGTTTGTCACCACGCCGAAGGACAGGGTGATCGCCTATAACGCGGTGACCGGCGGCAAGATCTGGGAGTATGACTACGCGGTGCCGGCCACCGCCTACAAAACGGTGTGCTGTGACACCAATAACCGCGGCGTCGCGGTGTATGGCTCCATGGTGTTCTTCGGCACGCTGGATAATCACGTGGTGGCGCTGGACGCGGCGACCGGCAGCGTGGTGTGGAATATCTCGATCGAAGACCCCGGCGTCGGCTATTCGATCTCGGAAGCCCCCATCGTGGTGAACGGCAACGTCATCATCGCCTCCGGCGGCGGCGAATACGGCGCGCGCGGCTTTATCATCGCGCTGGACGCCAAGAGCGGCGCGCAGAAATGGAAATCCTACACGATTCCGGACCCGACCCAGCCGGGCGGCGACACCTGGCCGGCGGGCATGTACAAGACCGGCGGCGGCGCACCCTGGATGACCGGCACCTACGATGCCGACACCAACACCCTGTTCTGGGGCGTCGGCAATCCCGGCCCGTGGCTCGCCACCATGCGCCCCGGCAAGAATTTGTACACCGACTCGCTGCTGGCGCTGGACCCGGATACCGGCGCGATCAAATGGTATTATCAGTACACCGCCAACGACACCTGGGACTATGACGGCGTGAACACGGCGCAACTGGCGGACATCACCTACAAGGGCACGGCCTACAAGGCGGTGGTGGAAGCCAACCGCAACGGCTATTTCTACGCCATCGACCGCACCAACGGGAAACTGATTTATGCCGTGCCGTTCACGCACGACACCTCGATCCTCGGCATCACCAACGACGAAGCCGTGAAAAACCCCGCCAACGAACCCACACTCGACAAATCCATCTTCACCTGCCCGAGCTTTTTGGGCGGCAAGAACTGGTGGCCTGGCGCCGTGGACCCGCAGAGCAACACGGCGTTTATCCCGACGCTGCACGCCTGCATGACCATGTCCGGCGTGCCGGTGAGCTACGCCGCCGGGTTGCCGTTTTTGGGCGAAACCTTCAAGATGAAGGCCGACCCCTCTGCCCCCGGCGAACTCGGCTCGCTGCAGGCGCTGGATATCAACACCGGCAAGCGCATCTGGCAGCGCAAAAGCCCGATGCCCTGGGATGCCGGCGCGCTGGCGACCGCCGGCGGCCTGGTGTTCTCCGGCACGCCGGATGGCCATCTGGACGCGTTTTCCGAGAAAACCGGCAAGCTGCTCTGGACCAGCCCGGAACTGAGTTCCGGCATCATCGCCAACCCGGTCTCCTATCAGGTGGACGGCAAGCAGTATGTCGCGATCTGGGCGGGCTGGGGCGGCGTGTGGCCGCTCTGGGCCGGACCGCTGGCGAAAGCCGAGGCGAACATTCCGCGCGGCGGGCAGTTGTATGTGTTTTCGCTGGGCTCATGAATTATGAAGGAAGGCAAGGAAGGACTTCTTTTTTTGAAAAAAAAGGCGCCCCGCCCGGGGAAGCAAAAAAACTTTTGCTCCCCTTCGGGCGGGGCGGAACCGCAGGCGGCTCAACGCCGCCCGAAGGGGAGAAAAAGTTTTTTGGTTCTTTTTTTTAAAAAAGAACTTCTTGCTTGCCTTGCCTTGCCTTTCTTGGCCTCTCCCGCCCACGCCGTCAGTTTCTGCGTGGACCGGGCGAACCCGATGTTTACCGTTGACGAAGCCGTCGCCGCCGCGGCGGTGCCGGGCGCCACCTTTGTGGTGCGGGACAGTTCCACGGATGACGAGGACCAGGATTCCGGACGGGACCAGGTGAAGTTCTTCGACCGCCTGAGCCAAAAATGCGACCTGATCATGGATTTCCCGGTCGAGGCCGGGGACGCCGACCTGCCGGACGGCATGGCGGCGAGCGCGCCCTATACCCGCACCGGGTTTGTCGCGGCTTCAACCGGGGCGGTCGCCAAAACCTTCCCGGCGATGACGGCTTCGGGCAAGGTGGGCGTGGTGTTTCTGACGCCGGCTTCGACCTACTTCACCGCGGCGAATGTGGCCGCGGAACAGGTGTTTTATACCAATGACGACCTTTATAGCGCATTGCTCGGCGGGCAAATCCGCGACGCGGTCATCTGGCAACCCTGGCTGGTGCACCAGTTGGCGGCGCACCCCAGGCCGGTGATGAGCGCCTTCCTGGCCATGCCGCACACGGTATGGGATGTGGTGGCGATCTACCCGGCCGGCGGCGGCCGCGCGGCGGTGGCGGCGTTCGATGCCGGCCTGCGCCGGCTGGCGGGCGCGCAAAAACTTGCGGGGCTGATCGCCCCGTACCAAACTCCATGAACGCAAAAGGCAGGAGCAACGTGATGAAGCAGGGCAGAATTTTGGCGGCGGTGGCGGTGGGCGTACTGGGCGGCTCCGTCGTGGTGGCGAAGGCGGCCAGCGTGCCGGCGATTTATACCGCCGCCCAGGCCACCGCCGGCGCCACGGTGTTTTCCGCCAACTGCGCGATGTGCCATGGCGCGAACCTGGAAGGTGCCGCCGGCCCCACTCTGGTGGGCCAGAGTTTTGCCGCGGCGGCCAGCAACTACACCGTCGGCGCCATTTTCGGCGAAATCGCGCAGCAGATGCCGGCCGGCAACCCCGGCTCTCTCAGCCACGACCAGTACGCCCAGGTGATGGCGTTCATCCTGTCCAAGAACGGCTACCCGGCAGGCGCCACCGCGCTGGACTACAACGCGGCGCTCGGCTCATCGGTGCCGCTGGTGTCGCAGGTCAAGTAGGAATTTGCAGTTGCCGATTGCAAATGGATTCGCGATGGCGCAAAATCGCGAAGTGTTTCAACAACCAGAAGGAGGAACAAATATGTGGCATAAACCGAAGATGATTGAAATCTGCACCGGCGCGGAAATCAACAGCTATATCTCCGCCGGCAAGTAACTAGACGTTCGGGCCCCTCATCCGGAGCGCGTTGCGATGCGGGTGAGGGTGCTTGGCGCCGCGGCGGGCGGCGGTTTCCCGCAATGGAATTGCAATTGCGCAGGCTGTTCTCGCGCCCGCGCTGGTGATCCGGCGGTAAAACCGCGGACGCAGGCCTCGCTCGCCGTGAGCGCCGATGGCGCGCGCTGGGTGCTCCTGAACGCCAGCCCGGACCTGCCGGCGCAGATCGCCGCCTCCCCCGCCCTGCAGCCGCCTGGCGACGGCCCGGCGAGGGGCTCACCCATCAAGGCCGTGGTGATTTCCAGCGGCGACGTGGACTGCATCGCGGGGCTGCTCTCGCTGCGGGAGGCGCAGAAATTCTCGCTCTACGCCGATGGTTTTGTGCAGCGCATTCTGTTTGAAAACCGCATTTTTAGGGTGCTGGACCGCAAATTCGTCAAATTCAGCGCCCTGCCCGCGGAGGCCGATGTGCAACTGAGGGATGCGGATGGCGAACTTTTGGGCCTGACGATCACGGCCTTCCACGTGCCCGGCAAGGTGCCGCTTTATGAAGAAACCTCGAACGATATCGCGCAATTGCGGGCGGCGGATGCGGTGGTCGGCCTGCGCCTGTCCGATGGGCGGAAAACCATGTTTTACATCCCCGCCTGCGGCGCGGTGACGCATTCCGTGCGCGCGCGGCTGGCGCCGCAAGACGCGCTGTTTTTTGACGGCACGCTCTGGCAGGACGACGAAATGATCCTGGCCGGGACAGGGACAAAAACCGGCGCGCGCATGGGCCACATCTCGGTCTCTGGCCCGCATGGCAGCCTGGCCGCCTTCGCCGATATGCCGTTGGCCAAAAAGATTTTCATCCACATCAACAACACCAACCCCATCCTGCGCAACGATTCCGAGGAAGCCGCCATCGTCCGCCGGGCAGGATGGGGCATCGCCCATGACGGCATGGAGATCGAACTATGAACGATATCATGAGCCCCCTGCAACTGGAAGCCGCCCTGCGCGCCATCGGCGCCAAGCATTACCACAACCTACATCCGTTCCACAAATTGCTGCATTCCGGCGGATTGAATAAAGTGCAGGTGCAGGCTTGGGCTTTGAACAGATACTATTACCAGTCCATGATCCCGGTAAAGGACGCCACGCTGCTCGCCCGCCTGCCGGACACGGCGTCGCGCAAAATATGGCGCCAGCGCCTGGTGGACCATGACGGAGACGAAGCCAGCGCCGGCGGCATCGCGCGCTGGCTGCGCCTGGCCACCGGCGTCGGGCTGGACGCGGACTACGTGCAATCCACCGCCGGCATCCTGCCCGTCACCCGCTTCGCGGTGGACGCCTATGTCAACTTCGTGCGGGACAAAACCTTGCTGGAAGCGGTTGCATCTTCGCTGACCGAAATGTTTTCGCCCACCATCATCGCCGAGCGCGTCGCCGGCATGCTGGCGCATTACGATTTCGTCTCGCCCGACGCCCTGGCCTATTTCAACGCCCGCCTCACCCAGGCGCCGCGCGACGCGGATTTCGCGCTGGCCTACGTGCAGCAGCACGCCCACACGCCGGCGCAGCAACAGGCCGTGCTGGCGGCGCTGAAATTCAAATGCGACGTGCTTTGGGCGCAGCTGGACGGTCTCTACGCCGCCTACGTGAACCCCGGCATGGTGCCGCACGGCGCCTTCATGGACGTAGCCGAAACCGCGATGGCCGGCTGATGGATCCGTCCAAAATCCCCGCCTTGCGCCGCGGTATCCGCCGGCAATACGATTCCGCGCGCCACGCGCATGTGCTGCTGGGGCCGGAACGCGTCATCGTGCTGGACGACATCGCCGTGGAAATCACCAACCTTCTGGACGGCACGCGCACGCTCGCGGATATCTCCAGCACGCTCGCCGAAAAATTTGCCGCGGACATCGCGCAGGTGCAGCCGGACGTCACCGCCTTCATCGAGGAGCTGATCGAAAAAGGCCTGGCCACCGCATGACCACCATCGCCGCCCCTTTGGCCCTGATGGCGGAACTCACGCATCGCTGCCCTTTGCAATGCCCGTATTGCAGCAACCCGCTGGAACTTTTGAAAGCCGGGGCGGAGCGCGACACGAAATTCTGGCTCGGCGTCATCGACGAAGCCGCCGCCCTGGGCGTGCTGCAAATCCATTTTTCGGGCGGCGAGCCGGCGCTGCGGCAGGACCTGCCCCAACTCGTGGAACACGCGACCGCGCGCGGCCTCTACGCCAATCTCATCACCTCCGCCGTCACGCTGGACGAATCCAAACTTAGCACCTTGGCGCAAGCCGGCCTCGCCCATGTGCAAATCAGTTTTCAGGGCGCACGACCGCAAACCGCCGACCGCATCGGCAATTATCGCGGCGGCCACGAGAAGAAACTGCAAATGGCGCGCCTGGTCACGCAACTCGGCATGTCCCTCACCGTCAACGCCGTCGTCCACCGCCAAAATCTCTAGGAATTGCCGGCCATGATCGACATGGCGTTGGAACTAGACGCCGACCGGCTGGAAATCGCCCACGTGCAATACCACGGCTGGGCCCTGAAAAACCGCGCAGCCCTGATGCCGGACCGCGCCGCCTTCGAGGCCGCCGACGCCATCGTCGCCCAAAAACGCCAAGCCCTGCGCGGCAAACTGACCTTCGACTACGTCGTGCCCGACTACTACGCCCGCGCCCCAAAAACCTGCATGGGCGGCTGGGGCCAGAAAACCCTCAACATCACGCCAGACGGCCGCGTTTTGCCCTGCCACGCCGCCGAAACGATTCCCGGCCTAACCTTCGACCGCGCCGGCACCACACCCCTCGCCAAAATCTGGTTCGAGGGGCAAGCCTTCAACGCCTTCCGCGGCACCGCCTGGATGCAGGAACCCTGCGCCTCCTGCGACATGAAAACCATCGACTTCGGCGGCTGCCGCTGCCAGGCTTTGGCCCTGGCCGGCGACGCCCGCGCCACCGACCCTGTCTGCCATCTATCGCCGCTGCACCAACAAATTCTAGAAATGGCGGAAACTGAATCAATGGCCGATGAGCGAGACTTTGTTTACAGAAGAATTTAAGTAAGCAGCGCTTTTTGAAAAAAGCGCGCAAAAACTTTTATCAATTGCGGGCTTGGCTTCACCATCGCCGTTAATCGCCGCCGCTAGCCTCGCGCCACCCTCACAAACGTCCCGATAATCCTCGTTGAAGCCCGTATCGTCCCCCGCACCGATCCCGCCACCTTCGACTCCCCGCCAATCCGGCATCGATACGGCAACGGCACTTCCAAAATCCGCAGCCCCCTCCGCGCCGCCAGAAACTGCATCTCAATGTTCCAGCCATACGTCATCTCCCGCATCCCCAGCCCCAGCAAAACATCACGCCGTATCGCCCGGAACGCGCACATATCCGTATAACGCGTCCCCGTCAGCGCATACATCGCCAGCCCCAGCGCATAACCCGCAAACACCTGATGCGCACTCATCGCCCCCTTCGCCCGCCCCGCCTTCGTCCGCGCCGCGATCACGAAATCCATCCGCCCCTCGCGGATCGGCGCCACCAGCCGCCCCACCAAATCCCCCCGGTCCGCCCCATCGCCATCCATGAAAACCAAAATCTCCCCCGTCGCGATCTCCGACCCCGCCGCGCAAGCCCGGCCATACCCGCGCTCCGGCACCAGCAGCACCTTTGCCCCCGCCGCCGCCGCGATCTCCCGCGTCCCATCGCCGCTGCCGGAATCCGCGACAATGATTTCCGCCACCTCCTCCCTCGGAATTTCCGCGACAACCCGCGCGATCGACTCCGCCTCATTCAGCGTCGGAATGATCACCGAAACCTTCACTCACAGGCTCCAGCGCAGCCCGCAGCCCTGGCAAGGTTTCGGCGGCGTATCGGAAAGCAGCGCCGTGCGAAAATCGCGATACGCCGGGCTGTTCCAGATCTCCCGCAGGCTCTGCTGCGTCGCATCCCCCAGCGTGTAATTCTCATACCCCCGCGCGGAAAACGGCGCGATGCAGCACGGCAACGCGCGGCCATGCGCGGTAAAATACATCAGCGACCACGGCCGCCGGCAGGTGGACCACGGTTTTTCGGATTCCAGATTCTTTAAGGCCAGACCAGGCTCCGTCCCGCCCGACGCCTTCAGCTGCACGCCCAGCGCCGTCGCGATCGCCTGCGCCGCATCGACCGCTTCCTGCTCTTCCGCGCGCGCCTGCGCGAACAAAGCGGATTGCGCTCGCGCCAGACCAAACCCCGCCTCGTCAAACACCAGCCGCTGCAAATGCACTTCCCGCACACCGATGGAAGCCGCCAGCCGCACAAAATCCGGCAACTGGCCAATCGTCTCCTTCAGCCCGGTCAGCCACATCGAGACCAGCGGTTTTTCAGCGCCCATCTCCCTCTGCAGCGCGGTGAACCCGGAAATATTGCGCACGATGCGGTTGAAAAAATCCTTGCCCCGCACAGCCAAAAAGGTTTTGGCATCGGCCGCGTCCAGCGAGACGCGCAACTCATCCAGCCCGGTCTCGATCAGTTCGCGCTGCTTGCGCGGCGTCAGCAGCGTGCCGTTGGTATTGAACAGCGTGTAAATGCCGCGCGCCTTGCAATACCGGATCATCTCCGGAAGGGTTTTCACCAGCATCGGCTCGCCCACCCCGTGCATCACCACCCGCGCGATGTTTTCGGACTGGTCGATGATGGAGGTAAAAAGCTCCCAGGACATATCCGCCGGCGGTTCCAAATCCTCGAACGTACGCGGGCAGGTTTCGCAAAGCAGGTTGCAGCGGTTGGTCACTTCCAGATACAGGCAAACCGGCGGTGCTGCGTCCGCGCCGCGGTTTTGGTCCACCTCCTCAAAATAACGGCGCGGATTCTTCAGAGGAACATTCATATCTTTCGTCCTTCGGCCAGATTCAGGCCAGTCAGTGAAATGGCGCGGGCGGCAAATATGTCACGCACGGCAAACGCGATGAAAGGCAGATACAGCACGGCCGGCCATAACAGTTTCGTGTGCGTGGGGTTTAGATAAAGCAGAAAGCTGAAACTTGTCAGGTAAAGTAAGCTTGAGCACGGCAAAACGCAGGCCGGTATCAGCAGCCAGGCGTAGTACCATGGATAGTGCGGCGACAGGCCGAGCATGCCGGCGCCGGCCAGCAGGGCGGCGTTGCGGCAGATGATTTTTGGCGACCGCGGGCCGGCAAGCGCCATCGCGCCCAGCGCCAGCAGCACGCAGGCCAGTGCCACAAAATAGATTTTTGTCGCGTAGGCTGGCAGCGGCACCAGCGCGCCCAGCGCCGCCAGCAGAAAAATGCCGGTGCCGTTGTCCATCCCTTCCTCCGCGCCGTAGCCGCCCAAAAACCCAAAAACGCGCCATCCCACGCTTAGATAGGGCAGATACAACAACCCGATCGCGGCCACGAAAATGCCGGCAAATTTCCAGTCCCAGCGCCGCCACACCGCCGGCGCCAGCAGCACCGGCAAAAATTTTGTCAGCGCCGCGGCGGCGAGCGCGGCGGCGGGGGGGCCGGGGGGGCCGCGCGCCCCCCCAAACCAACCACAACCCCCCCCCCCCCGCGGGCGCCCGACGCCCCCGCCCCCGAAAGG
>Ga0302319_10021201_pt1 | contig 11712 bp, 9 predicted proteins | sample Bog_T0_2_FD_203319 | JGI IMG/M metagenome (GOLD analysis project Ga0302319, IMG submission 203319) | Peat permafrost microbial communities from Stordalen Mire near Abisko, Sweden - Bog_T0_2 | ecosystem: Environmental > Terrestrial > Soil > Wetlands > Peat | place: Sweden: Abisko, Stordalen Mire...
ACTTCTTCGAATGACGCGTTACAGTTAGGCAGGCGCGCTGCCCAGGCCTGATTCCAGGTTTTGCTTTGCAGGTTCTGCAACACGAGGCGGAGTTCGGGGTCGCGCCAAGTGCGTGCTTCGCCTGCGCGATAGAGGAGCGTGTCATCCACCGCACGCTGATACCAGCCGGTTGACTTTGCCTCATCATCGGCCCATTGCTTCAGCTTGCCCCAATGGCTAATCAGGCTTTCGTGAGAAATGTCGATGACCTGATCTTCGGAATGAACCAGGAGGGAATTTTCGCGGGCCGCATAGGCGTCAACGACTTCGCGTACCAGTTTCTGGCGCGGAGCGTCGCCTGCGCCGACAATCGAATAAAGACGGTCGAGCCTGGTTGGACGGCGGATTTTGCGGCGGCCTTCTTCCATGGTGAGTGCGCGAAAGACTTTTTCGGTCCAGGGTTGCGCGGCTTCGCTGAGCGTGGTCAAGACGGCGTTGGCGTGTTTATCCAAGGCGTCGGAGAGGGTGCCGGCGTCGGCGTAGTGGGTGACTAGGATCTGGCCTTCGGCACCGGTTGTAGCGAACTCGCGCAAGACGGGCGCGGCGTCAGGCTCGCCGCCCGAAGTCCGAACGAGTTGCTCTGCCGTTTGGCGGCTTGCATCCGCGCCCTTTGCGCTTTGGAGGAACTGCAGATAGGTGCGATTGAGGGCGTGCTGCAGCACGGGGAGATCGCTGGTATCGTCGCCCAATTCGTTGAGCAGGCGTTCTACCAGGCGATTGTTTATCTCGGCGTTCACCAGGCGCGCGGGCTTTTCGATGGAATCGCGCACCTGTTGGCGGGTGAGTTGCGGAATGAGATATTGGCTGCGGTTTAACGCGTTGGGCAAGCCGGCGAATTGGGTGCATTCGCCAAGAAAATCGGACCGCATGGTGAGGACAACGTAGAGCGGGGCGGTGGAGGCGTCGGTGGCTTCGAGGAGAGAGGAGACGAACAGCCGGGCCTCTGCGCCGCCGTCTTTTTCTTTACGTTCATTCGCGAAGCGGAATAGTTCTTCGAACTGATCGACGACCAATAGGACGCTTTCGCCTTCTGAGAGGCTGGTATCGCGGACGGCTCGCGTTAGGCCTAGACTGGAGCGGCCCACTTTTTCGCGGACATCTTGAAGGGTGGGCGCGCCGACTTGTTGGGCGGCTAAGCATTTGGCGAGATTGTCTAACGGAGCGCTGCCGGGACGCATGACGCAGATGCGCCATTGGGAAGTGGCTCCTAATAGGCGGCCACGGTAAAGGGCGGGAAGCAAGCCGGCGCGAACGAGGGAAGACTTGCCGCTGCCGGAGCTTCCGACCACGGCGAGAAAGCGCTGTTCGGCGAGGCGGCGCAGCAGTTCAGTGGTGTGGGTTTCGCGGCCGAAGAACAGGACGGCCTCATTGGTTTCAAAGGGGCGCAGGCCGGGGTATGGCTGACGGACGGATAGATCGGGCGCGAGTTCAGCGGCCGCCGGCATGGGCACCTCGGGCGCGCTGCAGTTTGTCGATGAAGGGATCGAGCGTTTGCGGGGAAAACGGCTGAGAGTAAGGGAGTACTGGGATGTCGCCGGGGGTCAGTTTCAGGCGGGTGGTGTCGGCGAGGACCAGGGCTTTGGATGCGAAACGAGTGCTGAGAATGACCTCCTGGGCCAGCAGGCGGAGCCACCAATCATCAGGTTCGGGCTTGGTGGTGCGCAGCAGGAGAGCGGCATCGGAGGTATGCATCAGGTCTTGGTGATCGTCGAAGTTTTTGGATTGGATCACCTGCAGATTGCGATTGTTGAGAATGCCGGTGAGATGGGCAGCGGCGTCGGATTCGGCGGAAAGGGTAGCGTCGAAGATGAGGTAGACGCTCGGTTTGGTGGATTCGGTGGCGGCTGCGGGTTTGGGCGGGTTGTCCTTGAGCTTGGGTTCGAGAGCGTTCCACAAGGCGGGGATGGATTGACCGCCGAGGATTTCAGAGCCGGCGGGGAGGTCGCGGCGGTCTTGGAGGTGTTGGAGGAGGCGCTGTTGTTCGGGGGTGGCGTTGAGGGAGAGGCGCGGGTGAATCCAGAAAAGGCACGGCCTGTTGAACGCGATGGCTTGCTCGATTTGCTGGCTGACGAATGGGTCATGATGGCCGCCGAGGAGGAAGATAGCGCGTGAGCAAGGGTCCAGCTCGGTGGCCAGGGTTTCAGCGCCGAAATCCTCGTTCAGGGCGAAGCCGGGCCGAACTTTATAGCCGTGACCGGTCAGTTCGTCCTCTAGGCAAGTCCGGTCAGGCTCCATTTCCATAGCGCCGGTGGCCAGATAGACGCTGGTATGGCCGTTGCTCATGAGGCGAAAGAGTTCGCGGATGGCGGTGACGGCTTTCGTGATGGCGACTTTGAATTCGGGGGTCTCGATTGGATACGGCTCCTTCGTTTGACTGAAGAAACGCACGTCTTGCAGTTCTGCCAGCAGGTCGCGCTCAGTGGGCAATTTGAAGATTTTCAGGAAGCGGTAAATGGCCTCTACTTTCAGGCCCTCGAGACCGCCATAGTGGTTGAGAAGGAACCTGCGCTCTTCGCGACACCAAGGGGATGCTTGATAGGCGGGGGAGACGATGGCGAGGACCGCGGCGGCATTCCTGACGCCGTTTTCCAATTCAGCGGTCCACTTGGTTCCAGGGCGGAGGTCTGTCGAATCTTGCCAAACGGAGACGGGCCGGCCTTCGCGTTCGTGGAACTCCTGGCAGAAAGCTTTCTTGAAGGCTTCGACCCACTGAGCTTCCGCGTGCGCGTAACTTAGAAATAAGTCATGAGCGTAGCCGGGAACCATGTAATAAGGGAGTTTACCAGCTTCAGTGGGGATGTGGGTGAAAACGCTGTGCGCTAGTCCTGCTGGGAGTTTGCCTCAGGGCAGCGATGGGGACAGCAGCGAGGGACAGCGGTGGCAGGCACGGCTGACCCCGAAGTCATTCCGCCAGGTACACCCGTACCTTCAACTGCACCAAGTCGCATGTCCGTTAAGCCGAAGAGAGTCTAACGGCTCTGCGTTCTAGCTGCGCGTAAAGTCCTCTGAACCAGAATTCGATTTCACTTGAAATTAGGCAACGGCTCAGGGAGAAATCTTCTTTTGTCAGTTCCAGCGCGGCGGATGATTTTTGCCTGCGGCGTCCGTTTCATTCATTTCATGTCGACTTCGGTTGACGGTGGCGCGTCAGGGTCGGCGGCGGAGGTCTCGATGGCGTGCGCGTAAGTGGTCTTGCATGGTTCAACGTTAGAATTGCGAGTTAGTCGGTTTTCAAAAAAGATGTCTTTTGCACGATACTAAGTCGCAAGGCATCGTTGCCTTAGTCCGCAGCGGTGTCCTCGTCGCCCTCGGCGGCGGCGGCTTCGATGATCGAAGTCCACTTTTGGTCGAGCGTCGCCAGGGCTTCCAGCACAACGCGGGTTTCCCACTTATTGAGGGTCACCTGCATCGCCCAAGACACCCCATATTAAGGATGGTGAATCTGATAGCACAGTTTGTTTCTAAACTGTATCCGTCCGGATAGCAGGATCTAGGTTATTCACTCGATTTACCAAGGAAAACAATTAGAAGCTCCGCCGTTAAAAGGCGCGAATACAAGGTTGGCCCCCAAAGCGCATGGAAAGCGACTGGACGCGGGGGATCATCAAGGAGTCCCCGACGTGGAGTGGGAATGTTGGGGTATGTATGAAAACAAGAGCGCTCGCGATGATAATTGCTGGTTGCTTCCGCTGGCTGCGCTGGGGCGGGCGCAGGAGCAGGAGCAGGAACCGCAGCCTGAGGCGTTGACTCTCAAGGCGCACTGCTCCTGCAAGGCGGCGCCGTGGGTCAACAATGCGCCCCACTGGATAGGGTTATGGACCGGAAAATCTACATCAAACCTTCTGATGTGGTTCCCCCGCGGCAATCGCGGAGATCAGCGACCACTCGTGAAGAAGGCGAAAGAGGTGTGAAGTGGAGCGCCGCTCCTTCCAACAACAGTTCTCGGGTCTCCCGGGATGCGGTATTGACGATATAGCTTTTCTGTACCCGCAGGCGCCTCCAGATCTCAGTGATCCGACGTTCTGCGAGAAGCTGGACGCTTGGGCGAAGTCACCTCCGACCCTCAGCGTACGGATCTTTGAGGGGTTGTTGCTTTTGTTCGCCCTGGGGATCATATTCGCGGCTTTTGTGACGAAGGAATCTTCGGCGCTGATCGGGCTCCTCGTGCTTGCGTTTGTTTTTGGGTTCATCCAGTTATCGGAGTTTTTCAGGCGCCGGGATTGGAGAGGCTACGTTGACTTGATCGGGAATCCGGCGAATTACCAAGTCAGGAAAGGTCGAATCGGACAGATACAGATGGTGAGGGGCGACTTCGGTAGTGTCCTCTCACCAGCTTGGATCAAATGGAAATTAGATACGAATCAGGGGTTACTGGAAGGGACGACGCCCATGATTTGGGGGCCTCTGGTTGCGTACCACAATCCAGGAGACCCTATTTATCTAGCGGTGCTTCGGGACGAGTCCCGAGCGGTGTTCGTCGGATTTGAGGGACCGCCACCCTCCACCGCGGAAAAGGCGAAGGGGGCGTGGAACACCTTCACTGGTCAATCGAAAACAGACCGTTGGGATATACAACAACTGGGCTTGTCCAAGCGGAAAGATGAGTGAATTCAAGCTTATCGGGCAAATATCAGCGCGGGGGCGCTGGCCGCGCGTCTGGCGAAGCTGGAGAAGGGCAGTGGCCACTAAGCGACCTTCTTCACTGAGCGAAGAGCAAGTGACAGCGGCCCTTCGCCGGACGGGAGCGCCGCGCGCGCCGAAGGTCGCCGTCAGCGTGCGACTCGATCCGCTATTCAGGCACCCGGTCGGATTGGGGGAACCAGCAGTGTAAGGCTGCGGTACGGCGCCAGCGCAACTACGTTGTTTCTCGCGACCTCCATGAACTGGAGCTTCTCGACCGCTACCTTCCCGCAACAATCTCTATAAACTCAAGAAACAAAAGGTCAATGAAGGCCGTTGGCGGCAACATTTCGAATTGCAAAAACGCCGTTTCGACCTGAGAACGCGAGTCAGGCCATGTTATTCAACGTCGTCGGCACCGTCCCGGGGCAAAAGCACTTCCAGCCAAAAGACCTATTCCTTCCAAGAATGGAGTTCCCTCGCCAGCAAATAAAACGCGAATCGCATCATCGGCCCGCAGCACCTCACAACCTCTAGCTGTGCCACGCACGCAGTAAGTGGTTGCTCCAACCGTCCGATGCGTCAATCCGAATCGCAAAAACACCCTTTTCACTTCGTCATTTTCAGTCACAACTCTTCGAAGAAAATGATCTGCCTTTCTTCTCTTCAATTTACAGGCATATTCGTTGAACACCGACTAACCCGCAATTCTAACCTTGAACCATGCAAGACCACTTACGCGCACTCGCTCTTCGTTTCCTCAAACGCGCCGCGCCCATTTACAAGGTCGCCTTCCGCCTCGGCATCGACGCCGAAGAACTGCGAAACCTCGAAATCTGGGAAACCCTCTACCAACTAGCCAGGTCCGGTCGCCACCCCTCCGCCACCATCTTCTGGCTCAAAATCCGCGCCGGTGCGCAGACCTCTCCGAAACAAAAAGAAGAAGACCCATACCAATACCCCGAACCTCCCATCATTCGCGCCATGGATAAAGACGGCAACCTCTACGGCTAAACATCACGACCAACCTCAACAAACCAAAGGCCAATGTGTCACTCTGCCGCCAATATTTCGAATCGCAAAAACGCCACCGTCGGTCGTTTTATCCGCGGTTTTATCGCCCAAAAACCATTCTCTGGGAGAATATCTTCATGGCAACCCCTAAACTGACTGACGCCCAACTCCAGGCCGCCTTGCAAAAACTCTCCGGCTGGACCGTTCAGGACGCCAAACTCCATCGCGAATACCAGTTTGCCGATTTCGCCCACGCCATCGGCTTCATCACCACCGCCGCCGTCTATATTGAAAAAATGAACCATCATCCCGAATGGTTCAATGTGTACAACCGCGTCCGCGTCGATCTCACCACCCACGATTCCGGCGGCATCACGCAAAATGACGCCGACTTGGCCGAACTGTTGGAAAAAATTGCCAAAGAGCTGACTTAATTTCCAGAATAAAATGACAACTTCGTTTCGAGCATCGCTAACCGTCGGTATAGTGGCCGTTCTTTGCCCGCACTACGCGTCCTCGCAGGTTGCCCCTGCCGCTCCCTTGAGTGTCGTCGATCCCATCATCGACGAGGCCGTTCAAAGCCATCTCATCCCAGGCGCCGTCCTCATCGTCGGTCATGACAATCAAATCGTCTACCGCAAAGCGTATGGCCTCAAGGCTTGGCTCCCCGACCGCGAGCCCATGGCGCTCGACACCATCTTCGACGCGGCCTCGCTCACGAAAGTCATCTCCACCACGCCCTCGGTCATGCGTTTGTTCGAGCAAGGCAAGTTGCGCCTAGACGACCCCGTGATTAAATACCTGCCCGAGTTTCAAGGTGGCAAAAGCGACATCACCATTCGCCTGCTCATGACCCATTTTTCGGGCCTGCCCCCCGATGTCGAGCTCGTTCCTGTCTGGAGCGGCTACGAAACCGGTATTCAAAAGGCTCTCACCACTAAACCCATTGCGCCTCCTGGCGAAAAGTTCATTTACAGCGATATCAACTTTCTGCTCATGGGCGAAATTGTGCGCCGCCTCTCGGGCCAGTCTCTCGCCGAGTTTGTGCATGACCAGATTTATGCGCCACTCGGCATGAATGAGACTGGTTATCTGCCGAACCCATCCCTCATGTCGCGCATCGCGCCCACCGAATATGAAGAAGCCAACGGCATGCCCTTTCGCGGCGTGGTGCATGATCCCACTGCCCGTTATATGGGCGGCGTGGCCGGGCATGCGGGCGTTTTCACCACTGCCGATGATCTTGTCAAGTATGCCCAGATGTTAGTCAACATGGGCACTTACAATAACATTCATATCTTCAATCCCGAAACCGTTCGCAAGTTCACCGAACCTGGCAGTCCTGCCGATCAACCCGTTCTGCGCGGACTCGGTTGGGATATCGATTCCCCCTTTTCCAGCAACCGTGGCGAGCTCTTTCCCATCGGTTCTTATGGCCACACCGGTTTTACCGGAACCTCTCTCTGGATCGATCCACGCAGCCATTCCTTCGTCATTTTTCTCACCAACGTCGTCCATTTGAAGCGCGGCAATTCTCTCAGCTCCCTGCGCAGCCGCCTCGCCACCGCCATCGCCAACAGTTTTGGCCTGAACATTCCTAATAGCGTCGCCATCACTGGCTACGGCGAAACCATTTCCGGAGCCGGAGCCCATCGCGTCATCGCGCGCAATGCTGACACGCAAACCGGCCTCGATGTTCTCGAATCCGACGGCTTTCGCGAATTCAAAGGCAAGCGCATTGGTCTCATCACAAACCAGACTGGACTCGACCGCGCCGGTCATCGCGACATCGACGTCATGCTTCATGCCGGCGTTAACATCGCCGGACTTTATTCACCCGAACATGGCATCAACGGCACGCAAGACTCAGATGTCGGCAATGACAAAGATCAAGCCACCGGCCTTCCGGTAACCAGCTTGTACCTGCCCAATCAGCGCCGCCTAACTGCCGCCCAAATGCAGAATCTCGATGCTGTTGTTTTCGATATCCAAGACGTTGGTGCGCGTTTTTACACTTATTCCTGCACTATGCTTTATGCGATCGAAGAAGCGGGCAAGGCTCACAAGCCGTTCTATGTGCTCGACCGTCCCAATCCCATCACAGGCACGCACATCGAAGCGCCCATGATTGATAAAGATCTTCAATCCTTCGTCGGTTGCTATGACATGCCTTTGCGCCACGGCATGACCTTCGGTGAGCTCGCGCATATGGCGAACATGGAGCAGCATTGGGGAGCCGATCTGCGCGTCATTCACATGAAAAATTGGCAGCGCGGCGATTGGTTCGATTCAACCACGCTCGGATGGGTCAATCCTTCGCCGAATATGCGCAGCCTGAATGCCGCGCTGCTGTATCCCGGCATCGCCATGCTCGAATACAGCACGAATTATTCAGTGGGGCGGGGAACTGATGCGCCCTTTGAACAAGTGGGTGCCGATTGGATTCAAGGCCAAGCCTTGGCGGCCGCGCTCAACGCTCAGTTCATTCCCGGTGTCCGCGTTTACCCAACCAAGTTTCAACCCACATCTTCCAACTTTTCGGGTCAGACCATCGAAGGCGTCCGCTTCGTCATTACCGACCGTGAAGCTTTTGATAGCACTCGCCTCGGCATCGAACTCGCCGTCGCTCTGCGCACTCTCTACCCCGGCAAAATCGATTTCGACAAGAACAAAGCCTTAATCGGCAGTCAGGATGTTGTAAACGCATTCGCGCAAGGGAAAGAGGCCATCGATATCTGGACGGCTGCGCAAGCCGATGCCGCCAAATTCGCCGAAAGGAGAAAACAATACCTGTTGTACTAAACGCCGGACGCTTTCTTCGCTTCTTCCACAATGCCTTCCAATTCGGCTCGATAGTCGGATAGAAGCTTGTCGCTGGTAGCCTCAAAGCGCATGACCAAAACGGGCTGCGTATTCGATGCGCGAACGAGCCCCCAACCATGTTCGAAAATAGCGCGCACGCCATCGACGTCAACAACCTTGTAACGCTGCCGCACCACGACAGCTACTTTCTCCACCACCTGGAACTTCTTGTCGTCGGGGCAATCCACCCGCAACTCGGGCGTGGAAACCAATTTCGGAATGCCCTCCATCTGATACGAAAGCGGCTTACCCGATTTGGCGACAATTTCAATCAGCCGGCAAGCAGCATAAAGAGCATCGTCAAAGCCGAAATATCGGTCGGCAAAAAACATATGGCCGGACATTTCGCCGGCGAGTTCGGCGTGTTCCTCTTTCATCTTCGCTTTGATGAGTGAGTGTCCGGTCTTGTACATGATCGGCTTACCGCCCAATTCGGCCAGCTTGTCATACATGATCTGCGAACACTTCACTTCGCCAATGAACGTCGCGCCCGGTTTGCGCGTCAAAATTTCTCGGCCAAAGATCAGCATCAACATGTCGCCGTAGAGGGCGTTGCCGTTTTCATCAACCGCGCCAATGCGGTCCGAATCGCCGTCAAAGGCGATGCCGAGTTCAGCCTTGTTTTTGGCTACCGCTTCTTGCAGATGCTTGAGATTAGAAACCACCGTTGGGTCGGGATGATGGTTCGGAAAGCGTCCGTCCATCTCAAAGAACAGCTCGATTGGTTCTACGTTGATCCTTTCGAGAATGCGGCGGAGCGTCGGGCCGGCCGTACCGTTGCCGGCATCGAAGACCACTTTGACTTTGCGTGGCAGGGCAGAGAACTGAGCCGACACTTCTTCGACATACGGCGTGGCGGCGTCCACGGTTCTCACCGTTCCCGTGCCGTGTTCGAAGTCTTTGGTTTGGGCCAGTTTCAAAACTTGCTGGATCTGATCGCCATGCAGTGTGCCGCTGCCGCACACCGTCTTGAGCCCGTTGTATTCCGCCGGATTGTGGCTGCCGGTGATCATGATGGCGCCATTCGCTTTGAAGTGAACGGCCGCGTAATAGAGCAGCGGCGTCGGGCCAACGCCGATATCAAGCACCTCCGCGCCGGCGGCAAGCATTCCCTTGAGCAGAGCGTCGTGAATGCGCTGGCCGCTGAGCCGGCAGTCGCGTCCAAGGCAGAGCAGGCGTCCGCTTTGGCGAATCAGATGAGTGGCCAGGGCCTGGCCGATGAGTTCCACTTCCGGGTCGAGCAGTTCTTTGTCAGCTATCCCGCGAATATCGTATTCGCGGAAAATTTCAGGATTGAGCATGTCTAAATACTTAGGTTATCTAAATGAGCGTTTCTTGCCGCACGATCAGGGTTTCCAGATACTCTCTATCGATTTCGTACCCGAATCCAACCCCATCGCTGACGGCGATAGTGCCGCTCGCGGAAACTTCCACCGGAGGCGTGATGATGTCGCGCTTCCAGTAACGTTTACTGGCCGAAACATCGCCCGGCAATACGAAGTTGGGCAACGTGGAAAGCGCGATGTTGTGCGCCCGGCCAATCCCCGATTCCAACATGCCGCCGCACCAAACCGGAATGCTGTGAGCTTGGCAGACATCGTGTACGCGCTTCGCTTCACCAAAGCCGCCCACGCGTCCGAGCTTGATATTGATGATGCCGCACGCCTTGAGCCGTATGGCTTGTTCGGCATGGTGCGCCGAACGAATGGACTCGTCCAGGCAGATCGGCGTTTTCATCTGCGCTTGCAGAACCGCGTGGTCAATGATGTCGTCGTGAGCCAGCGGCTGCTCAACCATCATGAGATAGAAGTCGTCCAGCTTCTTCAAGTGGTCAATGTCGGCCAGCGTGTACGCCGAGTTGGCGTCCGCCATGAGTTTGATGTCGGGGAACTTCTCGCGCACCTGCCGGACAACGTCAACGTCCCAGCCAGGTTTGATCTTCATCTTGATGCGTTGGTATCCGGCGGAGAGTTCAGTCTGGATCTTCTCATGCAGTTGCTCCACCGAATCCTGAATGCCTATGGAGACTCCGCATGGGATTTCTTTGCGTGCGCCGCCGCCGATGGCTTTCCAAAGCGGCTCGTTGTTCATTCGAGCGTGCAAGTCCCAGATTGCTGTTTCAACGCCGCCGCGCGTCATGTTGTGGCCGCGTATATGTTCGGTCCGCGCGTTCACTTCAGTGGGATCTTGGAACTCGTGTTTCAGAATCCGCGGCGCAATATAGTCGATCAACAGAGGCCAGATCGACCCGGTCCATTCCTCGTTGTAGAAAGGATTCTCCCCGGCCGTTACTTCGCCCCAGCCGGAGACATCGCCCATGAACGCTTCTACTAAAACAATGTCGCGGTCGAAGGTCCGGCCAAAACTCGTCTCGAAAAAATGCACCAGCGGAATACGAATGTGGCGCAAGATGATGCGGTCTACTTTGATTCCCATTGTCCTAGTAAATACGTGCCTGAATCTTCTGATTTCTCGAAGCCGATCACTGCTAAACCCGCGCGGAAATGCTGGTCGAATTCGTCGCCGATGCGCTTTTGGATCGCGGCATCCACCGTGGCTGGTACTGTGATGCGGGCCTCGATGGGCGGGCGTTGGAATTCCTGGCCCGCGATGACGGCTTCCACGCGTGGTGACCGGATCCACCACTCAGGCACCAATCTGTCCGTGGGCAACCCGCCGTGCAGAACGCTGCTCGTGGTGCCGTATTGGTTATGAACGTAGCGCCGGATGATCACGCCTAAACGCTCGATGTTAAAGAAGGCGTTCTTGATCTGGAGCGGGTCGAAGGTCCACTCGATCAGGTCCACATCGCGGTTCAGCGCCCAGTTTCGCTGTTCGATTTTCAAGCGTCGGCCCAGCCCCGTGTTTCGATACGGCGTTAAAACGCCCATCATATGGCTGTGGATATAGTGTTTGCCGCCCGCTTTCAAGCCCGGAATGCCCAGGCAGAATGCCACCATCTTTCCCTGGTCAAACGCGCCTAGGATCTGGCCGCCGATCTTGTCCGCTACGACAAAGAGCCTCTGCGGCAGAAGCTCCACATCGTCAAAGCCCCAAATCTCACGTTGCAGCTTTACCACTGCCGCGAATTCGTCGAGTTGGGTGAGTTGATGTATTTCGATCATCCGCTCCAGGTCAACTGATGTTTCCTTTGGCAATTTCTTCGGCCAGATGTTC